>JAAUYD010179997.1_pt1 | contig 31646 bp, 25 predicted proteins | sample 7278101 | NCBI WGS metagenome assembly JAAUYD01 (sample SAMN14350128, study PRJNA611818) | marine sediment metagenome | isolation source: surface marine sediment (0.6m) | place: French Polynesia: Moorea | collected 2018-08
CGACCAGCCAGGGCGCCTCGACCTCGCCGCCGGGCAGCTGCTGCATCGCGACATTCAGTTCGTACAGGCTGTCGTCGCGCGCCTCGTCGACGCGCGGTGCCTGCGACGTCGGGCCGATGAACATGCCCGAGAACAGGTACGACAGCGCCGGGTGGTTCTGCCAGTAGCGCACCAGGCTGCCGAGGACCTGCGGGTTGCGCAGGATCGGGCTGTCGGCCGGCGTCGGCCCGCCGAGCGTGACGTGGTTGCCGCCGCCGGTGCCGGTGTGGCGGCCGTCGAGCATGAACTTCTCGGTGCCGAGGCGCGCCAGCCGGGCCTCGTCGTAGAGCACCTCGGTGTTGTCGACCATCTCGCGCCAGCTGTGCGCCGGGTGCACGTTGACCTCGATGACGCCGGGATCGGGCGTGACCGAGAAGCGCTTGAGGCGCGGGTCGTGCGGCGCCGGGTAGCCCTCGAGGACGATCGGCTGGTCGATTTCGGCCGCCGTCGCCTCGATCTTGGCGACCAGGTCGAGCCAGTGCGCGGCATCGCCGAGCGGCGGCAAGAACACGTGCAGGGTGCCGTCGCGCGGCTCGAACGCCATCGCGGTGCGCACGAACCACGGGCCCGCGTGTTCGGCATCGGCCAGCCCCTGCTCGCTGAGCCCATGGGCGCGCAGGCTGTCGGCCGGCGTGTCGTACGAATAGGTCGTGTAGCGCGCCGAGACGTCGCCGGCGCCGACGTCCGGACCGGCGCCCGGCAACGCGCTGCGCGGCGCGAACGGATCGGCGTCGAGCAGCGGCTGACGCAGCTCCGGTTTTTCCCAGACCAGCGCATCGAGCGGCAGGCGCAGGCCCATCGGCGAATCGCCGGGCAGCAGGAACATGTGGCCGCGGCGGAAGGTCCATGGTGAGCTGGTCCAGCGCGCGGCGTCGTGGTCCCAGCCGAGCGGCAGCGCGTAGCCGACGACCGCGTCGAGGCCACGCTCGAACAGGCGGCGCAGCCGTGCGCGCTCCAGCTTGTCGTCGAGCCTGCTGTCGAGGACGTCGACGTTCTCCGGCAGCGTACCCTCCTTCCACAGGTAGTAGAGCACGTCCTCGTAGCCGGCCTCGACGTTGTTGCCGCGCACGCCGAGGCGCGCCGCGAGGCGGCGCGCGAAGCGCTCGGCGACCGCGGCGTCGGCGGCGCCGGCCGCGGTCGGATCGGCGAGCAGCTCGGGGCGCTGCCAGACCGCGCGGCCGTCGTCGCGCCACAGGCACGACAGCGCCCAGCGCGGCAGCGGCTCGCCCGGGTACCACTTGCCCTGGCCGTGGTGCAGCACCCCGCCGTCGGCGAAGCGCCGCCACAGCCGGCGCAGCAGCACCTCGGCGCGCTCGCGTTTGTGCGGACCGAGAGCCGCGGTGTTCCATTCGTCGCCATCCATGTCGTCGATCGACACGAAGGTCGGCTCGCCACCCATGGTCAGGCGCACGTCGTTGGCGGCCAGTTCGGCGTCGACCTGCTCGCCGAGCGCCATGACCGCGGCCCATTGGGCATCGTCGTACGGCAGCGTGACGCGCGGGTCCTCGTGGATACGCGTGACCTCGTTGACGAACGCGAACTCGACCTCGCACTTGTCGACGGCGCCGCTGACCGCAGCGGCGCTGGCGTAGTCGGGCGTGCAGGCCAGCGGGATATGGCCCTCGCCGGCGAACAGCCCCGACGTCGGGTCGAGGCCGATCCAGCCGGCACCGGGCACATAGACCTCGGCCCAGGCGTGCAGGTCGGTGAAGTCGGCGGCCGGGCCGGACGGGCCGTCGAGCGACTCCTGGTCGGGCGCGAGCTGCACCAGGTAGCCGGACACGAAGCGCGCGGCGAGCCCGAGGTGGCGCAGGATCTGCACCAGCAGCCAACCGCTGTCGCGGCACGAGCCCGTCGCGGTCTCGAGCGTCTCCTCGCAGGTCTGCACGCCCGGCTCCATGCGGATCACATAGCCGACCTCCTGCTGCAGGCGCTGGTTCAGGCCGACCAGGAAATCGACGATGTGCGCCGGCTCGCGCGGCACCGTCTTGAGCCACTCGGTGAGCCGCGGCCCCGATTCGGTGCATTCGAAATAGGGCTTCAGTTCCTTGTGCAGTTGCTTCGGGTAGCTGAACGGAAAATTCTCCGCATAGTCCTCGACGAAGAAATCGAACGGGTTGATCGTGACCATCTCGACGACCAGACCGACGTCGATGCTCATCTTGCGGGTCTTTTCGCGGAACACGTAGCGCGCGACGAAGTTGCCGAACGGGTCCTGCTGCCAGTTCAGGAAGTGCTCGTCAGGCTCGACCTTCAGCGAATACTGATGGATCGGCGTGCGCACATGTGGTGCGGGGCGCAGCCGGATCTGGTGCGGCGACAGCGCCACCGGGCGGTCGAACTGGTACTCGGTTCTATGGCGGATCGCCACGCGGATGGACATGCCTGCACCTTGGCCGAGCAGCGGCCGGCTGAATGGGAATCGCAATTGCCTAGATTAGCAAGGCAATCGGCGTGCCACCCAAATCGGGGCTTCCAAGACACCACGATTTTCGCGGATACTTGGGGTCCCCACTCCGCAAACCCGGGCCACTGCCAATGACCTACTGTGTCGGACTCAGTCTCGAAGACGGCCTCGTGTTCGCGTCGGACTCGCGCACCAACGCCGGCGTCGACTACGTCACCACGTACAGCAAGATGCACGTGTTCACGCCATCGCCCGACCGCCTGTTCGTGATCCTGTCGGCGGGCAACCTGGCGACCACGCAGGAGGTCATCAACCACATCCAGCGCGACCTCGACTACCCGGCCGGCGGACCCAACCTGGCCAACGTGCGCTACCTGTTCGAGGCCGCCGAGTACGTCGGCGGCGTCAGCCTCGCGGTGCAGAAGGAGCACGGTCACGCGCTCGCCCAGTCGGGTGTCAGCGGCGAGACGACGCTGCTGGTCGGCGGCCAGATCGTCGGTCAGCCGCACGGCCTGATGATGATCTACCCGCAGGGCAACTACATCACGTCGTCGCCGGAGACGCCGTACCTGCAGATCGGCGAGAGCAAGTACGGCAAGCCGGCGCTCGACCGCATCGTGCATCCTGGCCTGTCGCTGAACCAGGGCGCGCGCCTGGCGCTGGTGTCGCTGGACGCGACGACGCGGTCGAACATAACGGTCGGCCCACCGTTCGAACTGGCGACCTATGAAAAGGACAGCCTCGTGCTCGGCTGCCGCTGCCGCTTCGATGTCGACGACGCCTACCTGACCAAGGTCCGCGAGGCGTGGAACGGCGGCATCCAGGAGGCGTTCCGCAACCTGCCGAAGTTCTCGTGGGAGCTGTCGGAGAAGGAGCAGGCGACGCCGCCACAGCCGTTGCCGGTGCAGAACGGCTGAGCAAGGGCCAAGGGCCAAGGGCCAAGGGCCAAGGGCCAAGGGCCAAGGGCCAAGGGCCAAGGGCCAAGGGCCAAGGCGAGCGTAACCGCTCGGTGCGCGGCTGCGGTAAAATTCGCGGATTACCGCTGAATCGAACAGGCCCTGCCATGAGCCAGACCGCCGAACACCTCGAGATCACCGACGTCGCCGCGTACCTGCGCGGGCTCGGCGAACGCGCCCGCGCCGCGTCGCGCGTGCTCGCCGCGGCCGACAGCGGCGCGAAGAACGCCGCGCTCGACGCGATCGCCGCCGACCTCGACGCGCAGCGCGACCGGCTGGTCGCCGAGAACCGCAGGGACCTCGACGCCGGTGCCGCCAAGGGCCTCGACGCCGCGCTGCTCGATCGCCTCGAACTCAATGCCGCGCGCATCGACGGCATGATCGAGGGCCTGCGGCAGGTCGCGGCACTCCCCGACCCGGTTGGCGAGATCTTCGACATGACCTACCGCCCGACCGGGATCCAGGTCGGGCGCATGCGCGTACCGCTCGGCGTCGTCGGCATCATCTACGAATCGCGGCCGAACGTGACCGCCGACGCCGCGGCGCTGTGCCTGAAGTCCGGCAACGCGACCGTGCTGCGTGGCGGCTCCGAGGCCTTCCATTCCAACCAGGCGATCGCCGCCAGCATCCGTCGCGGCCTCGACGCGGCCGGATTGCCGGCCGACGCCGTGCAGGTCGTCGCGACCACCGACCGGGCCGCGGTCGGCAGCATGATCGCGCTGCCGGAGTTCATCGACGTCATCATCCCGCGCGGCGGCAAGGGCCTGATCGAGCGCATCAGCAACGAGGCCCGGGTGCCGGTGATCAAGCACCTCGACGGCATCTGTCATGTCTACGTCGACGACGAGGCCGACCCGACCAAGGCCTTCGACGTCGCGCTCAACGCCAAGACGCAGCGCTACGGGACCTGCAACACGATGGAGACGCTGCTGGTCCACGACACGGTCGCCGCCGAGTTCCTGCCGGAACTGGCCCGCGCCTACGTCGCCAAGGGGGTCGAGCTGCGCGGCTGCGCCAAGACCTGCGCACTGATCGACCCGTGCAGCGCGGCCGACGCCGCCGACTGGGACACTGAGTACCTCGCGCCGATCCTGGCGATCCGCGTGGTCGACGACCTCGACCAGGCGATCGCGCACATCAACACGCACGGCTCGCAGCACACCGACAGCATCGTCACCGAGAACATCACCAAGGCACGGCGCTTCCTGCGCGAAGTAGACTCCAGCTCGGTCATGGTCAACGCGTCGACGCGCTTCGCCGACGGCTTCGAGTACGGCCTCGGCGCCGAGATCGGCATCTCGACCGACAAGTTCCATGCCCGCGGCCCGGTCGGGCTCGAAGGGCTGACGTCGGTCAAGTTCATCGTCCTTGGCGACGGCCACGTGCGGAGCTGACGGGCCGAAGGCCAAGGACCAAGGGCCAAGGGCCAAGGGCCAAGGGCCAAGGGCCAAGGGCCAAGGGCCAAAAGAGTTTGGATCCGGGGCTGGAGCCTACCAACGACATTCGCGCGAAACGGCAAACTGCCGACGACGACGCCGTCATCGAGCGCGACCGATTGCTGGCGCCCTGTGGTGTGCAAGCGGCGCAACGCCACGAACGCCGTGCATCGTATGCTGGTGCGCGGAGGATTCGCAAACCTCTGACGATGACGTGAGCAACGACAAGCCAAATCCAGCTCTCGGCCCTAGGCCCTCGGCCCTCGGCCCTGCCCAGAACGCCGTCGGCATCCTCGGCGGCACCTTCGACCCGGTCCATCACGGCCACCTGCGCATCGCCGTCGACGCGTTCGAGGCCCTCGGTCTGGATCACGTCCGCCTGGTCCCGCTCGCCCGCGCGGTGCATCGCGAGCAGCCACAGACGCCGCCGGCGCTGCGCCTGGCGATGCTCGAGGCCGCGGTCGCCGACCATGACATCCTGCGCGTCGACGACCGTGAGCTGCGCCGCGACGGCCCGTCGTACACGGTCGATACGCTGCGTTCGCTGCGCGACGAACTGCCCGACACGCCGCTGTGCCTGCTGCTCGGCGAGGACGCGTTCGCCGGCTTCCCGGCGTGGCACGCCCCCGACGAGATCCTCGCGCTCGCCAGCATCGCGGTGCTGCAGCGGCCGGGACATGCGCTGCCGGACGACCCGGCCGTGCAGCGCCTGCTCGCCGAGCGCCGCGTCGAGGACCCGGGCAGCGCACGCGCCGGGCAGATCGTCGTGTGCCCGGTCACGCAGCTAGAGATCGCGGCGCGCGACATCCGCGCACGCGTCGCCGCGGGGCGGCGCATCGACTTCCTCGTGCCGCCTGCCGTCGCGGCGCTGATCGCCGGCCACCGCCTGTACCGTTGAGCCGTGTACGCACCAAAGTGGTGCAAATGCCCGGCGTTCACGGAATCGTCGTCGCGATGGTTTACTATTTCATCTAACCCTTTCCCCCGGACCCCGGCATGCAGGTAGAAGAACTCCGCGATCTCGTCCTCACAACGCTCGAAGACATGAAGGCCTACGACATCGTCACGATCGATGTCCGCGGCAAGACCAGCATCACCGACTACTTCGTCATCGCCACCGGCACCTCCGACCGGCACGTCAAGTCGACTGCCGAATCCGTTGCGTTCCAGGCCAAGCAGGCCGGTCAGCAGCCGATCGGCACCGAGGGCCTGAACGAGGGCGAGTGGGCGCTGATCGACCTGAACGGCGTCGTCGTCCACGTCATGCAGGCCAAGGTGCGCGATTTCTACCAGCTCGAACGGCTGTGGAACGTCGACCCGGCCGAGGCCGAGAAGGTCAGCCGCGAGCGTGGCGCCAGCTGAACAAGCATCCGGCACCGAGTTTCTTGACGCAGAGGCCACAAAGCCACAAAGGACACGAAGTGCCAGTTGGGGTTGGCCAGTTGCCAGCTGATGCACTGTGCCGCCCAGGCCATCAGCAGTGTCCGGTGAACAGCAATTCCTTCGCGTTCTTCGAGCCTTTGCGTTCTTTGAGTTTTCAACTGGGGGCCGAAGAATTGAACGGCAAGGCGGCCTCGTGCAGATCCATCTGATCGCCGTCGGCGACAAGATGCCGGCCTGGGTGCAGCAGGGCTATGCCGACTATGCGCGCCGCCTGCCGGCCGAGTGCGCGCTGCGCCTGGTCGAGATCGCGGCCGGTCGGCGCGGCAAGAACGCCGATATTGCGCGCATCCGGCGCGCCGAGACCGAGCGCGTGCTAGCCGCGGTGCCGAAGGGCGCGCACGTCGTCGTGCTCGCGGTCGACGGCCGCGCCTGGTCGACCGCGCAGCTCGCCGACCAGCTGGCCGACTGGATGCATGCCGGCCGCGACGTCGCACTGCTGGTCGGCGGCCCCGAGGGTCTCGGCGATGCCGCACGTGCGGCCGCCGCACAGCACTGGTCGCTGTCGCCACTGACCCTGCCGCACCCGCTGGTGCGCGTCGTGCTGGCCGAGCAGCTTTACCGCGCGTGGAGCCTGCTGCGCAACCACCCGTACCACCGCGCATGATCGTCCTGGCATCGCAATCGCCGCGCCGCGCCGAGCTGCTCGAACAGCTCGGCATCGCGTTCCGCCGCGCGCCGGCCGCGATCGACGAGCGCGTCCGGCCCGGCGAGGGCGCCGCGGACTTCGTCGAACGCATCGCGGTCGCCAAGGCGCGGGCGGTGCGAGCCAGCCACCCCGGGCTGCCGGTACTCGGCGCCGACACCGCGGTCGTGCTCGACCAGCGCGTCCTCGGCAAGCCGCGCGACCGCGACGACGCCATCGCGATGCTGCGCGCGCTGTCCGGCCGGGCCCACAACGTGCTGACCGGTGTCGCGCTGGTCACCGACGTCACGCGTTTCGCGCTCAGTACCAGCCAGGTGCGCTTCCGCCGCGTCAGCGACGCCGAGGCCGCGGCCTATTGGGAAACCGGCGAACCGGCCGACAAGGCCGGGGCCTACGCCGTCCAGGGACTGGCGGCGGCGTTTATCGAGCGCATCGAGGGCAGCTATTCCGGGATCATGGGCCTGCCGCTGTTCGAAACCGTGAACCTGCTCAAAGAGATCGGCGTGAGCGGTCGTCTCGGCGTGTAAACTGAAGGGCCTGTTCACGCTGCGCGAGGCGCAGCGTTGCTGCCCCAAGAGACGTCAGGCAAGGCGCGAGGAGAGAAATTTGGTGGGCCCAAACGAACGACGAGCAACGCCGCATGACGTCTCTTGGGGCGCAACCGGAAGGGACGGGGCCGCCCTGGTTTCGAACAATCGGCCGCCGTCGCTGCGTCTCGCGTAGTGTGAGCAGGCCCTGAGATGAGTGAAGAAATCCTGATCAACGTCACGCCGCCGGAAACCCGTGTCGCCGTGATCGAGAACGGGGTCGTCCAGGAAATCATCGTCGAACGCACGGCCAAGCGTGGCCTGGTCGGCAACATCTACAAGGGCAAGGTCTGCCGCGTCCTGCCCGGCATGCAGGCGGCGTTCGTCGATGCCGGCCTGGAGCGCGCCGCGTTCCTGCACGCCTCCGACATCCATGCCGGCAACGGCGACAAGTCCGACCAGATCACCGACCTGGTGCGCGAGGGCGGCGAGGTCATCGTCCAGGTCGTCAAGGACCCGCTCGGCACCAAGGGCGCACGCCTGACGACAAATATCTCGATCCCGTCGCGCTACATGGTGTTCATGCCCAACGTCAACAACGTCGGGGTGTCGCAGAAGATCGAGGACGAGGCCGAGCGCACGCGCCTGCGCGAGGTGCTGTCGCAGTATGCCGCCGACAACAGCATCGACGCCGGCTTCATCGCCCGCACCGCGGCCGAGGGCATCTCCGAGGAGGCGCTGCAGACCGATATGCGCTTCCTCGTGCGGCTGTGGAGTTCGATCCAGGAGCGCATCGCCGCCGCACCGCCCAAGCAGCTGATCCACGAGGACCTGCCGCTGGCACTGCGCGCGCTGCGCGACCTGATCAACCCCGAGGTCGAGAAGGTGCGCGTCGACTCGCGCTCGACCTGGGAGAAGGCGCAGCAGTTCGCCCACAAGTACATCCCCGACCAGCGCTCGTCGATCGAGTACTACCCCGGCGAGCGGCCGATCTTCGACCTGTACGGCGTCGAGGACGAGATCCAGAAGGCGCTCGAGCGCAAGGTCGAGCTGAAGTCCGGCGGCCATCTGGTCATCGACCAGACCGAGGCGATGACGACGATCGACATCAACACCGGCGCGTTCGTCGGCCACCGCAACCTCGAAGAGACGATCTTCAAGACCAACCTCGAGGCCGCGCAGGCGATCTGCCGGCAGCTGCGCCTGCGTAACCTCGGCGGCATCATCATCATCGACTTCATCGACATGACCGACGACGAACACAAGCGCCAGGTCATGCGCGCGCTCGAACGCTGCCTGGCGCGCGACCACGCCAAGACCCACATCTCCGAGGTCTCGTCGCTCGGCCTGGTCGAGATGACGCGCAAGCGCACCCGCGAATCCCTGGAACATGTGCTGTGCGAGGGCTGTCCCACCTGTGGAGGCCGCGGCACGCTGAAGACCGCCGAGACCGTGTGTTTCGACATCTTTCGCGACATCCTGCGCGAGTGGCGGCAGTTCGACGTCGAGGAGCTGCTGGTGCTGGCGTCGCAGGAGGTCGTCGACCACCTGCTCGACGAGGAGTCGCAGGACCTCGCCGAACTGGAACAGTTCATCGGCCGCCCGATCAAGCTGCAGGCCGAGGTGCTGTACAACCAGGAACAGTATGACGTGGTACTGATCTAGGGCCACGACCGGCGCCGCCGCGCTGTTGTCGCCCGACCGCGTCGGGAACTCGTATTGCGCATCTTCAAGACACTGCTGGTCGTGCTGGTGATCGCCTGGGGCGTGCTCGCGCTCGCGGTGCGCGCGACCACGCCACTGCTCGCCGACTACCGCGACGCGATCGCCGCGCTGGCCGCCGAACGGGTCGGCGCGCCGGTCGCGATCGGCACGCTGCGCGCGCGCTGGTATGGCCTGCGGCCGCTGCTCGAGCTGCGCGACGTGGTCATCGGCACGGCACCGGAGATCGTCGAGGTGGCGAGGATCGAGATCGACCTGGCGCTGGCCGAACTGCTGCACGGCCCGACGCTCGATGCACTGCGCCTGACCGTCGACGGCCTGCAGCTGACCGCGGTACGCGAGTCCAACGGCCAGGTCCACTTAGAAGGCCTGGGCACGGGCGGTGCCGCGGGCGGCGACGCACCGCTGTTGCCCAGCCACCTGCGCCTGATCAACACCCGCCTGGTCTGGATCGACCGCTGGCACGGCCGTGCACCGCTCGACCTCGAAGACGTCGATATCCTGATCGATCGCGACGGCGGGCGGGTCTCGCTGCGCGCGAGCCTGCACGCCGGCGCCGGGCGTGCCGAACTCGCCGCCGAGCTGACCGGCCTGCTCAGCGGCACCGACTGGGACGGCGACGCCTACCTGCGGGTCGACAACCTGGACGTCGCGCGGCTGCTCGGCGACTACCTGCCGGCAGACTACGGCCTGCGCAGCACCCGCGTCGACCTGCAGGCGTGGACGCACTGGCGCGATGCCACCCCGGTGCACACGCAGGGTCACGTCGCGCTGCGCGACGTCAAGCTGGCACCGCCCGGCGGCAGCCCGCTCGACCTGAAACTGCTGGCCGCCAACTTCTCGTTCGATCGCCGCGACGACGGCCTGCGCCTCGGCCTGTCCGACCTCAACCTCGCAACCGCGGCGTTCCGCTGGCCGCGCAGCGACCTCGCACTGGCGGTCACAGGCGACGACGGCGGCACGCACATCGACCTGGCGGCCGGTTACCTGCGCCTCGAAGACGTCGCCGCGATCCTCCAGGTGCGTCCGCCGGACAGCGAACTCGCGACGGCGCTGGCGGCCCTGCAACCGGCTGGCGAGGTCCGCGCACTGCGCCTGCAGGCGACGCTCGGCGACAATGCCGCGAGCTGGCGCACCCAGGCACGCTTCGACGCCATCAGCACCCGGCCGTGGGGGCGGCTGCCAGGCGTGCGCAACCTCAGTGGCCGACTGCATGGCAGCGACAGCCACAGCGTCGTCACCGTCGACAGCCACGACACCACGCTGCGCTTCAGCGACCTGTTCCGCGACCCGCTGCAGCTGCCGCGCATCGCCGGCCGCGTCGACGTCGCGCATGCCGGCGACGGCTGGGCGGTGCGCAGCGACCGGCTGCAGGCCGACGCCGCGCACATCCGTACGCTGACCCGCCTGCACCTGCGGCAGATCCCGGACGAACCCCTGTTCGTCGACCTGCAGACCGACTTTCGCGATGGCGACGCGGCATTCGCCGGGCGCTACTACCCGACCGGCATCATGGGCGCGCGGCTGGTGCGCTGGCTCGATCGCGCGATCGCGTCAGGGCGCGTGGTCAGCGGCAGCGCGCTGATCTACGGTCCGTTCGACGACTTCGCGTTCGGCGAATCGCGCAGCGGCAGCTTCCAGGTCGTGTTCGACACCGACGACATCGTTCTCGATTACCAGGAGGGCTGGCCCGCGATCACTGGGCTCGATGCGCGCGTCAAATTCCACGGCAACCAGGTCGAGATCGCGTCGCGCGACGGCCGCATCTACGACAGCCAGATCACCGCGGTCGACGCGCGCATCGCCAGCCTCGACCCGCTGTCGCCGATCCGCATCCGCGGCCAGCTCGCCGGGCCGCTGCGCAACCCGCTGCGCGTGCTCGGTGAACCGGCACTGCGGGAGCGCTTCGGCGAGTTCGCCGAGATCCTGCGCGGCGACGGCGACAGCCGGCTCGACCTCGACTTCGCGGTGCCGCTCGGCAGCCGCGGTGACTACGTGCTCGACGGTCGCCTGCAGTTCGCCGGCAACCGCCTGTCGCTGCCGGACTGGGACTTCGCGATTCGCGACATCGACGGCACGCTCGGCTTCACGCTGGACGGCCTGCAGGCCGAGGGTATCCGCGCGGTCGCACTCGACCGCCCGGTCAGCATCGACGTGCGGCCGCTCGACGACGGCACGACCCGGATGCGCAGCCGCGGCCGCTTCCGGCCCGGCGATATCGCGACCCGGTTCGAGGGCCTGCCGACGGCGCTGCTCGACGGCGCCGCCGATTTCGTCATCGACGTCGATGTCCCACCGCGCCGCGCCGCCACCGGCCCGACGCGGCTGCAGGTGCGCAGCGACCTCGCCGGCATGCGGGTCGACCTGCCGGCGCCGTTCGGCAAATCACTGGCAGCGCGCCGCGAACTGGCCGTCAGCGTCCCGCTCAGCGGCCGCCGCGTGGCCGGCCGCGTGCGCTACGGCGATCTCGTCGCTGCGCGTTTCAGCCGCGACGGCCAGCGTGTCGACGTGCGTCTCGGCGGTGGCCAGGCGGAGCTCGCCGCGACGCCCGGCGTGCGCGTGCGCGGCCGGCTCGATCGCGCCGACGTCACGGCCTGGCAGGCCGCGCTCGACAAGCTGCCGGCGGCGGCTGCCGGGCCGACGACGCCGCTCGACATCGACCTGCAGATCGCCGCGCTCGCGGTCGACGACCTGGTCGTCGACGAGCTGCAGCTGGGGCTGCGCCGCGACGCCACGGCGTGGCGCGGCAGGCTCGCCGCGCCGCGCCTCGCCGGCACCTTCACGCTACCGCTGCAGCGCGGCCGCGAGCCGCTGGTCGTCGATCTCGAGCGCCTGACCATCGACCTGCCGCCGGACGAGGACGGCCCGCTGTCGCCGCCGCCGGACGCGTCCAGCGGTCCGGACCCGGCGACCCTGCCGGGCCTCGACCTGCGTATCGCCGACCTGCAGGTCGGCGCGGCCCACCTTGGCAGGCTGGAGCTGCGCGCCGCGCCGACGCCGGCCGGCGTCGACATCGACCGCCTGGTGATCGGCGAAGGCCGCGTGCAACTCGACGCGCGCGGCGGCTGGCTGCGCCACGACGGCGGCTACCGCACCCAGGTCGCCGGTTCGTTCGCGGCCGACGACATCGGCGGCCTGCTGGCCGACGTCGGCTATTCGCGGCAGATCGACGAGGCCCCGGCGCGCGCCGAGTTCACGTTCGGATGGCCGGGCAACCCGCTGCAGATGCACCGGGCGACGCTGGCCGGCAAGCTCGACTTCGATGTCGGCAAGGGCCGGCTGGTCGAGCTCGATCCGGGCGTGACCCGGGTCGTCGGCCTGCTGAACCTGAACGCACTGACCCGCCGCCTGCGCCTGGATTTCAGCGACTTCTACAAGAAGGGCTACAGCTTCGACAGCATCCGCGGCAGCTTCGTGTTCGCCGACGGCACGGCGACGACCACCGACCTCGGCATACTCGGCCCGACCGGGCGCATCGACGTCCGCGGTGAGACCGACCTGGTAGCCGAACGCTTCGACCAGAAGGTCATGGTCACACCCGACTTCGACGCGACCCTGCCGATCGCCGGGACCATCGCCGGCGGGCCGGTCGCCGGGATCGCGGTGCTGGTCGCACAGACGGTCATGAACAAGCAGGTCGACGACCTCAATCGCTTCGACTACGGCGTCACCGGGCCATGGAACGCACCGGACGTCGTACCGCTGGATACCGGCGGCACGCTGTCCCGGCTGCTGAAGCCGTTCCGCCGCGATCCGACCGCCGACGCCGACGCAACACCGCCCGCCGACAGCGCCGCGCCGCCGACCGCGGTCGACGGCGAAGCGGTGACCGACACGCCAGCGGACGCGCAGCAGCCAGCGCCGCCGGAGGCGCCGGCCGACAGTGCGCCGGCCAACACCGTGCGCAAGTCGCTGCGCGGCATCATCAAGCTGTTCGAAAAAGGCGAACCCCACGGCCTGGATCTGCCCGGCGAGGCCGACTGAGTCCTGGCAAATACCCTGTCGGAAGCTCCCTTTTCTGTCGTCGATAGGCCTTTGCCGGCCGCGCCGCCGGCGGTAGAGTTGGGGGCTGGGACAGGGCCACGACACGACATGAGCCAGACGCAGAAGAAAGTCGCCGCGATCCAGCTGGCATCGGGCAGCAACGTCAGCGCCAACCTGCTGGAGACCGAGCGCCTCGCCGAGACCGCCACCAAGCAGGGCGCACGGCTGGTCGTGCTGCCGGAGAACTTCGCCTTCATGGGCCGCAGCTGCGGCGACGCCAACGCGTTGCGCGAACCGCCGGGCGACGGCCCGTTGCAGGCCTTCCTGTCGCAGCTCGCCAAGCGCCTCGGCGTATGGATCGTCGGCGGCACGATCCCGATGGAGGCCGAGCATGCGGCGAAATGGCGTGCCGCGTGCACCGTCTACGACGACGACGGCCGCCAGGTCGGGCGCTACGACAAACAGCACCTGTTCGACGTCAACCTGATCGAGAGCGACGAGCAGTTCGTCGAATCGGAGAGCATCGAGCCCGGCGACCACGTCGTCGTCGTCGACAGCCCGGTCGGACGGCTCGGCATCTCGGTGTGCTACGACCTGCGGTTTCCCGAGCTGTACCGCGCGATGGTCGACCGCGGCGTCGAGGTGATCACGCTGCCGGCGGCGTTCACGGCGATGACCGGCAACGCCCATTGGGAGATCCTGGTGCGTGCGCGCGCGATAGAGAACCTGTGCTACGTGGTCGCCGCGGCGCAGGGCGGTTTCCACATCGCCAGCCGCCAGACCTACGGTCACAGCATGATCGTCGATCCGTGGGGCACCAAGCTGGCCGAACGCGAACGCGGCAACGGCTGCGTCGTTGCCGCGCTGGACCGCGAGTTCCAGCAGACCACGCGGCGCAACTTTCCCTGTCTCGACCACCGCCGCCTGCACTGCCGCTGACGTGCCGCGGCGATCGCAGTTCACACGGAGCCAATCGCATGTCGCAGCTAGCCATCGCGCGTGAGACCCTGCTCGATGCCCCAGGGCTCAGCGAGCACAAGCTGGAGCAGGTCATGGACCGGCTGCTCAGCCGCCGGGTCGACGCCGCGGACATCTACTTTCAGTACGCGCGCCTCGAATCCTGGGTGCTCGAGGACGGCATCATCAAGGAGGGCACGCACAGCATCGAGCAGGGTGCCGGGCTGCGCGCGATCAGCGGTGACAAGACCGGCTTCGCGTATACCGACAGCCTGGAGATGCCGCAGCTGCTCGATGCCGCCGGCGCCGCACGCGCGATCGCCCAGGCCGGGCAGCACGGCGCGCAGGCCATCGCCGGCAGCGCGCCGGCCAAGGCGCTGTACGCGGCGGTCAACCCGCTCGAGTCGCTCAGCGAGCAGCAGAAGATCGACCTGATGCGGCGTGCCGATGCCGCGGCGCGCGCCGCCGACCCGCGTGTCCAGCAGGTCATCGTCAGCCTGGTCGCCGCGCACGACGTGATCCTGGTCATGGACAACGGCGGTGCGATCAACGGCGACGTGCGTCCGCTGGTGCGCATGAACGTCCAGGTCATCGTCGAACAGGACGGCCGCCGCGAACAGGGCAGCGCCGGCGGCGGCGCCCGGCGGGCACTGGATTTCTTCGTCGACGACGAGCGCGGCCTCGACTACGCCCAGGAAGCGGTACGCCAGGCGCTGGTCAACCTCGATGCCGTCGCGGCGCCGGCCGGCATGCTGCCGGTCGTGCTCGGACCGGGCTGGCCCGGCGTGCTGTTGCACGAGGCGGTCGGCCACGGCCTCGAGGGCGACTTCAACCGCAAGGGGACGTCGGCGTTCTCCGGGCGGGTCGGTGAACAGGTCGCGTCGCCGCTGTGCACCGTCGTCGACGACGGCACGCTGCCCGACCGCCGCGGCTCGCTGACCATCGACGACGAGGGCACGCCGTCCGGCTGCAACGTGCTGGTCGAGAACGGCATCCTCAAGGGCTACATGCAGGACCGCATGAACGCGCGGCTGATGGGCGTCGCGCCGACCGGCAACGGGCGCCGCGAATCCTACGCCCACCTGCCGATGCCGCGCATGACCAACACCTACATGCTGCCCGGCGAGCACCAACCGGACGAGATCATCGCGTCGGTCAGGCACGGCCTGTACGCGGTCAACTTCGGCGGCGGCCAGGTCGACATCACGTCGGGCAAGTTCGTGTTCTCGGCCAACGAGGCCTACCTGATCGAGGACGGCAAGGTCACGCGCCCGGTCAAGGGCGCGACGCTGATCGGCAACGGCCCGGACGTCATGAACCGGGTCAGCATGGTCGGCGACGACCTCAAGCTCGACAGCGGTGTCGGCACCTGCGGCAAAGAGGGCCAGAGCGTGCCGGTCGGGGTCGGCCAACCGACGCTGAAGATCGATCAACTGACCGTCGGCGGCACCGCTGCCTGACCCGAGCAAGGCAATCCATGTCCGATAGCGAACAGATCGCACGCCTGAAGACCGTCGTCGAGGACCTGCTGCACGAGGCCCGGCGCCAGGGCGCCGATGCCGCCGAGGCCGGCGTCTCGGCGCAGACCGGGCTGTCGGTGACCGTGCGCCTCGGCGAGACCGAGACCATCGAGCACACCAGCGACAACGGCCTCGGTGTCACCGTGTACTTCGGCCAGCGCAAGGGCTCGGCCAACACCACCGACCTGCGCCCCGACGCGATCCGCGAGAGCGTTGCCGCGGCGTGCCGGATCGCGCGCTACACGTCCGACGACCCGGCCGCCGGCCTCGCCGATCCGGCGCTGTTGGCGCGCGACGTCCCCGACCTCGACCTCTATCACCCGTGGGACCTCGACGCCGAGCAGGCCGCCGGCATCGCGCGCGCCTGCGAGGACGCCGCGCGCGGCGTCGACACGCGCATCACCAACTCCGAGGGCGCGACGCTGTACACCCAGCGCTCCGGCTTCGTCTACGGCAATTCCCACGGCTTCATCGGCGGCTACCCGACCACGCGCCACAGCCTGAGCTGCGCGGTGATCGCCCAGCACGGCGACGACATGCAGCGCGACTACTGGTACGACAGCGGCCGCGTACCCGGCGAACTCGACGATGCGGAAGCGATCGGCCGCCAGGCCGCCGAGCGTGCGCTGGCGCGCCTCGACGGGCGCAAGCTGGGTACCCGCGAGTGCCCGGTGATGTTCCGCGCCGACGTCGCGCCGAGCCTGCTGCGCAGCCTGTTCGGCGCGATCCGTGGCCACGCCGTGTACCGCAAGTCGACGTTCCTGCTCGATCGCGTCGGCGCGCAGGTCTTCCCCGACTGGGTCGACATCAGCGAGGACCCGCTGCAGCCGCGCGGCCCGGCCAGCGCGCCGTTCGACAACGAGGGCGTCGCGACCCGCTACCGCAAGCTGGTCAAGGACGGCGTGCTGCAAGGCTACCTGCTCGACAGCTACGCGGCGCGCAAGCTCGGCCTGCAGAGCACCGCGAGCGCCGGCGGCGTGCGCAACGCGCGCATCGCCAGCAGCGGCCAGTCGTTCACCGAACTGCTGCAGACCATGGACCGCGGCGTGCTGGTCACCGAGCTGATGGGCCAGGGCGCCAACCTGGTCACCGGCGACTACTCGCGCGGCGCGGCCGGTTTCTGGGTCGAGGGCGGCGAGATCCAGTACCCGGTCGAGGAGATCACCGTCGCCGGCAACCTCGACGACATGTACCGCCAGCTCGTCGCGGTCGGCAGCGACGACGCAATCCCGAGCAGCATCAAGACCGGGTCGTGGCTGTTCGAAAACATGACGGTCGGCGGAGACTAGGGCCGGTCCTTCAGACGTGGGGCGGCTGATCGGCCCGGGCGCGCCGGGTTGCAGCGCCATCGGCGGCACCCGCAGATGCCCGTCTTCCCACCGCGCGCTGCGCGGCGCACGTGGCGTCGTTACCGGCAACCCGGCGGCGCGCGGCGCCCGGGCAATCCCTAGACCGGCACCGATTGCAGCAGACGGACGACCAGCAGCAACCAGCCGAGCATCAGCAGCACGACCCCGGCACTGAAGCTGAGCATGCGCCAACGCAGCCGGTTCGACCCGGTATGTACCCAGCTATGCAGCAGGCGCGTGACGACGAATCCCCAGGCGACACCGAGCAGCAACGGCGACACCGAGCCGGTCACGTACGCCACGATCGCCAGCACATAGAACAGCAGCGGCACCTCCAACAGGTTCTGGTAGTGCTGCTCGAGCTGCAGCAGTCTGCGCGGCGGCTTGCCGCCACGGTTTAACAGGAAGTAACTCGGACGCAGCGCACCGACGGCCACCGCGCGGAACCGCGCGCGCAACAGCCAGACCGCAACCACAAAGGTCAGCAGCACCATCACGACCACAGGGAAAAAGATCAGCACCTGAGACATCCACCGGCCTCCGCGATTGTCGCCAGTCGCCGGTCAGGCTAGGCTGCGTGACCATATGATCAAGGACATATTCTGTGAGGCGACCCGCACATGCCCTGGCCAAGCAACCGCAAGCACGACACCCGTCAACGGATACTCGACATCGCCGCGGACCTGTTCGCGCGACAGGGCTACGACAACGTGTCGTTGGACGCGTTGATGGGCCACGCCGATCTGACCCGCGGGGCCTTCTACGCGCACTTCGACTCCAAGCAGGCCCTGTATGCCGAGGCGGTGACCTACGCCGCACGCCGCAGTGCGCGCGACGGGCTGCGCCACGTCGGCGATCCCGGGACAGCTGCGCTGGCCGAACTGTTGCGCGCCTACCTCGATCCGGCACATGCCGCCGGACAGCGGTCGCCGTGCCCCCTGGCGTTCCTGGCCACCGACGTGGCCAACCGCGAGGGCGAGGTGCGTAGCGCCTACACGCGGGTATTCCGGCAGCTCGGCGGCATGATCAAACGCGCCCTGCCGGCGCGATCGCGAGACCGCGAGGAGCGGGCGCTGGCACTGGCCGCGATGATGGTCGGCGGTGTCGCGATCGGCCGCGCGCTGAACGATTCGCGCCTGACCGACACGCTGCTGCGCGCCTGCCGGCATGTCGGCACGGACCTGATCGAGACGGCAGGGCCGGGTCGACGGCGGTGAGGACCGGGGCCGCGGACCCGCCGTCCGGGCCGCCCCGGGCCGCGCCCGCCAGGCCAAACGCCACCGACACCAGGGTCTCTGCTGATCCGCGGCTCGCTGCCGAGGGGTTAAACTTCGGCCCTGATTCACTTGGATGACTTGGGAGAAGCGACCATGCGAATCCTGCACACCATGCTGCGCACCGGCGATCTGCAGCGCTCGATCGATTTTTACACCGGCCTGCTCGGCATGCAGCTGCTGCGCCAGAAGGACTACCCGGACGGCGAGTTCACGCTGGCCTTTCTCGGCTACGGCAACGAGTCCGAAAACACCGTGATCGAGCTGACCTACAACTGGGGTGTCGACAGCTATGACATGGGCGATGCCTACGGCCACATCGCGCTCGAGGTCGACGACGTCTACCAGGCCGCAGCCGACATCAAGGCGCGCGGTGGCAAGATCCTGCGCGAGGCCGGGCCGATGAACGCCGGCACGACCATCATCGCGTTCGTCGAAGACCCCGACGGTTACCCGATCGAGCTGATCGGCCGCAAGGCCGCGTGACGTCATCGACCACCGGAGCCGCGCCATGACCGATCTGATGATCCTGCCCGCGTCCGACAAGACCAAGATCCGCCTGGTGCGCATCCCGCCGGATTTCCGCGACCAGGAGGTCTACCGCCATGTCACCGGCCTGATCGCCGACGTCGAGGAAGCGACGCCGGGCTGCTGCTGGGAGGATGTCCTGGCGACGCTCGAGGACCGCGGCTTCGAGGCCGTCGAGTTCCAGCTCGGGCCATCCCTGGACTGACTGGGCGCCGGCCGACGGCCGCCCGTCGGGCGGACCGCGATGGCTTGCAGGACGCCGCACCCGGGCCGGGCGATCTTCTGCCTGTCGCAGTCGGCGCGGGGACTCGTTTCACGGTGGTCCGGGCGACGTCATCGCGCCGTGGACACAACGACTGCCCGACCCGATCAGGCGGGCGTGGCGGCGGCCGTCGGCAACGGGCGGTGCGCGACGCCGGCCCGACGGCGGACGACCGCCGACCGTGACGCCCTCGATCGCCGGGGCTTCGGCGTCTGCGGCGACCGCGTCCGCACCGCCCGGTGGCCGAACCGGGGCGTCAGCGCCGCCGCGCGCGCTTTGCCTTTGCCTTTTTGACCGGGGCCTTCCTGGCCGGCGCCTTCTTGACCGGCGCTTTCTTCGCGGTGGCCTTGTTGGCCGCGGTCTTTCTCGCCGCCGTCTTTTTCGCCGTGGCTTTCTTGACCGACGCCTTCTTGGCCGCAGTCGTGCGCGCCTTCGTGGCCGGCCTGGCCGGTGCCTTCTTCGCGCTGCGCGGCTTCGCGGCGGACCTGGTCGCCGCGCCCTTCTTGCTTGCCGGCCGCTTCGCCGCCGTCTTCTTGGCCGCCGACTTGCGCGCGACCGTCTTCGCCGCCCGCTTTGCCGCGACCTTCTTCACCACGGCCTTCTTCTTCGCCGCCGCCTTTCTGGTCACCGTGGCCTTCTTCGTGACCTTCTTCGCCGTCACCTTCTTCTTCGCCGCGGCCTTCTTGGCGACCTTCTTGGCCGCCACCTTCTTCTTCACCGCGGCCTTCTTGGCGACCTTCTTGACCGTCGCCTTCTTCTTCACCGCGGCCTGCTTCGCGACCTTCTTCTTCGTGACGGTCTTCTTGGCAGCGGCCTTCTTCGCCGCGACCTTCTTCTTGGCGACGGCCTTTTTCGCCGCGGCCTTCTTCGCCGGCGCCGCTTTCTTGGCGGCTGCCTTCTTGGCCGGCTTCGGCTTCTCGACGCGCTCGGCATCGGCCTTCTTGGCCGCGGCCTTGATCGCACCGGCCCGTTTGGCGGCCTTGTCCGGCTTCTTCGCGGCCGCCGGCCGCGCCGCTGCGGCCGGCTCGTCGACGACACTGCCCGGCGCGGTGCTCGGCGGCAGGCCGTCGAGCAGCTTGCGCACGCCCTTCCAGATCTTCGGGATGCCGGCATCGGCGCCGACCCGGTGCAGCTTGTCGGTCAGCTGGTAGTACTGCAGCAGTGGTCCCATCTGCGTCTCGTAGACGCGCAGCCGGTTGCTGATCGTCTCCTCGTAGTCGTCGGGGCGGCGCACGACGCGCGCACCGCAGGCGTCGCAGACGCCATCGACCATCGGCGGGTTGACGTACAGGTTGTACTGCGCGCCGCAGGCGTCGCAGGTGATGCGCCCGACCAGGCGCTCCATCAGCTCGTCGCGATCGACCTCGAGGTTGAGGACCGCATCGATATCGCCGCCGAGATCGTTGAGCACGCTGTCCAGGACGTCGGCCTGGCCGGCGTTCTTCGGCAGGTCGACGAGGATGAAACCCTTGCCGAGGTCGCTCTGCGGCAGCTGGATCCGCAGCAGCGCGAGCAGCAGTTCGTCGGAGACCCGGGCCGAGTCCATCGCCTCCTTGGCCAGGCGGCCGAGCTCGGTCTGCTCGGCGGCAGCGCGCTGCATGACGCTGGCGACGGTGATGACCGGCATGCCATAGTGGTCGGAGATCTGTTGCGACAGCTCGGCCTTGCCCGATCCCGGGGGACCCAGTAACACGATCCTCATTGTGGCTCCTCAGTGGCCTTATTGTTCTGCCCGGCGCTGTTGCGGACCGCCGCCGCCCGCTCCCGCGGCGTCGGCGTCACACTGGCAGCATATAAGGAAATTAGTATTTCCCTATAGGGGCATGTGTGTTTTGCATTGGCTTGCCCCTGCCGCGTTTACTAAAGTAATCGCTCAGCAATTTGCCTGTCAACGAAGCGCCTGATTTTATACGAATTTTAGGCGATTGACGGATATTAACGAGTATTTCGCCCCCGCTTTCTGCGAAAATCCGGGATTTCCGGCCGTCGGCGGCGCCGACCGGCCGCGTTGCAGGGGCAGTGACCAACGGTTGGGCAGCATGAGCGCGATCCCGGATATCACCGAAACCGAGGAGTGGATCGTCAGGACCACCCTCAAAGAACGCTATGGCCGCGATATCGAACTGCAGTACGCCGACGCCGAGATCCGCCTGAACCCGGCCGACCGCGAGCTGACATCGTGCCCGGTGTTCGTCTGGGAGGCCGAAGACTGCCATTTCGTGATCTTCAAGACCGGCGAGCGGCGCTACCGCTGCCAGTTCTTCTACCGCGGCTACCAGCAGTACGGTACCGGCGTACACGAGTACGACGACCTGACCGAGTGCACGGTCTCGCTGCTGCAGGTGCAGGCCGATCACGTGGCGGCCGAGCGCGGCGACATCGACAGCAAGCGGCGCTGAAGCGGTCGGCCGCAGCGCACACCCCACAACAAGACCACACACCTTACAGAACAGAGGGAAGACACATGACGGCGAAGAACGCCTTCTATGCTCAATCCGGCGGCGTGACCGCTGTAATCAACGCGTCGGCGGCCGGCGTCATCGAGACCGCGCGCGCCCACCCGGACAAGATCGCCAACGTCTATGCCGGCCGCAACGGCATCATCGGCGCACTGACCGAAGACCTGATCGACACCAGCCAGGAATCGGCCGACGCGATCGCCGCACTCAAGCACACGCCGTCCGGCGGCTTCGGCTCGTGCCGCTTCAAGCTCAAGAGCCTCGAGGACAACAAGCGCGAGTACGAGCGCCTGATCGAGGTGTTCAAAGCCCACGACATCGGCTACTTCTTCTACAACGGCGGCGGCGACTCGGCCGACACCTGCTTCAAGGTCTCGCAGCTGTCCGAGAAGATGGGCTTCCCGGTGCAGGCGATCCACGTGCCGAAGACGGTCGACAACGACCTGCCGATCACCGACAACTGCCCCGGCTTCGGCTCGGTCGCCAAGTACATCGCGGTATCGACGCTCGAGGCCAGCTACGACGTGCGCTCGATGGCCGCGACCTCGACCAAGATATTCGTCATCGAGGTCATGGGCCGCCACGCCGGCTGGATCGCCGCGGCCGGCGCGCTGGTCGCCGACGAGGGTATCCCGGTCGTGACCCTGTTCCCCGAGGTCGAGTTCGACCAGGACAAGTTCCTTGCCGCGGTCGACGCCAACGTCAAGCAGCACGGCTACTGCACGATCTGCGTGTCCGAGGGCTGCCACTGGCCGGACGGCAAGTTCCTCGCCGAGCAGGGCACGCGCGACTCGTTCGGCCACGCCCAGCTCGGCGGCGCCGCGCCGGTGGTCGCCAACATGATCAAGGACGCGCTCGGCTACAAGTACCACTGGGCGGTCGCCGACTACCTGCAGCGCGCCGCCCGCCACCTGGCATCGGCGTCCGACGTCGAGCAGGCCTACGCGCTCGGCAGGGCCGCCGTCGAGAAGGCGGTCGAGGGCAAGAACTCGATCATGCCGACGGTCGTGCGCGAGTCGTCCGAGCCCTACAAATGGAGCATCGGCGAGGCACCGCTGAGCGAGGTCGCGAACGTCGAGAAGATGATGCCCAAGGACTTCATCTCCGACGACGGCTTCGGCATCACCGACAAGTGCCGCGACTACCTGTACCCGCTGATCCAGGGTGAGGCCTACCCGCCGTACAAGGCCAACGGCCTGCCCGACTACGTGACCCTCAAGCTCAACAGCGTCGCGCGCAAGCTGCCCGATTTCGAGCTCTGAGACTGCCCGATTCGACCGGCAAAGGGCCCTGCGGGGCCCTTTTTTCGTGCGCGCGCGTAAAGAACCGGCTTCCCGTGCCGCTGATCTCGGCGATGGCTCCAACCCACCAGGCACTGGATCTGCCGACGGCTCCGACAGGAGAGGCCCGATGCGCTTGCTACCCCCCGCCAACCTAAAGACAACCGCGCAGATGCTCGGCGCCGCGACCCTGCTGTCGACGTCGATCACTGCCGCAGCCACCGGCACGCTCGGTGCCGACCAGCTGGTCGAGCTGAGCCTCGACGAACTGCTCAACGTCGAGATCACGTCGGTCAGCAAGAAGGCCGAACCGCTGCAGGACGCCCCTGCCGCGGTGTTCGTGATCAGCGCCGACGACCTGCGGCGCAGCGGCGTGCGCTCGATACCGGACGCGCTGCGCATGGTGCCCGGCGTGCAGGTCGCGCAGATCGACGCGCAGCGCTGGGCGGTGTCGGCACGCGGTTTCAACGGCCGCTTCGCGGCGCGCCTGCTGGTGCTGATGGACGGCCGCTCGTTGTACTCACCGCTGTACTCCGGCGTGTACTGGGAGTCGCAGGACACCTTCATCGAGGACATCGAACGCATCGAGGTGATCCGCGGTCCGGGCGCGACGCTGTGGGGGGCGAACGCGGTCAACGGCGTCATCAACATCATCACCCGGTCTGCCGCGGATACCATCGGAACCCGCGTCTATGCCGGCCTCGGCGACCAACTCGAGGCCTTCGCCGGCGCGCGTCACGGCTTCCGGATCGACGCCGACACGGATGCCCGCGTCTACGTCAAATACAAGGAGCATGACGAATTCGAACTGGTCGGCGGCGCCGACGCCAACGACGACTGGGACAACGTGCAGGGCGGTTTCCGCGTCGACCACGCGCTCAACGCGCACGACTCGCTGACGCTGCAGGGCGACGCGTTCACCCAGGACCTCAGCAAGTTCGTCGACCGGCCGACGCTGACCGCGCCTTTCACGGCGCGCTTCCTCGACTCGGCCGAGGCCAGCGGCGGCAACCTGATCGGACGCTGGACGCGCACCTTGTCCGCGGACGAGGACCTGCAGCTGCAGGCCTATGTCGACTACTACGAACGCACCGAGCAGTTCGCCGATCTCGAGATCACGACCTACGACGTCGATTTCCAGCATCACTTCACGCCGAGTGCGCGCCACGAGATCGTCTGGGGCCTCGGCTACCGCCTCACCGACATCTGGGTGACCGGCCGGGGCAACGTCTCGGTCACCGACAGCGACCACGAGGACCACCTGTTCAGCGGCTTCATCCAGGACGCGATCACGCTGGTGCCGGAGCGCTGGACGCTGATCCTCGGCAGCAAGTTCGAGCACAACGACTTCACCGGCTTCGAGGCCCAGCCGTCGGCGCGCGTCGTGTTCAAACCGGCGCAGCGCCAGACCCTGTGGGCGGCCATCTCGCGCGCCGTGCGCACGCCGTCGGTCGGCGAGCAGGTCAACGTCATACCCTTCCAGACCATTCCGCCGAACACGCCGCCGAACTTCCCGAACCCGTTGCCACTGCAGCTGGTCAACGTCGGCGACCAGTACGACGACAGCGTCGAACAGCTGGCCTACGAGTTGGGCTGGCGCTTCGACGCCAGCGACCGGCTGTCGCTCGACACCGCGCTGTACTACGCCGAGTACGACAACGGCCGCATCGCCACCCCCGGCGCGGTGTCGTTCGTGCCGGCCCCGGTGCCGCATACCCGCCAGCTGCTACAGCTGGGCAACGACCTCGAAGGCGAGACCTACGGCATCGAGCTGGCGGCGACCTGGGATGTCAGCGACAGTACCCGGGTGCAACTCGCGTACAGCCATCAGCGCACCTTCGATCACGACGACCTGCCCGGTGATGACCTCAACGAAGGCAGCCAGCCGCGCAACCAGCTGTCGCTGCGTACCGATATCGCGCTGTCGCCGCAGCTCGAGCTCAACCTGTGGGGCCGCTACGTCGACCGGCTGCCGGCGCTCGTCGTCGCGACCGGGCCGGCCGTGTCGATACCGTCATACACCGAGCTCGACCTGCAGCTGACCTGGCGTCCGCAGCCCAAGCTCGAGCTGTCGCTGGTCGGCCGCAACCTGCTCAATCCCAGCCACCGCGAGTTCGTCCAGGAGGCATTCACGCCGCCCAGCGAGGTCGAACGCAGCGTCTACGGCTACGTCAAGGTCGATTTCTGAGGCCCGCAGCGACGATGCCGTCGAAGCCCGCAACCGCACCCCGCCGCCGCCCGCCCGCGCTGTTGGCCGGGCTGCTGGCGCTGGCCGCGTGCCTGCGCGTCGACGCGGCGCCGCCGACCGCGAGCGAGGCCGCGATCAAGGCGGCCTACGTGTTCAACGTCGTCAAGTTCACCGAGTGGCCGGATGCGGCGTTCGGCAATGACGACGACCCGCTGGTGATCTGCACCGACGCCCGCGGCGAGCAACGCAGCGCGCTCGACAGCCTGGTCGGCAAACAGACCCGCGAGCGCAGCGTCGCGGTGCGCGGCCTGCCGGACCGGGACCTGACCGACTGCCATGTCGCCGTGATCGAGGACCGCGCCAACGACGGCCGCCTCGGCGGCCGCCAGCCGGTGCTGACGATCACGACCTTCGACCACGCCGAGTCGATGGTGCACGTCTTCGTCGACGGCCGGCGGCTGCGCTTCGCCGTGCGTCTGCCGCCGGCGAAACAGGCGGCGATCACGTTCAGTGCCAAGCTGCTGGGCGTCGCCGCGACGGTCCACGAATAAACGCCGCTTATGTGCCCATGAGCCTGGATTGGGGTGCGCCGACCCGGCACACCGACCATCGGTCGCGCGCCGAATCGCGCTAGACGTTAAACTAGGTTAAAACATCAAGAAGATGCGCCGCCGCCGCGCCGCCGAGAATAACAACACGACTCCCATGACACCCGCCCCGTGAACACCGACGGCACGCAACCACCCGTCTCGCTGCTGCTGGCCGACGACGATCCGGCGATCGGCCTGCTGGCGCAGATGGGCCTGACCAAGCACGGCTACCACGTGACCGCCGTCGAGTCCGGCGAGGCGGCACTGCGGGCCGTCGCCGACCGGCGGCCCGACATCATCCTGCTCGACGTCATCATGCCGGGGGTCAGCGGCTACGACGTCTGTCGCCGGCTCGGCGCCGATCCCGCGACCCGGCAGATCCCGATCATCATGGTCACCGGCCTCGACGACCCCGAGTCGATCGAGCAGGCCTACGCCGCCGGCGCCGATGCCTTCGTCACCAAGCCGATCAACTGGACGGTACTGCGCCACCAGTTGCAGTACGTGCTGCGCAGCAGCCGCGACCGCGCACGCCTGGCCGAGAGCGAGGAGCGCTACGCGCTGGCCGCGTCCGGCGCCAACGACGGCCTGTGGGACTGGAACATCGCCGGGCAGGCGGTCTACTACTCGCCACGCTGGCGCGAACAGCTCGGCCTGCGCAGCCAGGACATCGGCGACGACCTCGACGACTGGCTCGATCGCATCCATCCGGAAGACCGGCTGGCGTTCCACAACGCGCTCAACGCCCACCTGGCCGGCAACAGCCGCAAGTTCGAGATCGAGTACCGCATCCGCGATCACGCCGGCGACTACCGCTGGATGCTGTGCCGGGCGCTCGCGATCCGCGACGACGACGACAACCCGTGCCGCATGGCCGGCTCGCAGACCGACATCACCGAGCGCAAGCTGGCCGAGCGCCAGCTGGTGCACGATGCGCTGCATGACACGCTGACCGGTCTCGCCAACCGCAAGCTGCTGCTCGAGCGCGTGTCGCACGCGATCAAGCTGTCGCACCGCCGCCAGGACTACCGCTTCGCGGTCGCGATCATGGACCTCGACCGCTTCAAGAACATTAACGACAGCCTCGGCCCGCTGGCCGGCGACAGCCTGCTCGGCCGCATCGGCGAGCGCATCGCCAGCCACCTGCGCTCGTCCGACACGCTGGCCCGCATCGGCGGCGACGAGTTCGCGATCCTGTTCGACGACGTCGGCGGCCACGACCATCTCGATCGCCTGATCGAGCGCATCCGGCGCGAGATCTCGCAGCCGTTCACGCTGCTCGACCAGGACGTCGTCACGACCGCGAGCCTCGGTATCGTGTACAGCGCGCCGAGCTACGAGAACCCCGAGGACATGCTGCGCGACGCCGACATCGCGATGTACCAGGCCAAGGCGCTGGGCAAGAACCGCCACGAGGTGTTCGACAGCACGATGCACGCCCAGGTCTCGGAGCTGCTGCAGGTCGAGAACGAGCTGCGCGCGGCGATCCCGCAACGCCAGTTCCGCGTCTTCTACCAGCCGATCCGCCGCCTTGCCGACGGCGAGATCGTCGGCTTCGAGGCGCTGCTGCGCTGGCAGCACCCGACCCGCGGCCTGCTCGCGCCGCAGGCGTTCCTGAGCCTCGCCGAGGAGACCGGGCTGATGATCCCGATCGGGCAGTGGACGCTGCGCGAGGCCACCCGTCAACTGGCACAGTGGCACAGCGAGATCCCGCAGATCCGCGACACCTACGTGTCGGTCAACCTGTCCAGCGCCGAGTTCGCGCACCCCGACCTGATCGATCACGTGCGCGTCGCGCTCAGCGAATCGGGCCTCGCCGCCGACAGTCTCAAGCTCGAGGTCACCGAGACGGTGTTGATCGAGAACACCGCGCAGTCGGCCAAGGTGCTCGACGAGCTGCACGCCGAGGGCGTCGCGACCGCGATCGACGACTTCGGCACTGGCTACTCGTCGTTCAGCTACCTGCACCGCTTCGCGTTCGACGCACTGAAGATCGATCGCGTGTTCATCCACCAGATCGACCGCCACGACAAGAGCCGCGAGATCGTCCGCGCGATCATCACGCTGGCGCGCAACCTCGGCCTGGCCGTGATCGCCGAGGGCGGTGAGAACAGCGACGAGGTCAGCTGCCTGCGCGACGTCGGCTGCGAGTTCGGCCAGGGCTACGCGTTCGCGCAGGCCCTGCCGGTCGACGAGATCGGCCCGCTGGTGCGGCGCAAGCTCGCTGCCCACCTGTCGGTCGTGCCCAACGGCCACAACAGCTGACGCAAGCGGCGTCGCCGTGCGCCCGCGGCGTCGCCAACCGCGCACAGCGCGGGACTGGCCTGGCGCGGCCACAGCCGCGATACCGGCGGCCACCCCCCTACCGACGGCGGCAGACGCAGGACCCTAGACAAGGCCCGCGAACTGATCCAGGTGCAGGTGTCGTTCGGCGGCGGCTACAACCGCAACGCCGTGCGCCAGATCCTCGCCGAGATCAGCAACAAACTCGTTCAGCAGGCGGTCGGCCGCCTGATCCGCGAGTTCGACCTCGCCGACAGGTTCGGTCTCGCCGAGGCCACGGATTTCCCGGGCGTCGGGCGGTAGTCGGGCCGAGGGCCAGCAGGATTGTTGCCGCGGGCCGACCGGTGTCAAGGGCAAACCTCATCCCTCCGCCCTACCGCCTCTGCCCTCCACCCTCTGCCCTCTGCCCTCTGCCCTCGACGGCAGGCCGTCAGGCCAGCAGCGCGACGCTCTTGACCTGCGCATACATCGCCTTGCCGGGCGCGATGTCGAGCAGGCGCTGCGAGCGCCGGGTGACGCGCGTCAGCAGCAGCTGGTCGCCGGCCCGCAGCGTCACCATGACCTGCGCCGGGCCGTCGTCGTCGATCTCGGCAACGGTCACCGGCAGGGTGTTGAGGATGCTGGTGCCGCTGACCGGCTGCAGTGCCAGGCTGACGTCGCGGGCGCGGATCCGCAGGCGCACCGCGGTTCCGCGCGGCAGGTCGACGCGCGGCACCCACAGCGGGCCGCCGGCGAAGCGCAGCTCGGTCAGGCCGTCGGCGTCGTCCTGGGCATGCACCGCGGCGCGCAGCACCGCCTCGGCATTGCGACCGTGCGCCATCGGCAGGTCGAGTCGCGTCAGCAGCGTGTTGATGTCGCCGCCGGTGACGACGCGGCCGTCGCGCATCAGCACCATGTGGTCGGTCAGGCGTGCGACCTCGTCGAGCGCGTGGCTGACGTACAGCACCGGGATCGCGAGTTCGCGCTGCATCTGGTCGAGGTACGGCAGCAGCACCGAGCGGCTCGCCTGGTCGAGTGCCGACAGCGGCTCGTCCATCAGCAGCAGGCGCGGATTGCTGAGCAGTGCCTGGGCGATCGCGACGCGTTGCCGCTCCCCGCCGGACAGCACCGGCGCGCGGCGCGCGAGCAGCGCGTCGAGCCCGAGCAGCTCGACGACCTGGGCGAACGATAGGCCGCTGCCGTCGCCGCGCCGCCGCCGCAGTGCGTAATCGAGGTTGGCGCGCACGTCGAGATGGGCGAACAGCACCGGCTGCTGGAACACGAAGCCGACGCGGCGGCGGTGCGGCGGCAGCGTGCCGCGCGCATCCTGCCAGGTCTCGTCGCCGACCCGGACCTGTCCGCGCGCATCCGGTTCGAGACCGGCGATCACGCGCAGCAGTGTCGTCTTGCCGCAGCCGGACGGCCCGAACAGCGCCGTGAAGCCGCTCGCCGGCGCCTCGAACGCGCTGTGCAGGTCGAAGCCGCCCTTGTGCAGACGGATGTCGACGGCGACGCTCACGCCGGGCCCGGCCGCCGCAGCCGACGGTTGTAGATCAGCAGCAGCAGCACGAACGACAGCGCCAGCAGGAACGCCGACAGGGTGTGCGCGTGCGCGTAGTCGAGCGCCTCGACGTGCTCGTAGACGGCGATCGACAGCACCCGGGTCTCGCCCGGGATGTTGCCGCCGATCATCAGTACGACGCCGAACTCGCCGAGCGTGTGCGCGAAGCCGAGCACCGCTGCCGTGATGTAGCCCGGACGCGCCAGCGGCAGCACGATGCTGCGGAAGCGATCGAACGGCGTCGCGCCGAGGCAGGCCGCCATCTCCAGCGGCTGCTCGCCGATCGCGGCGAACGCATCGCGCAGCGGCTGCACGACGAACGGCAGCGAGTAGACCATCGAACCGAGCACCAGGCCGCTGAACGTGAACGCCAGCGACAGGCCGCCGAGCGGCCCGTGTGGCCCCATCGCCAGCAGCAGATAGAAACCGAGTACGGTCGGCGGCAGCACCAATGGCAGCGCCACCAGGGCCTCGACCGGGCCGCGCAGGCGGCTGCGGGTGCGCGCCAGCCACCACGCCAGCGGGGTACCGAGCAGGATCAGCAGCAGCGTCGTCAGCGCCGCGAGGCGCAGCGTCAGCCACAGCGCCTGCAGGTCGGCGGCCGACAGCAGTGCGTCGCTCATCGGTCACCCGGCAACGCGTAGCCGGCCGCACGGATCAAGGCCGTGGCCGCATCGCCGCGCAGGTAGGCGACGAACGCCTCGGCCGCTGCGCCGCGGCGCAGCAACAGTGCCTGCTGGCGGATCGGGGCGTGCGCGGCGCCGTCGATGACCCGGTAGCTGTCCGGCGTCGCGTCGGTGAACGTCAGCAGCTGCGACAACGCCACGAGCCCGGCCGCGGCGTTGCCGGTGGCGACGAACTGAAACGCCTGCGCGATGTTCTCACCGCGCACCAGGCGCGGCTGCAGGCGCGACCACAGGCCCCAGCCGTCGAGCACCTCGCGCGCGGCGACGCCGTACGGCGCGAGCCGCGGGCTGGCGATCGCCAGTCGGCGCGGCGGCACCGATGCCAGCAGCGCTTGCGGGTCGTCGATGCGCGCGGCGCCGGGCACCCACAACGCGAGGCGGCCGATCGCGTAGTCGAAGCGGCTGCCCGGCACGCCCAGGCCCTCGCGCTCGAGGCGTCGCGGACGCTCGACATCGGCGGCGAGAAACACGTCGAACGCCGCACCGTTGCGGATCTGCGCATAGTGCTTGCCGGTGGATGCCGACGCGATCAGCAGGCGGTGCCCGCTCGCCGCCTCGAATCCCGCGGCCAGGGCCTGCAGCGTCGGCGCGAAATTGGCGGCGACGGCGACCCTGACCGTATCGGCACCGGCCGCCCACGGCAGCACGCAGATGCCGCACAGCGCCAGTCTGACAATCCACGACACGACCCACCCCGGCCTCGATCGACGGAGCCCGAGTGTAACCCAGCCGGCCGCGCACGCTCCTTGACCTGCCGCGCGCCGGCGCGGCCGCCGGTGTTGCGCCGCCGGCCGCGGCGCAAACGGCTCGACCCTTGACCCTGATTCAAGAAGGGAGATCGCGCGCCGCTAGCGCGACTACGGGTGCCCGTGCAGCGTTCGGGCCGCCGCCGCCTAAGACAGGGAGACCGGGCCATGAATATCTCGACCAAGCTGCGCTACGGCAGCCTGCTCCTGGCACTGATCCCGGCCACGGTGGTCGGCATCGTCGTCGCCTGGACCGCAACGACGATGGCCGAAGACGCACTGCACCGCGAAGCCGAGTCGCGACTGACGGTCCTGCGCGAGAGCCGCAGCCGGCAGATCGAGCAGCAATTCGCGATGATGCGCGACCAGCTCGTCGTCACCGCGCAGACGATCTCGACGCAGCGCGCGCTGGGCAAGCTGACCGAAGCGTTCCACGACTACATCGACCAGGTGCAGCCGGACATCGCCACCGAGCGCGCGACGCTGGCCGCGTTCTATCGCGGCCCGTTCAGCAACGCGTTCGGCGAACGCAACGGCAGCGCGACGGTCGACGTGTCCGCTGGCGCCATCGACGAGAAAGATGTCGTAGTAGCCGAAACGGCGCTGCAGCTCACGGAAGGTCTTGTGGAAGAACGCATGCAGCCGCGCATAGTCGCTGTCGTCGTCGAGCGCGATCATGTCGTCCTTGCTGCCGAGCGGGTGCGGATTGGCGGCGATGTAGCGCTGCTGCAGCGCCACGGCCGGGGCGCTGAGGCGGGCGACGTGGCCGGACACGTCGACCGTCGCGCTGCCGTTGCGTTCGCCGAACGCGTTGCTGAACGGGCCGC
>JAAUYD010121083.1_pt1 | contig 31632 bp, 26 predicted proteins | sample 7278101 | NCBI WGS metagenome assembly JAAUYD01 (sample SAMN14350128, study PRJNA611818) | marine sediment metagenome | isolation source: surface marine sediment (0.6m) | place: French Polynesia: Moorea | collected 2018-08
AGCAACTTATCCGGATGGATGCTCACCAGGGTAGCGTCGTCGGGTGCCTTCACCAATATGCTGTCCTTGGGGCCGATCAGGGGTGATATCTTTTGTTGGAGAGAAGATGTGGACGCGGCGGCAGAGGTCCACGGGGCCCACACGATATGTAGCACCACAATTACCATTATAACTGGGAGTCGTTTCCACAAAATGCCGCTATAATTCATCCGTCCCTCCTCTCCATTTTTTGGCATGACGTCGAAAAATTATCAAGCTTCGCCGCGCTTGTCCGATATATACGATAGTTAATACGTGCACCACCGCATCATATAGTTGTATCAGCCCCAAGTGTCTGTATTTACTTTGGTACGGGCACCCCAAGAGCTTGATGCAAGGGAATGGAAGGTATGGGTCAAGATTTACAATGTCAATTTTCACTATTATTGGTGGATGATGAACCCGCAATATTATCATCGTTGAAACGGGTATTCCGCAAATCACCCTATGATATTCATACCGCTGAAAATGGCATCGTCGCCATGGAGATTTTACGGCGAACCCGGATTGATGCAGCTTTGGTGGATCTCAAGATGCCGGAAATGAATGGCATGCAATTGTTAACCGAGATCAAGACCAACTGGCCTTTCATTCATGTTGTGATACTGACCGGATTCGGTGGTGTATCGGAAGCTGTTCAGGCCATTACCCTTGGCGCTACGGACTTTCTTCAAAAACCCTTTGAGCCCGAGGCCATTGACACCCGCATCAAACAAATTTATCAAATTTGGCGATTGGAGCAGGAGAATATCCAGCTGAAGCAACAGGTGCAATCGCAATTCGACTATGAGCCGCTGATAGGTAATTCAACGGCAATCCTTAAGCTAAAAAAAATGATTTCCCAAGTGGCCGGCACAGATGCTCCTGTATTGATCCAAGGCGAGACTGGGACCGGAAAGGAGTTGGTGGCCAGGGCGATTCATATCCACAGCCTGCGCAAGGATCAACCTTTTGTTCCGGTTGATTGCGGCGGTATTAGTGAAACAGTGATGGGCAGTGAACTGTTCGGCCATGTTAAAGGCGCGTTTACCGGCGCCCATGAGTCGACCCAAGGCTTAATCCGTTCGGCGAATAATGGCACGCTTTTCTTGGATGAGATCGGGGAGTTGTCTCTGACCATGCAAGTCAAATTATTGCGCACCCTCCAAGAAAAAGAAGTTCGACCTGTCGGCGCAAGTCAGAGCAAAAAGGTGGATGTCAGATTTATTGCGGCCACCAACCGCAATCTCGAAGACGAGATCGCATTGGGACGATTCCGCCAAGATCTGTACTATCGCCTTAATGTCGTGGTGTTGGGCGTTCCCTCATTGGGCGCCCGCGTTGAAGATATCCCCTTATTGACCCGACATTTTATACAACAGTTTGTGACACCCGCCAGTCCTGTGCGCCGCATTTCCAGCGTGGCTTTAAACTGTATGAATGCGTATGATTGGCCTGGTAACGTACGTGAACTGGAAAATGTCGTTCGACGTGCCGTGGCTATTGGACAGGATGAATGCATCCAACCGCGCGACTTGCCTGAGAACATCAACAACGTCAGCTACGAGGGCGTGCACACGGTAGACGACATCGACCGAGACAGCTTGGCGGCATACGAAGTTGCCGCCATACGCAATGCACTGATCAAATGCGACGGCCACCGCAAGCAGGCAGCACAGATGCTGGGAATCGGCGAGGCCACCCTCTATCGCAAGCTGAATAAATATCAGTTATAGTTTCAATTTTAACAGCATCTGCATGATCTGACTGTTGCTGATGGGTTTTGAATAAACAGCATCGAACCCAGAAGCTTTCAATTCCTCCTTCTCGAACTCTCCAATACTGGCGGAGAGAGCGCACACCGATATCCCAGGGTATTGGGCTTTAATGCGCTTACAGAATTGCAGTCCGTTGAGCCAAGGCATTTTAAGGGCCGTGATGATCAACGAGAATCGTTCACCCCACTTGATTATTTGTTCTGCTTCTTCGGCGCTATCCACCGTAACGACAGTGCATCCAAACTTGGATAACCGGTCTTTCATGAGCTTGAGTTGACTGCGCTGATTGTCGATGACAAGAATCCTGAACAGGAAGGTATCGTCGGACTTTGAATTGAGCATCGAATCAGATCTCTGGCCAATGGCGATAATAAGATGAACGGTTATTGCGTATTATCGATGAAAATTGAAAATACTTCGATCACATTATCTCTAAAAATGCACTGGGTACAGTCTAGGTACGCATCCTCGCGAGCTGCGGTATCCAGACAAATGTCGTAGTTTTTACACCAGTAATTGCGATAAAATTGTGTCTTGTTGGTTTTCTTGCCGGAAACATAGTAGATGGGTGTCTCTTGCATACTCAGCACCTTTCCACGCGCTGTTTATTGGTTGTATACCCATGCGATGCCGTAAAATGAACCATCGAAATCATTTTCAGATATTCACCTTCCTTTAATTGATGAATATTAAAAATGGTCTGCTCCATGCGTGCTGTAATTTATCAGGGATTAGTCAGGATTGATTGAAAATATGAAAAATGTCAAAAGAGGTATTCCCTTATTTGGGTCTGTTTTGTGCGCTTTTCAACATGTCGTTTAATTGCTTGTATTGTCACTCGAAAATAATGGATCGATCCATAACAACGTATAAATATGGTTAAAATCTGTTTTTCTTTTTTTTAGATGAATTTTAGACACTTTATCGAGTTTTGAACAAGTTATGAACAATCGGGGAAGAAGAATAACTCTGATTTTCGATGGATTTCGCCGGATTTGTCTTCTGTTTTGATAGTCCTATAGAATAACACTGTTTTTAAATAAAAAAGAAATTTGGCCCACCACCAAATCGTCGCCACATAGCCTTTGGAAGCCGCCGTTTGGGGGAGGGGAGTGTGGCTGATAGGTCTCTATTGTGGTGAAGAAAGGAGGAGGGTGACCGGGCCGTCATTGACCAGAGAGACTTGCATGGAAGCCCTGAATTTACCGGTAGCCACAGTGATTCCCATCTGGCCTGCTTTATGGACAAAATGTTGATAAAGGATTTCGGCTTTGTCGGGTGGTGCGGCATTGACAAAGGAGGGGCGCCGTCCTTTGCGACAGTCTCCCAATAGTGTGAACTGTGATACCACCAGCATCTCGCCACCGATATCCATGAGGGAACGGTTCATTTTGCCCTGATTATCTTCAAAAATGCGGAGGTGGACAATCTTCTCCGCCAGCCAGTCGGCCGATTTTTCGGTGTCCTCCTGGGCCACGCCGAGCAGGACCACCAGTCCTTTGCCGATGGTTCCTATCTCTTTATCGGCGACAGTAACGCTGCTTTGGGTGACCCGTTGAATGACGGCTTGCATGGCTTTAATTCCGGTTGAGTTTGGACAGTGCATCGGCCAGTGGATTATGGAAAGGTTGCTTGCCTTTGGGTTTTGGTTTTTGGCGTTGGCGATGGGATCTTTTCTGAGTGGTTTTTTTCGATCTGGCGTCCCGGTCCGTTTTCTGGCTTGACCGTAGAGAGAGTCCGATCCGTTTGCGCTTAAGATCAACTTCCAGAACCGTAACCATTACTTTTTGCTGCACCTTCACCACCTCTGCCGGGTCTTTGATAAATCGATCCGCCATTTCGCTGATGTGAACCAGTCCGTCCTGGTGGACACCGATATCCACAAATGCACCGAATTTGGTTACGTTGGTAATGATGCCGGGCAGGCGCATGCCGACCTCGAGGTCTTTCATTTCCGAGACATTCTCGTCAAAAGAAAATACTTCGAAGGTTTGGCGTGGGTCGCGACCCGGTTTGGCAAGCTCGCTCATGATGTCAGTGAGGGTGGGAAGTCCGACCTTGTCGGTGACATAATTCTGCAGATCGATGTGCTTTCTGAGATCTGCGCTTTGCATGAGATCGGCAATGGTGCAATCGTGATCCTTTGCCATGGAATCTACGATGGCGTAACTTTCCGGGTGTACGGCGCTGGAATCCAAGGGATTGTCGGCATCCATAATCCGCAAAAATCCAGCGGCCTGCTCAAATGCCTTGGGTCCCAACCGGGGGACTTTGAGTAGCGATTTTCTATCAGGAAAAGGGCCGTGTGCGTCACGATGGGTCACCAGATTACGGGCCAACTGTGACCCAAGACCGGATACATAGGAGAGCAGTTGGGCGCTGGCGCGGTTGACATCCACTCCCACAGCATTAACACAGCTGATGACCACATCGTCCAGGGATTCCTTCAGTTCGCTCTGGTCAACATCGTGTTGGTATTGTCCAACACCAATGGACTTAGGATCGATCTTGACAAGTTCCGCCAGCGGATCCATCAATCGGCGTCCGATGGAGACCGATCCACGGACCGTTAAATCATGATCCGGAAACTCTTCTCTGGCGGCTTTCGAGGCCGAATAGATCGATGCGCCGCTTTCATTGACCAGCAATACGATGATGTCCGAGGGCAAACCGAGCTTACGAACAAACGTTTCGGTTTCCCGTCCGGCTGTACCATTTCCGATGGCTATGGCCTCGATGCCGAAGTCGTTGCATAGTTGGCATACGGTCTTTTGTGCTTTTTCCAATTGGGCAGACGATGTATGCGGATAGATGGTGTCGTAATGCAGGAGTTTTCCCTGGCGATTCAGACACACAACCTTGCACCCCGTCCGGAAACCAGGGTCGATGCCCATCACACGTTTCGCGCCCAGCGGTGGTGCCAGCAGGAGTTGCCTGAGGTTATCTGCAAATACCCGGATGGCATCCTTGTCCGCGCGCTCTTTGGTGATCAGGCGCAGCTCTGTTTCCATTGCTCTGGATAAGAGACGTTTATAGCTGTCCACCAGGGCGATGGCCACCTGCTCACGATCAGCACCGTCTCCTTTTAGGAAGAGTTGTTCTAATATTTCAATGGCCATCTCTTCGGGAGGCTTCATACTCAACGCGAGAATGTCTTCTCGTTCTCCTCTTCGCATGGCCAAAATACGATGAGAGGGAGCGCTGTGGGCGGCTTCCTGCCAGTCGAAATAGTCTTTGAATTTTGTGCCTTCTTCCTCCTTGCCGTCGATGACAGTGCTGGTAATGGCAGCTTTTTGCTTGAATAGGGTGCGAAGCTTCGAACGGGCGGTTTCATCCTCGTTGATCCACTCTGCCATGATATGACGGGCGCCTAGCAACGCATCCTCTATGGTCGGCACCTCTTTTTCAGAATCGACAAAGGGTTCTGCAGACGGTGCGGGGTCGATGCCGTTCTGTTCGAAAATCAATTGGGCCAATGGCTCCAAGCCTCTCTCTTTGGCGATCATGCCTTTGGTGCGACGCTTGGGTCGATAGGGCAGATAGATGTCTTCTAGCTTAGCAAGATTATCAGCAGCAAGGACGCGCTCCTTTAACTCATCGGTGAGGTGACCGTGTTTCTCCAGGCTGTTGAGGATCGCCTCGCGACGGTTGTCCAACTCAGCCAGTTGATTGAGACGGTCTCGTATTGCCGTAATCTGAATTTCATCCAGACTTCCGGTGGCCTCCTTCCGATATCTTGCGATAAACGGAACCGTTGCATCCTGTGCAAGTAAATCCTGAACGGCGGATATTTGTTTTATATCAATATTGAGCTCTTGGCTGATGACGGCGTTATGATCTATTTGGGTCAATGGAAAGCTCCTATCGCTGTTGGCTTAAACGAATATTCAACACACAAAATAGCGGCTTATATTGCTGTGCGCCACGGCACCACCGTAAAGTGGCTGCTGCCAAAACCGCGAGTGCATGGAGCTATATGCGTTGGACATGGGAATGTCAAGGCTTGATCAAAACGGTTGGTGATTGTTGAAAAATATAATGATATGAATACCTAAGGGAATTTTTGTAAATTTTATACGATTCCTTTGGAGATATCGTCCCCGGTGATTATCGAGACCTGACGATGGGGCTGTCATGGAGAAGATGCACATCCTTGTTGTAACTGCAATCTATGGCCTTGACGGAATTGATCTCTCTGTAATATATTGAGTTATATAGTTTTTTGGCGATCTTGGAGTTCAACCTAAGGGGGCTGTGTCGATGGGTGAGAAACCGGGCAATGCAGAAAATGAATCCATATGTGTTCACATTCCGAAAGCACTGTACGATCGCGTTGAAACATATTGTAAAGCCAATGGTATTGCGCCGCGAGACTTTATTTTTGACGCTGTTAGTGAAAAGCTGGCATCCGTACATCGGGAACGGAGACGAAAACAAAGACTGTAAAGCGATTCGATTGAATCCCGGATACAATCGCCTCTGTTGTAACACCAGTGGTGGTTTCATTGGCTCTCGCTTCATTTAGACACAAACAACCATTTTCTTTATGGGTTAACAATCTTGACAAGGTATGCAAAGGACGATAGCGTTCCGATCCATTGTTGAGCTTGATTAGAAGCCGACCCACTTCAGCCGCGCAACCGCCACCGAAAATTTGAGCCGATATGACCAAAGTGAATCAATTTTTAAAGCAACATAAGCTATCCCTGAGTTTTGTGATCATCATCGCTCTTTTTCTATCCTTTGGTATATTCACCATTAAAGGAATCTTCACATTAGGTAATTTAACGCGTACGATCTACGAACATCCACTGGTCGTATCAAATGCTTCTCTCACTGCAGCTTTAAATATCACTAAAATGCACCGCAGCATGAAGGACGTCGTCTTATCAACAACTGCGGAACAGTTGAGTGCTGCACAAGAAGCGGTCGCCGCCAGCGAGCGAATCGTCTATGAACAACTCGATCTGATTAAGGAAAGAATCTTAGGGCAAGAAGGGAAGGCCCTGGAAATCCAAACGCGGAAGTTATTTGTGAGTTGGACACCGATACGAGATGAGGTGGTGCAGCTTCTCAAGTCCGGCGATCGAATGAAGGCGATCGGGATTACCAAAGGCAAAGGTGCAGAACATGTACATCAGCTTGAAAGCAAGATGCTGGAACTTACATCCTATGCGCGAAGCAAAGCTGATACATTTCTAAGTATGGCAGAATCGAATCAGTCTAAACTCGAGAATATTACCATTGTCTTAACTTGCGCCGGCGTTATTTTGTCGATAGCCATAGCTATGGTAGCCACCTACATCGTTAGAAAAGCCGAAGAGAAACTTAATGCTGAAAAGGACAAACTCCAGACCGCGCTGAGTGAGATCAGGACCTTGCGCGGCATCATCCCGATATGCTCCCATTGTAAACAGATAAGGGACGATGAAGGTTTGTGGAAGCAGATAGAAGAGTATATCCGCTCGCACTCAGAAGCAGAGTTCAGCCACAGTATCTGCCCGCGGTGTCTCAAGAAGCACTATCCTGAACATTCCTAATTAAAGATCTACCTGGAATTTTTTTACGAAATCAACCGGATGATAGGATAGTTTGGCTTTGCGAAGGCCTTCATCATCGATATCCTGTTCTCGGTTTACGATGTCACATGGACTGTCATCTTCGGTTAAAAACATCTGGTTGATGGCCTGGTAGCCGCCTTTGATATCGGGGCATGCTTTCTCAAAATGGATTACCAGGCTGTTATCCGGCATAACCTCGGCAACTGTATATGCGACTAAGTAGTCATCTACAATCAGGCCGCCGCCGGTGATATGGTTTAACTGTTTCCAATTATGGAGTACTTTGGCAATGGCTTGGTTCTCCGAGGTCAGTGTATCGCTGTTCTCGCAGTCTCGCCATGTACACCAATCCTCTTGCAGCTCTTCTGCCTGGGATACCATTTCTTCGCCGAAGGGCAGATAAGCGTAGTCATATTTTTTCCGAAATTGATTAACCAGATTTTTCTTTTTATGAAAGCGGTTACCTTTTAAATCGACCAATTCCTGGCGGTTGTACAGATAATCCCAGTGGCCCCGGGATTCGGCAATGCTAAAATCAAGGTTCGTTTTCTCTTTCCAGATATTCAAAAGCATCTCGGGAACGCGGATGAATCTACTACAGTTCTCCTTGGCTGTGGCAAACATGGCATTCCAGTCTATTCCCAGCCAATCTCCCACGGGCGCCCACAACATGTCGGTGGGACGGGTCTGTTTTATGCATACCAGGCCATCATGCCAGGCCCATTGCAAACCATACTCATCTCCCCATCCCCAGATGTTAATAAAACTATAGTCCGAGGCAATTTGTCCGCACTGTGAAAGTCGCTGATGATACTCTTCCTGACGATCTAGGTCAATAGGTTCAAAATTGAGTTCCATAAGAGGTTCCTACTTTTTGTTTAAATGCATAGGCGGTCCCTAAGGCTCATCCCATCAGGGTAGGCGAGCGAGCAGAGAACCGTGTTTTGCTGGCATATCGCGCTGACAAAATGGTTATCGTGACTCAGATAAACTGGAATTCAATTGAAAAATATGATTTTACCGTTTACCGTTTACCGATATCTTCGGCGATTCAACAATAATGACGCGCAGGTCCATCACATTCGTTTGCGTCGGACCGGTCATCAAAAGGTCCCCCAAATTTTTAAAAAAGGGGTAAGCATCATTGTTCTCCAGATGTTGACGACAATCCAATCCTGCTTTTTTACTGCGTTGAACCGTGGTGTGGTCAGCGATTGCCCCGGCTGCGTCGGTGGGGCCGTCTGTTCCATCCGTACCCCCACTGAGGACAACAATAAGGGCTGTATTCTGAATATCAAGGGCAGCGGCAAGGGCAAATTCCTGATTTCGTCCTCCAACACCATTGCCTTTAAGGGTCACCGTGGTTTCACCGCCGGATAGAACGCAGGCTGGGGGCGACAGTGGATGCCGGGTTGCTGCGATTTCCCTTGCGATGGCGCCATGCACTTGAGCCACCGTTCGCGTCTCTCCCTCTATGAGAGATGACAGGATCAGGGAATTATATCCCAGGGACTCCGCTTTTGCTGCTGCCGCAGCGATAGCATCCCTATTGCTGCCCACGATTCGGTGATGGACATGAGACCAGACATCGGTTGCGGATTTGGGGGTTTCCGGTGCTTTGCCGGCGAGTCCCTTGGCGATATGGGTTAAAACCGTTGGCGGTAGCCTGTTCGAGATGCCATAACGTCTGATGATCTCATCGCATTGGGTATAGGTGGAGGCGTCCGGAACGGTGGGACCGGATGCAATGACGTCCAAGTCATCGCCCACGACATCCGAGAGGATCAACGTCACAACTGTTGCTGGGAAGGCGGCCTGGGCCAGACGACCCCCTTTGATTTCGGATATGTGCTTACGAATGGCATTGATTTCATGGATGGTAGCGCCGCATCCGATGAGAATATCCGATGTCTCTTGTTTTTCTTCCAGGGAGATGCCTTGGATCGGTAGCGGAAGAAGCGATGACCCGCCGCCGGAAAGCAGTACGATGAATAGATCGTCTTTGCCGGCTTGATGGGCGAATTCCAGGATTTCAGATGAAGCGGCCTGACCGGGAGTATCGGGTATAGGATGGCCGGCTTCGATGGAGCGAATGGTGCCCAACTGTGCTGAGTGGCCATATTTTATGCTGATCAGGCCGCCATCGATATTATTCTCCAGAAGTTCTTCCATGACTTGTGCCATTGCAGCTGCCGCCTTACCGGCACCAACGACCCATATATTTCGGTAATCTCCAATGTTGAATATGTGATCGCCGACAAATAGGCGGTCCTTCTCTCTACGGCAATACCTGCGCATTGCATTGGAAGGCAGGACTGCCTGAAGTCCTGCTTGGAAAATAGCCTCGGCATCTTGGCGCATTTGACATAGACGCTGGCCCGATGAAGGCCTGTTTATTGTTGTGTTATTTGCCATTGATCACTCCTTATCAGCGTCAACGTGGTACGGAACCATTGCCCCGAGATCTTCTGTTTTATGGCATTCTTCTATTACCTCAATAATTGCTTATGATCAACTGCAGGGAATGTCCCGTACAGCGCGGACGAAGTTGGTATCGCCCTGGTTTTTTGAGCCCCATGCGCCTTCGTGAAAATCCACGAATTGAATATCCGACTTATTCTTCTCCGAACTCCAACATGTTTGTTGTAATGTATCAAATATCGGTTGAATATACATCCTGTTATCATGGTGCCGGTCCTTCTCCAACAGCGTTTTGAGTTCATCAATTGCCGGCAGCCTCCAGTCCGAGAAGCCGGCGTGCTGTTCTCGATTGAGTTTATCGACGTAGGTGACGGCCTCCAACCAATTGCAATATTGAGGCGTTCCGGATTGCTGCCACATTAAGCAGGTTTTCGAATCTACGATGACAGGCATACCGCTGTTCTCTTGAAGCTGAAATCTTTGACCGGCGGCGCTGTTCAAACTATCTGCTTTTCCGGTCTCAGCGCGGAAGCGTTTGGGGAGGGGCATGCTGTGATTTGCCATAATGGAGACCACTTCGCCGCTAGTAACCAGGCCTTGAAAAGCTGAATTAAAGTCTTCCACCAACTTTGGGGATACGCGTTCTTTGGAAAAGCCCACATAGTAAGAGAGTGCGCGATGTTTGCCTGCATAGCGGATCGTGCTCATTCCGAGGCCTCTGACTATCGATTCTCCTACAATTCTGTTTGAGTAGACTGCATACTTATTTTTTGAAAGTGACAGCTTTTCGAACAGCGGCGTGTCATCTGCCGCCATGTCGATGCTGACTTTAACATTTTTGCTTTCAAGGGCATCTTTTAATTTGGTCAGAGAACTGGCGGTGCCGGAAGGTCCATAAACACCGATGGTGTAATTATTGATGATAGAAGGCTGTTTTAGTAATTGATCCAATTCCAGAGGATTATCATTCCTGACAAAAAGTCCATACTCTGTATCGATAATGGCGGTTGATCGGTACAGCCATTTGGAGCGCTTCGAATTCCATGCAATGACGAACATGCCGTCAGCTTTACCTTGTTTTACATCCTCCTGGGCTTGTCGCCATTCACCATATAGAAAAATTCGACAATTGATGCCGGCTTTCGCACAAGCCAGTTTGACGATCTGTGATATAGGTCCATCCGCCATGCCTTCACGGCTCGCTGGATAATGAAATGGGGCAAAATTCTGTGTGTTGAGAATAAGGGAAGGTCGGTTAAGCAACCTTAAAGTGGCGTCATCCACAGTCCCTGTAATGGGTAGATTCATTTCATATTGATACTGTAGAATTGCTTTTTGTGTTTTAGGCCCTAAAATGCCATCGATGCGAGAAGTGTAATATTTGAGCTTTTTTAAACTTTCTTGTGCCTGTTCGACTTCAGGCACCGGTTCTGCATTTGCAGGCATGACTGATGTTAATCCCAAAACCAACATCCCCAGTAGCATTTGTACTGCCGCTTTACTCATCCTAATATCCCCTTTCTATATGAAAATGTTCATATGCAGTGGGTGCTATAATTCGAACAAATGCATATTCGTACATTCAAACTGGTACAGAGCTTAAAAGGTCGTACGATTGGATCTCTTGCGGTGCTGTAAACTTGTTCTTCGTGACAGGTATGAATGACTTGGCTTTTCCGACAGATCAGAGCGATACGTTTCTTAACGGTGAAACGTCGAACAATGATCGAAGATCATCAAATGATGAGATCGCTCTGCTCTTCAGGTGGTCGTTGACGTATAATCACCTGCGCTTGGATTAATCATAATAGGCCCTCAGGGCGCCATTATCTTTAGGCCCTTAACCCTTGGCCGGTAAGTTCGGACACTGGTCCGGGGTAATTTTTATAATTGATTCGCAGTGACAATGGGAAATCGAATTTGGAACGAGCTATCGCTGAATTTGGAAACAGGGCCCCCAGCCCCCTTCATGCTGTTATGCAGTATTCCATAATGCGACACTATGACACGGGTCACATTTTTTCGTCAAATCTTTGCTGCCAATATCGGTCCCTTTGGAGAAAATCCATTAGTGCTATGTTTAGCAGGAGCTGTTTTTTCTTGCATAGGCGATGATGACAACCTTTGGTGAAGGGGGAGTCGCTTTTTAGCTTTCTAATCTGCAGCGCGGCATTTCGGACTCACTCAATTGGCTCTTTAAAACCGCACTCACGATCTACGCACGCAATAAAATTGCCCTGCCGTTTCGTGTTTTTTTCGACCAGATAAGGTTTGTCGCAAACCGGACAGGCTTTGTTCACCGGTTTGTCCCACGTGGCAAATTTACACTCCGGATAGCTGCTGCAACCGTAAAATATCTTGCCGCGTTTTGACCGTTTCTCCACGATCTCTCCGTCACAGCCATTTTCAGGGCACTGCATACCGATTGATTTGCCGCCGGCCCCTCCGTTGACGGATTCCGTATGGGTGCACTCCGGATATCCGCTACAGGCAATAAACTCCCCGTACCTGCCGCGTTTGACGACCATATCTTTGTTGCATTCAGGGCAAACTTTATCGGTGGCGGCTTCATGATTGAGCTCGATAGGGGCGATCTTCCCTTTTTCGTCACGCTCGTAATCCCGGGAGTAGCTGCACTCTGGATAACCGTTACAGGCAAGGAAGTGTCCGTTCTTTCCGACCTTGATGTGCAGTTCCTGTTCTTCGCATTGGGGGCAGGTAATACCAGTGGGGATGCCGACCCCTTTTACGCTGAGCATTTCCTGTTCAGCTTTGTCAAGCTTACCTTTAAAAGGTCCGTAAAAGGTCCTAAGGACTTCTACGGCATTTAAATCGGCTGTCTCCACGCGATCCAGATTGTCTTCCATCCGGGCTGTGAATTCAACCCCGAATACTTCCGGGAAATTGTCCACCAGGAGATCGTTCACGATAAATCCCAGTTCGCTGGGATGAAAATAGCCTTTGACCAGGTCCACATATCCCTTTTCGCGTATGGTGGACAAGATCGCGGCGTAAGTGCTGGGTCTGCCGATGCCGTTTTCCTCAAGCTCCTTGACCAGAGATGCTTCTGAAAATCGCGGTGGGGGTTGTGTAAAGTGCTGTTTGGGTGCGATGCTCTTTAACTCTACCTTGTCGCCCTCTTGCAGCGGCGGAAGCGGTTGTTGCTTGCGGCTGCTCTCCGCTTTCTGATCGACGGATTGATACAGTGCCATGAAGCCTGGAAATTTGACGGACGAACCGCTGACATTGAACGTGTACACATTAGACTGGATGGCAATGGAATTTTGATCGATCAGGGCAGGTTTCATTTGGGAAGCGACAAAACGCTGCCAAATCAGGCGATAGAGGGCCAACTGATCTTTATTGAGGGCAGAAGCCACCTTTTCCGGCGTATGGGATACAAAGGTGGGTCGAATGGCCTCGTGGGCATCCTGAACCTTTTTTTTGTTTTTGAAAAACCGTGGCTGGTCCATGGCATAATCCTGGCCATGGGACGCCCGCACCCAATCAAGGGCCTCGTTGGCAGCCTCCACGGAGATGCGTGTTGAGTCGGTACGCATATAGGTAATCAATCCCACAGGCTCACCTGGTCCCAGATCAATGCCTTCATAAAGCTGTTGTGCAATCAACATGGTCTTTTTTGCTGAAAAGCGGAGTTTGCGAATGGCCTCTTGCTGAAGCTTGCTGGTGATAAATGGCGGAAGTGGATTCCTGCGAACCGTTTTTTTGGCGATCTTGGCCACAGTAAACGGCGAGTTAGAAACCGTCTCCACAATTTGACGCGCTGTCGATTCATCGGGGATGGTTATTTTTTTTCCATCTTTTTTGACCAATTTGGCATCAAATGCTGGTGGTTTCTCTCCCTCCAATTTGGCGGTGATAGACCAATACTCTTGGGGTTCGAATGCGTATATGGCGCGTTCCCGCTCGCATATGATTCGAACGGCCACAGATTGTACGCGCCCAGCACTGAGCCCGCCCTTTACTTTCTTCCACAAAAGGGGGGACACCTGATACCCCACCAGCCGGTCCAAAATTCGGCGGGTCTGTTGGGCTTCATATTTGTCTCGGTTCAGTTCGTCGGGTGCCTGAATGGCTTTCAAAATGGCGTTTTTCGTTAGCTCATGGAAAAGCACCCGATGAAAGCTGCGTCCCTTTTTTTTCAATACATCCACCGTGTGCCAAGCGATGGCTTCACCTTCACGATCCGGATCAGGTGCCAGATAGACATCTGTGCTGTCGCCGGCGGCTTTTTTTAGCGCCGAAATAACCTTTTGCTTTCCAGGAATGGTGCGATATTTGGGCTTGAAATCCTTATCAATGTCAATGCCCATCTCTTTAGGCGGCAAATCTTTAATGTGGCCCACAGTGGCGGCAACATTAAAGTCCTTGCCGAGATATTTTGTGATCGTGCGCACTTTAGTTGGGGACTCAACGATAACGAGCGGTTTGTTTGACACTTTATATGTTCTCCAAATGTGGTGAATTATATATAATAATAAGGTATTAGCCCGGATTTACCCGGATAGTCCATCTTTTGAGCATTCCGTTGATATCATATTCGGGTCAAGTTTCAAGTGATCTATGGTGTTTTATCTCAGCCAGTCGCTTCCGTTTTGAGGATGCCTCCTTGCCACCGGGCCTTTATAACCTTGTCATCTCGGCGTCAAATGCAACCTCAAAAATTTTTAAGGGACCCGTTTTTAAGGAGATAAAATTTTCCGGGTTCCTGGATAACGGCGCCTTTCAATTCAAGTCGACACAATGTCGCGGTCAACATCCCGATGTCTTGGCAGCATAGGCGGGCCAATGTGTCGATATGCACCGGATAAGGGCCTATGGCCTTCAGAATCTGTGCTTCGATTTTGGACATAGATGTCCCTTGATCAGGTGCATGTTTCTGTTTTGACGCGGTTTTTGAAGTTGGTGGATGAACCTCCATCAGGGGCGCAATCTCTTCCAAAATATCCTCTGCGGTTTCAACGAGTTTGGCGCCCTGCTGAATTAAATTATGGGTTCCATGTGCCGTTGCGGCGTAGATGCTTCCCGGTACGGCATACACCTCTCGTCCTTGCTCGGCTGCCAATCTGGCCGTGATCAATGCGCCGCTGCGTATTGCCGCCTCCACGACAACCGTACCCAACGCCATTCCGCTGATAATTCGATTGCGCTGTGGAAAATGGTGTGCCAGCGGTTTTGCCTTCAATGGAAACTCTGTTAAGACCGCACCATTTTCGGCAATCCGGTGAAAGAGTTTACGGTTTGCCGCTGGATACACCTGCTCCAAACCGGAACCCAGCACCGCAATGGTGTTGCCATTGCCTTTAAGAGCCCCCAAGTGGGCCGCAGTGTCAATGCCCCTGGCCATGCCGCTCACCACGGAGATGCCGTTGTCTGCAAGCTCTTGGCCCAGTTTCTTGGCACATGATTTTCCGTAGGAAGTCGCTTTTCGTGACCCCACAATACCGATATGGCAGGCATCGCCGTTCAGAGTGCCGTAGCAGTAGAGAAACGGAGGTGGATCATGCAGCCGCAGCAGCAGAGCAGGGTAGCGAATATCATGCTGTGTGATGATGTGCCACCCCTGCCTGCGGCATCCTTCGATCTCTTTGTAGACGTCCTTTCCGGGAGAATGCCCGGAAATGGTTGCAGCCAATTGAGCGGAAATGCCATCGACTTTCATCAAGGAGGCAGCAGAGGCCTGCAATACCCGTTTGGGTGATCCAAAATGGGTGATTAATCGGAAATACAAATGGTTCCCGATGCCCGGGACGCCTCTTAAGGTGAGCCATGGTACAAGGTGTTCCATTGGTGACCTCGGACCTGGCCTGCTAGGGTCTCAAACCAGTTGAATGCGTTTACAGGGTCAATAAAACCCGGTCCTCGAGACCAGGTCATCGTTGATTGGCCATGCCGTAGAGCATGGGCGCTGTAAATGGAACTGCAGAATATCAAACAACAAATGGCGGAAATCGAAGTGCAGGGTCGCTACGCGCCGCCATTTTAACCAATGACAGAGAATACCTTACTTCGATATTCCGCGGTTTGCTAGCTTCGTTTCTGCCAGGCCAGTAGAATCGGGCTGGCCACGAAAATGGAAGAGTAAGTTCCCACCAGGACACCAACGATAAGTGCGAAGGCAAAATCGTGAATAATACCGCCGCCAAGCACGAATAAAATGATCACCACCATCAATGTGGTGATGCTGGTCAGCAAGGTCCTCCCAAGCGTCTGGTTAACGCTGGTATTGATGATGGTCGTTAACGGATCCCGATGGTGTTTACGCAAGTTTTCCCGAATACGGTCAAAAACGATAATGGTGTCGTTGAGTGAATACCCGATGATGGTCAACAACGCCGCAATGATGGGCAGTGTGAACTCCTTTCCGAATATGGAAAAGAGGCCCACTGTAATGGTTACATCATGAATCAACGCAACAATGGCGCCCATGGCGTATTTTAAATTAAGGAACCAGAATAGTATGAGTGTGACGATCAAGGCGGCCAGCATCAGGGCGGGAATGCTCAGTTCGATGAGATTGAGGGCATAAACGGCCAGGGCCAGGCATATGGCCATCACGGCACTGATAAACCATTTGAGTTCGAAGCGGCCCGAGATATATACTGTGATGAAGAGCAGGGCGAAGAACATGGCCAGCAGAGCCTTTTCCCTGAGGTCTCGCCCTACTTGTGGTCCTACCATTTCGAATGAAAGAGATTTATCATCCACTGTAGCGCCGGTGCCGGCTGTCAACCCATCCTTGATCTTTTTTGCCAGATCCGTAGAGGGAGACTGATCCGCTGCCACCAAAATACGGTAGTTGTCCCCCAGACCTTTGCCATATTCTTGCACGGCCGATCCCTCGAGACCAATATCGACCAGTGCGGATTTTACCTTCTCGATGGGAACCGGTTGATCCAATTGCACCAATATTTCCGCACCACCGGCGAAATCAATACCGTATTTGGGTCCGCCTTGGGCGAGCAGCGATACAATGCTGGCCAAAATCATGACAAACGACAAACCATAAGCAAATTTACGGCGGCCTACAAAGTTAATGTTCACATCGGGTTTTATGATTTGCATGTTTCGCTTTCCTCAGTCTACGAAGGGTCAATGGGATACATGTGGCCCTGGATTATATGCTCAAGCTCTTTATTTTTCGTTGAACCAGAAAGTATTCAAATACGGATCGGGACAGGATCAAAGCGGTGAAAAGACTGGATACGACACCCATGCTCAATGTCACCGCAAAACCTTTCACCGGCCCGCTGCCGAATTGAAACAGCACCAGCGCGGCAATCAGAGTGGTTACGTTGGCATCCAAAATGGTCAAGCTGGCCCGATCGAATCCGGCATCCACGGCGGCCAATGGTGTTTTGCCCAATCTGAGTTCCTCTTTGATGCGTTCGAATATTAGCACGTTGGCATCCACCGCCATGCCGATGGTCAGGATGATGCCCGCGATGCCGGGCAGGGTGAGGGTCGCGCTGAAGGCGGCAAGTCCTCCGGCGATCAGGATGATATTCACCATCAGGGCCAGATTGGCGATGATTCCTGAACCTCTATAATAAATCAGCATGAAAAGCACCACAAGCACACCGCCGATCATCATGGAGATCAGGCCTCTTCGAATGGAGTCTGCTCCCAGCGAAGGCCCCACTGTTTTTTCATATAGAATCTTAACAGGGGTGGGAAACGCCTCGCGCAGAATCAGAGCCAGGGCTTTGGCGCTTTCATCCGTATAATTTCCAGTGATGCGTCCTGCCCCGACGATTTTGGATTGTATGGTTGGAGCCGAGTAAACTTCACCGTCCAGTACAATGGCCAGGCGTCTGTTGATATTCTCCTCGGTGATTTTTGCAAATATCCGGGCCCCTTTGGTGTTGAATTTAATGCCCACCTCCGGTCTCCCCGTAGATTGGTCGAAATTTACGCGTGCTTCGGAAAGATACTCTCCGGTAAGCAGAGTCTCTTTTTTGAGCAGGATGGGGCGACCTGCCAGTTCGGGATCGTCCTTCCGGTAATAATAGAGTTGGCTGCCCGGTGGAACATTTCCTTTGATAGCTTCTTGAACATTGCCCACCTCATCCACCAGCTTGAATTCAAGGTTCCCTGTACGTCCAATCTCCTTGCGGGCCCTTTCCGGGTCGATAACACCCGGCAACTGGACGATGATGCGTTTATCGCCCTGGGGGCGAATGTCCGGTTCACGGGCGCCATACTCGTCTACGCGATTCCGGATTTTCATGAGCGCCTTTTCGGCAGCCATTTTTTTAACCTGGTCGACTTCCTCCGATATAAAGACCATTTTGACGACATTGGCGCCATCCGCTTGGGTCAGTTCCGCTGCATAGTCCCTGAATTCGTCGGCAATAAGGTCTCTGGCTTTGTTGCCGTCGGCATCATCCCTGAGGGTGATCATAATCGTGGTGGCATTGGTCTGGCGTATGCCTTTGATCCGAATGTTATTCTTGCGGATAAAGCTGCGAACCTCATCATAGGCGCGATTCACGGTATTTTCTACCGCCTTGTCCGTATCGACTTCCAGAACCAGGTGCATGCCGCCTTGTAAATCCAGCCCCAAGTTGATCTTTTTCTTAGGCCACAAGGTCGGCTGCTCAATTTTCTTTGCCGCCATTTGAAGGGTGGGCAGCACGTAAACTATGGCGGTCAGGAGAACGATAATCACGACGATGGGACGCCAAGAAGTTGTTTTCAATGTTCCGTTCCTCTTTTAAGGTCTGAGCTCTGAAAATCGCTGCGGCAAAGGGAAATTTAATTACGTCCCTTTTCCCCTTGCTGCCGGATGCTTCAGGTTATTTCTTTTTTTTGGACTCTGATTTATCTTTGGCCTGCTCGGTGGTTTGGGTTGCGGTTTGCGCCAGCCCTGCAATATGCCCCCGGCTGACCTTAACGCGCACCTTGTCGGCAATTTCAAGTGTCAAGGTCGTATCGGTCACGCCTGTAATGCGACCGTATAAACCGCCAGACGTAATGATGCGATCTCCCTTTTTGAGACTCTTGATCATATTCTGATGCTCTTTTTGTTTCTTCTGCTGGGGCCGAATCAGAAAAAACCACATCACACCTAACATTAAAATGATGGGGAACAGCGGGGTGGCCAGCAGACCCCCTCCACCTTGTGCGCCAGTACCACCTGCTTGACCCATGGCATAAGCAATATCCATTTTAAGAACCTCCTTTTCGTCCAAAGCGCATCCGCGACGATTTCGTCCGTAGGCCAATTATAAATAATAATTCCAAAAATTTGGCCTTCCAACGAAATCGCCACGCAATTATCGTCATATGTCCCCAAATGGGACCAGATCTTCGCTCCGGTCCTGTCCATCATCGGATGGGACGGTCGAGATCATATCGATGTCCAAGACGGCGCTGGTATACTTGAAATGCAGCGGGAGGTCAAATGATTCTTCCCGGAGTATAATGCCTTCTGGTCTTGTGTCACCTATTTGGGGTGATGAATTCCTTAAGAAAATGTGTTGCCCGCCAAACTGGCACGCGATGTACTGAGGTAAACGCCGGTCTCGATGATATATCACCGTAATGTTTCGATAATGCAAAATAAAGGGTTTGCCGCTAAAGGCCGGACAGGGGCCCCGTGCGACTGTGTCTTTATATGGTACAGGCCGGGTCGCATGTGATCTCGCATTCATCGGGGAGCATGTTATAGTCCCCCTCAATATGGATTGACAGCCCCCGACGGATCTCTAAATCTGAAATCTCCTTACGCTTTTTATTGAGCACATAGTCGGCCACCGGCTTGGGTATGATCCCGCGTACCTCCTTCATGCCGGATTTACTGGTCTCAATTTTTAGGCGGCGCAAAAAACGCAGGGCCAGGGCCTCTGTAGAGGGTATCCATCCTTTTCCTCGACACCGATTGCACGGCACCAAATTGCCGAAGTCGATGGATGGGGCCAGCCGCTGGCGCGACATCTCCAGGAGGCCAAATTGTGAAATTCTCCCGATACGGCTCCTGGCTTTGTCCGACTTGCTATGGTTTCTCAGGGTTCGTTCAATTTGAGAGCGATGCTTGGGTTCCCTCATATCGATAAAGTCCACCACAATGAGCCCGCCCAGATCCCTGAGACGAAGCTGCCGTGCCACCTCTTCGGCTGCTTCTAAATTGGTCATCAGGGCTGTCTGTTCAATGGTGCGTTTCTGGGTACCGCGTCCGGAGTTGACATCGATGGCCACCAATGCTTCGGTCTGCTCGATGACGATGGAACCCCCGGACTTGAGTTTCACCCGGTTGTCGAAAATCGTGGTGATCTGTTCTTCCAACTGGTGTTTCGTAAAAATAGGACGATCCGCCGTGTATCGTTTGACAATCCGTCGATGCTTGGGGGAGATGATTTGTATGAAATTTTTAACCTCGTGAAATACGGCGTCATCATCGATGAGGATTTCGCTGACATCTGCCGTAAAGTAGTCTCTGATTGAGCGCACCGAGAGGCTGCGCTCTTTGTAGAGCACCGACGGGGCATTCTCTTTCATGCCCCGCTGGTTGATATTTTTCCAAAGCCGTAACAAATAGTTCAAATCTTTTGAGAGCTGCGTTTTGGTGCACCCCATACCGGCAGTACGGACGATCACACTGAATCCGTTGGGGATTTTCAGCGTCCCAATGATTTGCTTGAGACGTTTGCGTTCTTTTTCATCTTCTATCTTTCGGGAGATACCGTTGGTGCTGCTGCCCGGCATCAAAACGATATGACGCCCCGGCAGGGAGATGAAGGTGGTCAGCATGGCCCCTTTTTTCATCACGGGATCTTTGGTGACCTGCACCATCAACTCTTGTCCCTTCTTTATCAGGTGTTCTATGGTACGTTCTCCGGTCTGATTTTCCTGAAAATAGTCACTGTGAATTTCATGACGCTGTAAAAATCCGTTTCGTTCACCCCCAAAATCGATGAAGACAGCTTGCAAGCTGGGCTCTACGCGGGTGGCGATGCCTTTATAAATGTTGCCGTGGATGATCTCCCGGCCGGCGCTTTCGATTTGGAACTCTTCCAATCGATTGTCGACAACTTTGGCGATACGGCACTCTTCTGGATCAATGGCGTTGATCAGAATTTTACTAGTCATTGTCTGTATGGTCCTTATCGGGTTGAGTCAACGACCACCCGAATGACGGGTGGCTTGGATTCCCTGCCATCGGCCGGAAAAACAAAAACACGCCGTGTGGTATCGTTACAGTTGAAACCGGGTGCATGGCACCCGGTTTCGAAGCAGCTCATCCTGCAAGCGTGTTGGGGGAATTTTATATCCATAAGTTTTCTTTTTGATATGCAAATAGGGCTGTTAAGTCAAATAAATTCGTATATACAGGGGATTGCGATGTGTTCACCAGACCAGATGATGTCACCGGGAGGCTGGCTTCATCACGTCTTTGCTTTACACCGGCGGTCAATTGGATGCCAAAATATCATTGTAGATGAGAACCGAATGAACTATGACACCGCTAGCTGCGACGGTTTGGAATTATCGCAGGATGGAATACAGGGACATAGGGTGGATTGCCGTGATATAAAAACGGAATCGTTTCCAAGGCTTGCACTTTAATCCATCTTATGGCATGAGAAATCAGATGTTTAACCTATGTTTCGTCTGTTTACAGGTGCAGTTTGAAAACAACCAAATAAGCCGCCGGAACACCGGCACTGAGCAAACAGGAAAAATTCATGGAAGAAAGATACGATCCGCTGAAGATAGAGAAGAAATGGCAAAATGCCTGGAGTGAGAGCCGGTTGTTCGAAGTGGATGTCGATCCGGATAAACCAAAATATTATTTGCTGGAGATGTTTCCCTACCCTTCGGGTAAGATTCATATGGGGCATGTACGCAACTACACCATCGGGGATGTGGTGGCCCGGTATAAACGCATGCAAGGCCACAATGTGCTTCATCCCATGGGGTGGGACGCGTTCGGCATGCCGGCTGAAAATGCCGCCATCGACAACAATACCCATCCAGCTAAGTGGACCTATGAAAACATCGCTGCAATGCGCGCCCAACTCCAACGTATCGGATTTTCATATGACTGGGATCGCGAGATTGCCACCTGTCAGCCCGACTACTACCGGTGGGAGCAATGGCTCTTTCTCAAGATGTATGAGAAAGGCATGGCCTATCGAAAAGAGTCCTATGTGAACTGGTGCGAACCCTGCCAAACGGTTTTGGCCAACGAGCAGGTGGAAGCCGGAATGTGCTGGCGATGCGGCAAACCGGTGCAACAGAAAAAGCTGTCCCAATGGTTTTTTCGCATCACTGATTATGCCCAAGATCTTTTGGTCCATTGCGATAAACTGCCGGGCTGGCCCGGCAAAGTCACCACCATGCAGAAGAACTGGATCGGTCGCAGTGAAGGTGCTGAGATTCGGTTCCCGGTGGAAGACAGTGACATCGTTATTCCAGTATTTACCACCCGTCACGACACGGTCTATGGCGCCACCTTTATGTGTTTGGCACCGGAGCATCCGCTGGTGCCCGAGCTGGCAAAAGGAACCGGACAAGAACAGGCCGTGGAAGAATTTGTGCACCGTATCAGCCTTCAGGAGCGTACCAGCAAAGCCATTGAGGAGTATGAAAAGGAAGGGGTGTTTACCGGCGCTTACTGTATCAACCCCATGAACAATCGTCGTATGCCGGTGTATACCGCCAACTTCGCCCTCATGGAATATGGTACCGGAGCGGTGATGTCGGTGCCGGCCCACGATCAGCGTGATTTTGATTTTGCCAAGAAATATGGCCTGGAAATCGTGGTGGTGATCAATCCGCAGGATGAAACCTTGATTGCGGATGACATGACAGAGGCCTTCACTGAAGATGGTGTGATGATCCACTCGGACCCCTTTGACGGACAACCCAACCGCAAGGCCATGGAGAAGATTGCCGATCTGTTGGAAGAGAGTGGTGCCGGCAAGCGGGCCATCAGTTATCGTCTGAGGGATTGGGGTATTTCTCGCCAACGGTATTGGGGCGCCCCGATTCCCATGATCCACTGCACGGACTGCGGCATGGTCCCGGTGCCCGAAGAGGAGCTGCCCATCATCCTGCCGGAAGATGTCGATATGCTGGACGGCGGCCGGTCTCCGCTGCCGACCCTGGATGCTTTCAAAAGGGTCGATTGCCCCAAATGCGGCAGCCATAAAGCCCGACGCGATACAGATACCATGGATACCTTTGTAGAATCGTCATGGTATTTCGAACGCTATTGCAGCCCCCATTGCGACACGGCCATGTTTGATCGTGAAGCTGTAGATTATTGGATGCCGGTGGATCAGTATATCGGCGGTGTGGAGCACGCGATTTTACACCTGCTCTATTCGCGCTATTTTACCCGCGTATTGAAAGATATCGGTTTGGTGAATTTTAAAGAACCCTTTACGCGACTGTTAACCCAAGGCATGGTTTGCAAAGAAACCATGCGCTGTCCCCAGCATGGATTCCTCTTTCCGGAGCAGGTGAAAGAGGTGGGCGAAGCCAGGAGTTGCACCCAGTGCGGCCAGCCGGTCACCTTGGGGCGTGTCGAAAAGATGTCAAAATCCAAGCGCAATGTGGTCGACCCCAATATTCTTCTCGATCGATATGGCGCAGATACGACACGCCTCTTCTGTCTATTCGCTGCACCACCGCAAAGGGACTTGGAGTGGAGCGACCAGGGCGTGGAGGGGAGTGCCCGATTTTTAAACCGTGTCTGGCGATTGGTCTCGAAGTGGTACGGCCGAATTTCAGAAGTACAACCCTTCAACGGAAGCCCGGATGAGTTGGAAGGTGATGTGCGCGAGCTCTATAAGAAGGCCCATCAGGTGATCCATAAAGTGTCCCGGGACATTGAGGACCGTTTTCATTTTAATACCGCCATCAGTGCGGTGATGGAACTGGTCAATCAGCTATCTAACCTGAACGTCGACACCAATGATCCAAAGGCGGATGGTGTCGTGCGACATGCCGTGGAGAGTGCGATTTTGCTGCTCAGTCCCATTGTCCCACATTTTTCAGAGGAAATTTGGCAATACCTGGGACATGAACAAAGCATTCTTTTGTCGCCCTGGCCCCGGTTCCTGGATGAAGCTCTGGTCAAGGATGAGGTGACCATTGTGGCCCAGGTCAATGGAAAATTGCGCAGCCGGTTGAACGTCGCCCTGGATACGGACGAGGAAACCATTAAAAAATTGGCTATGGAAGATGAAAGGGTTTTAAAATTCATCGATGGCAAAACCATTCGCAAGGTCATTGTGGTCCCCAATAAATTGGTGAACATAGTTGTATAGAAACCACCACCCCATAAATAACCCGTCTCCATGGACAGCCGTGGGCCGGGTCCTGGCAACAGGTCGGTTGCGCCCATGGCAAGTGTGGGGCCAAGTGATAACCCTCGTTTTTATGGGGATGGTGTCGGCCTGTGGGTATCAATTTGCCGGCCGGGGCGATCTGCCGGGCGGGATTCAGACCTTAGCTGTACAGGTATTGGAAAATCGAAGCTCTGAAACAGGTGTTGAAATCTCCATTACCAATGCGTTGATTAATGAACTGGTCAGCCGTCGGCAGGGATCAGTGGTGGATGTTGGCAAAGCGGATGCCGTCTTGAGTGGCACCATTGATTCAATTGTGTGGGAGACGGTATCCCGCAGGGGCATCAACACAGCCTCCGAACGAAGGGTAACAGCCACCCTTTCACTCACCCTAACCGATATTGAAGGCGGAGTCCTGTGGAAAAAGCCCGGCCTGAGGGCGGCACAGGCTTATGAAGTGTCCCTGGATGGAGATAAAACGATAACCGAGGGCAACCGCAGGCAAGCCATCAACGATCTGTCGGAACAGATGGCGGAGTACGTCTACCGTCGACTGACCGATAACTTTTAATATGCGGCCTAACCGGATCGGTTTAAAAACAGGAAAAGCGCCGTGGTGGAGATATCGGCACCCGGCGCTTTTTAGTGTTTGGGAAGTGGTTCTATTTCTATTAAAAAATGAACAGTACGGGTTAAGATTTAGCCGTACGGGTCAATTTAGACAGTCTGGAAATCTTGCGGGCGGCGGTACGTTTATGCAAAACGCCCTTTTTAGCGGCTTTATCGATGGTAGATTGGGCGACAGTGAACTGGGCCTGTGCCCCTTCGGCATTGTCAGTTGCTGCCTGGCGAACTTCTTTAACAACGGTCTTAACACGGGTCTTGACCGACCTGTTGCGCATACGGCGGACCTCATTCTGGCCGGCGCGTTTGAGTGCTGATTTATGGTTGGCCAATGGTCAACTCCTTTCAAATAGTTGAGATAGCTTATTTAAAAAACTGAATCTATACAGATGCGGTCTAATGATGTCAACGATTATTCAATGGATAATTAAAAAACTGTGAAAAAATCCAAACACAAGGCGCCTTTAGAGGTATCTGATAACGAACGGGTGACCCAAGCGGCCGGCGTGGTTGGGGCCGCCACTCTCGCCAGCCGCATCTTGGGCTATGTCCGGGACATGGTGATTGCCTCGTTCTTCGGTGCCGGACTTTTTTCCGATGCGTTCATTGTGGCGTTTCGAATACCCAACCTGCTGCGCCGACTCTTTGGGGAAGGTTCCCTCAGTATCGCTTTTGTTCCGGTCTTTACGGACACACTGAATCACAAAGGTCGCGACGAAGCCGAACGATTGGCTCTGGGCTCCCTTCGCCTTCTATTTTTGGTGCTGGTGTCGGTGACCGCCCTGGGCGTTTTTATTGCCCCGGCGCTGGTTCATCTTTTGGCTTATGGATTTACCGATGATCCTGAGAAATATGCGCTGTGTATCCGGCTGACCCGTATCATGTTGCCTTACACTGTTTTCATAGGGTTGGTGGCCTTGTGCATGGGGATATTGAATGTGTTGGGGCATTTTGCAGCGCCGGCATTGGCGCCAGTTCTTTTAAATGTGTCCATGATTGGTATGGTCTCGATATTTTCATGGCTTTCGCCGTCAATGGCCACCCGGGTGACGGGATTGGCCCTGGGGGTCGTGGTCGGAGGTGGGCTTCAGTTGGGGCTTCAGGTGCCGTTCCTGGTAAAAAAAGGGCTCCATTTGTGGCGATCCGTTCCCCTGTGGCACCCGGCTATGCATCAGATCATGCGGCTCATGGGGCCGGCTCTGTTCGGCGCTGCAGTCTATCAGATCAACAATTTGGTGATTTGCTTGATGGGCTCCTTCCTACCCCAGGGCAGCGTCTCTTATCTCTATTACGCAGATCGATTGGTGCAGTTTCCCCTGGGGGTCTTTGCCATTGCCATGGCCACGGCCGTCTTGCCGACATTGTCCCACCAGGCCAGCACCGTACAGATGGCGGCGATGCGGGACACCTTTTCCCATGCTCTCCAGTTGATCCTGTTCATGACACTGCCGTCCATGATAGGGCTGATTGTGCTGAGGGAACCCATTGTGGCCTTATTATTTCAACGGGGGGCCTTTGACGCGCAAACCACACAATTGACGGCCGATGCGCTGTTGTATTATGGTATAGGGTTGTGGGCCTTTGCTGCGGTGCGTATTTTAATCAATACTTTTTATGCCTTGAAGGATACCCGCACACCGGTTAAAATGGCGGTCGTCGCCATTGCGGCCAATGTTGTTTTCGGTGCGGTGTTGATGCGCACCATGTCCCACAGTGGATTGGCCTTGGCGCTTTCCCTGGCCTCAATGCTGCATCTGTCCTTACTCACCTTCGCATTGGATAGGAAGGTGGGCGGCATTCAATGGGACACCATTGTGCGCTCCATTTTGCGATCCGGATGTTGTGCGTTGCTGATGGGCGGGGCGGTTTGGGCGATGGCCAACCGCTTAATCGACCTAAAAAGCCACGATTCGATGGACTTAGCGATCGGGCTGATGATATGTATCTTAGCAGGGGCGGTTATTTACGTTGGACTGGCATTCATTACTAAGGCAACTGAAATTCAATTTGTAAAGCGGCTTTGGGTCAAAAGGACGGAATCATCGTGAGCCAGCGGCAAAAAGTGATGTTAGCGGTTATTTTCATCGCCATGTTTAATTTTCTACTGGTGGTTCTGTTTGGTGACAACGGATGGATCGAGCTGCGGCGTTTGGACCGGACCCATCAAGTATTGCTCGAGGGCAACGCACGCCTTACCCATGAAAATTTACAGATGTACCGGAGCGTCGATCGACTGCAGAACGATCCGTCGTTTGTCGAAAATATTGCCCGCCAAGAGTTGGGGATGATTCGGTCCGATGAATTGATCTTTAAATTTAAGAACGAAGCAACCACGCCTTAATATATGGCAATATCCCAGTACTATACGGTTACCATGGCCGAGCTGTACGCACGGCAGGGTTACCTGCGCAAAGCGGCGCGAATTTACCGGCATTTATTGGAAGAAACGCCGGATCGCGAGGACCTACGCGGAGCCCTTGACGAGCTTGTCGATAAAATCGAACAACAGTCAGGGCCGACGCGAAAAGAGCTGGGCCTTTTGATTAGGGAATGGGCGGATTTGATAAACCAACACAAAGAACTGAACCGAAAGTGACCCGTGGTTAAAGGAGTGAAGATGACCGTCAAATCAATTGTGGCAAAGTGTTTCCCTGTGATGACGATTGTGCTGGTGACCATGTTGCTGACCACCGGATGCTCAGCCTTGAAATCCAAAAAAGCCCCCACGTCCAGCACGGCTAGTCCTGCTAATCCGGTGGCGGCGCCCCAAAGCAAAAGTGTTTATCTTGATTTTGGTGATGTGCTGCTGCCCAAACGCTTGAAGGTCGATCGCAAACACTCATTTATCTTCAGTACTTCTGGAATTACGGCGGGCCTGCTGTCCATGAAGGGACGGGTGGAAGTCAACTCCCTGATTACCTTTTTTCAAAATAAAATGCCGGTGGATGGATGGCAATTGATCAGCGCCATTAAGGCGTCCCGGAGCATGCTGTTGTTCAAGAAACAATCGCGTTGGTGCGTTATCAGCATCACCGAAGGCAATATGAGCACGAGGACCGAAATATGGGTGGCGCCCACTTTGGGCGGAGCGCAATTAGGTAGCCAAAAACCATGACCATGATGCTAAAAGATAAAAACCTGGTACTGGGGGTATGCGGCGGCATCGCAGCTTATAAGAGCGTCGAACTGCTGCGTTTCCTGGTCAAGGCCGGAGCCTCGGTTCAGGTGTTGATGACCGAGAATGCCGGTCATTTTGTGGGCCCGCTTACCTTTGAAGCATTGAGCGGTAAAAAGGTATGCACCAGCCTTTGGGACCCCCACGATTCGGCCGGTATTCAACATATCCAATGGGCTGAAGATGCCGATGCCGTTGTCGTTGCGCCGGCCACCGCCAATATTCTCGGGAAACTGGCCAATGGGATTGCCGACGACCCCCTGTCTACTTTTATGTTGGCGGTGACATCTCCGGTGATGCTCTGTCCGTCGATGAATACCAATATGTACGCCAGCGAAGTGGTCCAGTCCAATCTCGAAAGATTGGCCGGATTCGGATATACCGTCCTGATGCCGGAAGCCGGAGAACTGGCCTGTGGCACCACCGGCCCCGGCCGCCTGCCGGAGCCTGAATATATCTTCGATCGTCTAGTGTACATGATGACCCCCAAAGATCTGGATCAAAAACGCGTCCTGATAACGGCCGGACCAACCCGGGAGGCCATCGACCCTGTGCGTTTTATCAGCAATCCCTCCTCCGGGAAAATGGGGTACGCATTGGCAAGGGCCGCTGAAATGCGGGGGGCACAGGTGACCTTGATCAGTGGCCCAGTGGCACTTCCGGCGCCTAACAACGTGGATATGATTTCCGTCACCACGGCGGCCCAAATGTGCGATGCGGTCCTGGAGCAGGCAGGACAGAACGATATCATTATTAAAAGCGCAGCGGTGGCCGATTATACACCTTGTCAGGCGGCTGCCCACAAGATCAAGAAATCAGATGGGCAGGAAACATTGGTTCTCGATCGTACCCGGGACATTCTGAAATCCATTCCCCGTAGCGTCAATCATCAAATTTTGGTTGGATTTGCGGCTGAGACCCAAAACCTGGATGAGTTTGCCAGGAAAAAAGTGACATCAAAGCAGCTTGACCTGGTCGTCGGGAATCTTGTCGGGACCGCGGATACCGGGTTTGAAGTCGATACCAATCAAGCCAATCTTTATTTCAAAGATGGCTCTAAGACGTCCCTGGATGTCATGCCAAAGGTGGATTTGGCCCATGTGATACTGGACCATATCGTTAAGTTGTAGACCACGCACCGGAAAAGTCATTGAAACATTTGCCCGCCACCGTTGAAGAAACATTAATCGCCTTGCAGACCACGCTCAAGCAATTGGAGCAATGGGGGTGTCGCGGATTCGATCCATCACCGGAAAGCCTGTCCATCCTTGGTGGATGGAATAAGACAGAGACGCCCCCGGGAGACAAACCGGAAGCTTTGATGGATAACGGGCCCGAGGGATTGGACGATATCCGGGCCGATCTTGGAGATTGCCAAAGATGTGCTCTGGCAGCCGGCCGCACCCAGATTGTATACGGCCAAGGCAATCCCAAGGCCCGACTTGTGTTTGTGGGTGAAGGCCCGGGTGCCGAGGAGGACCGTCAGGGCTTCCCCTTTGTAGGAGCTGCGGGACAACTGCTCGATAAGATAATTGCCGCCATGAAGCTAGCCCGAGACCAGGTGTACATATGCAATGTGATAAAATGCCGTCCACCCGGCAATCGGAATCCCGAACCTGAAGAAATAAAGGCCTGTCAGCCGTTTCTGGAAAGACAGCTGGCCGCCATCGCCCCCGAGGTGATCTGTACCCTGGGGACCTTTGCTTCCCAGACGCTGTTGGGCACCGACATGCCTATATCAAGGCTCCGCGGCCGATTTCATAAATACGGCAACATCAAGGTGATGCCCACATTCCATCCTGCCTACCTGCTGCGCAATCCAGATCAAAAACGCGCCGTTTGGGAGGATATGAAAAAGATTATGGCGCTGTTGAGAATATCCCTTTAGCCAATAACACCCTTGTGTTGCACATCGTTTCAAAGATAATATCTTTACAATAGGTTCCTTCCACTTCAAGGGAGCATGCTGTCATGACCAAATACCTTCTGTGGTTGGCGGCTTTGATTTGTGCCATCACGGTCGCAGGCCACGCACAGGCCGATAAAAACGAAATCCTGACCATTACCGTGGCAGATCCCATCAGTCCGGCGATCGCTGAATTTGTTACAGATGCATTGCAGCAGGCATCCGATACCAACGCGGCGGCGATTATAATCGCATTGGACACACCGGGCGGATTGGTGGAATCCACGCGTAAAATAGTCCAAGCCATATATGCATGTGCCGTCCCCGTAATCGTATATGTTACGCCCAGTGGTGCCCGCGCCGCATCAGCGGGCGTGATGATCACCATGGCGGCGGACCTCGCCGTCATGACGCCCGGAACTAATATCGGCGCGGCTCATCCGGTGGGCGCAGGCGGTCAGGAGATCAATGAAACCATGGCCGAGAAGACCGTCAATGATATGGTTGCGTTTGCCAAAGGCATCGCTCAACGCAGGGGCCGCAACGTAGAATGGGCGGAGCAGGCGGTACGAAAGAGCGTATCCATTACCGCGGAAGAAGCCGTGGCAAAAAAGGTCGTCGATTTCGTGGCAGACGATGTGGATGACTTGATTCAAAAAGCCCAGGGCCGTGAAATCCAAGGCAAAGGAACACTGGCCCTAAAAGACGCCAAGAGAACTGAAATCAAAGAGAATTTCAGGACCAAGGTGTTGAAGACCATCAGCGATCCCAATATCGCTTACATTTTGCTGATGATCGGTCTCGCCGGTCTCTATTTCGAGCTATCCCATCCCGGTACCATCTTTCCAGGTGTGGTAGGGGGCATTGCCTTGATCCTGGCCTTTTTTTCCCTTCAGACATTGCCCATTAATACTGCTGGTATATTGTTGATATTATTGTCGATAATATTTTTTATCCTGGAGTTGAAAGTGACCAGCTACGGCATGCTCAGCGTGGCCGGCGTGGTCAGTCTCGTGTTGGGATCATTGATGCTCTTCAAAGGCGCTGGTCCCCAATTCCAAATAGCCATAGGGGTACTGTTGCCCACGGTATTGCTCATTTCTGGATTCTTCGTGACACTGGCCTATCTCGTGGTGCGGGCCCATACGGGTAAGACCTGGACCGGGGAGGACGGGCTGCTCAATGAAGTCGGGGTGGTCAAATTAGTGGATGGTCGCAATGGCAAAATACAAGTCCACGGCGAACTTTGGAAGGCCGTTTTTACCGAACCGGCATCGGTTGGCGAGGAGGTCCGCGTGCAGGCGGTGAAAGATCTAGTCGTCACCGTAGCCCCCCTGAAGAAGCCGGTTGAGGAATAGGCGAGGCTTTTGGAGATGGTTGGATATTTAGTTCATGTTAAATCGATAGAATACCTTCACTTAAAACCTAAAACTTAACACTTAAAACTTGCTCAGCCGAAGCTCTACATCAACATCTGTATCATAATCAGTTAAAATCAAAGCAAGTTATTGAACCTAAAATTTTGGAGGTACTCTATGATACCCCTTCCTGTCTTGACCATCATTGTGCTGGTGGTGTTCTTTTTGACCACCGCCATCAAGATTTTAAAGGAATATGAGCGCGGTGTGATTTTTAGATTGGGGCGGGTTATTAAAGCCAAGGGTCCCGGTCTGATTATCCTGATTCCGCTGATCGACCGAATGGTCAAGGTGAGCATGCGCCTGGTGGCCATGGATGTGGACCCTCAGGATGTAATTACCCGCGACAATGTCTCTGTGAAGGTCAATGCGGTGATCTATTTTCGCGTAATTCAGCCGGTTAAGGCCAT
>JAAUYD010274241.1_pt1 | contig 31625 bp, 38 predicted proteins | sample 7278101 | NCBI WGS metagenome assembly JAAUYD01 (sample SAMN14350128, study PRJNA611818) | marine sediment metagenome | isolation source: surface marine sediment (0.6m) | place: French Polynesia: Moorea | collected 2018-08
CCCACGCGTTCCAGAACGGTTCGCTCAGGCGCTATCTCGTCGTCACGCTCGGGGTCGGATTCGGGGTCGTGGCCCTCTCGCTGCCGCTCTCCGACCTCCGCGTGGCCACCCCGACGGCGGACACGCCCATCGTCGGGATCGCGGCCAGCCTCCTCGTGGTCTTCTCGGCCGCGGTCATGGCCCGGGCCCGGACGCCCTTCTTGGCGGTCGCGGCGCTCGGCGCCGTGGGGTTCGGGGTCTCGCTGCTCTTCCTCATGTTCAGCGCGCCGGACCTCGCCCTCACCCAGCTCGTGGTCGAGGTCCTGACGGTGGTGCTCCTCGCGCTCGTGCTTCCGCGGCTGCCCCGGCCCGCGAAGCCCCGGCCGGCGCGTGCCGTCGCGATCGGCGTCGCCGTGCTGGGCGGCGTGACCATGGCGGGAGCCTCTCTCGTCGCGATGACCGGGGAGCCCTTCGAGCCGATCTCCCGCTTCTTCGAGGAGCGCAGCGTCATCGAGGCCCACGGACGCAACATCGTGAACGTGATCCTCGTGGACTTCCGCGCGCTCGACACCCTGGGCGAGATCACGGTGCTGGCCGTGACCGCGCTCGGCATCCTCACCCTCCTCCGCCGCCGTCGCCCGAGCGACGCCGAGGTGCAGGCATGAGCTCGGTGATCCTGCGCACCGCGGCGCGCTACATGATGCCGCTGCTGCTGCTCTTCTCCGTGTTCCTCCTCTGGCGCGGACACCACGAGCCCGGTGGTGGCTTCGCGGGCGGACTCGTCGCCGCGACGGCCTTCGTCCTCGTGGCGTTCTCGGAGGGGCCGGCTGCCGCGCGCCGCAGCCTTCCGATCTCGACCTGGACCCTGATCCCGATCGGACTCGGGCTGAGCAGCGTCTCGGCCCTCCTGCCCCTGCTCCAGGGCTTGCCGCCGCTCACGGGCCTCTGGCTTCCAGGCGACAAGCTCGGGACGCCGCTCCTCTTCGACGCGGGCGTGTACGCCACCGTGCTCGGGGTCGTCGCGTCGGTCCTCCTCGCCTTGATGGAGGAGGAGACCTCGTGACGCTCTTCGTGGCCCTGGCGATCGGCGTCGTCTACGGCGTCTCCATCCTGTTGCTCCTGCGCGGCAGCCTCTGGCAGCTGCTGGTCGGGCTCGGGCTGCTGAGTCACGGCGCCCACCTGCTGCTCTTCGCCGGAGGCGGGCTCGTCGCGAGCGCTCCTCCCCTGGTAGCGGAGGGCGCCACCCAGCCGGCGGCGGGCTCGGCCGACCCGCTGCCCCAGGCCCTCGTCCTGACGGCCATCGTGATCGCGTTCGCGGTGCTGGCGTTCGCGCTGGTCCTCGGCGATCGCGCCGCCGCCAAGGCACGAACGGACGATCTCGACGCCTACTCTGGGGAGGCCGGATGACGGGAGAGCCCGGATGAGCGTCCTCGTCGCACCGCTCGGGATCCCGCTGATCACGGCCCTGCTCGCGGCCGCGGCGCCGCGGCGCGCGGGCGTGCAGCACGCGATCGGCGTCACGGGCGCCGCGCTGCTCTTCGTGGCCGCCGTGCGCCTGCTGCTCCACGTGCACGGAGAGGGCGTCGTGGCCGTCCAGATGGGCGACTGGCCGGCTCCCTTCGGCATCACGCTGGTGGCCGATCTCCTCTCCGCGGCCATGGTCGCCGTATCGGCCGCGGTCGGCCTCGCGGTGGCGATCTACGCCTGCGCCGAGCCGCGCGAGACGATCGAGCGCGGCTCCTTCGTGTGCTTCTCCCACATCCTCATGCTGGGGGTGTGCGGCGCCTTCCTGACGGGAGACCTGTTCAACCTCTACGTCTGGTTCGAAGTGATGCTGCTCGCGTCCTTCGTGCTGCTCGTCGCCTCGGGCGAGCGCAGCGCCGTGACGAGCGGCGTCGCGTACGTGGCGCTGAACCTGCTCGCCTCGGCGTTCTTCCTGGTCGCCGTGGGCCTCCTCTACAGCCAGCTCGGCTCGCTCAACCTGGCGGACCTGCGCCTCCGCCTCGACCTGCCGGGCGCCCGCGAGGCCGCCGGGCCCGCCGCGGCCTTCCTGCTGGTCGCCTTCGGCATCAAGGCGGGCCTCTTCCCGGTGTTCTTCTGGCTGCCCGCGTCCTACCCGACGCCCGCCTTCGCGGTGTCGGCGCTGTTCGCCGGGCTGCTGACCAAGGTCGGGGTCTACGCGCTCCTGCGCATGTTCACCCTGCTCTTCCCGGACCCGATCGGCGGGCCGCTCGTCGCGGTCGCCGTCGCGACCATGGCGACCGGCGTGCTCGCCGCGGCCTCCCAGTCCCACGTCCGCCGCATCCTCTCCTTCCACATCGTGAGCCAGATCGGATACATCGTGCTGGGCCTGGCGCTCGCGACCTCGCTCGGCGTGGCCAGCGCGATCTTCTACACGCTCCATCACATCGTCACCAAGACCAACCTCTTCCTGGTCGGCGGACTGATCGCGCGCGCCGGGGGCGGCGAGTCGCTCGCGCGGCTCGGTGGGATCTCGGCCCGAGGCGTCGGGCTCTCCCTGCTCTTCGCGATCCCGGCGCTCTCGCTCGCGGGCATTCCCCCGCTCTCGGGGTTCTTCGCCAAGCTCTTCCTGATCCGCGCCAGCCTTCAGGCCGAGGCCTTCGTCGCCGCGGGCGCCGCGGTGGGGGTGGGACTGCTCACGATCTTCTCCATGGCCAAGATCTGGAACGAGGCGTTCTGGAAGGCGGCGCCCGAGGAGGCGCCGGACCTTCGTCTCGGCCGCGCGGCGGTGATCGCGTGCGCGGGGCTGTGCGTCCTGACCGTCGGCATCGGGATCGGCGCCGAGGTGGTCTGGGAGCTGGCGAACGACGCGGCCCGGCAGCTCGACGATCCGCAGGAGTATCTCCGCGCGGTGCTGGGAGACGGCTCGTGAGCGCCTTCGGATGGCTCCTGGGCCTGGCCCTCGTGTGGGCGGCGGCGCTCGGCGAGATCTCGCTCTCGAATCTCGTCGTCGGCTTCGTGCTCGGCTTCGTCGTGCTGGGCGCGCGGAGCCGCCTGCTCGGGCGCAGGGATCACTTCGCCCGGGCGATCCGTGCGGTGGAGTTCGTCGCCTTCTTCGCGCTTCAGCTGCTGCTCTCGAGCTTCCGCGTGGCCGCCGACATCGTGACGCCGACCCATCGCGGGCGCCCGGCGATCGTGGCCGTCCCCCTCGACGTCGAGACCGACGCCGAGATCACCCTGCTCGCCAACCTGATCAGCCTGACGCCCGGGAGCTTGTGCCTCGACGTCTCTGAGGATCGCAGGACCCTGTACGTCCACGTGATGTTCCTGGACGACGTGGAGGAGACCCGGCGCGAGATCAAGGAAGGCTTCGAGCGCCGCGTCCTGGAGCTGCTGCGATGAACGGAGGCATCGTCGAGACCGCTGCGAACGTCGCCATGGCAATGCTGTGCTTCGCCATCGCCTGCGCGTTCTACCGGCTGCTTCGGGGCCCGAGTCTCGCCGACCGCATCATCTCGCTCGACGCGATCGCGGCCATGCTCGTCTCCATGGCGCTGGTCCAGGCGGTCGTCACGGGCATCGCCGCCTTCATCGACGTCGCGTTGACCATCGCGCTGGTCGGCTTCCTCGGCACCATCGCCCTTGCGCGGGCGATCGAGAAGAGGAGCATCGAGTGACCGACTGGGCCATCGCAGGGCTGCTCCTGGCCGGAGCCTTCATGGTGGTGATCGCGGCGCTGGGCCTGGTGCGGCTCCCCGACCTCTACACGCGCATGCACGCGAGCACGAAGCCGGCGACGCTGGGCACGATCCTGATCGTGGCGGCCCTGGCAATCGAGGCCGGCACGCTCGGAGTCGCTGCGCGAAGCCTGCTGATCGTGCTGTTCTTTCTGCTGACGGCGCCCGTCGCAGCACATCAACTCGGCCACGCAGCGTATTGGCGCGGCATCCCGCTCTGGTCGGGCACGCTGCGAGACGATCTGGCTTCATCCCGGCCCGGGGACGAACCCGGAGAATATTCGTCAAAACCGAACGATCCGTCATGAAATATCTATTTTTCGGAGCTATCGCGGGCCTCTAGTCTCAGGAAGAGACGAGGAGGAGTGCCCGTGCAGACCGCGACCTTCGACGCTTCGAATCGCACCGAGGGAATCTACGCGCGCCAGCTCCGCGACCCCGGACGCAGGAGCCGACGCCTCGATCGCGAGACCCTGCGCCGCGAGCTGGCACACGAGCTCGGCCTGCGCGACGACGCGCTCCTCGAGCGGCTGATCGACTTCGGCATCTGTGCGGACACGGCTTCGGCCTTCGAGGCCCTGCCTCTCCTCGAGGTGGCCTGGGCCGACGGATGGGTGGACCCCGACGAGCGCTGGCGGGTGCTGGCCGTCGCCACCTCCTTCGGGCTCGAGCTCGGCCGACCGGCCCACGCCCAGATCGAGCTATGGCTCGCAAAGCGACCGCCGAAGGCCCTCTTCGACGCCTGGTATGCCCTCGCCGCCGCGCGGAGCGCGCGGCGCCAGCGGGGAGAAGACGATCGCCTCGTCTCCGGAATCCACGAGATCGCTCTCGCGGCCGGGGGCGTCCTCGGCTTCGGCAGCGTCTCGCGCGCCGAGCGCGAAACCATCGAGCGCATCCGCGCCGCACTCTGAGGTTTCCATGGACTTCAAGAACATCCTCGTCTATGTCGCGAGCGAAGACGACCACCTGATGGCCCTCGACCAGGCCGTCGAGATCGCCGAGGGTCGGGACGCCCGGATCCGCATCCTGCGCGTCATGCCCGAAGGCGGGGTGTTCTCGACCTGGCGGTCGCCGAACGCCCAGGAGACCCTCGTCCGCAAGCTCCTCGAGGAGGCCGAGCACGAGCGACTGCAGGCGCGCGTCGCGAGCCTGGGCGAAACGAGCGCTCCCATCGAGATCGACGTCCGCTGGGGAACGCCCTGGCTCGAGATCGTCCGGACCGTGCTCGCCGGCAAGCACGACCTCGTGATCAAGGCGGCCGAAGGCGCCGCGCGAACCCAGGGCCTCTTCTTCGGGTCGACGGCCCTCCACCTGATCCGCAAGTGCCCCTGCCCGGTCTGGGTGGTGGGGCGAGGCGGCGTCGGGCCGGGACGCCGCGTGCTCGCCGCCATCGATCCCGAGGGAGACGAGGTGCGAAGCGCCGTCGCCGAAGACATCCTGGGCCTCGCCGACTCGCTGGCGCAGGGAGGCGGCGAGCTCCACGCGGTGACGGCCTGGCGTGCGGCAGGAGAGACGCTGCTTCGCAACCGGATGCGCGCGGGCGACCTCGCCGGCTACGTGGAGGCGGAGCGCCAGGCCTCCCTGGCCGGCCTCGAACGCTCGGCGGCCGCCGCCGGGATCGCACTCCTGCCGGAGAACCTGCACCTGAAGAAGGGTGAGGCGGCCGACGTCCTCCCGCGTCTGGTGGAGGAGCTCGGCATCGACGTGCTCGTGATGGGCAGCATGGGACGGGTCGGGATCGCGGGATTCCTGATCGGCGAGACGGCCGAAGCGATCATCCGCTCGGTGCGCTGCTCGGTCATGGTCGTGAAGCCCCCCGGCTTCGTCTCACCGGTGGAGCTCCCGGCCTGACGAAGGGCCCGGCCTCGGTGACGACGGACCGGAGCTCAGCTCAGGATGCCCGCACGAGCCGCCTCGGCGATCGCGGCAATGGCCGGATGGGTGATGCGTCGCTCGACGGTGATCGCGTAGAAGCGCTCGCGAACCTCATCGGTACTTCCCAGGAGCTCGACGCCGTGGGCCTTGCGCACCTCGTCCTCGACCACGATCGGCGCCGCGAAGACACCCCAGCCATGCTGACCGAACACCTTCATCAGGGCGGTGTCCTCGACCTCGGCCACCACCTCGGGGCGCACCTCGATCATGTCGAACCAGCGGTCGAGCGAACGACGCAGGGTCGTGTTCTGGGTCGGAAGGATCATGGGAGCGCCGTCGAGGCTCTCCGGGAACTTCTTGCGCAGCCCGCGCGCGAGCTTCGGAGTGGCGAAGAGGCCGGTCCCGCACTCGCCGAGCGGATGATTGAACGCCTTGACCCGGACCTCGGGGCCGAGGGGGGCGTCCGTGAGCACCATGTCGTAGCCCTGGACCGCGAGCGCGGCCATGAGGTCGGGCGTCTTGCCTTCGTGCAGCACCAGCTGGACGGGATCGTCGGCCTCCAGAGCGGTCTGCAGCAGGCGATGGCAGACGAGCTTGGGGACGACGTCGGAGATCCCGACGATGAGCCGCGCCGGCCTGTTGGTGGGACGCCCGCGAAGGGCGTCCATCAGCTCTCCGCCGATCGAGAAGATCTCCTCCGCGTAGCGGTAGACCGTCTGTCCGACCTCAGTGAGTGCGAGGTTGCGGCCGTCGCGAACGAAGAGCTTCTCGTCGAGGGACTCCTCGAGCTTCCGGATCTGTCCGCTGAGCGTGGGCTGCGCCAGTCGGAGGACCTCGGAAGCGCGGGTCACGCTGCCCTCGCGGGCGACGGTGTAGAAGTACAGCAGGTGGTGGTAGTTGAGCCATTCCATGGCGGACCTCGCGCGAGTTCGACGATTCGGTATTGGCGATGCGTCGCGGAAACATTTCCTATTTGTGGATATATCGGACGAGCCTAGGTTGACAAGGAAGGGAAACGAAAATGGTCGTCCGAACACGCACCCCCGATACGAGCGAGTCCGAAGCCGGACCCGTCGAGCGGAAGCTCCGTCTCTTTCTCGCTCGCTTCTCCCCCTTGCTCACCAGCGTGCACATCACGCTCTCGGGAACGAGCGAGTCCGACAGCTGCCGCTGCCGGGTCCACATCCGCCTTCGCGACGGCGAGAGCCGCACGGTCGACGAGTCCGCGAGCTCGCTCGGCGAGGCGGCGGACCGCGTGATCTGGCGGCTCGACCATCATCTGCTCCGCCGCTCCAAGGCCAACACGGCGCGCCTCGACGTCGCGCGGATGCCCACCCGAACCCTCGACAGGAGGTCTCGATGAGTACCGACCGAATCCTCTCCCAGATCCTCGGCAGCGGCGCGGCCAGCGGCTTCGCAGGTGGCCTGGCCGGTGGGCTCGCGAGCTCTCTGCTCACCAGCAAGGCCGGCCGCAAGGTCGGAAAGAAGGCACTCAAGGTGGGCGGCATCGCGGCCCTCGGCGGACTCGCGTACGCGGCCTGGACGAAGCGCGGCTCCGGCGCCGCCATCGCGCCGCCGCCGCCGACGCTGTCCCAGCCCGGCCCGGTGGACGTCGAGGAGCACGGCTGCGTGCTGCTGCAGGCGATGATCGCGGCCGCCCACGCCGACGGGCGCCTCGACCCGAAGGAGTGGGAGGCGATCCGCGGCCGCATCGACGAGCTCGAGCTCTCGCCCGCGGAGCGGAGCCTCCTCATGCAGCAGATCGAGAACCCCGTGGGCATCACCGAGCTGGTGGCCGCCGCTCGCACCCCGGCCCAGGCCGGCGAGATCTACGCCGCCTCGCTGCTCGCGATCGACGTCGACACCCCCGCCGAGCGCGCATACCTGGACATGCTCGCGGCCCGCCTCGGGCTGCCGGCCGACTGGGTCGACGCCCTGCATGCGGAGGCGGGCGTCGCCGCCCGCGGCGGGGGCCCCGAGCTGCGGGTGGCGTCGTGAAGACGCTGCCGCGACTCCTCGCGCTCGCCCTGCTCCTCCTGCTCCCGGCCCCGGGCCTGGCGGCGACGGACGCCACCGGCGACGCCGTGGGAGCCGAGGTCGAGCGGCGGCTCGCCGAGCTGGCCGAGCGCACGGGCTCGGAGCTCAGGGGTCTGGTCAGCGAAGGGCAGGTGGTGATGCAGGGCCGCGTCCACCTCCTCGAGCACTCGCTGCGCGCCGAGCAGCTCGTCTGGCAGACGCCCGGCGTCGTCGACGTGGACAACGAGATCCGCGTCGTGCCCCACGACGAGACCGGCGACGATGCCATCGAGCGGGAGGTCCGGCTCGTGATCAAGGGCGAGCCGCGCTTCCAGAACACGAACCTCGAGGTCGGCGTGCTGCAGGGAGTCGTCTCGCTACGGGGCCTGTTCCAGGACCCCGTCGACGTGCTCGCCCTGAAGCATCGCGTGGCGTCCATCTCGGGCGTCGTGCACGTGGTGATCGACGCCCACGTGGTCGCGGGAGTGGGCCCAAGGGCTCTCGAGGCGCAGGAGCTCGCCTAGGGGCAGACTCCCAGAGCCTCGAGGGTCTCGCGCACGTGGCTCTCCAGGAACTTCCGCCCGAGCGTCTTCTTGACCCGGCCCGTGATGCCGGAGACCTCGTCGAGCCAGATGCGATCCTGGTAGAGCACGAGGGTGCCCTCGCGGGCCGTCGCGACGGCGACCAGCGACTCGCCCGAGTCGAAGAAGTGCGAGACGTAGAAGCTCCGCTGGGCGACGAGACGCACGGCCCCCTCGCTCGTCGAGAGCCGGTGGGCGAGGGCCACCGCCGGCCGGTCGTCCACCTCGACGCGCGCCCAGAAGAACGCCTCGGAGGCGTCGGGCGAGAGGCCGCTCGGGTACGCGAGCCAGGTCTTCTCGAAGCGCGGTGCCAGCCGATCGAGGCCCGCAGCGCGGGTCGAGGCGCGTAGCTCCTCGGCCGGCGACGCCCGGCTGCCTCGGGCGCGCTCGTAGTCGGGGATGCCGTCGAGACCGCGTTCGCGATAGCCGCCGTAGCGGCTCGCGAGGAAGGCGCGGAGCCGCTCGTGCACGTGCTCGATGTCGCGTCGGGTCTCGGCCGAAGGACGGATGGCCGTGAACGCGGCGATCTCCTCGGTCGAGAGGTTGAGCTCGGTGCCCGGCCTTGCCTTCAGGTAGCGGGCGACCTCGGCCGCCACGTTGGGCTCGAGCCGGATCGGCTCGAAGAGTGCGGGGCTCACCTCTCCGCGCAGCACCCCCGACTCGACCACGTGCTCCTCGGGCAGGATCGGACGCTCCTCGAGGAACGCCGCGAGCACGCCCTCCGGCGAGCGGCCGGGAAGCAGACAGGCTGCGCCCACGGCGAGCTCCCGGGTGCCGGCCTCGCGAAGGGGCTGGATCACGGTCCGCCCGGCGAGGAGCCGCTCCCGATCGCGGCCGGAGTAGGGCATTCCCTCTAGAAGGGAGGCCGCCGACGGCTCCGAGCCGGCTTTGGGCGCCGCACCGACGGCGAGGAGCACCACGGCGATCGCGAGCGCCGCGAGGAGGGGATCGGCAGGCGTCACACGCACGAAGGGATTCTCCTTCACAGCCGGTTCCGAGGCCACGGGAAGGTAGTGGCAGCGGGACGACGCGGAATCCCTGCGGGTGCGAAGCCGACGCCGGCGGGCCACAATCGGCTCGCGCCGAACCTTCTGCCCAGGGCGCGACGAGGGGAGCTCCCATGGCAGTGGACACCGAACACACGAAGCGGGTCATCGACACCGCGATCCGGCTCGGCGCCGTGGCACTCGTCGCCTACATCTGCTTCCTCGTCTTGCGGCCCTTCATCCTGCCCGTCGCGTGGGGGATGATCATCGCCGTCGCGATGTATCCCCTGCACCTGCGTCTCGCCTCCGCGCTCGGAGGACGCAGCAAGCTGGCCCTCACGATCTTCACCGTCGCCGGGCTCGCGCTCCTGATCGTTCCGACGGTGCTCCTGATCGGCTCGGTCCTCGATGCCTTCCACGCCACCCAGGCCGCCTACGAGGCGGGGACCCTGCACGTGCCGCCGCCGCGAGAGGGCGTCCAGGAGTGGCCGATCGTCGGCGAGCGTCTCTACGAGGTCTGGTCGGCGGCGTCCCAGAACCTGACGGCCACCCTCGATCGCTACACGGAGCAGATCCGGGGTCTCGCGCGGGGCATCCTCGCGGCGGGAGCGGGCGCCGGCGTGACCATCCTGCACTTCGTGATCTCCGTGCTGATCGCGGCCGTGCTGATGGCGAATGCCGAGGCGTGCCACGAGACGGCGCGTTCGATCGGCCGACGCCTGGCCGGCGACGTGGGCGCGGACTTCGCTGACCTGAGCACGGCCACGACCCGCAGCGTGGCCCAGGGCGTCCTCGGCGTGGCGTTGATCCAGGCGCTCCTCGCGGGAGTCGGCATGCTGGCCGTCGGCGTGCCCGCGGCGGGTGTGTGGGCACTCCTCGTGCTCGTGCTGGCGATCGTGCAGCTGCCCCCGCTGGTCGTGCTCGGCCCCGTGATGGTCTACGTCTTCTCGGCCAACGAGACGGTTCCGGCCGTGATCTTCATGGTGTGGGGCCTGATCGTGAGCGCCAGCGATACCTTCCTGAAACCGATCTTCCTCGGGCGCGGCCTCGACATCCCGATGCTCGTGATCCTGCTCGGCGCGATCGGGGGCATGCTGGCCACCGGCGTCATCGGTCTCTTCGTGGGCGCCATCGTCCTGGCCCTGGCATACACCCTCTTCACCACCTGGCTCGAGCAGCTCGAGCCGAGCCAGACCGGCGCGGAGGAGTAGGCCTTGGCCGAGAGCGACGAGCCGAAGCCCCAGAACGAACCGAAGAGCGAACCCCAGAGCGAGCCCCAGGCCACCGCGGACGCGGCCCAGGCCGCAGAGGCGAGCGCGGCCGAGGCCCGCATCCGGCGCATCACCCGCATCGGCATCGCGCTCGTGGTCGTGGTGCTGGCCTGGTACCTGGCGGCCGACCGCATGACCCCGTCGACCAGCGTCGCCCGGGTGAGCGGCTACGTCGTCCCCATCGCGCCCGAGGTCTCGGGGACGGTGAGCGCGGTGCTCGTCGAGCTCAATCAGGCCGTCTCCGCGGGAGACGTGCTCGTCGAGATCGACAAGGAGCTCTTCACGCTCCAGGTCGAGCAGGCGGAGGCCGAGCTGGCGCGCGCCGGCGAGGCGATCGGCGCGGACACCGGTGGCGTCGCGGCGGCCGAGGCGCGCGTGGCGAAGGCCCGGGCCGAGCTCGCCGCCGCGAAGCGCGATGGGAAGCGGACGGAGACCCTCGCGGCCGCGGGCGTCGCCTCGCAGTTCCGCGCGGACAACGCCCAGTCGCGCATCGAGAAGGGCGAGGCAGAGCTCGAGGCCGCCCTGGCCGATCTGCAGACCTCGAAGAGCAACCTCGGAACCCAGGGCGCCGAGAACTCGCGCATCCGCTCGGCCTCGGCCGAGCTCGCCAAGGCGCGTCGGGACCTCGAGCACGCAACCCTGCGCGCGCCGACGGACGGCGGCGTGACCAACGTGCGCGTCGAGGTGGGACGCTTCGCCAGCGCCGGCTCGCCGCTGATGACGTTCATCTCGTCGGCCGACGTCTGGGTGGAGGCGTACCTGCGCGAGAACTCGATCGGGCGGGTGAAGGCCGGCGACCCGGTGGAGATCCTCCTCGACGTCGCCCCGGGCCGCATCTTCCAGGGCGTGGTCGCGAGCACGGGCTTCGGGGTCGACTGGGGCCGCGCGGCCGACGCCGGGAAGCTCCCCTCGATCTCGAACCCGAGCGACTGGCTGCGGGAGCCCCAGCGCTTCCCGGTGGTGATCCACTTCAAGGACGACGAGTCGCTCGGACTGCGGCGCGAAGGCGGGCAGGCCGACGTGATCATCTACACCGAAGGCAGCGGCCTGCTCCGGCTCCCGGGCTGGCTCTGGATCCGCATCATGAGCCTGCTCTCCTACGCCTACTGAGGCCACGTGCCCCCCATCGACGCGATCCGGACCCTTCGCTTTGCGGCCGGCACCACGCTGGCGGTGGCGTTCGCGTTCGGGCTCGACTACTCGCTCGCCGTCGTGACGCCACTGCTCGCCTCGGTGTTCCTGGGTGCTCCGTCTCCGCGACCCACCCTCGCGACCATGGCCGGCGTGATGGCCGCCTCGGCGATCGGCCTGGGCCTCGGCGTGGGGGTCGGTGCGCTCTTCGTGAACGCCCCGTCGCTGCTCTTCCTCGCGGTGGGCCTCCTGCTCTTCCGCATCTTCCTGGCGGCGGTGAGCGGAACGGCACCCTTCCTGGTGCTGATGCTGCTCCTCGGCGTCCTCCTGGTGCCGGTGATCGCGACGATCTCCGCGCAGGAGGCGTTCCAGTTCGCCATCGACTTCCTCGGTGCGACCGCGCTCTCCTTCGTGTTCGTCCAGCTGGCCTTCGAGCTCTTCCCCGACCCGCAGAGCCAGCCCCGGGTGGCCGAGCCGCCCCCGGTGCTCCCGCCCCCGGCACGGCTCGCCTACGCGCTCCAGCGGACCGCCATCTTCCTGCCCCTCTTCGCGGTGGTCGTCACCCTGCAGTGGACCGGACAGCTCCAGGCCCTGCTCTTCGCCGTCATCCTCTCCCTCGGCGCCCAGCCCGGTGCCGGCTGGAAGGCCAGCCTGCCGATGCTCGGCGGGGCGGCCATCGGCGGCAGCGCCGCGGTGGGGATCTATCTCCTCACCTCCCTCTACCACGAGTTCACGCTGCTGCTCCTGCTGGTCGGCGTGGCGCTCCTCGTGATCGGCCGCGAGCAGTTCTCCGATCGTCCGCGTGCGGTCTACTTCGCCTCGGCGAAGACGGCCCTGATCATCCTGATCGCGAGCTCGACCTCGCTCTTCGGCGACGAGACGGGGGACAAGTTCTTCGATCGCCTGACCTCGATCCTCGTGGCCGCCGGCATCCTCACCCTGGGACTGCCCCTGGCGGCAACCTGGCTGCGACCGCGGCCCCGGCCCCAGCCCCAGCCCCAGCCCCAGCCCCGGATGGCCTGACCTACACTCGGCCGATGCCCTTCGATCTCGACGTCACCGACAAGCTCCTCTCCACCACCCGCGCCGTGCGCAAGCGCCTCGATCTCGAGCGTGACGTCCCGCGCGAGGTGATCCTCGACTGCATCCGCCTCTCCCAGCAGGCGCCCACCGGCTCGAACACCCAGGGCTGGCGCTGGCTCGTCGTGACCGACCCGGAGAAGCGGGCCGCCCTCGGCGACATGTACCGCCGCGGCGGCGGCGCCTATCTCGCCGCCGGCAAGGAGCAGGCCGCACAGCGCGGACACGCCCAGACCACGCGGGTGCTCGACTCGGCGGTGTACCTGGCCGAGAACCTGGAGAGGGTCCCGGTGCACGTGATTCCCTGCCTGAAGGGCAAGCTCCCCGGCGACGCGCCCGCCGGCATGCAGGCCGGCTTCTACGGCTCGATCTTCCCCGCCGTCTGGAGCTTCCAGCTGGCGCTCCGCTCCCGGGGCCTGGGCAGCGTGCTCACGACCATCCACCTGGCCCACGCCGACGAAGCGGCGAAGCTGCTCGGCATCCCCGACGACGTGACCCAGTGCGGCCTGCTGCCGGTGGCCTACACCGTGGGCGACGAGTTCAAGCCCGCCGAGCGGCGACCGCCCGAGCACATCACGTACTTCGACGGGTGGAAGTCCTAGCCCCCTGAAGAAGGGAGTCGGGAAGGAAGTCGTGAAGGGAGTCTGGAAGGGAGTCGGGACCGAACCCGCGAAACTCCCGCCCACGGCGTTCATCGAAGCTGCACCTGCCTGGAGAACACCGTGAAGCTCCCCCGAACCGCTCTCGTCGCTCTCGTTGCCCTGCGCTTGCTCGTCCCTTCCCTCGCCGCTGCCGAGGACGGCCTCGTCTCGCTTCCGAGCCAGCACGGGGTGAAGGAGACCGCCGACCGCCTCGAGGTGATCCTCGCCGAGAAGGGCCTCACGGTGTTCGCCCGGATCGACCATGCGGCCGGCGCGGCCGGGGTGGGGCAGAGCCTGCCTCCCACGCAGCTCGTGATCTTCGGCAACCCGAAGGTGGGCTCGCCCCTCATGCGCTGCGCGCCGACCGTGGCGATCGACCTGCCCCAGAAGGCCCTGATCCGCGAGGACGCCGAAGGGCGGGTGTGGATCTCGTACAACGATCCGGCCCACCTGCGGAGCCGTCACGCGATCGAGGGCTGCGACGCCGTGCTCGAGAAGGTCTCCGGGGTCCTCGCCGGAGTGACGAAGGCCGCCGCGAACTAGCGATCGCGGTCGGTCCGAACGACGTTAGGCGTCGACCTCCGTTCAGGCGTTCCCGAACGCGCACACTGAACGAAGGAATCCCGACCCGGGTCCCGAGACGACGCACGTTCTGCTCTCGGGCGGTGGACGGGCTCTGGCAGTATCGGGGTGTCCCAACTCATCACGCGGAGATGCCCCTTGTCCTTCCGATTGCCTTCCTGCCTCGCACTCGTCGCCCTGCTCCTCCTCGCCTCATCGCCCGGCTTCGGCTTCGCCATCCTCGAGGCGGTCGACGGCGACCTCTCCGACGACATTGCGGCACCGACGCCTCTCGGGCCGCTCAGCCTCGGCTCGAACCTCGTAGTCGGCGAGGTCGTGGACGCCACCGGCCCGGCCGGAGACGTCGACGTCTTCACCTTCAGCGTGCCCGCCGGCTCCAACCTCTCGAAGCTCCTGCTGGTGGAGTTCGAGTCCGCGGACGACCTCGCGTTCGTCGCCATCGCGTCGGGAGCCACCTTCCCCGTGGATCCCAATACGCTCGCCGGCCCCGGCGATCCCCTCGCGACGTCCTTCCTCGGCGGCCTGCTCTTCGGTGCGGGCCCCGCGGCCGCGGGAGCCGATCTGCTGCCGCTGCTGGCGGGAGCCCCGGCCGGTGGATCCGGCTTCACGGCCCCGCTCGGGGCGGGCGACTACACCGTCTTCGTGCAGCAGCTGGGGGGCCTGCCGGTCGAGTACTACTTCAACCTCGTCGGCGCTCCGGTCGCCGAGCCGGCGGGGCTCTCCCTGCTGGGCCTGGCTCTCGTGGGCGTGGCGCGGCGCCGTCGCTGAGAGCTACTGCGGCGTCTCGTCGGCGCGGGACCACTGTTGCCGGATGGGGAAGAAGAGCTGGGCGGCAAAGCCTCTCGGCACCGGGCTGTCCTCGATGCCGAGCTCGCCGAGAGGGCAGCGGTGGGGATGGCTGAAGGTGCCGAAGAGCACGTCCCAGATCGCGCTCGATCCGCTGTAGTTGCTGTCCTGGTATCGCCGGTCCTGCGAGTGGTGCAGGTTGTGCAGCTGCACCGTGGGCAGGAAGTAGTGGGCCCATCCCGGAAAGCGCTGGTCGATGTTCGAGTGCACCAGGTTGCCGTCGAACACGATCCAGAGGCCGATCCAGGCCATGATCTCGGGCGGTGCGCCGAGCAGGAGCAGCGGGATCGGCTTGAGCAGCGCGCTGAAGAGCTCCTCCCCGAGGTGCTGCCGCCCCGACTTCAGGATGTGCATCTGGGGGGTGTCGTGGTGGACGGCATGGAACCACCACAGGCGTGGGAAGGTGTGGAGGCTGCGGTGGATCCAGTAGTCGCAGAAGGTCCACACCCCGAGGCCCAGGCCGAGCTGGAAGGGGAAGGCCCACGCAGCGGGCCAGACACCCTCCAGGCCCAGCGTCCCGCGAAGCTGGGCCAGGCCCACCATGAGCCAGATCGAGATCGCGCCTCCCAGGGGACGGCCGAGCACCGCCAGCAGCAGCCCGTGTCCGATGTCGTTCACGGACTGGCGATCGCGGAACACGTTCATGGCCGGGTTGCGTGGCAGGACCTGCTCGACGAGCAGGATCACGAAGAAGTTGAGCACCGTGAGCGTGGCGCCGAGCGGGGCCGGCTCGAAGCCCTGGGCGAGGCCCCACGCGGTGAGCGAGAGGAAGCCTCCCATCAGCACGGGGAAGGAGATCCACGCGAGCCGGTCTCGAAGCGTCACCCCGCCAATCTACCACCCTCTCTCGCAGCCGGCGGCCGGGGCCCGGCTAGCGACGGCGCTGGCGTCGATCCACCGCTCGCAGGAAGGCGCGCACCAGCCAGGGCGCGAAGCGCTTCCCGTAGTAGAAGACCCAGGCCTCCGGAGCGATGGGGGCGACCACCCGCCCCCGCTGCACGGCGCGAAGCACGTTCTCTGCCACCCGCTCCGGGGTGTAGTTGCGTCGCTCGAAGGCGCGGACGCCCTCCTCGCGACGCTCCTCGGTCGCGTCGGGCCCGTACATGCGGCCCGTGCGCACGATCGACGTATTGATGATGCCGGGGCAGACCGCCGTGACGCCGATGCCGTGGTCCAGCAGCTCGAGATGGAGGGACTCGGAGAATCCCAGCACGGCGAACTTCGTGGCGGTGTAGGCGCTCATCCCCGGGGCGGCGATGAAGCCCGCCGACGAGGCGATGTTGATCACGTGCCCCCCGTGCCCCGCCGCGATCATGCGCGGTACGAAGTGGTGGCAGCCGTACACGACGCCCTTCAGGTTGATCCCGACGATCGTCTCCCACTCTTCCAGGGGAACGTCGACGAAGGGGCCTCCCACTCCGATGCCCGCGTTGTTGACGAGCACGTCGGCGCGGCCGAGCTCGTTCCAGGTCTTCTCGGCGAAGTCCGCAACGGCGCCGGCATCCGACACGTCGGTGCGGGTGCAGACGACGCGGCGACCCCGCTCCCGAGCCGTCCGGGCGGTCTCCTCGAGGCCCTGCTCGTCGACGTCGCAGATCGAGAGGTCGGCTCCGCGCGCCGCCAGCGCCAGGGCGAGCGCCCGGCCGATACCACTGCCGGCGCCCGTCACCACGCCCACTTGCCCCTCGAGATTGCGCACGTCCATGGCCGGCAGGGTAGGACACCGACCCGACGCGGCGGGAGGGACTCCGACGGCGAGCGCCGGAACGCGCTACCCAGTCGGGATGCTGTCGTCCCGAGGCGTCCCCATTGCGCCCCAGGTGCTGTTCTTCCGGGCGATCGCCGCCATCGCCCTGGCGGCGGCCGCCGCCCTCATCCCCGAGGTCGGGCCCAACCGCTTCTGGGTCGCGGGGATCCTCCTCTTCGTCTGCGTCCCGCTCGCGATCTGGCTGGAGCTCCGCTTTCCGGTGGCGGAGAACGGCTGGAGCGAGCCGCTCTTCGACCTCACCGTGGCCGTCTCGCTCGTGCATCTCGTGCCCAACGCGTGGTTCGTGGTCCTGGTCATCGGGGTGATGATCGTGCAGGCGCCGAGCCTCGGCTCGAGCCGGGTGAGCTTCCTCTTCCACTCCGGGTTCGCGGCCTTCCTGATCATGGGCATGGCCTTCGCCGCCATCGTCCACGACGTCCCGGACTGGGAGCTGCCGATCCTGGCGATGTCCCTCCTCTACCCGTCGATCATCTTCTACTCGTACTGGCAGGCGAAGGCGGCGAACGAGCTCCGCGACCGGGCCCAGACGTTGCAGAGCCTGCAGCTCCTCTCCGGCGGCGTGGCCCACGACTTCAACAACCTCCTGACCGCCGTCATGGGACACGCGGAGCTCGCCCTCATCGACCTGCCCGAAGGACACCCGGCCCGGGCTTCCCTCCAGGAGGTGCTGAGCGGCGCGGGACGCGCGAGCCTCCTCTCGAGCCGATTGCTCAAGTTCTCGGGCCGGGAGCCCACCGGCGAGGAGCTCCTCGACATCGAGTCCGAGGTGCGGGGCCTCGCGGCGCTGATCAAGCCCGCCCTCGCCGCCGGCGTGGAGATCTCGGTCAGCGCGGAGGCCGGGCCGCATTTCGCGCGGGCGAATCGCGCCGAGCTACAGCAGGTGCTCCTCAACGTCATCCTGAATGCGAGCGAAGCGAGCGAGCGGGAGCCCAACCCGATCCTCGTCCGCATCGCACCCGCGTCGGCGCGCGACCGCTCCTTCGTCGACGTCCGCGTGGCCGATCAGGGCGTCGGAATCCCGCCCGCGGAGCAGGACCGCGTCTTCGACCCCTTCTTCACCTCGAAGCCCGGAGGCCACGGCCTCGGGCTGGCCGGCGCCCGGCGCAGCGTGGAGCGGCTGGGCGGGCAGATCTGGATCGCCAGCACGCCGGGCCGGGGGACCGAGGTCCGGCTGCGGATCCCCGCCCAGGACCCGCCCGTGCAGGCCCTCCGGCCGGAGCCTCCGATCGGGGCCACCGCGTCCGGCCTCGCTCTCGTGGTCGACGACGAGGCTTCGGTGCGCGCGGCCATGGTGCGCCTGCTCGATCAGCTCGGCGTCGACTGCATCGTGGCCGAGAACGGGACCCAGGCGATCTCGCTCTTCGGCGAGCGCACCGACGAGATCAGCGTCGTGGTGCTGGACCTGGCCATGCCGGGCACCAACGGCTGGGAGTGCCTGCGCGTGTTGCGGGAGATCCGCCCGGACCTGCCGGCGGTCATCTGCAGCGGCTTCGACCCCGCGGCCTCGGACCAGCAGATGCCGCCGCGCGCCACCTACCTGGCCAAGCCCTTCCGTCTCGACGGCCTGCGAGAGGCCCTGGATCGAATCGTCGAGGACCGGAGCACCCTGGCCTAGCCTTGCGAGTCGGGGCCTTCCCCGGGCGGCTCCTGACTCGCCTCGTTGCGGCGCCGGAGCCACAGGTTCGAGGCGATGATCACCGACAGGATGACCACGAAGACGGCCAACAGGCTCCAGTTCATCTCGGACCCTTCTTCCCTTCCGCGCCGGCTCGCCCGGGACCGACGAGGCGACGATACTCGAGGCGCGCCCTCGCCGCTCCGGATGCCTTGCCGCTACAAGGACCGCGAGGGGACCGCGAGGGCCGCGGAGGCACGTCATGCGACCGGCGACGATCCGGGCACCCGGACTGCTCTGCGTCTCCCTCGGCTGCGGGCCGGGCGACGCCGGGCCCACGTGGACCGCGGAGGCCGAGTCCGAGGCACGGGCCCTCGAGGCGCGGCTCGAGCAGGAGCCGCCCCGGGCGAGCGGCGAGGTGCGGATCCAGCTGGCCTTCGGGGCCGCGGCCGATCTCGACCTCTACGTGACCGGCCCCCTGGAAGAGACCGTCTACTACGCCAACTCTCCAAGCCGGATCGGCGGTGAGCTGCTGGAGGACCGCCGCTGCACTCACGAAGGGCCCCGGGTCGAGACGACGCGCTTCCTTCCCGCGCGTCCCGGCGCCTACCGGGTGGGGGTGGACTACGCTCACGCGTGTGGCGAGCGGCGCCCGGTGCCCTTCGCGCTGCGCATCGACCGGCCAGAGGGAGCCCTCTCGTCCCGGGGGCTCGCCTCGCACCACGTCTTCGACCCGGTCGTCCTGGAGTTCACGGTCGAGCCCGAGGAGAGCCAGCCATGAGAACGAAACGCGCCCTCCGCGCCGCTTCCAAGTGCGTCCTTCTCGGCTCCATGACCGGCTTAATGGTCGCAGCGCTGTTCGCGATGCCGGGCTTCGCTCTCGAAGGCACGCTCGTCGGACCCGACGGCGCGTTCGTGGTGGGCGCCCGCGTCACCGCGGAGACGGGAGACCCGGCCCGGGGCACCACGGTCTTCAGCGATGACAGGGGCCGCTTCGCGTTCCCGCCGCTGCCCGCCGGGCGCTTCGAGGTGCGCGTGCGCCGCATCGGCTGGCGGGACCTCCGGGTCGAGACGACCGTGCCGGGCGCGCCGCTCTCGCTCTCTCTCGAGCCCGAGCGCGACCCCGCCGCTCTGGCGGAGCAGCTCCCGGCCAATCGCTGGTTCGCGCTCTTCCTCGACGAGATCGACGACCCGGCCCACCGCGAGCAGTTCGTGCGGCAGTGCACCTACTGCCATCAGCAGGGCAACGAGGCCACGCGGATTCCGCGCGAGGACTGGCAGTGGGAGAAGATCCTGGGGCTGATGGCGCGCATGGGAGGCGGACTCACGGCGGAGGTGCGCAGCCAGGTTCCGGACTGGTTCCGCGCCGCCTACGACCCGGCCCACGCCATCCCGAGGCTCACCGAGGGGATGGGCACTCCCGCCTTCGCCCCCGCGCCGGAGGAGGAGGTGCGCCGCGCGGTGATCGACGAGTGGGTGCTCGGCGGTCGCGCGTCCATGCAGCACGACCTGATGGTGCACCCGAGCGGTCGGGTCTACTCCGTCGACATGATGCAGGACGAGCTCTTCCAGCTCGATCCCGCGACGGGCGAGACCCGCCGCTTCCCGATTCCCGACGGCGGCCTGCCGCTGGGAGGCGTCTTCGCCCGCGCGGGCTCGCCACTCACGCCCAACGCCAACGCCCACGTGGGGCCGCATTCGCTGCAGACGGCGCCGGACGGATCCATCTGGGTGACCCTCGCCCTCGGCAACCAGCTCGGACGCTTCGATCCGAAGAGCGAGCAGTGGTCGATCCACCCGATGCCCGAAGGCTTCTATCCGCACACCCTGCGCATCGACGACGCGGGGCGGATCTGGTTCACGATCGCGGCCTCGAATCACGTGGGACGCTTCGACCCGGCGAACGACCGGTTCGAGATCATCCGGCTGCCCGCGGCCTCCTGGGGCCAGTCCCTCGCCCTGCGCCTGCTGCCCGCGATGCTGTGGCTGTCGCGCCGGGTCGAGATCGACAGCGACCTCGCCGCAGAGGGCGCCGCTTTCGCGCCGATTCCCTACGGCATCGACATCGCGCCCGACGGCGACATCTGGTTCAGCCAGCTCAACCTGCACAAGATCGGCCGCATCGATCCCGAGAGCCTCGAGGTCGAGCTGATCGATACGCCCTTCACGGCGCCCCGGAGACTCCGCTTCGACTCGGAGGGGAGGCTCTGGATCCCGGGCTTCTCCTCGAGCGTGATCTCGCGCTTCGATCCCGAGAGCCGGGCGTTCGAGACCTGGGATCTCCCGATCGAGCCCGCGGGCTCGGACACGCCTTACGCCCTGCACGTCGACCGGCGCACCGACACGGTCTGGATCTGCGGCACCAACAGCGACACGCTGATGCGCTTCGAGCCGAAGAGCGAGCGCTTCCTCGTCTACCCCCTGCCCACCCGGGTCACCTACACGCGCGAGATCGACTTCGACGCCGAGGGCCGCGTGTGGACGTCCAACTCCAATGCCCCCACCTGGCAGGTCGAGCGGGGACAGCCGCGCGTGATCCGACTCGATCCGCGAAGCGCGGACGCGCCGGACGCGAGCCTGGCGGCCGGACCTTGAGCCGACGCGCGCGGCTCGCGGCGGGCTTCGTCCTCCCGTTGATCGCGGCTCTTCTCGAGGCGCATCCCTCCCGCGCCGAAGAGCCGGCGCCCGGACGCGAGCGATACGAGAGCCTGTGCGCCAGCTGTCACGGGCCCGAGGGCAAGGGCGACGGGCCCCTGGCCCGGGACGTCGTGCCGATGCCCCGGGACTTCAGCGTGGGCGCGTTCAAGTTCGACGCCGACAGCGACGGCCGGACGGGAACCGACGCCGACCTCGCGTTGGTGATCCGCGACGGGGCGCTCGCCTACGGCGGAAATCCGCTGATGGCGGGCTTTCGGCAGCTCGGAGACGACGCCATCGCGGAGCTCGTCGCGTACGTCCGCAGCCTGGAGCGCGAGCGGCCCTGAGCGAGCGGTTCGGCCGGTGCGAGGCCGTCAAGTCCGCCTAACGGTCGGTCGATGAGAACGTCATGGAGTCTCTGCTCGGTGCGGGCGTACTCGTGATGCTCGTCGCGGACGTGGTCGTCGGGCTGCGCCTGCTCTGGCTGGCCGCGCACACGCGCCAGCTCGCCGAGCTGTGCATGGGACTCGCCACGTTCCTGCTAGGCGGCGTGGGCTACCCGCTCTCGATCGTGGCGCGTCGCGGCATCGGGCTCGCCGGGCTCGAGTCCGAGACGCTGCTCGGCGTGGCCTTCTGCGTCCAGAACCTGGCCTGCTTCGCGATGTGGGTCTTCACCTGGCGCGTGTTCCGGCCCGACAGCCGGCTCGCGGCGGGCCTCGTCGCCCTCGCCATGGCCGGGTTCGGGAGCAGCCTGATCTTCGGCTTCGGCCACGACTCCGGCGCCGCCTACTGGCTCGGGACCGCGACCCGCGGCCTCGCCTTCGTCTGGGCCTGCACCGAGGCGACGCGCTACGCAGCGCTCCTGCGTCGCCGCAGGGCTCTCGGACTCGTCGACCCCGTGGTGCTCGACCGGATCCGGTTGTGGGCGCTCAGCATGGGCGCCGTGGCGCTCGCCTTCGCCGTCTTCTGCGCGGGGCGGCTCAGCGGCGCCGGCACCCAGGCTCCCTGGGTGCTCGGGCTCACGTCCTTTGCGGGTGTCCTCTGCGGCGTGTCGCTGTGGCTCGCGTTCCTCCCCCCGGCGGCCTACGTGCGGCGCGTCGAGGCACGCTCCGCCTAGCGACGCCGGGCCCCTCGTCGCCGAGCTCTACTCGTCGATCACGCGGATCGCTCGCGAGTGGCGCACCAGCTCGAGGATGCCGAAGCCGGTGAGCCCGATGCCGACCACGGCGCCCGGGAGCGCGAAGGGGCCCATGCGGATCTGCTCGCCGAACACGGAGACGCCCACCGCCGCCGCGGACAGGGGCTCGACCACCACGAGGGCGGCGATGGCGGGGCCCAGGGCTCCGGCCTGGAACGCGCTCTGGGCGAACACCATGCCGCCGATGCCCGCGACGGCCAGCACCCAGGGCCAGGGCGTCACGGCCACCGCGAGGGGATGGAAGCTCGGGAGGCTCACCAGCATCTTGGTGAAGGCCGAGGCGAGGCCGAAGAGGATCCCGGCGCCCGCTCCGAGGAGTGCGGCTCGGCGGGTCCCACGGCTGCGCAGACCCAGCGCCCCGATCGCGACGCACGAGAGCGCCGTGATCCCTCCGGCGACGAGCCAGTCGGAGGCCAGCGGAACGCCGCTTCCCGGCTGGGGACGTGCCGCGAAGAGGTAGAGCGCGAGCCCCGCCGCCACGGCCACGGCGGCCCGCAGCTCCCTGGATCCGGCGGACTGGCCGGAGACGCGTGCGCCGATCGGCAAGGCGAAGACCAGCGTGGTCACGAGGATCGGCTGCACCACGCTCAGCTCGCCGAACGCGAGGGCTGTGGCCTGCAGCCCGAAGCCCAGGAGGTCCAGCACCTGGCCGAACAACCAGCGCGGCCTCCGCAGCAGGTTCGCCAGCAGGCGGAGCCGGAGCGCCGTGCCCTCGTGCTCCTGCATCGCGGCGGACTGCTGGATCGCGGAGCCGAGCGCGAAGAGGAAGGCTGCGGCCAGCGAGAGCAGGACGACGAGCATGGTCGTCGGGGCGCAGTCGAGGAGCGCGCTTGCCTAGGAGAAGCCGATCGAGAGCAGGTTCTCGACGGGGCGGTACAGCTCTTCGAGATGGGTGCGATCCTCGGCCGAGAGCTCGATGTCGGCGGCCGCCACGAGCTGCTCCAGCTGCTCGACCCGGGACACGCCCACGATCGGAGCGCTGACCTCGGGCTTGCCCATCAGCCACGCGACGGAGATCTGCGCGGGCGTCTTGCCGTACTTGTCGGCCAGCTCGATCACGCGGTCCGCGATCTTGAAGTCCATCTCGCCGCGATACAGGGCCTCGGTGCGCTTCTGGTCGGCGCCCTGGGAGCGGGCCGTCGAGCCCTTCTCGAAGCCTCCCTTGTAGGAGCCGGCCAGGATGCCGCGCGCGAGCGGCGACCAGGGCGTGAGCCCGATGCCCGTCCGCGCGCAGTAGGGGTTCATCTCCCGCTCTTCCTCGCGGTAGATCAGGTTGTAGTGGTTCTGCATCGAGATGAACTTCGTGAACCCGTGCTTCTCGGCCGTGAGCTGCAGCTCGGCGAACTGCCAGGCGAACATCGAGGAAGCACCGAGATAGAGGGCCTTGCCCGCCTTCACGACGTCGTGCAGCGCCTCGAGCGTCTCCTCGATCGGAACCTCGACGTGAAGGGGCACGCCGTGGGGATGCCGGTGGATCACGAGGTGATCGACGTAGTCGTGGCCCAGGCGCTTCAGGCTCGCGTCGACTCCCTCCATCACGTGCTTGCGCGAGAGCCCGCCCTGGTTCGCACCGAAGCCCATGGGCATGGCCACCTTGGTCGCGAGCACGTACTGATCCCGGGGTGCGAGCTCCCGCAGCAGGGCACCGACGACCTCCTCGCAGGCCCCGACGCCGTACACGTCGGCGCAATCGAAGGTGAAGAGCCCGTTGTCCAGGGCGGCCTTGAAGATCGGCCGCGCCTCGTCGATGCCCAGGGTCCAATCCCCCTGGTGGCCCTTGCCGGGCTCACCGAAGTTCATGGTGCCGAGGATGAGGGGAGAGATACGAAGGCCGCTGGTTCCGAGCTGGGTGGGAGAGAGCATGGCCCGGAGGGTATCGCGCCACGGGCCGCGAAGAAGGGCCGCCGATCAGTCCCCGAGCGCCAGCCGCAGGCCAAGCCGGGGGCCTACCTCCGCCAGGAAACGCCGGGCCTCGGCCTTCATCTCCGGCGCGTAGGCGTCGACCAGCCGGTGGATCCGGCCCTCCCGGAAGTGGGCCGTCTCCTCCAGCTCGAGCTCGAAGTCCGGAATGCCGGGCGCCCGGTAGGTGGCGAGGCCGTGGATCCACACCGCGTCCCCATCTTCGCGCGGGCCGTCGATGGCGCGCAGGGTGCGACTCTCGAAACGCCGGTCGAACCCTTCGACCACCTTCGGGAACCACTCGAGAATGGCCTGGCGGCCCTCGCAACGCTCGGCTCCGAGCAGGGGGAGACCGACCTCGTAGACGGCGTCCTCGGTGAAGAAGTCGCGCAGTGAGGACCAGTCGTCGCTCTCGTAGGCCTTCTCGAAGGCGGCGGCGTAGGCGGCAAAGCGGGGAATGTTGGACATCTCGGATCCCGGGCGCGTGGAGTCGGTTTCAGGAGAGTGCGAAGAGGATGGCGGCGCTGGCCCCGAAGAGCAGGACACCACCGGGGTGCGGCCGTCCTGCCGCCCAGAAGTTGCCGAGGCCCGAGAGGGCGAAGACCCCCGCGAAGAGCCAGAGGATCGCCCGGTCGCCCGGCACCTCGGGCGAGAGCACGAGCAGACAGACCCCGAGACTCGCCCAGCAGAGAGAGGCCAGATGGAACATCGCCGTCGACAGCCGCGTACCGACGGGGCTCGAGAGCACGGAGGATCCGCCCTCTCTCCGCAGCGGGCGCAGGAACATCCGCTCGGAGAGGATCGAGTGACCGACGGCCGTCGCGATCGCCAGCAGCAGAGCCAGGTGGAGGGGATCCATCGCCACGTCCTCCCGAGGGGCCGGTCCCGTTCGTTCATTTCCATACGGCAACGTATGGAGATTCCAGGCTAGGCGATCCACGCGGACAGGTCAATACGCTAGCGTATGTTCGTGACGAAGAAGAGCCGGAGGGACTGGGTCCACGCGGGGCTGCACCGACTCGCGAGCCACGGGGTGGAGGGAGTCCGGGTCGAGCCCTTGTCTCGAGACCTCGGCGTGACCAAGGGGAGCTTCTACTGGCACTTCGCCGACCGGAGCGAGCTGCTCGACGCGATGCTCGAGGAGTGGGCCGAGGCGGCCACCGAGGCGGTGATCGACCAGGCCGAGGCCGCCGGCACCGCGGCGGAGACGCGCATGCGACGCCTCACCGAGATCGCCACCGAGCGCTTCGACGCGGAGCTCGAGCTCGAGCTCCGCGCCTGGGGGCGTCGGGACGCCCGGGTCGGAGAGGTCCTGCTGCGTGTGGATCGCCGGCGCACGGACTACCTGCGTCGGCTGCTACGCCAGGCGGGCTTCGAGCCGGCGGAGACCGAGGCTCGCGCCTTCCTCGCCTACGCGATCCTCTTCGGCAACCACCTGCTGCCCGCACCCGTTGGCCGGCTCAGTCGCAAGCGCCTGCTGCGCGACGCCTTCTCGTTGGTCAGCGCCCCGCTGGCGAAGAGCCCCGCAGCCGGCCGCGATCGGCGATAGACTGCGCGCTCCCCCAGCTCCCCACACCGATCCCCAAGAGGTCGCCGGATGCCGAACCCCTTCGCTGCCCTCGGGTGTGCTGCCCTCTGGATCGCCGCCCTGCTCGCTTTGCCGAACGTCGCCGGCGCGCGAAGCCCGGGCCACCCGAAGCTCGTCCTCCAGATTACCGTCGACGCACTGCGCGCCGACCAGATCACGCGGCAGTGGCATCGCTTCGGCGACGATGGATTCCGCGCCCTGCTCTCGCGCGGCACGGTCTTCACCGAGGCACACCACGCCCACGCCAACACCGAGACCATCGTCGGCCACACCACGCTCGCTACGGGCGCCCACCCGGGCACGCACGGCATGGTCGGCAACGTCTGGTTCGACGAGCAGAGCGGCCGACCCGTCTACAACATCGAGGACGGCCGCTACCGGCTGCTCACCCGGGGAGCCGGCGTGGTGGCCGATACCGAGATCGACCCGACCCAGAAGGTCGCGAAGGTCGAGGGGCGCTCCCCATCGAACATCCTGGTCACGACGCTCAGTGACGAGATCGCACGCGCGGGGAGGGGCCAGGCCCTGGTATTCGGCGTCTCGATCAAGGACCGCGGCGCCGTCGCTCTGGCGGGCCACGCCGGCAAGGCGTTCTGGTTCTCGAAGCAGAGCGGGGACTTCGTCACCAGCGACTACTACTACGAGGCCTACCCCGAGTGGGTCGACGCGTTCAATGCGAGGCGCCTCGCGCGGGAGTACGGCGGGAAGCAGTGGGAGCTGCTGCGCGAGCGGAAGGTCTACCGGGCGGCCGATGCCGACGACGTCCCCTGGGAGACCGAGCTCGCGGGCTTCGGACGCGTCTTCCCCCATCCCTTCGGCGACGCCTCTGGGAAGTACTTCCTGACCCTGCTCACGACGAGCCCGGCCGGCGACGCCCTGACGCTGGCGTTCACCAAGGAGCTCCTCGCCAAGGAACCGATCGGGGAGGACGCGGTCACGGACTACCTCTCGGTGAGCTTCTCCTCGAACGACTACGTCTCCCACCTGTTCGGGCCCTCGAGCCTCGAGTCCGAGGACCAGATGCTGCGCCTCGACGGTGTGCTGGCCGAGCTGCTCCGGGCCGTCGACGAGCGCGTAGGGCTCGAGAGCACGCTGGTCGTCCTCTCCGCCGACCACGGGAGCCCCGACCCGCCGGGCCAGCTACGGCAGCTCGGCATCCCCGCCCGATACGTGAACCCGGACGACTGGGACCGTGCCCCCGCGATCGCGGCCCTCGAGTCCCGCTTCGGCGTGGGCCAGGGCCTGATCCGCGCCTTCACCTCTCCGTACGTCCACCTGGACCGGGCCCGCATCGCCGAGGCCGGGGCGGACCCGGTGGCCGTCGAGCTCGCCGTGGCCGAGGAGATCGAGAAGATGCCCGAGGTGGCAGCGGCGGTGCCTCGCAGTCGCCTGCTCGAGGGAGCGCTCCCCGACTCCTTCATCCATCGCGCCGTGGCGCACAACTTCCACCGCGCGAGGTCGGGGGACATCCACGTGGTGTTCGAGTCCAACTCCTTCATCAACGACTTCGACTCGCTGGTGGTCGCAGCGACCCACGGCTCCCCCTACCGCTACGACACCCACGTCCCCCTGGTGTTCGCGGGGCCGGGCATCCCGGCGCAGCGCGTGCAGCGGCGGGTCCTGACCGTCGACGTGGCACCCACCCTGGCCGCCCTGATCGGCATCGAGGCACCCTCGGGGGCCGAGGGGCGCGTGCTCCCCGAGGTCTTCGCGACCGACTAGCCCGGGCCGCGCATACCTGCGCGCCGCCCGGCGCGCACCACTGCGGGCAGCCGTTCGTCCCCGCGCGCGTACCAGTGCGACCGGAACACCACCGGAGTCGGCCCGAAGAAGGTGTCGACGAGCTCCGGGTTCACCCACTCCCAGACCGTCTCGCCCTTCGAGGTGACCTGGAAGAGGCGGCCCGTCGCGGCCTCGGTGACGAAGGTGTTGCCGTTGGGGAGGCGCTGGGCGCCGCCCGCCATGAAGGACTGGAACGCCAGCACGGTCCTGTCCAGGTACTGCCAGACGATCTCGTCGGTGCGCGGATCCACCTCGACCACGCGGGCGAAGGCCGGCGCCCGCGGGCGGTGGACGCCGTTGTCGAAGATCAGCACGTTGCCGTTCTCGAGCTCGCGGGCGTCGTGCTGGTGCGAGAGCCGTCCCGGGCCGAAGCACCAGAGCAATGCCCCGCTCTGCCGGTCGAGCTTGACCACGCTGCTCGTCAGCCGCAGGCTCAACAGCCAGCTGCCGTCGCGCATCACGCGGATCGAGTTGGCGTGGGTCCACTCCTTGCGGTTGTCGAGGGGACACAGCACCTGGGTCTCGGGGTCCAGGTGGTCCGCAGCGCGCCAGACCGTCGTGCGCTGCCCGTCGCGCGCGATGTGCTCGATGGTGTCGCCCCAGATCCGTTCGGGGTCGTCCTCGTGGGGCGACCCGCCCTGGATGCGGTCGCTCAGCTCCTTCGAGAGCGGCTCGAAGCCGAGCGCGTGGTAGCTCCCGTCCGGGAGGCGCCAGACGTCGTGATGCAGCTTCTCGCCGCGGTACTCCCAGACGATCTCGCCGCTCTCGGCGAGCTCCACGATGCCGACGAGCTCGCCGTTCGCGATGCGCGGCGGCTTCTTGCGATCGCCCTCGAGAAGACCGAGCAGGGTTCCGTCCGGCAGCAGCCGGGCGTAGGCCAGGTCCAGATCGACCGGCCAGCGGTGCGCGGGCCTTCCCGTCTCCGCGTCGATCAGGAGGACGGCATCGCTCTGCGGCACCAGGGCCAGACCGTCGAAGGCCTGGCCGGGATCGCGATGGACCAGGCCCGTGGGGCGGTTCTTGATCCAGGCCAAGTCAGCTCGGAGGGCGCGTCGCCATCCAGGCCTCGGCCGCGCTCCGCTCCTCGAAGATCCGGATCTCGGGGCCGCTCTTCGATCGCAGCTCGCGGAGTGTCCGGTAGAGGTGAGCGTTCTTCGTGTCCGAGCTCGGCACCACGAGCGCGAGTCGGCCCGCAGACGACGGGTCGTAGAAGGTGCGCGCGGCGCCCGCGAGGTTGCGCAGCTCGGCCACGCTCAAGGACACGCCTTCGGACCCCGTCCAGTCGAAGATCTCGCTGAAGCCGCGCAGGTCGTCGCGGGTCCAGACCTTCGCGAAGTACTCCTGGAGCTCGGACCACCCGATCCGGCCCGTCGCGCGGGCGACCACCAGTCGCCGCTCCGGGTCGACGTCGAACTCGATCGGCACGAGAGGAAGCGTGCCGAAGCCGGAAGCCCCCCGCCAACGCGGCTGTCCTAGACTGCCGTGCATGGCATCGCCTCGAAGCGACGGGCGGGTCGACGTGCCCGACGGTGAAGGGACGGGATGGGCCCGCGCGCGGCTCCCGCTCGAGCGCGCCTCCTCGCTGCCCGCCGAGGCGTATCGCTCCCCTTCCCTCTATCAGCGCGAGCTCGAGCGCGTCCTCGCCGGAGGCTGGCTCTGCGCGGCCCGGGCGGAGCAGGTCCCCGCGGTGGGCGACTACCTGAGCCTCGACCTCCTGGGGGAGAAGCTCGTGGTGGTGCGCGGCCGCGACGAGCGCATTCGCGTGCTCTCCCGGGTCTGTCGGCACCGCGGCGCCGTGCTCGTTTCGGACGCCGGCAACACCCGCTCCTTCCAGTGCCCCTACCACAGCTGGACCTACGGGCTCGACGGCGGCCTGATCGGTGCACCGCACATGGACGGGGCTCTGGGCTTCGACCGCGCGAGCTGCGCCCTGCCGGAGATCGCGAGCGAGATCTGGGAGGGCTTCGTCTTCGTGAGCTTCGCAAGGAGCCCCGAGCCCCTCGGGCCGCAGCTCGCCCCGCTCTCGAAGCTGCTCGCGAACCGTCGTCTCTCCGAGGCCGTCGCCGTCGAGACGGCGCGCTACGACTCGCGCTTCAACTGGAAGATCCTGGTCGACAACTTCATGGAGGCCTACCACCACATCGCGACGCACCGGGACATCCTCGAGCCGGTCCTTCCCGCCGCGAACTCGTATACGCCGGAGAACGAAGGGCCCTACTCCGTGCTGCAGATGCCCTTCGTGGAGGCGCCGATGCCTTCCTCCCTGCCCCCGCTCGGCGATCCCGACGAAGCGGAGTCGAAGCTCCTCACGGCCATCGCCGTGTTTCCCTCCCATCTCTTCGCCCTGACGGCGAACTCGATGGCCTGGTATCAGCTGCTGCCGCTCGAGGTCGGCCGCTTCGAGCTGCGGATCTACACCGGCTTCGCCCCGGAAGCCATCGAGCGTCCGGAGCTCGCGGAGGAGAGGGAAGCCACCCACGCGCTCACCCGTACGATCCACGAGCAGGACATCGGCGCCTGCGAGTCGGTGTGGTCGGGTCTCGCGTCCTCCCGGTTCCGGTCGGGCTTCGAGTCCGGACGCCTCTCCCGGCTCGAGAAGCCGCTCTGGCAGTTCAACCAGTGGTGGCTCGAGCGCATGGGGCTCGACTCCTGACCGCGGCCGCTGTCGCTGCCATGGCTGGCAGAGGCCTCGTCCTGGCGGCGCTGCTGGCCGCGGCCGTCTGGGTTGTCGCCTCCCACGAGACGCTGCTCGCACTCCTCGACCCCGAGGCGATCCAGGCGCGACTCGAGAGCCTCGGGCCGGCGGCTCCCTTCGTCTTCGTGCTGGCGATGGTGCTCGTGGTCGTGGCCGCGCCGCTTCCGAGCCTGCCCCTGGACATCGCCGCGGGGCACGCCTTCGGCTGGCTTGCGGGCGGACTCTACGCCGCGGCCGGCGCGACCCTCGGAGCGGTCGTGAGCTTCAGCATCGCGCGCTGGCTGGGACGCGGCGTGGTGCAGCGCCTCCTCGGCGGGCACGCGACCTTCTGCAGCGGATGCTCGGACGCGGCCCTCGTGGGCGTCGTGTTCGCCTCGCGGCTGATCCCCTTCGTCTCCTTCGACGCGGTGAGCTACGGCGCGGGGCTCACGGCCATGAGCCGTTCGCGCTTCGCCGTCGCGACCTTCGTGGGCTCCCTCCCGCTCACCTTCCTCTACACGTCGGCGGGGGCGAGCCTCGCGGGCAACCTCCGGACGGCGCTCTGGATCGCCCTCCCGGTGATGCTCGGCGTCTTCCTGCTGCCGCGGGCCCTCGAGCGCGTGGGCGCGCCGCTCGGCCGCTTCGTCCATCCGGACGGGTACCCGGACGAGGCGTCCGAAACCGCCGACTGAGCCGGATCCCGCACGCACGGAGCTCGACGCGGGACGTTCGACGAACCATTGAGTTCCAACTTGGAACTCACTAGACTCGGGTCGTGCGACCGAGCCGATTCGACCACTGGCCCTGTCAGATCGCGCGCAGCGCCGACCTGCTAGGAGACCCCTGGGTTCCGATGATCCTGCGCGAGTGCACCTACGGGGTGTCGCGCTTCGACGAGTTCCAGCAGCGGCTGTCGATCGGCCGGAACATCCTGAGCACCCGGCTCGCTCGCATGGTCGAGCAGGGGCTGCTCGAGAAGGAGCCGTACCAGGACCACCCCCCGCGCCATCGCTACCGGCTGACGGCCAAGGGCCATGGCGCGACGTTGATCCTCGCGGCGATGGTGCGCTTCGGCGACGACTTCCTGTTCGAGCAGGGCCGCTCGCCCATCGTTCTCCGCGACCGCGAGACCGGCCGCCGGCTGCGCCCGATCGTGGTGGACGAAGCGACGGGCGAGCCGCTCGACCCCGCGAACGTCGTCCCCGCGGCCGGCCCCGGGTTCCCCGGCGGCGCCCGGCTGGCGCGCGAGTGGTTCCAGCCGACGCAGGCAGACGAAAGGAGCTCTTCGTGAAGGCCCTCCCCCGCTCCCTGGTCGCGGCTTCGCTGTCCTTCTGGACGGCAGCCTGCGGCATCTCGACTCCATTTCGCGGGCCGGGCGTCCGCACCGACGGCCACGTCGCGTTGCCCGAGGACCAGCGCGTCGTCGTCGCCCTGACCTACGCCGTCCTCTCCGATGACCGCGGCCCCTTCGACCGCTACATCGGCTACGTGGCGGAGGACATGGACGCCCACGCCGGCCTGGTCGGGTTCTCGATCGGCAAGCGCATCTTCGGAAACGACGTCTGGACCATGTCGGTCTGGGAGGATCGCCGCTCCCTCGAGGACTTCGTCGAATCCGATCGCCACCAGCAGGCGATCCAGGCCGCCGGCTCGGCGATCGTCTCCCTGAAGACGAAGCAGCTCGAGCTTCCCGCTGGCGAGGTCCCCCTCACCTGGGAGCGCGCCTTCGCGCTGCTCGAGGTCGATGCAACCGCGCGCGGCCCGCGCGGCGCCGTCGG
>JAAUYD010004566.1_pt1 | contig 31604 bp, 24 predicted proteins | sample 7278101 | NCBI WGS metagenome assembly JAAUYD01 (sample SAMN14350128, study PRJNA611818) | marine sediment metagenome | isolation source: surface marine sediment (0.6m) | place: French Polynesia: Moorea | collected 2018-08
ATCGAGACGCTATTTGAGTTGATTGAAGCTTCGGGGTTGGAATTTGTCGGTTTTTCTAATCCTGGGTACTGGAAATTAGAAAGATTAATTGGCAAATACCCCCAATTAATGGAAAGAGCCAAAGATTTAAGCGAAAAAGAGCGTTATCGACTAATTGAACTTCTCGATCCCGATATCAGTCACTACGAATTCTTTTTAGGGCGATCGCCTCTACCGAAAGCTGATTGGTCGAGAGATGATAAAATTCTAGCAGCCATACCAGAAAGAAACCCTTGTTTGAGTGGTTGGCCGAGTCGTAATATTTTTAACCAAGAGTATCAGTTGACTAGTTTGTCGGAGGCAGAATTTCAGTTTTTAAAAAAATGTGACCTGGGGCGATCGGTCAAAGACATTTTAACTGAGGTTTCTTTAGACTTAGCAGGAGTGCGATCGCTTCACTCCAAACACCTGGTTATGCTAGCACCTGGTTAATCCGATCGTTCTTTTACCACTTTCAGCGCGATCGCCAAAATTGAGAGAGATAAATATTTAGTTCGATCGCTTTTACGTGATATCATGGCTCCTGGCTTCTGTTTGAATAGGCTGGAAGGGAGAATTCACTGATACCAATTTCATCTAATCGGAATAGAACTAAAATCTATAAGCAGAAAACATCGAAAGCGACTACAGCCAAAAAGCGTGACTCAGTCTAATCAAACTCTAGAAACAACTGCGATCGAACCAGAAAACAATGCTGACGATTCTCCCTCAGCAACTAACGATCGTAATTCCATGGAAGAATACTATCAACTCATAGAAACTTTGTTGATAACAACTTTTGCAGTCACGGCGATTATTGTTGTTTGTGTCTGGATTTTTTATTCCCTCAACACAGCTCTAAATTATTTGTTGGGGTCGTGCGTTGGTGTGGTTTACTTAAGAATGTTGGGCAAAGATGTAGAGCGGCTCGGCAAGTCAAGCAATGGTCTTGGCTCGAGAAGATTTGCTCTTTTTGCTGCCCTAATAATAGTTGCAAGCCAATGGCAACAATTACACATTGTGCCAGTATTTCTAGGTTTTCTGACTTATAAAGTGGCCATAATAGCTTACACATTACAAACTAGCGCCATGCCAGCCAAAAAATAGCTCGATTTGGTGAAAAAATAAGATAAGAGGGTGTTTTGACAAAAGGATAAATATTGCTGAATGGAAATGATAAATGCTTTGAATGTTTTAAATAGTTTTTCCCTTGCTGAGATAGAAGTAGGCAATCATTTTTATTGGGAAATAGGGAATTTAAAAATACACGGACAAGTATTTCTGACCTCCTGGTTTGTAATTGCTATACTAATTCTTGCCTCCCTTGCTGCAATACGAAACGTACAGATTCAAAAAGCCCCCAGTGGCATACAGAATTTTATGGAATTTGTCCTGGAATCTTTGCGAGATTTGGCAAGAGCCCAGCTAGGGGAAAAAGAATATCGTCCTTGGTTGCCGTTTATAGGCACTTTGTTTTTGTTTATCTTCGTGTCTAATTGGTCGGGAGCATTAATTCCTTGGAAAATAATCGAAATTCCTAATAGCGAATTAGCAGCACCAACTAATGACATAAACACCACAGTTGCTTTGGCATTGCTGACATCAATAGCGTACTTTTACGCAGGTTTTAGCAAAAAGGGATTGGGTTACTTTGCTAACTATATCGAGCCCATCCCAATTTTATTGCCGATCAAAATTCTAGAAGATTTCACTAAACCTCTATCCCTGAGCTTCCGTTTATTTGGGAACATACTAGCAGACGAGTTGGTGGTGGCAGTATTGGTATTTTTGGTACCTTTATTTGTGCCGCTGCCCCTAATGGCGTTAGGATTATTTACCAGTGCCATTCAAGCCCTAGTGTTTGCTACCTTAGCGGGAGCTTATATTCACGAGGCGATCGAGGGTTACGACGAAGAGCATGAGTAACGCTAGAAGTCTGAGGCGATAAAATCTGAACTCAGAAACACTCAATTTAGACTTTCTTATTCACTCAGTAGATGACGCGCTACAGCAATTAACAAGAAAAAATAAAAATTCTTCAAATTGCTGGAAAATCTGAAATAAACAACAATAAAAACTGATTCGATTCTCTAGAAAAAAGGAAAATACACTCATGGATACAATTGTTGCATCAGCTTCAGTTATTGCAGCCGCTCTAGCAGTTGGTTTGGCAGCTATTGGCCCTGGTATCGGTCAAGGAAACGCTTCAGGTCAAGCTGTGGCTGGTATTGCTCGTCAGCCCGAAGCAGAAGGAAAAATTCGCGGTACTCTCTTGTTAACCCTAGCATTCATGGAATCCCTAACAATTTACGGTTTGGTGATTTCCCTAGTATTGCTATTTGCTAACCCATTTTCCTAAAGCTTTCTAGGTAAATAGAGACGGGAAATTTCCCGTCTCTATATTGTATTAAACTCGTGAAAAACAAAGTGGTAAAAAATGTTTGATTTTGATGCAACTTTGCCCCTGATGGCCGTGCAATTTTTGATATTAATGTTTCTGCTGAATCAAATTTTTTATAAGCCACTAAATAACGCTTTAGACGAGCGAGCTGATTATATTCGCAAGAATCAAACAGAAGCACGAGAGCGCTTATCTGAAGCTAAAGAATTGGCAAGTCAATACGAAAAGCAGCTAGCAGAAGCACGCAAAGAATCACTGCAAATAATAGCCGCAGCCAAAGCAGAAGCTAAGAAAATAGCTGAAGAGCAAATAGCTGAGGCTCAAAAAGAAGCTCAGGCAAAAAGAGAAGAAGCAGCCAAAGAGATAGACGCACAAAAACAAGCAGCAATGCAGTCCCTAGAGCAACAAGTAGACGTTCTTAGCCGTCAGATTCTAGAAAAACTCTTGGGGCCAGAGCTGGTTAAATAAAACCAATAGGGAATGAATGTCAATGGGAACGATCGGTAATTGGTTGATATTGGCAGAAGCAGAAGGTTTTGGTCTAAATTTCGATATTCTAGACACGAACTTGATCAATCTGGCAATTTTGATCGGGATATTGGTATTTTACGGAGGTAAAATAATCAGCAATATCCTTCTGACACGACGCAACAACATCGCAGAAGCGATCGAAGAAGCAGAACAACGCCTCAAAAAAGCAGCAGAAGAATTGGCTAAAGCTAAAGAAAACTTAGCTCTAGCAAAAGAACAAGGCGAAAAAATAATCCAGGAAGCCAAAGAAAGGGCGAAAGCCGCTAGTGAAGCGATCGCCGCCAAAAATGCGCAAGATATCGAGCGCCTCAAAGAAATGGCACAGAAAGATTTAAACACAGAAAGAGAAAGGGCGATCGCCGAATTGAGACAGCGAGTAGCCGCTATGGCTGTGGATAGAGTTGAGTCTCAATTGAAAACCCAATTAGACCAGTCAGCTCAAAACCAATTAGTAGACCGCAGCATTGCTCGGATAGGAGGGGGCTAGTGAAAAACACTTCGTTAAGCTCGGAAATAGTCGAGCCATACGCGCAAGCATTAATGTCGGTAGCTCAAGGGAACAATCTTACAGAAAAAATTGGCGAAGATGTTCGCTCTATATTATCTTTGCTAGAAAATTCACCAGAATTGGGAGAATTTTTGGGCAATCCCCTGATCGAAGAAAATGATAAAAAAGCAGTAATACGACAGATCGTCGGGCAAGATACTAACAACTATCTAGTTAGTTTTTTGATGCTTTTGGTAGATAAGCGCCGCATCATCTTTTTAGAGGGAATTTGCCAGCAATATATAGAATTGCTGCGGAAACTAAATAATATAGTACTAGCAGAAGTCTCCTCGGCAACAGAATTAAATCAAAACCAGCTCGACTCTATCTCAGCAAAAATTAAAGCAATAACTAATGCAGCTGGGGTAGAAGTACAAACTACCATCGATCCAAATTTAATCGGTGGGGTGATAATCAAAGTAGGCTCTCAAGTGTTAGATAGCAGTCTGCGAGGACAACTGCGCCGTATTAGTTTGAGCCTCGGTGCATCATAGTATTCGCTGTCATATGGCAACGATCGCCAACTTTCAACTAAAAACGTTACGAACGTTTCTACTAATAACTAACAACAAATAATAAAAATGATCGCAATCAGACCAGACGAAATTAGCAACATTATTCGCCAGCAAATAGAGTCCTACGACCAGGAAGTTCAAGTTTCTAACGTCGGGACGGTATTGCAGGTAGGTGACGGCATCGCCAGGATTTACGGTCTAGATAAGGTGATGGCGGCAGAAATCCTAGAATTTGAAGACGGCACCGTTGGCATTGCTCAAAACCTAGAAGAAGATAATGTAGGAGCAGTGCTGATGGGCCAAGGTTTCGACATTCAAGAAGGTAGCAGCGTTAAAGCCACCGGTCAAATTGCTCAAATATCCATAGGAGATGGAATACTAGGTAGAGTAGTAAATTCTCTCGGTCTGCCCATTGACGGGAAAGGAGACATCGAGACCCAAGAAAACCGTTTGATTGAATCCCCAGCCCCAGGAATTATCGCTCGCAAAAGCGTTTGCGAACCACTACAAACAGGCATCACCGCGATCGATGCGATGATTCCCATCGGCAGAGGACAGCGAGAATTAATTATCGGCGATCGCCAAACAGGAAAAACAGCAGTGGCGATCGATACCATCCTCAACCAAAAAGAAGAAGACGTTATTTGCATCTACGTAGCTATCGGTCAAAAAGCCTCGAGCGTCGCTCAAGTAATTGGCACCCTCGAAGAAAAAGGTGCTATGCCGTATACCGTTGTCGTAGCAGCAAATGCCAATGACCCCGCTACCCTACAATATCTAGCTCCCTACACCGGAGCTTGTATCGCCGAATACTTCATGTATAAAGGCAAGCACACTCTGGTGATCTACGACGATCTTTCCAAACAAGCTCAAGCTTATCGTCAGATGTCCCTATTGTTGCGCCGTCCCCCAGGAAGGGAAGCTTATCCTGGAGATATCTTCTATTGCCATTCTCGTTTATTAGAAAGAGCTGCTAAACTAAACGACAAACTCGGTGGCGGTAGTATGACGGCATTGCCAATTATTGAAACTCAAGCAGGTGACGTTTCTGCTTACATTCCCACCAATGTAATTTCCATTACTGACGGTCAAATCTTCCTCTCTAGCGACCTATTTAACGCAGGTTTCCGTCCGGCAATTAACGCAGGTATTTCCGTAAGTCGCGTAGGATCTGCTGCTCAAACCAAAGCAATGAAAAAAGTAGCAGGTAAACTGAAACTAGAATTGGCTCAGTTTGCCGATATCGAAGCATTTTCTCAATTTGCTTCCGACTTAGACGAGACTACTAAGAAACAGCTAGCACGAGGTCAGCGCTTGCGCCAATTACTCAAACAAGCGCAAAACTTTCCTTTGTCCGTACCAGAGCAAATCGGTATTGTATATGCTGGTCTAAATGGATATTTAGACGATATTGAACTAGAAAAAGTAATAAACTTTACCGACGGATTCCGAGAATATCTCAAAACCAGCAAGGCTAAATTTGGAGAAATTATTCAGTCAGAAAGAAAACTAACTGAAGAAGCAGAAAATATCCTCAAAGAAGCCCTCACCGAACACAAGCAAGCATTCTCAGCAGAATAATCGTCAAAATATTAACAGTAGAGACGCGACCTGGTACGTCTCTACTAACAACGGACAAAGGAAAAGATAATGCCCAATCTCAAAGCTATTCGCGATCGCATCAAGTCGGTCAAAAATACCAAAAAAATGACGGAAGCAATGCGTCTAGTTGCAGCAGCTAAAGTCCGTCGCGCTCAAGAACAAGTAACCGCTACCCGCCCCTTTGCAGATAACTTAGCACAAGTTCTCTACGGCTTGAAAAATAGACTCAGAATTGAAGAAGCTGACCTACCCCTACTCAAGCAAAGAGAAATAAAATGTGTCGGAATTTTAGTAATTAGTGGCGATCGCGGTCTGTGCGGTAGCTACAATACCAACGTTATCAAACGCGCCGAACAACGCGCTGCTGAATTAAAATCTCAAGGAATAGATTATGTATACGTCCTCGTCGGACGCAAAGCAGCTAGATACTTTACCCGTAGAGAACAACCAATTGACTCTACCTACACGGGTTTAGATCAAATCCCTTCAGCATCTCAAGCCTCAGAAATTGCTGACGAACTCCTCTCGCTGTTTCTTTCCAAGATAGTCGATCGAGTTGAGTTAGTTTATACTCGCTTTGTTTCGTTAATTAGTTCTAAACCAGTAATTCAAACTCTTTTACCTCTAATTCCCCAAGGATTAGAAGCATTAGACGACGAAATCTTCCGACTCACTACCCGTGGAGGACAGTTAGAAGTAGAAAGAGAGAAAGTTTCTACTGCGCCAACTACATTCTCCCAAGACATGATTTTCGAGCAAGATCCAGTGCAAATTCTCAATGCCCTCTTGCCACTTTATCTAAATAACCAGTTATTAAGAGCCTTACAAGAAGCAGCAGCAAGCGAATTGGCTTCTAGAATGATGGCAATGACCAACGCTAGTGACAACGCATCCGAACTTATCGGGACTCTAACCCTGTCCTACAATAAAGCGCGGCAAGCCGCAATTACCCAAGAAATTATGGAAGTAGTTGCTGGTGCAAATGCGCTTTAAAGTTATTGCTAAAAGCTAGCTCTCGATTTGAGAGTTAGCTAGAGAAAAAATATTTATTGTCAGTATATTTACTTAATAATCAATTAACAGTCCCGTAAGTTGATATTATAATCTTGAATCGATTCAAGAAAAGGCGAGATTGATGAGTAAATTTACTACCGGACTTGCTTCAATATTGACTGGTTTATTGAGTATTTTTCCTAGTTTTACTGTCTCTGCTCAAGAGGTAAATAGCTATCAAGATTTTTATTTATTTTGCAGCCACGAAGCTTTTTACTATAAGGTAGAAAGTCCTGATTGTTCTCCATTTCTTAATTCAAGAGTGGTTGAATTAGCAGCTCTCACTAGGCTAATTGAACTGGAGCCGAATAATTTTGAAGCTTATAACAATCGAGGTCGCGCCCGTCAAAGATTAGAAGATTTGTGGGGTTCAATTACAGATTATACTAGAGCAATTGAATTAAACCCAGCTGATGCTGCTGCCTTCAACAACAGAGGTCTGGCTTTTTTAGAAGTGGGTTATTTGGCTCAAGCGATCGCCGACTATACTAGAGCAATTGAAATAGACCCTAATGTTGCTAATTTCCACAATAATCGAGGTATTGCCCGCATTATCGTCGATGATTTCGATCGAGGATGCTTCGATTTTGTAGAAGGATCTAATCTGGCATTACAAAATAACGATACCGATAACTATACATTAGCTTTTCGCTTTATGGGCCTCTATTGCAATGAGGTAGCAGAAAGATTGCCACAAAGATACGAGCCGGTGAAAAGATAATCTCAACAAATTAGCCAGCCAACTGGCTAATTTTTTACAAGGCTGTCATCGGGGTTTGGCGATAAGAATTAGCCCAAACAAACTTGCGGTTTCTTCCAGATTTTTTAGCTTGAGAGAGTGCTTCCTTTGCTGCTGTCAGTAACATATCCGGCTTATTCAGGTTAGAAGGCACGGTACTTGCTATTCCCAAGCTTATGGTTATATAGTTACTAATTGAAGAGCTTTGGTTTGGTATTTTTTTCTCTGTTACTTTTTGACGAATCTTTTCAGCTATATTAGCAGCGTCAACAGCATCTTTATTAGGCAAAATGATTGCTATTTCATCTCCTCTATAACGAGCTACGACTCCTTCTAAACGCTTAACCGATTCCTTAGTAATATTCGCTATTTTACGCAAACAATCATCTCCAGCTAAATGACCGTATAGCTCGTTATATTTTTTGAAAAAATCTATATCAATTAAAATCAAAGATATACATCTAGCTTCTAGCGATCGAGACCATTCTTTTTGAATAAATTCATCAAATATCCTTCTGTTGGCAAGATTAGTCAAACCATCCAAACTAGATAAGAGCTTTAATTTAGCATTTGCTCGATCCATATCTTTATACAGATTAGTAATTAGAACATTGGCTGCTTCGTGAATTTTTGCCTGAGCAATGAGTATTTGATGTACGTCTAATAATTTATATTCTTGCGGAGCGACTTCTACAACTATGGGATCTTCTAGTATTTTTGCCGGTCTTTCTAATGCCTTTTTAACAGCTTCGATAATTGTTAGATCTTTAGGTATTATTAAACACTCGTGTTTGAGAAAATCGAAGACAAATTTTATCGGTCGTTTAGCAGACAACTCCAAACTATAGGGTAAACTCATATATTGCCAAAAGTTTGTTTGAGAAATAATCCCTGCAAATTGGTTATTCTCTTTTAAAATCACTCCAGGCATATGGGGATTTTGCTTAAAATAAATCATGACATCTTTAACTGATGTCGTAGATTCTACCTGATAATTATAGAGTGTGAGTTCTTGCAGAGTTGAATCTAATTTCATACAATGAATTTAGTGACCTCGATCGTCTTTTCTTTATCAATAAAAATAAAAAAGATAGTACAAGTATAACTTTTTATCCTGTCAAACCTCAACAAAACAAGGTATCTGAGACTACACTTGACTTGAATAAACAGGCTTAAATTCTAGTTGTACCCAAGAGTTAGTAACTAAAAATTTATTAAGAAGAAAAAATATTTAGGATTTTTGTCCTCATAGGTTTGTGGTGATTAAAAGAAAAAATAAGATAAGGCAACTTATTCGAGTGACAAATGAACCAGCAAAAAATTTTATTGCAAAATCCCTATCAAATCTTGCGACGGCTAGGTTCATCTTGTGGAAGATTTAGCTGCTCAACCGAATGCTAGCATTACTGAAGCGACAGAAAACTGTAGTGATTCAAAGATTTGTCATCACGAATTGCTACTGTAACCATTCGATATGCACCATTAAGCATCAAACCACCAAACCCTAGCAAAGCTAATGACCAAACAAAAAGATAAACAATATTAAGTACAAAAATACTAAGATATTATTCTCATTAAAAGGGAACAGGGAATAGGGAACCCTTTTGACAATAACTTATTGGCTTCGTTTTTAACTTGACTGCTATATAAGGGTTCCCTATAAAAAATATAATTATTGCAACCCCACTCCCCATTCCCTAATCCCTATTGAACCCAACTTATTGGGGAATACCCGAAATAGAGAACCTTAAACTAGCGATCGCTAGAAGGAAACAGAAAATAAAAACCCACTCGTCTCTGAAAAATATTAGTGTTCCCCGTTCCCTGTTCCCTCCAGCCAGAGGCTGGTAAAGATTTTTTAGTCAATGCAATCGTTTTAAATGGGAGCCTTACAGGGCTTTGCTTTAGATATTCTTAAGATTTTTTTTAATAATCCTTGACAATTAAGACAAACTATTGTTATGTTTATTTCAAGTAAGTTGAAATACCTAGCAAGTTCGTGTTTCACTTAGTTTTTTCTTAGGGAGAAACCTTGAGCTAGGGAAAAACACTTACTAATTATGTATTTTAGTGTTTTTCTGTTATATGCATTCATAATGACTAACTGAGGTATGCCCTCACCATAGGGTCAATGCCGTACTTTTTCTCACTTACAAAATTTCCATACTTTTTCATACTTTTTCTCACTTACAAATTTTCCAAAAAAGTTAATAATTAAAGTGAGTGAAAAAAACGATAAGCTAAGATTACGAATTTAAAGAGTAATTATTTAGCTGATATCACTATTAAAAAAAACTTGTATATCTACTGAATTTGATTGACCTCTAGTCAACTCATACTCTTATGCTAAGATTTTCAATTTAAAAAAGAACACTAGAAAACTTGAAATGACGTTCCTCTCTAGGCTTTTATTTATGAGGGACTAATTTTTCAAGCAATTATTAAAAAAAAATAAAGAAATTTTGTGCGATTCTTATATTAAGACCGAACAATAAGGTCATTAATATTTTTTTAGAGTAACCATTAGTGGTGGAGTTCGCACTTACAATCCTCTAAAAAGAAATTATCTCATTTTAATCACTTTGTTACTCACGATCGAAGGAAAATCTCGAATGATTATTCCCATAAAATCTGGAACTTTTACAGAACATAAAATTGCTATCGATTTAATCGGTGAAACTGCTCAAATCTATCTGCGACAAATAGAAGCAATTAGTCCTTTAATTGAAAAAGTCTGATGATAAATACAAAAACTACCCAGATAAAAACTAGAGCCTCCACTTCACCGATTGCAGTCATTGGCATGGGCTGCTACTATCCTGGAGCCAGCGCTCTACCCCAGATGTGGGAAAACATACTTGCAAGACGGATTCAGTTTCGACAGTTTCCAGATCAAAGATTGCCACTGTCTGAGTATCACGATCCAGACCAAAAAGCACCAGATAAGACCTATGGAAGTCGCGCTGCTGTGATTGATGGCTTTGACTTTGACTGGGGCAACAGACGTATTCCAAAAAAAACTGTTGATTGTACAGACATTGTTCATTGGCTTGCTCTGGAAACAGCTAATCAGGCTTTAGAAGATGCTGGATATACTCGCAAAAATGTTAAAACTGAAAATACTGGAGTCGTCTTGGGTAATACCCTCACCGGCGAGCAGTTTCGGTCTAACACTCTGAGATTGCGTTGGCCTTATGTCCGACGATCTTTGCGAGCAGCAGCTAAAGCCAGAGGAATGTCTACACGAGAGATTGAAGCCCTGGTTGAGACTATGGAAAAATTCTATAAGTCAGCATTCGCACCAGTTACAGAAGATACTTTGGCAGGAAATCTTGCCAATACTATTGCTGGTAGAATCTGTAACTTTTTTAATTTTGATGGCGGTGGATATACAGTAGACGGAGCCTGTTCTTCTTCACTGATTGCCGTTGCTAATGCTGCGAATGCTCTAGAGCGAGGTGAACTTGACATGGCTTTAGCAGGAGGTGTCGATATTAGTTTAGACACCTTTGAAATCATTGGCTTTGCAAAGACAGGAGCTTTAACTGCCCGAGATATGACAGTTTACGATCGTAAAGCTAGCGGCTTTATCCCAGGAGAGGGATGTGGCTTTGTTATTCTCAAACGCTTAGCGGATGCAAGAGCAGCTGGAGATTATGTCTATGCGATTCTCAGAGGTTGGGGAATTTCCTCGGATGGTAAGGGAGGAATTACAGCTCCTTCAAAAGTTGGTCAAGCAAAAGCTTTACGTCGTGCTTATAACAAAGCTAATTATAGTCCCCATCAGCTTGACTTTATTGAGGGACATGGTACAGGAACACCAGTAGGCGATCGCACAGAACTAGAAGGTATTGCTCTAGCAATCAATTCTGATGGGGAAATTGCTCCTCGTTCAGTTGGCGTAACTTCTTTTAAATCTCTTGTCGGACACACTAAAGCCGCTGCAGGAATTGGAGGCTTTATTAAAGCAGTTATGGCAGTTAACCAACGAGTGATACCTCCTACCGCTGGCTGTCAATATCCTAATTCTGTATTTGATACTTCTGTCCAATGTGCCTATCCTGTAATTACTGGAGAAGTTCGTCAGCCAACAGACACTTTATGCGCTGGAATTTCTGCTATGGGATTTGGTGGTATTAATTCCCACGCAACAATTACTTCTGGAGATAATCCTGCTCTTCACCTAAAACCCTCTATTGAAGAAAGATCTTTGCTTGTTTCCAACCAAGATACAGAACTGTTTGTTCTCAGTGCTTCATCTATTGAAAACCTTATAAATTCTGCTCAGGCACTCATGAGCCGTTCAGAAGGTATAAGTGTTGCCGAGATGGTAGATTTAGCAACAAAAGTCAATGAAGAAATCGATTTATCTCAACCAATTCGTGCTGCAGTTATTGCTGGCACCTTTAATGAGTTGAAATCCCGTCTGGAACAGCTCGAGCAGATGCTTAATGACACACCTCCAGCAATAGGAGAAATAAAAGTTTCTTCTCAAAAAGATATTTGGCTTTCAAATAATGTTAAACGTAACCGAGTAGCTTTTTTGTTTCCTGGTCAGGGGTCACAGAAGTTAAACATGGCTCGTACTCTGGTAGAACGTTATTCTTGGGCACGGGAACTTGTAGAACAAGCCGATCGGTGGCTTCAAGAACTCGGATTCGAGCCAGTTAGTGGCTTTATATATCGTCCCTTAGAGCGTGCTGCTAATCCAGAGGAAATACAAAACTGGTTGAAGCTGCTTTCAAGTGCTGAAGTTGCTTCGCCCACCATCTGTCTAGTATCTTTACTTTGGAGGCGTTATTTAGAACGTTTAGGCATTAAACCAGTAGCTGTTGGAGGTCATAGCCTGGGAGAACTAACAGCTTTTCAGCAAGCAGGAGCTTTTGACGAAAAAACTCTGCTGTGTTTTGCCGCCTTGCGAGGACGAGCCATGTCTGCTTCTGGAGATAACCCTGGAATGATGGCGAGTTTAAGCTGTTCTCAAAAAATTGCTGAAAGTATCTTGCAGAAAGTTAAAGGCTATGCAGTAGTGGCAAATATCAATAGTCCAATGCAGACAGTGATTTCTGGGGAGCGTTCAAGCATTGAAGAAGCGATCGAAATTGCTGCAAGTCAGAACATCCAGACTCGTAAACTTCCTGTTGCTAATGCTTTTCATTCCCAAATGATCTCTAAAGCCAGTAACTACTTGCGCGAACAGGCTCTGATTCCAGAGCAACTTACAGAAACATCTGTATCTCTGTTTTCTAGCGTTAATGGGCAGCAGATTCAATCTAAACTCAATCTGCGAGAGCATTTTGCCACTCAGGTAATTACTCAAGTAGATTTTGTTTCTTTAGTTAAAGCAATATCGCAGAAGTGCGATTTGATGCTAGAAGTCGGTCCAGGAAGAGTTCTTTCGGGCTTGGTAGATGCAATCGGTGTTACAGAGGATTTTCTATGTTTTCCTGTTGAATCTAAAGCCAGTAAAGATATAAGCCTCAACACTTTTTTAGGCTGCTTCTTTGTTAGCGGAGGTGAAATTAACTGGAAAACACTTTACGAAAACCGTCTTGTGCGTCCTTTTGTTCCAGCATCCCAACGCAAGTTTATCGAGAATCAGTGCGAACGACCATTCCAGGTGTCTCCAGAGGAAATTTCTTCTCTACCTTCGATTTCAGGCAATGAGAGCGGAAATAGTGCGCATCTAAGCACAACAACAAACATTTCACTTTCAGAAACAGAATCAGATCTAGCAAACGATGAAGAGTTTGAAGAAATGCTATTGAACTACTTTTCACAACGTGCTTCTTTTCTGGCGAATCTAATTCGAGCAGACTTTGAAACTTCGTCACTTGATTAGGAATATAAAAATTGGATTTGTTAACCTAAACAATGGAGAAAACTATGATTGATTTAACGAACACATTAAATAATTCAGCTAAGCAAGAACTTGTTCGACTTCTATCTGAGTACTTTACCCGACGTGGTCGATTTTTAGCTCAAGTAATTTCTGCCGATCTTCAAAACTTTCCGAGTAAATATAATCAGAATGGTCAAGGTCATCTAAATAGCAACGGTCACACTCAGTACGATCGCAATGGTGACTTTCTCCATAACAACAATAGTCAAGGTAACCTAAATAGTAACGGTCACACTCAGTACGATCGCAATGGTGACCTTCTCCATAACAACAAATGGAGTAAAGATAGCAATGGCAACACTCAGTATCATAACAATAGCTACCTTGTTAATAACAATGTTGTTACACCTCAAGAAGCGATTCAGCCTAATAGTACTAATATCACAGAAGCACTCAAGTCATCCCAGCAAATTACTCGCCAGCAGAAAATAAACGTTGAGAAACTTCTAATTGACTTAGTAGTAGAACAAACTGGATATTCCTCACAAAGTATTGGACTGGATGCTAAACTGCTAGAAGATTTGAATTTGGATTCGATTAAAGCAGGTGAATTAATTGCAACGGCAGCAAAAGAGTGTGGTGTTGCAGGGGATATCGATCCATCCTCTCTGGCAAATGCCAACTTACAAGAAATTGCTGCAGTGATTCGCTCTGCGATGCCTCCAGAACAAAATACTCAGCCTAGTCAAACTACAACTAACCAAACTACGACATTTAGTTCTCTAACTTTACAAACTCAGCATCCAGATGAATTACTATCCAAACTGGATCGGCTTAGTGAGGAAGAAATTGATTTTCTGCTGTCTTCTAGTTTGTCATAAGTTAATTTGATTAGACTCTGCACGTAGCATTTATATCTCATCTTTGCTTGAGTCTTATCTTTGCAATCTCAACAAAAATTATTCACCTATCATAGAAAATTATGACGACCTCGATAGATTTGCAGGAGCTTTCAGAATCTCAGAAGCGCTTACTCTTAGCTAAGATTCTGAAACAAAAGTTACAGACCCAAGAGAATAAAATAATTCCCGAAGCTTGTTACAGATTCGATCGTTTTCCAGAATATCAAGAAATTAAAAAGATACGGGAACAACTTGAAGCTAACTCCACTATTAATCCCTACTTTACAATTCATGAAGGCATCAACAATAACAAAACCCTTGTTCGAGGTCGGGAACTGATTAACTATTCGAGTTACAATTATTTGGGCTTGTCTGGAGAAGCAAAAGTTTCCCAAGCAGCGAAAGACGCAATAGATCGCTATGGAACATCAGTATCTGGTAGTAGGATTGCCTCTGGGGAACGACCGATCAATCTTGAGTTAGAACGAACGATCGCCGATTGGCTTGGAGTTGAGGATTCTATTACCTTTGTTAACGGACACGCCACTAATGTAACTACAATCGGTCATCTATTTGGACCAGAGGATCTGATTCTCAATGATGAATTCATTCACAATAGTGCGATACAAGGAGCCATACTTTCTGGGGCTCGCCGACTTTCTTTCCCTCATAATAATTGGCAAGCTTTAGCTCGTATTCTCGACAAACAGCAACGTCATAATTACAGGCGAGTTTTGATTTTGATTGAAGGGGTTTACAGCCAAGATGGGGATTTTCCCAACCTGCCAAAATTCATCGAACTGAAAAAGCGCCATAAGGCTTTATTGATGATAGATGAAGCCCATTCTATGGGAACTATGGGCAATCACGGGCGTGGTATTGGCGAACATTTTGGGATAAATCCCGCAGACGTTGATTTATGGATGGGCACCTTGAGCAAAGGACTAGGAAGCTGCGGTGGTTACATTGCTGGTTGTAAAGCGTTAATTGAGTTCCTCAAATACACTGTTCCTGGCTTTATTTTTAGTAATGGAATATCTCCAGCTCTTAGTGCTGCAGCTTTAGCTTCGCTGCAAATTCTTCAAGCTGAACCCGATCGAGTAAATCGTTTGCATCGACAAGCTAAAAGATTTCTCAAGTCGGTTAAATCTCACGGACTCAATACGGGAGTGAGTCAAAATACTCCCATTGTCCCCGTTATTATTGGTAGTTCTTTAGCTTCTGCCCGACTTTCTGGAGCATTATTTGAGCGTGGTATTAACGTTCAGCCCATGATTTACCCAGCGGTAGCAGAAGATGCAGCTCGTTTGCGTTTTTTCCTTAGTTGCAAACATACTGACGAAGAAATTGACTATACTGTTAAAGTCCTTGCAGAAGAATTAGCCAAAATTGAGTCAGAAAAACAAACTGTAGTACCAAATAAAGCAGTCGTTCCCCAAAAAGATGCAAAGCTTCAAAACGAATCTAACTGGGTGCGAAACTTTGCTGTCGAGTATGTAGCTCAAGAGAGGTAGAAAATGAATTGGTCTCAGACAAATATTTTGATAATCTCTGATGCTCTTAGAAGCCCAATTGCTCAAGCTTTGAAAGAACAACTCCTTCTCCACGGCGGTCAGGTCAAAAATGTCACTTATGAGCAAGTATTTGTAGATGATATTCCTGCAAAAGAAACTTACTCTCACTTTATTGCACTTTTACCTGAAACTCCCAAAGCAGAGCGGCAATTTTTACCTTTAGCTGAGATGATTCAGCGACTTAAAAGTATTAGTAATCCTCCCAAAGACACTTGCATTGCTTATATTCAATTTGGTAAAGGTTACTTTAGCAGTGGTACTAAAAGCACATACCCAGAAGTTTCTTGTGCTGCTGGATTTGCCCGCAGCATACATTTAGAGCGTCCAGATTTGCGAGTCCGAGTAATAGACCTCGATCGAGAGATTGAGATTGACAAAGCTGCAGAACTCGCGATCGCCGAATTATCGGGGACAGAAGCAATTACTACTGTAGGTTACGACAAAAACTTGACTCGCTTAATTCCTCAAGCTCGTCTACAGGAACCTGCTAATTATAAGCAGCGATCGCTGCATTGGTCCGAACAAGATGTGATTCTGGTAACAGGTGGAGCCAAGGGTATTACTGCTGAGTGTGCTTTAGCACTTGCCAAAAAGACTGGCGTAAAAATGGCTTTGGTCGGTCGGTCTGCAGCAAGTAACCCAGAAGTTGCACAAACACTGGGATATTTCCAAGCCGAAGGAATCACCTATGGCTATTACAGCTGTGATATTACCAATTTTGATGCAGTTACTCACCTAGTAGAAAAGGTGACCCTAGAACTAGGAACTATTACTGGTGTTGTACATGGCGCAGGGGCAAACAAACCTCGTCGGGTCGAACAAGTTTCTGTAGAACAAGCCATTGCTGAGGTTTCTCCCAAGCTACTTGGTGCTGATAATCTATTAAAGGTTTTGGCTCCAATACCACCTAAACTAATCGTTGCCTTTAGCTCGATTATAGGTGTAACAGGTATGCCTGGAAATGCTTGTTACGCCTTTGCTAACGAGTCTTTAGATCTCATGTTGCGCCGCTTTGAGAGCGACTATCCAAACACTCAAATTCTCTCCCTTGCCTATAGTGTCTGGGGTGAACTTGGAATGGGAGTACGTATGAAAAGCGTAAAATACTTAGAGCGCATGGGCATTGGTGCTATTCCTACTTCTGAAGGAGTAAGTCGCTTTTTGAAACTATTCGAGTGCGACCCAGGAGTAAAACAGGTTATTATTGCTGCTCGTTTGGGCGGACTTGATACTTGGTCGCCTGTCTCTTTACCATCACCCGCGAATTTTCGCTTTATAGAAAGGGTACTTGATGTAGAACCAGGTGTAGAATTAAAAGTTAGAACTCACCTCAGTCTGGAACAAGATCTTTACGTTAGCGATCATGTTTGGCGCGGTTCTTATCTCTTTCCTACTGTATTTGGTTTGGAAGCAATGGCTCAAGCTGTTGCTTATATGACAGGTGAAGTAGAGCCTCCGATTATCCAGATAGAAGACATTTCTTTGCGACGACCAATAGTTGTTCACCCTAAAAATGGGGTAAATATTGAGATTTATGCTAAAGCTATGGAAGTCGATGAAAACGGGAAAAAGCTAGTTCGAGTTGGCATCCGTACAGAACAAACTGGCTTTAAAATAAATCATTTTGCTGCTACATTTGTATTAGGCGAGCTAAAAGTGGGAGACAAGAGAGTAGTAGAACTCGATCGACCACTAGATATAGAACCTAAAACCGATCTGTACGGCAGCGGCTTGCTATTCCAGGGAACTCGATTCCAAAGAATGGAATCTATTTTCTCACTAAATCGAGAAAAAAGTGTTTTTCATTCTTCATTACTATCAGAAACTGAACTTTCAGCAGCAAGCTTTGCCTCCAGTTTAGAGAGCAAACTCATTTTAGGAGATGCTTACTTCAGAGATGTTTTGCTTCAGTCAGTCCAATTGCTCATTCCGCAAAATATCTGCTTACCCGTACAGATAGACAAAATAGAATTTTTCCCAAGTCTTAACCCAGAGCAAACCTCAAGAATAGTCACCGTTGTGCTTCAGAAGTGCGAAGGACGTGAATATATAAGCGAAGTTGTAGCAACTGACGAACAGGGGTATATAGTAGAAAGACTGACTGGTTATAGGCTGCGGATTCTTGAAGAATCCCTGGAGAATCCTACAGCTGAAGATTTAGCTAACCCAGAAGTTCGCGATCGCAAACAGCTTCATAAGGTCTTAAATACAACCTTTAGAGCTTTTGGCTTAAATCAGCCAGCAGTGGCGTTGGGATATACCCCCCATTTGCAAGGAAAGTCTTTGGATCGGCGGCGTTATTACGAGCGACCAATTATTACCCAAGCTCTGAAAACAAAGTTAAATTGGACATCTCAACAGGAAATTGACTTTCAAATTAAGACTCAAACTTCAGGAAAACCAGAATTGAGTGGCTCTGACGTCGCTGGTCTCGATCTATCGTTATCACACTGCAAACACTACTGTCTTTGTGTTGTAGATCGAAGTCCTCAAGGATGTGATATCGAGTTGGTTACCCATAGAACAGCCGAAGATTGGAATGCACTTTTAAGTTCTACTCACAGTTCCATAATCGATGAACTAATGGAACGAGGAAACACGCGAGACAGAGCAGGGACTAGGATATGGTCATCCTTAGAAGCGATTCGCAAAGCTTTTAATGAGATTAAACCTCAGTTTAGTATAGTTGCTCATCGCGGAGATGGGGTACTTTTTAGAACTCAGGCTGCAAAGGGCTACTTAATTCTTACCGTACCCATTAAATTAACTCGTCTCCCAGAACGAATGATAGCCATTATCGTCCCCGAATCCCAGCAAGAAGAACAACGATCTTTTGTCTCTTCTACTGTTAATTCACTTCTTTCTCGGTAAGATAACTCGACTATTTATCTAGCAGTTGTTTTATTAGCTCTAGATATAAAAGGTCAAAGAAAAAACATTTCATCTCTTCTCCATATCACCTGTTTACGTAGCTTACATTTAAGGGTTTTATGCACTTCAATCGCATCACTTTTTGCAATGTTTATCAGTACCTTAAAAAAGGGGGATAATTATGGTTCAATCTTTACGCCCACCCAAGCAAAATTCAGAAATCGATCTGCTAAAAAAAGGACTCGATCGGATTGGATTAACACTCTCGAACACCGAACTCAATGAACTCAATATCGGTAATATCATTACCTTAGAAAAAATGGAGTTAGATAAAATTGGTTCAGTTTTTATCCTTGCTTCAGCAGTTTTTGCTACCAGATTAGGCAATAGCAAAAAATCAATTACATTTAAAGATTTACCAAAAACAGTTCAGGAGTGTGAATGTTGTTCTGGTATTCCCATCCACTCTTGGAACTCTGATTCTGTTCCTGGAAGGCGATATCTTTACTTAACCGTGATAAATAGCGCACCAGCAGTTCGAGTCTGCTGCAGAAGTTAGCCACTTTAGGACTAAAAAAATTAATTTTTTGTCCGTTAATTACCACACATACAATCTTTATAGGTGTATCATGTTTGACAACAATTTTGACAACAATATAGACAAGCATAATTCTACTTTTTTCGGCTCAGTTGTTATCAGTGGGGCATCAAGTGGAATAGGTCAAGCCTGTGCTATTCATTTAGACAAGCTAGGTTACCAAGTATTTGCAGGAGTTCGTAAAGAAATAGATGGTCAAAATCTAATTAACAAAAGTTCAGGAAGAATAATACCAATTATTTTGGATGTGACCGATGAAACTTCTATTAAAAAGGCAATATATCGAGTCAAAAAAATATTGGGATCTAAGGGCTTAACTGCATTAATAAATAATGCTGCAATTGTTATTCCTGGTGCACTTGAATATATCCCCGTAAGTAAGCTGAGAAAACAGCTTGAAGTCAATGTCATAGGTCTGCTTTCATTAACCCAAGCGTGTTTACCACTTTTGAGAAAAGTCAGTGGACGCATAATAAATATGGGTTCTCAAAATGGTAAATTTTCACCACCTTTCCTTGGAACTTATTCTGCCTCAAAATTTGCTGTTGAGGCTTTAACAGATGCGTTGCGAGTAGAATTGCAACCTTGGGGAATGCATGTTTCTGTTGTCGAACCTGGTGCAATCAAAACGCCAGTTTGGAAAAAGTGTACAAATGATGGTCTTCAAATTTTCAACAGCTTTCCGAAAGAAGTAAAACAACTATATTCTCTTGGATTTGACGTCATGTATAAAGCGGCTCTTGAATCAGCTGAAACAGCTATTCCTTGCGAAATAGTTGCTAAGACTGTTGAAAAAATACTTACAGCAAAAAAACCAAAAACTCGATATGTTATAGGTTTAGATGCAAAAATTACCATTTTACTATCCCAAATTATGCCAGATCGGCTTTTCGATAAGATCTTGACTTTATATTTTGGTTACCCAACAACAACAAAAGCACAAACAACATATGAACAACAAGAAACAAGTCAAAAAAATAAATCATTGCATAGAGTTTGAGGTTTGAACTCTAAAAGATTTACTATATTTCCAGAAAAAAACTACAGTACTTGTAATTTATTTGCATTTAAGAAAGCAAAAATAGAAGCAAGTAAAGTATTGTTCGCTCAAAGAAAATCATTTGTAGAGTAAAAAAAAGGGAGGTTGGGGGGTGAGGGAGGTGAAGAGAATAAAATCTTTATGCGCGATCGACAGTTAAAGCTTTTATTCTCAAGCAATTAATTGGTAATAAAACCTTAATCAAATTAATCAAAAGGAGTTTTTCGATGCAAACTACAACACAAGTCCGCGAATATGATGTCGTAATTATGGGTGCAGGCTTTGCAGGATTATGTCAAGCTCGCCACCTGATGCTCAATATCCCTAACATTAAAATCACTTTAATAGACCCACGTCCCGAGCAACGTCTTTCCAACAAAAAAAATCATAAATTGGGAGAATCTTTGGTAGAAATAGGCTCTTTATTTCTCTACAAAGAACTCGATCTTTATGAATATATAATTGAGAATCATCCTCCTAAAGCAGGTTTACATCTCCACTGGGCAAAAAATTCTGGCAAAACCGATAATATTGACGACTACTATAATATTTGGGTCAATCGTCAAGGTGCTGTTCCTACCTTTCACTTACATCGGGCTAGATTTGAAGAAGATTTACTGCAAATGAATAAAGAGCAAGGTGCTGTATTCTACCAAGGTAAAGTAGTGGATGTAGATCTAACACCTGGTGATGCCCTTAAAACAGTTAAAGTTAAGAAATCAGATGGTGAATATCTCGAATTGAAAACCAAGCATGTAATTGACGCAGCAGGTCGTAAGTTTATCATTGGTCGCCAAACTGATAACGTCTTATTTGGTCCAGAAAATCTTGATGGAGTCAATAATGGTTCGGCTTGGGTGAGTGTCAAAAATGTAGATCGCACCATTATTAATAAGTTCGACCCAACTGAATTGGTAGCCAGTCGCTACTATGGAACCAATCACTGGTTTGGTCAAGGTCATTGGCTGTGGATGATTCCCAATGATACTAAGACAATGGAATTGTCTCTTGGCGTAGTTCACCACCATGATGTGATTTCTAGCAAACAAATCAACACTCTGGATAAATTTTTAGCCTTCCTGGAAACAAACCACAACATGCTCTATAAATTGGTCGAGAGTGGAACAGATGTAGAATTCAATTACTTACCAAGGCTGGCGCACATTAGCAAAACTATGTTCTCCAAAGATAATTGGTACGTCTTGGGAGACTCAGCTGCCATATTTGATGCTTTTTACGGTCTAGGAACAACTATGATTGCCCAAGCTGCAGAAAGCATAACTGAGATTATCAAAGCCAAACTAGCTGGTGATGCTGATGCTGAGTCAAAACGGTCTGCCTACAACGATTTTAATGTTATGTACGCTCGTAATTGTAACAAAATTATGAGTTGTCATTCCCAGCATTTGGGACATGCGAGTGCGATGAGTTCCCGCATCTACCTGGAATACATGTGGTGGTTTGGTTTATTTGTACCAATGTACATTGGTAAATGGTTCTTAGATCCAACATTTATTTCTGCTTACCTGAAGAGTTCTCCTGGGAACTTTAAGTTCTTCACCTACGTGTACGATCGGCTAACCAAAATAGTGGAAAAAGGTGGCAATATTGGTTTGATGGATTGCTATCGCGCAGATCAACTGATTGGAGGATACTACACTAGCAAGCACTTCGATGATTTCTTAGAAAATGCTAAACTAGCGCCCAATCAGCTGAATGTTTTTTCCGGTCTAAAAAATACTGCTTTTTACACTGCTGTGTGGTTGCTAAGAATGCAGTGGAAGGGTTTTGGAATTTCTGGCGTACTTGCGCCAAAAAATTTATTTCATGTTGCTCGTCTGCTAATGATGGCAGGTCAAGCTTTACTCGGAGAAATAGTTTTCCATATCCAGACCAAAGATTTACCCACTAACCAGCAAATAGCCCAGACCCGTGAAGAGTTCAAGTCCTATCGGTATCAAGCTAAGCTTCTACCTTGGGGCAATCAAACTTAGGGAATATCAAAAGAAAGCCAGAAATTTACGCACAATCAATGGGATCGAGATTGGTGGAGAGGCGTTATAACCTCGAAGCTAGCATGGTTTACGCTAAGTTATCGCTCATGGCAGATGTCTTATTTGCTTAGCGTAAGCCATATTCCTGTACTAAAACACTAACAATTACCGAGCGCTTCAGAGCATATATCTTGGATATTTCGTTCCTTAATTGTAATCGCGACTCTCAACAGTCTTTGTTAATTAAACAAATCAGCTAATACAGGAATAAATATGTTCGAGCAAAAAAAAGCTCAGCCAACAAAAAAAGGCAAAATTAAAAACCAGATCCAGTCGAGCGGTAAATTGTTTCGCTTTGCATTTAAGACTTTATCTTCTCAGCACTTTATTGGCGTTAGCATATTCGTTGCTATCACTGTCTGGACTGCATGGTTAACTCTAAGTGGTCCGAGTCAGGCCCTTTCTAATCTGATTGCTAACTGGGAAGCTGCCGTAACCATGATTTTTGGTTCTATGGTAGCAGGCGGTACGAGCATGGGCGGAGGAGCAATTGCTTTTCCAGTTTTCACTAAGGTGCTTCACGTTCCTCCAAACGAGGCCAAGGTATTTTCTCTAGCTATTCAAAGTGTAGGTATGAGCGCAGCTTCATTGACCATTGTGGCAATGAAAACTAAGGTAGAGTGGCGGTTCATCCGTTGGGCAACTCTTGGAGGTATTCCTGGTATCATCTTAGGCTCAGTCTTGCTAGCCCCTATTCTGCCCGCAAATGTAATCAAGTTTTCTTTCACCATGATGGTCGGTAGCTTTGGTCTCGTTTTGTTCGCTTTAAATCGGAAGAGAAGGAGGCGGAATTTAGCTATCCCTTCTTGGGGAAAAAGAGAACGAGTTTTCTCGCTAGTAGCAGGACTTTGGGGAGGAATCGTTAGTGGTTTAGTTGGCAGTGGTATGGATATTGTCGGTTTTTCAGTCATGTTGTTACTCTTCGGCTTGTGCGAAAAGGTAAGCACCCCTACCTCTGTTATCTTGATGGCTATCAATGCTGTGGTTGGCTTTATAGTTCATCAATATTTTATTGGTGATTTTGTCAAGCCTGTAACTAATTATTGGCTAGCAGCAGTACCAGTAGTTGTAGTCGGCGCCCCAACAGGTGCTGTGTTGTGCAATTTGATGAAACGAAAAACCATTGGCAGGATTCTTGTCGGTCTAATCTTCATTGAGTTAGTTAGTTCTTTTCTGCTTATTCCTTTGAATCCTAAGCTCCTCTGTTATTCTATCTTCGTGTTTACTATCTTCTCTTCAATTTATTACTGGATGTACAAAAGCAAAATTTATGTTACTCCCAGTTTTGTCCGTTCGAGATCTGTCGTTTGATTCAAGAAGCTGAGGTCATGATATCCAAATCCTTTAGTAAAAATTTAGTAGCAATTGGCAGTGCGGGATTCTTATTGATAATTGGCATCCCCTTTGTTAAATCAAAAACGATCGCCCGCAGTTCCGTTGAAACAAAAAGTAACCTCACAGTATTGCCAGTTGAAACCCTAGAAGTTCGACAAGCAAACAGTTATGAAGTACTGCGTAACTATACTGGAGAAATAGTAGCGCGAAGAGCGAGTGAATTAGGTTTCGAGAGAGCGGGGAATTTAGTTTGGTTTGGAGTCGATCGCGGCGATCGAGTAATTAAAGGTACGGCGATCGCCAAATTAGATACCCGCAACTTGCAAGCACAAAGAGCGAGATTATTAGCCCAAAAAGCTCAAGCAATAGCCGTCTTGTCAGAATTACAAAACGGTGCGCGAGCTGAAGAAATAGCTGCAGCAAAAGCAGAAGTAAGTAATTTAACAAATCAATTGCAATTAGAAGAAATTAAAGCCGATCGGAGGAGATCTTTATATTCTCAAGGAGCAATAAGCCGAGAAAATCTCGACGAAATAACATACACAGCAAAAGCCTTGAGCGATCGATTAAATATTGCCCGCAGTAGATTAGAAGAATTATTAAACGGAACGAGATCCGAGCAAATTGAAGCACAAAAAGCAGCAGTGCGTCAATTAGATGCGAGTATCGCCGAATTAGACGTAAATATCGATAAAAGTACGATTCGCGCCCCTTTCTCTGGAATTATAGCCGCTCGCAATACGGATGAAGGAACGGTAATACAAGCAGGTCAATCTGTAGTACGTTTAGTTGAAGATGCGACCCCAGAAGTAGAAATCGGCGTTCCCAATGAAATATTATCGGAATTGCAAATAGGGAGCAATCGAAAAGTGAAGGTAGGCGATCGCACCTATCGAGCAAAAGTTGTATCGATATTACCAGAAATCGATCCAGCAACTCAAACCCGAACGATTATTTTAAAACTCGAAGGAAATAGAAGCTTAATAGCATCAAAAGAAGTAGCCAGGTTGCAAATTACTCGATCTGTCAATAATTCAGGATATTGGTTGCCGACAACAGCTTTAGTGCGTTCGGAAAAGGGTTTGTGGTCTTGCTTCGTTGTAATAGAAATTGGAAGTAATTATCGCATTGAAAAACGAGATTTAGAAGTGTTGCATAGTGATGGCGATCGAGTTTTTGTTAGAGGAACGCTTTCGGAAGGGGAGAAAGTCGTCAGTCAAGGTACGCAAAGACTAGTCCCCGAGCAGTTAGTTCGTCCGATCGCGGGTCAGAGGTCAGAGGTCAGGGGTCAGGGGTCAGAGGTAACAGACAACAGCAAGTAAAAATTTAATTATGAACAACTTATTTTATCGTAATTATCGACTGCTTTTGCTGACGATAATATTAATTATAGTTTGGGGTCTTTCTTCCTTCTTTACCTTACCCAGATTGGAAGATCCAGAATTAGGATCGCGATTGGCCGTAGTGCGAACTGTATTACCAGGTGCTGATGCGGAGCGAGTTGAAGCTTTAGTTAGCGAAAAAATTGAATCAGAAATTGCCGATATCGAAGAAATTCAAAACTACGAATCTACATCGCGAGCGGGAATATCTGTTATCAACATCGAATTGTTAGAATCAGTAAAAGCTGGTGAAACCGATTTGGTTTGGTCGCGCATTCGTGACAAAATAGATGATGCTAGAGCAGAACTGCCAGCAGAAGCAAGCGAACCAGAATTAGACAAAATTGACCCTAAAGCTTATGCCAAGATAGTTGCACTGACTTGGGAAAACCAGAGCGATCCAAACTATGCTATTTTGACTCGCAGAGCCGAATCCTTGCAAGAAAAACTCGAAACTTTACCAGGAACGGAAAAAGTCGAAATATATGGCGAACCAAGCGAAGAAATTACCGTAGAAATCGATCCAGCCAGGTTAGTCGCACTCAATCTTACTATCGAGCAAGTTTCTCGTGAAATCCAACAAAGCGATGCTAAGATTTCTGCTGGGGAATTTCGCAGTGCTAATAATAATCTTACTTTAGAAGTAGAATCGGAATTAAACTCTCTCGATCGCATTAAAAATATTCCCATTAGTTTTGGCAGCCAAGGACAATTTACCAAATTAGGAGATCTCGCCGAAATTAATAAAGGAATCAAAGAGCCGCCAGATGAATTAGCAATAGTTAACGGTCATAGCGCGATCGCCGTAGCTATTTTGGTTCAATCCAATTACCGAATCGATTTATGGGCAGATAATGCTAATAAAACTTTAAAACAGTTTCAAAAACAACTGCCAAAAGATCTAAATTTATACACAATTTTCGATCAAAGTAAATACATTACTAACAGACTCAACGAACTAATTCTCAATCTTTTATTAGGAGGATTGCTAGTTTTTGCCGTAACCTTATTTATGATGGGTTGGCGATCGGCTTTAATAATTGGAGCGGCTTTACCTTTATCATTATTAATGGTTTTAGGCTGGATGAAAACAATCGGCATTCCTTTGCATCAAATGTCGATAACGGGCTTGATCGTTGCTTTAGGATTGTTAATTGATACGGCGATCGTGGTGGTAGATGAGGTAAATAAACATCTCAAAACAGGAATCAAACCAGATGAGGCGCTCGCCAAAACTGTTCAATACTTATTCATTCCTTTGCTAGCATCGACATTAACCACAGTGCTTGCTTTTATGCCGATCGCTCTTTTACCTGGAGGTGCGGGAGAATTTGTCGGTACGATCGCCATTGGGGTAATTTTAGCAGTTTGTTCCTCTTTATTTTTGTCTTTAACAGTAATTCCCGCTCTAGCAGCTATCTTTAGAAGCAAGAAAAAGCAAAAAAAAGTAACCTCCTGGTGGGAAAATGGATTTTCCTATCCCAAACTAACATCCCTTTATAATAGAACTCTGCGGTGGTTGTTCGCTAAACCACTAATAGGTATATTATTAGCCCTTACCATACCCGTGACTGGCTTCGTACAAGCTGCAACTTTACAAAGTCAATTCTTTCCAGCAGCCGATCGCGATCAGCTTCAAATCGAGCTAGAATTACCTTCTTCTGCTTCTTTAGAAGAAACTTTGGCGATTGCAACCAAAGCCCGTAATTTAATTATGGAGAGGAAAGAAGCCGTTAACGTCCATTGGTTCATTGGTAGTAACACGCCGACATTTTATTACAATTTAGCTCAGGGAAAAGAAGGGGAATCAAACTACGCTCAAGCAATGGTGCAATTAAATTCTATTGCAGAAGATAGTTTCGTTAGCAGTCTCCAAACAGAAATGGACGAAGCTTTTCCGATTGCGAGGGTATTAGTGCGAAAATTAGAACAAGGACCGCCTTTTGATGCTCCTATAGAGATGCGTATTTACGGCTCCGATCTCGATCGCCTGCGAATTTTGGGAGAGCAAGCCAGAGGTATCTTAGCTCAAATTCCCAACGTTACCCATACTCGAGACAGTTCGAGCGAGATTTCACCTCAGTTAAAATTGCGTTTAGATGAGGAAAAAGCTAGCTTGGCAGGATTAGATAATGCTAGTATTTCTAGACAGTTGCAGGCTTATTTAGAAGGAACCACGGGGGGATCTGTACTCGAATCTACCGAAGAATTACCCGTCAGAGTTCGGATAGCAGATCGCGATCGCGGAGATTACAGTAAAATTGGTTCTCTAGATTTGCTAGCAACCTCCACAGCTCGAGATAGTATCGACAACCGATCGCTCAGAAACATTCCCTTATCTAGTTTGGGAGATATAGATCTAACACCAGAAAATTCAGTTATTACCCGACGCAACGGCAAGCGTTACAATTTAGTCCAAGCTTTTATCGCTCCTGGAGTCCTTCCGTCAGAAATATTAGCTCAATTTCAAACGAGCTTAAAAGATGCTAATTTAGAGCTACCTTCTGGCTATTCTCTAGAATTTGGGGGCGAAGCAGAACAGAGCGATACAGCTGAAGGTGATTTAGCTGCTAATATCGGCGTATTATTAGTATTGATGGTAGGGGTGCTAGTGCTATCTTTGAGTTCATTTAAACTAGCTGGTATCATCGGCATAGTCGGTATTTGCTCGATCGGTTTGGGATTGTTCTCTTTATGGTTGTTTGGCTATCCTTTAGGCTTTATGGCAATTGTTGGCACGATCGGCTTAGTCGGGGTAGCTATTAACGATTCCGTGGTCGTTTTAGCTGCTTTATTAGAAAATCCCGCAGCAAAGAAAGGCAATCGTCGAGCAGTCAGACAAATTGTATTGCACTCTACTCGTCACGTCATTACTACAACTTTAACTACCGCTATCGGTTTCGTTCCCTTATTATTACAAGGTGGTGGTTTTTGGCCTCCTTTGGCAATTGCGATCGCTGGTGGTGTTTGCGGAGCTACCCTTTTAGCATTGTATTTCGTTCCCTGTGCTTATATATTAACCCTCGAGGCTCGATCTATTTCTCCTAAAGTCCTTACTTTAGTGAAGATCGAAGGGTGCAATCAAAAGTGGTAGTAGAGATTGAGAGGCAATCAAAAGGCAGAAAAAATTTATTGGAAGCAGTATAAAATAGCTCGGTTCAACTCTAAGCTTTTACACTGCCTACTGTCCCCTTTTAAGTTAGTAGCCGAAAATATTTATCAAATTTATAGGGAAGTCCTCTTGTAACCCATAAATTTCCCACCCACAAATAACTTAGTGACAGCGACTTCCCTATAAAAAATAAGTACCTGAGCAAAATTAATTGTACATTTTAAATTCCCCAAACCCTTGATATGAGGGAAATTTGCCGGTCGAGAATATACACATAATTTTGCTCAGGTACTTAACTCTCTTCTGTCACTCTGGGTTGAAAGCCTAATTTTTCGTGGGCTGCATCGACGTTAACTCGTTAAATCAACCCAGAGTGACAGAAGTAGGTTAAATACATCTCTGGTCATGGATTTAGTTAATAAAGCTTTGAAAAAAATCGACTATCTGCCATTACTTTATTAATAGAACTAAAAATATTTTTTTTAGCCATCTGGAAGAGTAACTTGTCAGAAAATAAACTACATTTTTATGTTAAAATGTCCAGTTTGTAATTATACCCAGTCGATTGGGTGAAATTCCTGACTCTGTAATTATGGGGGTACTAAATTTATCTTAATAATGTTAAAAAAGAAACATAAAGTATTAAGAACCTTTAAAGATCCCAAGGGAGATACGTAAGATTATGTCTCTAGAACCTCGCCAATTCTTGACCAAGATGGAGCAAAGAATGCTCTTAACTGATGAAGACAAGGCTATACTTCAATCCAACGCAGATTGGGGCAAAGAAAAAGCATCCCACATGACAGATCATTTTTACGCCTATTTAGAGCGGGATGAAGAAATGGCAAACATCTTACATGCTGGGCAAGGGCGTATGGATAGATTGCGCTCTACCTTTATCGAATGGTTTCACGAAATGTTTACCGGCATGGATAATTGGGGCGAAGAATACGCACAGAGACGCTGGCGCATTGGATTGGTACACGTCAAACTAGGTATAGGACCTCAACACGTAGTTCCAGCTATGGCAACTGTCATTCACGAATCTGAAAAAATAGTAAAAGAAGAAGGCAAAGATGTTTCAGTGATTAATCCTCTGAGCAAAATTTGCATGATCGACCTTGCTTTTATCGAACAAGCATATGTAGAAGTTTCCTCTCAGGCTGTGCAGCGAGAAACTGGTTGGACTGAAAGTTTATTTAGACGTTTGATTGCCACTGGTGCAGGCTCAATGCAATAAAATAAACTTATCGATCGTCGTTGATAGATTAAGTTTGGATTTGCTATTTCATAGCAAATCCAAGTATGTAATCTCGATCGATACCACTTCAAAGTAACTCACCTTACTAAAAATCCAAATCTACCACCAAGACATTTATTTCCAAATTCATGGTAATGGAATACTCTGTTTTACAAGACTTATTACAAAATTTTGTTACTGGCACTCCTGATGTTGAAGGAGCTGCTATAGTAAGCCCAGATGGTTTGCCCCTCGGTTCCGTCTTGTCTTCTAACATGGATGAAGAAAGAACCTCTGCTATGTCGGCAGCGCTGCTTTCTCTCGGCGATCGCATCGGTCAAGAACTTGCTAGAGGCAATATCGATCGCTTATTTGTTGAAGGAGAAAAAGGCTACGGTATTCTGGTTGGCTGCGGCACTGAAGCAGTGTTGTTGGTCTTAGCCAGTAAAGCTGCTAAGCAAGGACTACTGTTTTTAGAAATTAAACGTTTAGCTGGAGAACTCACCAAGCTACTATCTTAATTGTTAGCAAAGTTAGCTAATGTAGCGATAGAGCAACATCCGCTCTCATGAGGCACTAAAATCTGTAGGATGGATCAACTCAGAGCCTCAAAACCTCCCACAACATCCAGCAATTCTGCGGTGATCGAAGTTTGGCGATCGCGGCGATATTGTGCATTTAGATCCCCTAATCGTTCCTCTATATTCTTTTGAGCTGATTGCATCGAAGCAAGACGACTGGCGTTTTCGCTGGCTAAAGAGAAGGCAAAAGCGCGATAAAGGGAAACAAATATATATTGTCGGATTAATGCGGAAAACAATTGATTCTCATCCATTGTAAAGGTGGGTATCGTAGAAGAAGACCATTGTTTTCGCTGTAAACTGCTCAACCAATTCAGATCGAGCGGTAAAAGCTGGAAACTCACGGGGCGATAGGAAGCATTAGAAGTAGTTTGATTGTATAGTAAAACAATTCTCTCGATCTGTTGTTGCTCCCACTGCTCAATTTTTAGTAAAACTTGCTGCACTTTTTCTGTAATGCCCACAGCTGAATTAGCAAGGGAAAACTGTGCGTCGATCGCATATCCAGCTGCTTCTATTGAGTAAACAACTCGCGATCCTACAACTGCAATAACTGGTTTTGTTGATTGCTTGAGGTAAGCTAGTCCGTGAGAGGCAATTTGCTCGTTAAACTGACCGCACAAACCGCGATCGGAGCCAAATATAATCGCCCCCAAACGACTTTGAGATCGGGCTTTTTCCCCACTAGCTGAAAGAGGAAAGCTCACTTTTCCAGAAAAGTATTGCTGTCTCAAAACAATTTGTAAGCCCATTTCCACAGTACGGTTGTAATCGGTCAAAGATTCTAAAGCTTTTTCGTACTGTCTGATACTCACTGCTGCAAGCGCCTTCATTGTTTTGACAACAGTATACAGATCTTGAATGCTGTTAATTTTTCTTTTTAAGGACTCAGTTGTTGTCACGTTTTTACTCTCGATCGTTATTTGTTTGGAAAGAAAGACTTACTTCTCGGCAAATATTCAATAAAGCATCTCGATCGGCTGCGGTTAATTGTTCCCCCGATGTAATACGCTTGGCAACTTCTGTAAGATTTTCGACTACAGCTTGACGCACAGCCCTAGATACTTCCTCAATGCGATCGAGTGGAACATTATCAAATACTCCCTCACTGACAGACAAAAGGACGGCTATTTGCTCAACTACAGATAATGGTTCTGATTCGGGTTGTTTTAGTATTTCCCTGACGCGACGACCCCTTTCAATAGCTTGTTTAGTATTTTCATCTAGCTGAGTCCCAAAGCGCGCAAATACCTCTAATTCTTGAAATTGAGAATAAGATAGACGCAAATTACCAGCCACACTTCGATAAGCTGGTAATTGAGTTTTTCCCCCCACTCTAGACACGGATTTTCCTACATCCACAGCAGGTAATATTCCTTGTCGAAATAATTCGGGAGATAGATAAATCTGACCGTCTGTAATTGAAATTAGATTAGTGGGAATATAAGCAGACATATTTTGTGCTTGGGTCTCCACGATCGGTAAAGCAGTAAGAGATCCGCCACCTTTTTCTTTTCGTAAATGGGTCGATCGTTCTAACAGACGGGAATGTATGTAAAAAATATCTCCTGGATAAGCTTCTCGACCAGGAGGACGACGCAATAATAAAGATAATTGTCGATATGCCCAGGCGTGACGGCTGAGATCGTCGTATACAATTAATACGTC
>JAAUYD010006885.1_pt1 | contig 31490 bp, 25 predicted proteins | sample 7278101 | NCBI WGS metagenome assembly JAAUYD01 (sample SAMN14350128, study PRJNA611818) | marine sediment metagenome | isolation source: surface marine sediment (0.6m) | place: French Polynesia: Moorea | collected 2018-08
GCCGTTTCTGTCGCGGCCCTAACCATTTACGATATGGCAAAGGCGGTTGATCGTTCGATGACCATCACTGACGTGCAGCTGGCTTTTAAATCTGGCGGCAAAAGCGGTACCTATCAGGCTTAAGTGGATCACAATAAGCTTTATTAAAAAACAGCCGCGGATTATCCCAGATTAATACCGATTTTTCTCTGCAATCTGCGAAAATCTGCGTAATCTGCGGACAGTTAAATTTTGAAAAGTTTTTGTAAATCACATAAGAGTGTGTTTAATAATTCGTTGAAGACGAAGGCTGAGTCTAATTGAGCGGCTATGGGGTGAGTCGTTTCGGCTTCGACAAGCTCAGCCAGCGCTTTGCTCGCGTTTTTTAACGCATTCTAAGTCGATTACAATACTTTCCTATTGAATACACAACGATATTGACGAGAATCTTTATGGAATTTTCAATTCGATTATTTGCTACATTGAAGGATAAGGCTGGAAAGGGGCGCATTTCAATCAATTTAGACGTGCCGACCACGGTTGATGCGCTGCTCGATACCCTGGCGGCCGCCCATCCAGAGCTGGAAATCGGGCTGGAAACCGCCATTATTGCGGTCAACCGCAATTTTGCAGAAGGGGATACTCCCATTGAAGCCGGCGATGAAATCGCCATTTTCCCTCCTGTCAGCGGCGGCAACACATCTTTTCCTCATCCGGTTTATTTCGCCCTGACAACCGATCAACCGGATCTCAACGCGATTCATCGGGAATTGATCCGGCCGGACGTAGGGGCGATCATCACTTTTTCCGGCTCAGTTCGAGGCGAAACGCAGCGGGCCGGTTTGCCTGCAGAAACGCTCTCCCTGGAATATGAAGCGTACGAAGAAATGGCCCAGGATCGAATGGCCCAGATCGCCTACGAAATATGGGAGAAGTGGCCGCTGGTCAAAGGGGTTGCCATCGTACAGCGTATCGGCCAGCTTCACGTCGGTAATTTGACAACGCTGGTTGCCTGTGCGGCCGGTCATCGTGACCAGGGTGCCTTTGCTGCCTGTCGCTACGGAATTGATCGCCTCAAAGAAATTGTGCCGGTCTGGAAAAAAGAAATTGGCCGCGATCAAAGCGTCTGGGTTGAAGGGGAATACAAGCCCTCCACCCAGGACAATCTCCCAAATAATAATCAATGAGTCAAAATCAAAATTGGCAAATTCAGGTCGCGAAATTCGCCCAAAAACATAACTTATCCGGTACGGTGGGGGTTTATTTATTAGATCTCATTAGCGAAGTCGGTGAAGTGGCCAAGGAGCACCTGAAATCAACAGCATATGGTCAACAGCTACCAACTTCCACTTCCGATCGATTTTCAGAAGAATTAGGGGACGTGTTATTTTCACTGTGTCTGGTTGCTCATCATGCCGGGGTAGATTTGGATCATGCCCTGCAAACGGTTTTACAAAAATACACCAACCGCTGGGAAGAGTCCGGTGATATCGGCAGCGAGTCGATTGGCGCATCAGAAAACATGACATTAAAATAAACAGTTAAATTTTTTATTTGCAAAGGGAAGAAGGACATGCAAAACGGGAAAAATCGTGTCGTCATTACTGGGGCGGGGCTCGTTACCCCATTAGGACACAACATCAAAGACACCTGGGAGGCTATTTTAGCTTCAAAAAGCGGTATAGCCACCAAATCCGAGCAATTCGACATCCAGGATGTGAGCATTGACGCGGTCTGTGAGGTCAAAGGATTTGATGCTCAAAGCTATTTAGGTCGCAAGGAAGCCCGTCGTCGTGATCGCAACCAGCAATTTGTGGCGGTAGCCGTCAAAGAGGCTCTTGAACAATCGGAGCTGGTCATCAACGATGGCAATCGGGAAGATATCGGGATCCTGATGGGGACCGGCGTTGGCGGCATTCAAACAACCATTGAAGTGGAGCATACCCGTCAGCAAAATGGCCCTCGCCGGGTTTCACCATTTGCGGTTCCAATGATCATGCCAAACGGCGCGGCCGGTATGACGGCCATCGACTACGGTATTCAGGGGCCGAGCACCACGATTACCACCGCCTGTGCGGCAGGGAACGATGCCATTGGCTACGCATTTCGACAGGTTCGGGACGGTACAATTCAGGCGGCCATCACCGGCGGCACAGAAGCACCATTAACCTTAATGACGATAGCCGGTTTTGATCGAGCCGGCGCGCTCTCCCATCGCACAGAGGGCACACCCAGCCCGTTTGATCGCAATCGGGATGGGCTGGTGCCTGGTGAAGGCGCTGGCGTTTTGATCCTTGAGTCATTGGATCATGCACTTGCTCGTGGAGCAGCAATAATTGGTGAAATTATCGGCTATGGGCAGACCTCTGATGCCTTCCACATTACCGCCCCGGCCGAAGGGGGTGCAGGGGCAGCCCGGGCAATTCGTCGCGCGTTAGCTGATGCCCACATCTCAATTGAAGACGTCGATTACATCAACGCCCACGGAACGGGGACGGTGCTCAACGATTCTTCAGAGACAATGGCCATCAAAAGCGTGTTTGGCGAACATGCCTACAATATCCCCACCAGTTCTACCAAATCGATGACCGGTCATATTATGGGGGCCACCGGGGCGATTGAAACGGTTCTGTGTACTCTAGCGTTAAAAGATCAGGTGATCCCACCGACCATAAACCTCAACCAACCGGCCGATGATTGCGATCTAGATTATGTCCCGAATCACATTCGACCGGGAAATATCGAGATTGCCATCAACAACGCGTTTGGATTTGGGGGCCACAACGCCGTGCTGGTCATTAAGCGGTATGGGTAGTAGCAATTATCCGGGATTCTAAAAAAATCCCGGATAATAGTATAAGTTACCTCTGCGGAAACAGTTTGCCTGCAATCGCTTCCTTACTACCGACGAACGGCCGGTTGTTATACTCTGTTACTTCAATGCCACACTCTCTTAAATCGTCTAAATTAAAGAAAAAAGGTTTGGAGGAAAACGTGCTGGCTACCCACTGCCAGGATAAATTATTGGATGCCGGGTCTCCGTCAGATAAATGCATCAAATACCACTGTGCGCCAGTCTGCCAGCGCACTCTCCGCCAATGGACGATGTAGGCGGCCAACCACCTGCGAGCGTGATTGTGCAGATAACCGGTCCGATAAAGTTCATGAATAAATAGATCCATGCAGGTGCCGGTTTCACCGGCCTGCACATCTTTTGGCAGCTGATGATCGTACTCCTGGGCTAAAAAACCGGTTTTATAACGCTCTATATCTTCCCAAAGACCAATCCCTAACTCTCGATATAATCTTTGAAAATAATCCCGCCAAGCCAATGCCTGAACTAATTTTGTGGCATCCCCAGGATGGCAAACTTTGCGCAAAACCCTCTCGCGTATTTCATCCAGGGTAACCATTCCCTGCCGGATATAGGCGGTAATATCTCCATCCAGATGTTTTTTCGGCTGTGTTGCCGTTTGGGAAACAATATGTTGCCCTTTTTCTGCGGCCGGTTGCCCATCGCCCAAAAGAGAAATTATTTCGGCATCCCAAGATTTGGCGTGTGGGCATATCTGCTGTACATACGCCAAGATCTCCTGGCGATTAGCAAAATCAAAACGAAAACCCACTATTGGTGTGTTCAAGGTCATTCATGTAACTCCAGATACCTTTTAGCACACGCATCAATCAAAAAAGGAAGCAGGGTTTTAATGCATAGTACCAGAGTACCAATAGTACACAATTTATCGGCTTTTGAATAGTGAATTTTTAGCAATCAAGATGTCAATTAGGACGCAAAATGCTAGAATCTGCCCCGTTTGTCAAAAACCAATCAGTTCGTTAAATACAACAACACAACAGGTAAGCAAAAGATTGTGCCTGACGTACAGAGTGTTGGAGGGCGTGGCTCGATACACTTGCAAAACAATGCATGAGGAGGTTCTCTGTGCTTCCTGGCTTTCTGTGATGGGCTCACTTCTGCCCGTCAGTCAGCTGTAGCTTCAAAAACTGGTGCTCCCTCCACGTGGTTCACTATTAAAAAACAGCCGCGGATTTCACGGATTAACACGAATTTTTACAGATTTCTCTCTTGCTCCTGCGGAGCTCTGCGAAAATCTGCGCAATCTGCGCAATCTGCGCAATCTGCGGACAAATAATTTTAGAAAAATATTTATAAACCACTTATTATTCTGTAACTTAAGCTTTCTTAATAACTTTTGCCGATGAATATTGAAGATTTACAAATGAATGTGGCTATGAACCGACTTTCAAAACAGACTCGTCATCCCCGCGCAGGCGGGGATCCATCGGTGGCCATCCAGTGGATTCCCGCTTTCGCGGGAATGACGTTCCCTATTGGGGTTTGGTTGTCAAAACTAAAAATTCATCGGCCGCCGCAGAAAATTGCTAGAAATAAGAAGTAAAAAATAGTTCTGTTACAGAGTACTTAATTACTTAAAATCGAAAAAAAGACATATGACCGATCGACCCCCCGATAATGAAATTACTAAACTTTATGCTCGCCTCGAAGATGAGCTGTCGGAATTAATCGCCGGTTTCAAATTTAGCTCCGATATTGGTTTGCGTCTCGAGCGTATGCAGCACCTTTTGCAGCTGCTCGGTCATCCCGAACGGAAATTCCGGGCGGTTCATATTGGCGGCACCTCCGGTAAAGGGTCAACCGCAACCCTGGTTGCCGCTATTTTGCAGGCGGCCGGTTTTCAGGTGGGGGTTCACACATCTCCCCATTTGCAAATTGTCAACGAGCGTCATCAGGTCAATGGCCGCCTGATTTCCACAACCGCTCTGTATGCAGCCTGGCAAACGGTCAAAAAGGCGGTTGAGGAGGTTCAGCAATCCAATCGATTTGGTTCCCCAAGCTACTTTGAAGTGCAGGTAGCCCTTTCTTTTTTGATTTTTGCCGAGGCAGGTGTCGACTTTGGGGTAATAGAAGTGGGTTTAGGAGGACGAATCGACCCTACTAACGTGATACCGGCCGAGGTGGCGATATTGACCGCCGTGGGCCTCGATCATACGGAAATATTGGGGGATACGATTGAAAAAATCATCCAGGATAAGGCGGGCATCATCAAAACCGGACAAAAAGTTATTTCCGGCTGTTGGCAGCCTGCAGTGCAAAAAATCATCACCCAGCGCTGTCAGCAAAAAAGCGCTCGCCTCTGGCAGCTCGGCCGGGATTTCCGAGTTCAGATCCACGACCACGCTCATGCCGACTTCTTCTTTCCCGGCCGCGCCTTCAAAAATGTTGAAATTGCCCTTCAGGGAGAATTCCAGGCTCATAACGCCGCTCTGGCCATCGCGGCGGTCCGACAGCTGGAAGGAGTAGAAATTCCTGAAAACGCGATTCGCGATGGATTGGCAAACGCTGCGCTTCCCGGCCGCGTGGAAATAATGCAGCAAAATCCGCTGGTCATCATCGACGGGGCCCACAACCCCGATAAAATTCGCGCCTCGGCCAGCATTATCAACCAGCTGCGAACCGGCCGCCAGGTGATCACCGTATTGGGCGTCAAAAAGGGAAAAGATGCGGCAGAAATTGTGCCTCCGCTGGCTCAGTTGAGCGATCAAATTATCTTGACCACCTTTCAACCCAAGGGGTTGTGGACCGCTTTTGAACCAGTGCAGCTTGGTCAACTGGTAGTGGATGCCCGGCCGGATTTGCCGCTCTACATCGTTGAAGAGCCGCTTGAGGCGCTTGATTTTGCCCTATCAAAGGCTAGATCTGACGATATTGTCTTGGTTACCGGTTCCCTTTATCTGGTTGGCGACGTGCGCGAGAGATGGTTTCCTCGCGATGAGCTGCTGATCGAGCTGGAATATCCGGCGAAACAACCCACACCCACCACACCTCCAAAATAAGAAGAGTTATGTCAACTTCAAACGCGGCCGATCGCTATCGGGAAGCCCTAGCCTGGCTTTGGTCTCTGGTAACCGATCCCCAGGGAAAAAGATTTTTACGCCAAAAAACCATCGAAACGCGGCGGCAAGAAATGGCGGCTCAGCTGGCCCATACCAAAGCATTCCTCGCCTTTGCCAGTCATCCGGAAAAGCAGGTCAAGACCGTCCACGTAACCGGTACCAGCGGCAAAGGATCGGTCACCATGATGATCGCCCATCTCCTGCAGCAGCGAGGACTGACGGTCAGCCACCACACGACCCCCTATCTGCAAACGCCACGCGAAAAGATGATCACCAATGACAAAATGATCAGCCAAAGTTTCTTTGCAGATATGGTGGATGAACTGCGCGGGTTGGTTGGAGATTGGGATCAATCAATCGGCCGGGATCAGCCGCTAAAATACGGCGAGGCATGGGTGATTTTAACCTTTCTATGGCTGGCCCGCACCGCCCCGGATTGGGCCATCATCGAAACCGGCATGGGCGGCCGCTTTGACCCAACAACCGCGTCGCCGGCTGAAATCGCGATCATCACCAACGTTGCTCGCGATCATGTTAAATCGCTGGGACCAGAATTAAGCGATATCGCCTGGCACAAAGCAGGCATTATCCGCCCCCAAAAACCGGCCGTCACCGGCGTCACCCAACCCGATTTGCTGGCCATCGTCCAGCGTGAAGCAGATGAGCAGCAGGCCCCGCTCTATATTTTAAACCGCGATTTTTCATATTCGGCCGACTCATCCGGAGCCGTAACGGTGAACGCCCCCTATCAAACCTACAAAAACGTGCCCGTTGGGCCGGCCGGCCGCTTCCAGCAGCTGAATGCGGCCCTGGCCCTCACCGCGGTTGATGTGTTGACCCATGGAGAATCAAACGTTGCCCCTTCCCTGGCTGCTTTGACTTGTCCCGGCCGCCTGGAACAGGTCAGTGAGCAGCCGCTGGTCATTCTCGATGGGGCGCACAATCCCCACAAAATGGCCGCTCTGGTTGACAGCCTGCAGCTGCTTCATCCCCAACGGAACAAAATCGCCCTGGTGGGCGGGATCGCCAACAAGGAAGTACTGTCAACGCTGCGGCCACTGGCCGAAATTTGTGATCGGGTGGTTGTTACCCGGCCGGATGTTCCCGGAAAACCGGCCCGCGATCCGGAACAAATCGCCAACCAGCTGCGGGCGGTCATGCCCCACAAAAACATTTCAGTCGATGAAAGCCCCCATCACGCCATAGACTGTATTATGTCAACTATGAACAGGGAGGATTGCTTAATTATTTCAGGTTCACTATATCTTGTTGGTCACTCAAGAGAATATTGGTATCCTTCCGCCTGAATGTAACCTGAGCTGCGAGCTTTTGGCGCAGCCGAATGATTGAAAATTTACAAATAAACACGGTTATAAACCGTTTTTCAAAACAGGCCCGTCATCCCCGCCTTCGTGTTCGCAGGGACAGCGGGAATGCCAACGCTAATTTTAGCCACGGATTAACAAGGATTTTCACAGATTTATCTCTGTAATCTGCCAAAATCTGCGTAATCTGCGGACGATTTTTCTTATAACATTTTTTGCAAACCACTTAAAAAACGCAGCGCGATGCACCATCACTATTTGGAGGTTTAATGGGACTCAAAGCAGACAATTGGATTCGTAAAATGGCGCTTGAACAAAATATGATCGAGCCATTTGTGGAAAATCAGGTTCGCGAAAACGTCATTTCATACGGCTTGTCCTCGTACGGATACGACGTGCGCTGTACCGATGAGTTTAAAATTTTTACCAACGTGCGCTCGGCCGTGGTCGACCCCAAACATTTTGTCCCCGAATCGTTTGTCGATTTTAAGGGAGATGTGTGCATTATTCCTCCCAATTCGTTTGTGCTGGCCCAGACGGTTGAATATTTTCGCATCCCGCGCAACGTGATCACCATGTGCATCGGGAAATCGACATACGCTCGCTGTGGCCTTATCGTCAACGTCACCCCGTTTGAACCGGAATGGGAAGGGTATGTGACCCTCGAAATTTCCAACACAACCCCTCTCCCAGCCAAAGTTTACGCGTATGAAGGGGTGGCTCAGGTCCTTTTCTTTGAAGGGGATGAACCGTGTGATATTACTTATGCCGACCGCAAAGGTAAATATCAAAAGCAGAAAGGAATTGTACTGCCAAGAATTTAGAGACTTCTAACTCAGGACTCAGGACTTCTAACTCAGGACTTCTTACTTTCTATGTCACGTCAAATTTACGTTCCCCCCGGTGGCCCCCCTCAGGTTGAACGGCCGAGCCCGGAAATATATGCGGCGATGGGTGAAGAAAACATCTTTCGCATGCTGGCTGATTTTTACCAGCTGTTGAGCCAATCCGCCATCAAGTCGATGTTTCCGCGAACGGAAGCGCTGCTGGATGAGGCGGCCCATAAGTCCGGAGCCTTTTTTGTGGGCTTGCTGGGCGGCCCGCCTCTCTATCACATGCAGTACGGCTCCCCTATGCTGCGCGGCCGGCACATGCCGTTTCCAATTGATGATAGCGCTCGCACGGTGTGGCTCGACTGCTTTGACCAGATCCTGGCCGATGCCCCGGAAAATTACCGCTTTCCCCCTCAGCACATCGCCGGTTTCCGCAACTTCCTGTATGCGTTTTCGACGTGGATGGTTAACACGAAGGAATAATCAATAGTTAATTGTCAATTCTCAATGATCAATTGACTAACCTCGACACATATCAAAACAAAATTGACAATTGGCAATTGACCATTAACTATTGACCATTGAACACGTCGGGTCGACTATAATGGCCCACCACGTCAAAATCCAGCTTGCTGCGGGCGACATCGGCCAAATCGAGGTCGGCAATCAATATGCCCTCTTCATCAAACAGAGGCCCGGCCAGAATCTCTCCCAGGGGGGATACAATGACGCTTCCCCCGCGGCACATGATTTCCGGTTGAGAAGCCAGATCCTCAATACCGGGCAAATCGGCCGGATACATCTCTTTGGTCACAAATTGATTGCACCCCAAAACAAAACAGCGCCCTTCGCAGGCGATATGCTGCATCGTGGCCAGCCACGAATCTCGGGAATCTGCTGTGGGAGCTAAATACAAATCAATCCCTTGTCTGTAAAGGGCCAGACGGGCCAGAGGCATATAATTTTCCCAGCAAATTAACCCGCCCATTTTTCCAAACGGGGTCTCTACCAGCTGCAAATCATTCCCGCGCCCTTCCCCCCAAATTAATCGCTCCGTCCCGGTCGGTTTGAGCTTGCGATGGTGCTGAACCAGGTGTCCGGCCGGATCAAAATAAAGCAGGCTGCAATAAAGGGTGCCCCCCGCCCGTTCGGTAATGCCCACAACCAGAAACACCTGATGGTTTCGGGCAATTTCGCCAAGGGAGGCCGTTGTTTGGCTGGGGACCTCCACGCTGTTGGCAAAATATCGCTCCCACGTCAACCGGCCGGTCGGCGTGCGGCTGCCGACTACCGTGCCAAATGACAATCCGCGTGGGTAAGCGGGGATAAACGCCTCTGGAAACAACACCAGCTGCGCTCCCTTTGCGGCCGCCTCGGCCGTTAAGCGAGCCACTTTGTCCACCGTTGCTTCCCGGTCAAATAAAATTGGGGCCGCCTGAACAACGGCCGCGCGAACGGTTGCAAATTGATCACCACCCATTAAAAACACCGCCTTTTTATGTCAAGCAATACCTTTCCCGCACTCAATCACTCAACCCCGTACCCAGAAAACGCTGTGTTAAAGGGTGAACCCCATATCGCTTTTCCTGCAGTGAACCGCGAACCTCAATTAAGGAGCGGCGCGTTAACTCCGTGATGGCTTCCCACACGCGCTCCTCCGGCAAATCAAAGACGGACAGCATTTCCTCCACCCGCACGTCATGATCACCAATCTCGCCGATTTTTCGCAAAATGTGCTGGGCTTCTGGTGACAAAATACTCCAAATGCGTTTATAAATCGGTTGATACACATCCACACTTGAAAGATGGTGTCCTTGCCTGAAATCTTCCAGGATAACCGACAGTGGCAGTACATCTAGCACGCGGGAGATAAGCTTGATCGCTAATGGGTGTCCACCAACCGTTTCATAAATCGTCTCAACCGCGTCATCTCGATCTTTCGCTGCGGCGGCCGACTTGCTTTGCGATCCCAGGATTTTTAGCTGCTCAAAAAACAAATCCTTGACGGCCGGTGGTGAAAGTTCTCCCACGTTTAGATGAAACACGCCCGCCTGATTGGCCTGATAGCTGCGGGTCGTCAGCAAAAATTTGCTGGGATTGGCTAATCCGTTGAGCAAATCCATTAGCAGCAGCGTCTCTGATTCACTTTCCAAATTGTCAATGACGATCAAATGGGGCTGGGCCTTTAATGTCTGCCAGACAAAACGATTTTGCTGATTGATCGAAAGCTGATCCGGCCGCTCGATCAGATGTTTCGCCAGCTGTGCCGCCAGCCGCTCAACCATGGCCGAAGCCGGCCAGTGAGCGGCATTAAGGGGATGATCGTTGCGAATCCAAATCACCCGCTCAAATCGAAAAGTCGACAAAATTCGCCGGACCCCCTCATTGGCCACGGCCGTCTTGCCGATCCCCCCCAAACCGATTAGAGCCACAATCCAGGGGGGCGAATCCGTCAACAGTTCCGCTTCCAGCCGATCAAGGGTTTCATTTTGGCCAAATAAGTCAGCATGCGTTTGCGGAGGTAAATCGACCAGGTTTTTTTCAACCAGCTCCTGACGAGCACGCTTCTCCTCAACACAAATCATGTCGGTTATTTGAGATATCCCGTGATCACATTTGCGCTTGGCGGTGGCAATACTCACATTTAACTCTCGGGCCACCGCCTGCAAAACCTTCCCTTGCCAGAACCGTAATTTGATCGCTCGAACAACCTCGGGATCTTGACGTTCGAGCTCCCCTATGATCCGCTCCAGCAACGTGCGAACACCATTCACCTGTGTCGTCCCCAAACGGTTTAGTCGCAAAAATCCAAGCGCCTCTTCCAGGGCCAGGTCACTTGACCAATTGGCCAAGCATCCCGCGACCCCTTGCTCAATTTTGGCGCGTTCTTCTTCTTCTGTCATGATCAGCAATCCCTAAATTTGATGTGCGCCATCTGAAAATGGCATTTGAAAAAAGGTGAAAAAAATTGATAAATTGATTGATCTGATATCATTTAAAATGATTGAAATGCTGGGATTTCTATGCAGTGAGGCGGTTAGGGTTTCCTAATCAGTCATCTCAGATGTGCGATTTCTACACCATGAACGACCCTTCTTCATTTGCAGTTAAAAATGGAAGGGTTTTTCTCTGTCTAAGCGATCGGTTGTGAATATGCGAGGTTGTGTTGACATTTGGGATATTTCTTCACCCCCGCATTAAAATGCGGGGCTAAAGCGGGGCTAAAGGGCCTGACCTGATTGGAAACCAACCCATTAGCCGTCGGTTTTAACCGACGGTTATCGGTTTTAATCGACGGATGTAGAGCAAAATAGAGCATCATATTGAATCAATCATCCACAGAATCTAACTAAAAGCCGCAATCCTTTATAGCTCTCACATTTTAAATAAATGAAACCGTTTCTTCCTGCTTATCCAAATGGGAAACGACGCTTTTTTCCAATTTCCACCCTGAAATTTCTTTTTGCAGCACGTTGACGGCACACGTTTTATCGTTTGCTTCACCTTGCCCGGCCGTCAATCCTTCAACAATGCCCCACACGCAAATGCCGTGGGTGATCAAGGCGATCGGGCCCTCATGCATTGTCGCCAGCTGACGGGCTACAAAGTGCACGCGTGATTTGCAGGTAATTTCTTCTATTTCCGGAAAGCGCGGTTGAACGAGTTGAGGTGATCCCCCCTGCAGGCGCGGAAAATCATCTTTTAAGACGGCCGGATCAAGCCAGCCTTCGCTAAAGTCATACCATTTTGGATTGAGCCATTCGACCAACCCTCCCTCCAACTTTAGAGGTAAATCCAGCGCCTCGGCTATCGCATGACCGGTCTGCACCGTGCGCAGCAGAGGTGAAGCGTAAATCGCCTCCACCCCTTCCGGTTTGAGATAAGCGCCGGTGGCCCGCGCCTGATCTTCACCTGTTGGGGAGAGGGGTGGATCAAACGGCCGCGCCGCCCCGTTTTTCCATGATCGGTCTTCATGATCGATGCGCATGCCGTGTCGAATGACAAAAAGTTTGGACATAAATAACCTTTCCACGGTAACGTGGTTGTTTTTTGACGCCTTTGTATCACCCCGACAAAAAACCGCAAAAATTATCAGAATTTTCACAAATTTCTAAATTGAGGGGGTTTTAACATCAAACAACAGTTACAAAAATAATAGAAACCTTGGTGAGTTGGTAATACCTGTAACCAATTGTACGCTAATTCGTATACAATAAAAAAAATGCGGCAGATGTCCTATGGTTTTTGATTGACGAATCGCTACTTTCAAGCGATGATCAAAATGAGAAAACCGAAATTTATCATACCAAAGATTCACTGCATGGAAGCAAAACTGACACCCGAACAAGATATCATACTCAAACGCACCCGCGATATTTTGGGAGACGTGCGAGATACGTTGGCCACAACCAGCCTCAATCCGGACGATCGGGAGGCTCTGGCCGATTCGATCCGTCAGCTCGACGAGCTGTTTTTGCTCGTCGTGGCGGGTGAATTTAACGCCGGCAAATCTTCCTTTATCAACGCGCTTCTAGGACATGACGGGCTTCTACAGGAAGGGGTCACCCCTACCACCAGCCAAATTTATCTATTGAAATACGGCAGCGAAATCAGCCAAACGCCACGGGAAAAAGGGGTGTGGGTGCAAACCGCCCCGGTGGAAATGCTGGAAACTATCAACATTGTCGATACCCCCGGAACCAACGCTATCTTGCGCGAACACGAAGCCCTGACCGCCGATTTTATCCCCCGATCCGACCTGGTACTCTTCTTGACCTCGGCCGACCGTCCGTTTAGCGAGTCAGAACGGGCTTTTTTGGAAAGAATCAAAGGGTGGGGCAAGAAAATTGTCCTGGTGATCAACAAAATCGATATTTTGGACGACCCGGCTGAAGCGGAAAAGGTAGTTGCCTTTGTCCGCGATTCCGCTCAAAAGCTGGTCGGGGAAATCGCCGGCGTTTTTTCGGTCTCAGCCCGCAAGGCGCTAAAAGCCAAAACCGGTGAACCCCAATGTTGGTCGGAAAGCGGCTTTGAACCGCTGGAAACCTTTATCGAGCAAACCCTTGACAGCACCGGCCGCTTTCGGCTGAAACTGCTCAACCCGCTGGGTGTCGGCCGCCGCTTGGTTAATCAGCAGCTCGACGCCATTCAGGAAGATTGGGAGCTGCTCGAAAACGATCAAACGTTGCTCCACGATATCGAAAATCAAATGCACTTTTACGACGAGGATATGCAGCGCAACTTTGACGCCCGCCTCAGTGAGGTGGACAGTCTCCTGCTCAACATGGAAAAGCGCGGCAACGAATTTTTTGATGACACGCTGCGCATCGGCCGCATCCCCGACCTGATCAAGCGCGAATATATCCAAAATGAGTTCGAACGGGTCGTCGTCGCTGATACACCCCAGCTCCTGGAGCAGCGGGTAGGTGAAATCATCGACTGGCTCGTTGAGCAGGATCTGCGCCAGTGGACGGCCGTTTCAGAACACCTCTCCCGCCGCCGCCAGGACAGCGAAAATCGCATTGTCGGGCAAACCGGCCCGCGGGAAGGCACCCTCGCTTATGATCGGCAGCGCCTCGTTGATTCTATCGGCAAAGAAACCCGCCGCACAATCGAAAGCTATGACCGCTCCAAAGAAGCGGCGCGCATGGCCAGCACATCCCGCGAAGCGGTAGCCGGTCTGGCGGCCGGTGGTATCGGTGTTGGCCTTGGAGCCACGCTGCTCATCATGGCCACCACCGCCTGGGTCGACTGGACCGGGGCCATTACCGGTCTGGGGGCGGCCGCCCTGGGTCTGTTTATCTTCCCCTCCCGCCGCCGCAAAGCCAAAAGCGAGCTGTCGACCAGCCTGGAAGATATGCGTACGGAGCTGCTGGGCACCCTTCGAAACCACTTTGAGCGGGAAATGCGCCGCGGCACCCAGCGCATCGAAGACACGGTGGCCCCCTTCTCGCGCTTTGTCCGCGCCGAAAAAGAGAAAATTGAAGGCCATCGCAACGCCCTGATTGAACTCGAAGCACATATCGAGGGGCTGCTCAAACAGGCGGAAGCAGTGTAAATAGTTCTAAGTGCTGAGTTAAAAGTCCTAAGTCTCTATGCCGTCAGGGAGCGACTTAAAATTATCAATTTAGCCCTCAAGACTTATCACTCAGCACTCGGGACTCAGCACTCAGGACTTTATTTTGATTGTACGCAAGCTCAACCACAACGGCCGTGAAGTGTGGCGGTATCCGGCCGAACTGGTCAAAAAAGAACCCCATCTCATTGTCATTCAGGCGCTGTTTAATCGGGACGACCTCAATCTTGGCTATACGACATTTCGTCGGGGAGATTTGTTTGTCGAGTTTTTTTACAGCGACCGCTGGTACAACGTTTTTGCCATTTATGAGAAAGATGGCGCTCTGCGCGGCTGGTATTGCAACATCTGCCGGCCGGCGATTTGGGACGATCAGCGCATCGATTGTGAAGATTTGGAACTCGATGTTTGGGTTGAACCGGATGGCACTTCCCTTGTTTTAGATCAGGATGAGTTTGAACAACTCAACCTGGCCGCTGACGATAAGGAAAAATCACTCCTGGCCCTCAACAACGTCTTGGAACTGGCACAAAATGGCCATCTGCCAAGATAGCTAACCCCTCACGCAAATTTTTTCACTCCGATGATTAAATTCATCGGCCAAAGAGACCGAAACGCGATAAATCGCGTTGATTTTCCGGATTTTAATGATCTACAAAATAATTGTGCAATAGATTCATTCGACAGTTACATCGTCCGCGGATCCCCTGTCATCCAGAGCGAAGCGAAGGATCTCGTCAGGCAGCATCTAGGCAAAATCTGCTAAAACAGAAGGACTTTTCTCCCGGCAATGGCCCATTTTGATGAGGGTTGGCGGGATTCTTCACGCCGCTGCGCTCCGTTCAGAATAACATGTGTGCTGAACCAAGCAACCACCTATGATTCTGGCCGATAAGCCGCTTCTTCAACCCGCTCCCGTATCTCCTCAAAACGCACATCTTCCGCCGCGTGCTCGGCCGGGGTTTGCGCCGGCCGTCGCCACGCCCGATACACCCGCTGCATGCGTCGATACTCCGCTAAAATGCGGCGGCGGGCCGCGTTACCGGCCGCCATCGAAGTGTAGCCATGATACCGGGAAAAACGCCATCCCTGGTACCGACGCCACCCCCACCAGCTCAAGCCCCCTGTCAACAAAATCGCCCCGATAATCAGCAGCGGCGTCATCAAAATGCCGCCAACGGCCGCCGCCCCTTCAGCCAGCGCCCCAAATGGAATCGCCGGCAAATCAAGCGATCGCCCAAAGTTGGCCAGCGTCGAACGCCGCACCCGGCCGGTTTGCACATCCCCCTCCCAACCTGGGGTTGGTTCAAAGGGAATCCAGCCGTATTCCGGAAAATACACCTCCACCCAGGCGTGCGCATCCATCGCCCGCACCGTATACAAATTTGACAGCGGATCAAACTGGCCGCTGCCGTAACCGGCCGTTAGGCGGGCGGGAATCCCTATGGAGCGCAGCATGACCACCATGGCCGATACGTAATGCTCACAAAAGCCGGTTTGATCCACAAACAAAAATTGATCAACCGCGTCGGTGTTGGGTGCCTGTGGCGGAGGGAAAAAATCATAAGGGTAGGCGCTCAACAAATGATTTTGGATGGCCAGCGCCTTGTCGTACGGATTTTCCGCATCGGCCGTCAAATCACGAGCCAGTTGTCGGGTACGATCGGTAATCGTTTCCGGAAGCTGCAAATATTGCTCGAGAATTTCAGGTGGATAATCACTCCCGGCTGCCCGCAGCTCCTGCGGCTCAAAGCGGCTGCTAATTGACAGCACCGAGTAGGTCATCCCCTGCTCCAGCGTTTCCCCCAGGCGAATGCCGCCGGTTTCATCAATGGCGATCTGCTGGGCAGCCAAATACAGCTCCACCGGCTGACCGCCAACAAACGCTAAATTAGGCAGCGGCTGCTGAATATAGAAGGTCTGCAAAAACGGCTCTCCGGCCGGCGGGTCGTCGTCGAGCACATAGCTCAACTCGGTGACCGGCCGGCTCATCAGGGTCACGTTTTCCGGGTTGCTCTGGATCCACGTCCGGCCGTCGTATTCGTCATAGGCGTGGCTGCGCCAGTAACTTTTGGCCGGGCTGCGCACGTACATCATAATCGTGGGATTGAGCCCTCCGCGGTAGCTTAAATCGAGACGGGAATCAAAACCGTGATAATAATCACTCGAATCGTTGGACCATCCTTGAACCTGAACGACGGGCAAAGCCGGGTTGACAATTTGCCCTTTCGGTCCTCCCTGAATAGGCACGCGCAGGGTGATGGGTGGAATTAGCGGCGTGCCTACCAGGCGCGGCAGAAGGAAAAATATCAACGTGCCTACAGCAGTGACAAAGAGACCGATCCGTAATGCTGTGAGCGGTAGGATGGAGAGATATCCCGGCCGTTCAGCCGTTGATCGATCGGGATGGGCGGTCAACACTCCTTCTGCTTGAAGGATGTCGTTTGCCTCTGCGCGATGTAAAAACCACAAAAATAATCCCACGTAAACGAGCAGGAAAAGCAAAAAGAGGGGGGTGCGGCTCAAAATGGCGGCCACATATAAATTGGCTCCGCCGAGCAGCCAGCCGGTCATCATTTGCCGGCGGGAGAACACCTCCCAATCCGCCAGGGTCATGCCCAACATCGCCATTTGTGCCTGAGGGTAAGGTAAACCAACCGCCAAACCAAACATCATCCAGCACACGGCCAGATGAAGGGCAATAAAAATAATGAGACGCACCCGTTTGCTGGGGGCGTGGCGGGCGCCGTGGGCATACTGATGGGCGAAAACAATCCCGGCAACGGCCGCAGCCCCGAACACCCACAAACCAATGCCGCCCGTCCAGGCCAGAAAAAGCACGCTGGCGATTTGGCCGATCATCAAAATACGCCTGAGCTCCCAAGAATCTTCGGGGACAGCGGGCGCTCGCTTAAAAAAGCGCTGCATCATAACGCCGCACTCCGCTGCTTCCGACCCAGCCACCAAATGCCCCACGCGGCCGTCATGATGAATCCGCTGGGAATGACCCAACCGATAAAAATTGCCAGATGAGCGGCCAGAGCAAAGGGGCTGACGGTGTTTCGGGCGATGTATTCAGACAGCGTGCAGGGATACGGTTCAATGTCCATGATTCCCGGGCAAATGCCGCTAAAATTTTGGGTGACGTCCTGGATCACCAGACCGGCCGAGCACAGGAGCGGCGGCACGATCAATATGGCTCCCACGATTAGGCCGATTTGCCACCTGGTAAAACGTTTCATGCTCCCTCCAAAACGGTCGACCAGTCATCATCATAGGCGATCAGCGTCACCGGTATTTCCCACCGCTGGCAAAAGGTGACGGCTAAAACCGGCGACACGGTTTCTTCGTGATCGGGAAAGGTTGGTCCGTCGAGCAATATGACCTGCAGGGTATACCCCCGCTGCCGGAGCGTATCCAGCAGATTGATCGCTGACTTATCGACGGCCGACAGCACCACCGCCACCGCTTCAGTTTGTATGCCGACCGATATTTCGTTTAAGGTATGGCTTGCTTCAATTTCAAGACGGCTCAACACCGGCCAAAATTGCTCTGCAGTCAGGGCCCCGCGGGGACCGTTGTGGATGGCCAGATAAAGCGGATAGCGATGTCGCAGGGCGTATTCACCCAGTGAGGCGGCAATTTTGACGGCCGTTTCAAAGGGGGTGAACTTGGAAAGGGTGTGAATGGGCGCGCAGAGCGGCCGGTGATCGAGAAGAATCGTCAAACCGGGCAGGCGCTCATCGGCAAACTCCTTGCTGATCAGCCGTCCGGTGCGGGCCACGCTGCGCCAGTGAATGTGGCGCAGGCTGTCTCCGGTGCGAAACGGCCGCACGCTCAGTACCTCCTGACCGGTGCCTACCCGACTACGCGGAAGCTGAGCTGCCGGCTGCCGATCGAGAAGCGACAGGCGGGCCAGCGGCCGCAGTTCGGGGTAAACCAGGAGGCGAGCCGGGCCATTTGATACCGGCAGCGTTCCTTTTTTAGAAAACAGCCCAAACGGAGCCCGACTGACCGCCTGAGGGGAATCAAAGAGAAAAAGGCCCCTTTTGTACAGGCAAAACTCTTGCTTTATGTCAATATTTTTGGTTGATGGTGAGAGCTGCGGCAGGAAAAAACGCGCCCGGGCCGCTTCTGACGTGGGGTCGGCGGCCGGATTGGGAGCGTCGACCACCAGCTGCAAGGTCATACCCGGCTTCTGGCGGGTAAATTCATAAGTTATGTCAACTAAATCCCCTTCCCAATAGCTCTCGGCGGCCGGTTCAGACAGCGTCCGCCGCACATCGACTCCCCGCAGCATCCGCCGGTTAAGCCACCAACTCACCCCAATCACCCCGCCCATCAGCGCTGCAGCCACGTACAACCAGCCAATCTGCGTTTGATTGGCGAACAAGTACAGCAGCAAGACAAAGGCGGATAAGACGTAGAAGCGAGATTTCATAATAAAAAAATTAATTGCTAATGCCTACTTGCCAATAGCTAATAGCTAAATATATTCAATGGTCAACTAGCTTATTGGTCATTGACTATTGCCAATTGATTATTGATTATCGGTTTGGTTACGCAAAAGTTCATTCGTAAATCGTAAATCGTATCTCGTAATTCGCATCTCCTATTCTCCCCGCCACACCATCAACACCCCTTCATCCGTGCCCACAGCCACAGAAAGCTGGGCTCCGTTGGTGATGGTGCCGATGTTGGTCGACTGCCGGCCGTTGAGCGGCAGTTCCCACACCGCCCGGGCTCCGTTTTCGGCCGCCTCATCCCGCTGGATCGCCGCAATTGCGGTGCGGGCCAGCGTAGGCAGCAGCACTTCGACCTGGCCATCACCGGTGACGTCGGCCGCAATGCCCAAGTCGAGATTCCGCGAGCCAATGACGTGCGTGGTGTATCCGGGAAGAGCCGCTACGCGCACCAGTTCATCCCCTTCCCAGCGGAAAAATTCGACGGTCCCGCTCAAATGGGGCGTGCGCACATCGGCCAGCTCAATTTCTCCGTTGGGGCCAAACGGCGCCACGGCGGTCTGATTGCGCCAGCGGTTCCCCTGGCCTATCGGCTCTGAGGTGGCCACCTGCTCACCGGCTTCATTAAAAACAACCAGTTGAGCACCGCCGCTGGCGTCACTAAGCGTTACGATAATTTCTCGTTGCCCGTCTTCGTTTAGATCAGCCCAAATCGGCATGATCCCTTCCACCACTTGCGGCGCGGGAATTTCTATCTGGTTTAATACCTTTAATTCCGGATCAACCTGAATCAAAGTGACGGCCCCTGCTTCGATCGCATCGCCCAGCACCCCGTGACGATAGCGATCGGTCGGGTTGGTAAGCAGCAAAATTCGATCCCGCTCGTCCGTGAGCAGTCGCGCATCCGGCAGCAAATCAAGCCCCGCGGCCGTTTGCCGAATATCACCCTCGGCCGAGGTCATCAAATCGCCATCGGGATTAATGCCCACCAGGCGAAACAAATTCCCTTCCGGCCGCACGGTACGCGAGTCAACTCCCTCGATCGAAAATTCACCTCGCCCGCTGAGCAGCACAAACGGCTGACCCGGCTCCAGCTTGAGGTCAAGTATTTCCTGCGTCACAGACCCATCCGCTAACAGCCGGGTGGCCTGTAACCGGCCGTCAGACAGGGCGGCTACCCACAGCTGATCTTCTCCCAATTGGGTGCCCAACACCCACTCCGGCTCTCCATCGAGGTCCACAACCAGCGGCTCAACGGCCGCCATGTCGAGCGATCCCAACGCATAGCGGTTGCCGTCTGCCCGCACATGCGTGTAGGCTGCGGAATCCGGTACCACCGTCGACCCGGAAGCCCCCTCTGGCATATTGCCTTCCGGATTGGGCAAGTCGAAATCTGCGGCCGAGCAGGCAGCAAAAACAATCAATATGAGGAGATAACGGCGGGGGAAAGACATATGAAATACGATGTACGAAATACGATGTACGAAATACGATTGTTGATTGACAATTTACGAATGATCTTTTACATGATCAAACCCACAACAAATAAACAATAATCAATGGTCAATAACCAATTGACAATTGACCATTGATTATTAGCAATTGACAATTATTCAGCCTACCGGTACGGGCACTTCATCAAGCACCTCAGAAATCACAGTGTGGGCGGTTTCAATCTGTCGGTCGCGGGTCATGAGGCGATGGGCCAGTACGGCCGGGGCAGCACTTTTGATATCATCCGGGGTGACAAAATCCCGGCCGCGGACCAGGGCCATCGCCTGGGAGGCACGCTGAAGAGCCACCCCTCCTCGCGGGCTAACCCCGATAAGAACTTCCGGATGGGTGCGCGTCGCCTTGGTCAACCGCACCATGTACTCCTGCAGGGCTCGAACGCACCCAATTTGACGCACCATTTTTTGCAGCGTGTTGATTTCTGAAAGGGAGACGGCCGGTTTAATCGCCAGCAGTGGGTCTTCGTGGGCTTCACGCGCCAAAATTTCAACTTCATGATCGAACTCAGGGTAACCCAACGTTAAACGCGTCAGGAAACGATCGAGCTGTGCTTCGGGGAGAGGGAACGTACCGGCCATTTCCACCGGATTTTGGGTGGCCATGATGAAAAAGGGGTCCGGCAGCGGCCGAGTTTGCCCATCGCTGCTGACCTGCCCTTCCGCCATCGCCTCCAGCAGGCTCGATTGGGTGCGCGGAGAGGCGCGATTGATCTCATCTACCAATACCACGTGACCAAAAATCGGGCCGGGCATAAATTCAAAACGCTGCTCCCGCTGATCGTAAATCGAGCCTCCGGTAATATCTCCCGGGAGCAGATCAGGCGTACACTGGATGCGCCGAAAATCAGCCTGCACCGAACGAGCCAGCGCCTTGGCAATCATTGTTTTGCCCAAACCAGGCACGTCCTCAATCAGAAGATGCCCTCTGGCTAAAAATGTAATTAAAATGAGCCTCAATTTTTCAGGCGTGATGACCACAGCCTCTCGAACCGCCTGCTGCCATTGTTCAACGGTGCCAAACGCCCACTGGGCCTGGTCTTGCGTTTCCTGATCGGTAAAAATCGCCAAAGTCGATACCTCTTTTTGCTCCCCACCAAAGATTGACTCATGTTAATCGGGCGGAACTGTTTTGTCAGCTTAATTGATGAAGATTTAGTCCTCTTTTTAGGCTTCGCTCACATGATAAAGAATATTTCTTTGCCAATAAAGCACTTGCGTGCCGGCAATGAAGCTAACTCCCCCTTCCCTGAGGATTTAGGGCGGACAGGTTGGCTGCAAACCATTTGTCATTCAGAACGGAGCGCAGCGAAGTGAAGAATCTCGTCAAGCTTGGGTGAAAGAAGGCTTATTTGAAGCGATGAAAGCCCATTCATAGCCATCTTCACCTTCATGTAAGTTGGCGGGATCCTTCGCTCCGCTCAGGATGACAGGGGTCCGCGAACGATGAATCGGGTTATGAAATACCTGTCTACCTCTGAACTCTGGGGAAAGGGGTTGAGGGGATGGGGCTTATATTTCCTCGAGATGATGAATCCAGCGGCCGGACCGTATACGCCAAACAGAAACGATCAGCTTAACCAGCTCTTCCGACATCGTCAGCAAATACACCCAGGCCACCGGCCAGCCGAGCGCAAACGCCGCAAACCAGGCCAGCGGCACCCCAATAAGCCACATGGGGCCGATATCCATCCACATCCCGACCCTAGTGTCTCCCCCGGCCCGCACGATACCAATAAAATTCATCAGGTTGACCGCTTTGATCGAGATCATGCATCCCATAATCATCAAAATTGTGCGCAGGTTTTCGGCTGCCAGCGGTGAAATATTGTAGAAGCCTGGGATCATGCCAGAAAAAGCAAATATGACGGCGCCGACAAAAATTCCCAGGCCAAATTGCAGGGCCATCAACCGCCACGCATACGCGATCGCCTTGTCATCTTCATTGGCGCCAATGCGATTGCCAATCATGACGCTGGCCGCGCCACCCAATCCAATAAAAACGACAAACGCCAGCCGTTCAATCGAGGTGGCCACACCCACCGCAGCCACCGATTCGGTTCCGATCCGGCCGTAAAATGCGTAATATGTGGTCACCCCCAACGACCACGCAATCTCGGTAAATAGAACCGGGGCAGCGGTGCGCAAAAAGCTGCGCACAAATGATCTTGACTGCCCCCACAATTGCGACCAGCGGGCCGCAACCGGCAGTCTGGCGTAGTAAGCCCATCCCAAGAGTAAAATCGCCTCCAGAATCCGTGCGGCACAAGTGGCATAAGCCGCCCCTTCGACCCCCAGAGCAGGAAAACCCAGGGCGCCAAATATCAGCACATAATTAAAAATGCTGTTTAATCCCAGCGCGATCAGGCTGGCGATCATGGGCGGTCGGGCGTTTTCCGTGCTGCGCATCACCGAGCCCAATACCATCGTTACCGTGGTGCCCAGATAGCTCCAGCCAACAATTTTGAGATAGGTAGTGCTGAGGGCGATAACGGCCGGGTCTTCAGAATAAACTCCCATGACGCGTTCGGGGATGACGATCGCGGCGGTCATAAAAACAGCTGCCCCCGCCAAACCTAAAATCAAACCCAACCCCATAACGCGATGAATACGTGGAATATCTCCCTTGCCCCACGCCTGGGCGGCAAACACCTGTGATCCGCTGGCCACCCCAAACAAATAAAGCACCAGCAAAAAGAACAGCTGATCGGCAATACCAACCGCCGCCACGGCCGTTTCATTAAGCTGACCAACCATCAAAACGTCAACCGCTCCGAGGGCCTGTTGGATAAACTGCTGACCAAAGATTGGCAGCGCCAGGGTCCACAAGCGACGGACAAATTCTCGATCTTCAAATAAATGCAACACGTTGTGAAATACGAAATACGAAATACGATTTACGATTGGTTCGATTCACGATTCAGGTGACTGGTTAAAAAGCAACCACCCCAATAAACCAATAACTAATATACCAATAACCAATAACCAATAAACCAATCCACCAACAACCGCCAATCGGCGCAACTTTCGGATGGCATCACCATCGATTTTCCCGTATCGTAGGGAGTGTAACGAAAACGGAGGTAATCGTCGTGAATCAAACCATTCTCCAACAAAATGATCCCCAGCTCATCGACTACGAACGGATCGCGGCCGCGATTCGCTATTTGGAGGAAAATCTGCAGGAGCAGCCATCATTAGATGACCTGGCCGATTTTCTCTATTTAAGTCCTTATCACACTCAGCGATTGTTTAAGCGCTGGGCCGGGGTGAGCCCCAAGCGGTTTACCCAATTTTTAACGTTGACTTATGCCCAAAATGTGCTGCACGAAACCCAGTCAACTTTGGAGGCAACTTATGCGGCCGGTCTTTCCAGCTCGAGTCGGCTGCACGATTTGTTTGTGTCTATTGACGGGGTGACGCCGGCCGAATACAAGAAGCTCGGCCAGGGGGTTGTCATTCAATATGGATATCACCCTACCCCTTTTGGCGAAGCCCTATTGGCGATCACCGAGCGCGGATTGTGCGGACTTTACTTTGTAATGGATTCGCGAGCAAACTCTCTCAACGACCTCATGAGCAACTGGCCCAACGCCAGCTTTATCGAAAATTCAGCCGCGGTCGCCCCAGTCGCCCGGCAAATATTTGAAAATCGGGAACCAGGCGGAAACAACAAGCTGCACCTCTTCCTAAAAGGGACCAATTTTCAACTCAAAGTGTGGGAAGCGCTGCTCAAAATCCCCAGTGGACAGGTGTGTTCATATGGCGATTTAGCCCGGTTGATCGGCCAACCCAAAGCCAGCCGGGCGGTTGGCAGCGCCGTGGCGCGTAATGCCATCGCATATTTGATTCCCTGTCATCGGGTGATCCGCAGTTCCGGATTGATCAACACGTATCGGTGGGGAGATCAACGGAAAAAAGCGCTGTTTGTGTGGGAACAAACTAGACAAGAGACGAGAGACGAGAGACCAGAGACAGCTTGAAAGCCAACCACTCTCTGGTCTCTATTCTCTTGTGTCTACTCTTTGGTCTTGGGCAAGATAATACGTCATATGCTGGAGCTGCACGACGGGATCGCTGTGGGCCACCTGCACGTTTGGGGGAACCCTCAGGTTGATTGGGGCATAATTGAGAATCGATTGAACGCCGGCCGCCACGAGGCGGTCGGTTACTTCTTGCGCCATACTGGCCGGGACGGCAATTAAGGCGATTTGGGTCCCCTCACGCTTGATTGTTTCCTCAAGCTCATTCATGGCCTGGACAATCACACCGTTCATTTCATGGCCAACTTTGCTGGTATCACTGTCAAAAATCCAGGAAATCCGAAAACCCCGAGATAGAAACCCGTTGTAGTGAGCCAGCGCATGACCTAGGAAACCCGCCCCCACAACCGCGACGCGCCATTCGACGTCGAGATTCAAAATCGACTTTAGCTGATCAACAAGATAAGGGATACTGTAGCCGGTACCCTGCTTACCAAATTCACCAAAATGGGAGAGGTCTTTACGAATCTGCGCGGAGCTAATGCCCAAATGTTCTCCAAGTTCATTTGAAGAGGTGGTCAACTTTCCTTCGGAAGACATATAAGTCAAGGCGCGTAAATAGATGGGCAGGCGCCCAATTACGATATCGGGAATTGACGGAGCAGAAACCCCATTTCCATTTGCTGGCATGTCGCGAGTCCTAATAGGCAGTAATTGTTGATTTGCAGCTAAAATACGCCCGGATATTTTTATTCAAACATGTGACACAAAAATGCACGTCAGAAACAGTGTGAAATTTTTCACTTTTATATTTTAGCAATCTTTCAACCATTTCTCAAACAGATTTAACATTAAAGTCGAATTGATCAGCCAAAATCTTATGGTATAAACCTTTTATCTCGATGACCCACCTTAAAAGTGAGCGCTCTATGTTAATTAAATTTACCCGGGGAACAATCAATCAGAAGCCGATAGTGCCTAATCGGGAGTGGCTGGTAACTAACGGCATAGGAGGGTTTGCGTCCGGCACGATTTCCGGGGTGTTAACCCGTCGCTATCACGGCCTGTTGATCGCCGCCTTAAATCCCCCCCTCGGCCGAACCGTACTGGTTTCCAAAATCGAAGAGTCTGTCCAGGTTGACGGCCACTCGTTTGACCTGTTTACCAACAGCTGGGATCCAGGGAAATTTTACGACCACGGGTATCAACACCTCGACCAATTTCATCTCGACGGCACTACTCCAGTATGGACCTACGGGCTTGGCGATGCTCTTTTAAGAAAGAAAATTTGGATGGTTCAGGGGGAAAACACAACCGTCTTGCACTACACATACCTGCGCGGCCGCTCCCCACTGTCGTTGATGAGCAGACTTTTTGTTAACCACCGTGATTATCACGCTACGTCACAGGGGCGCGATTGGCACATGGAAATTGAGCGGCAGGATAACCAGCTGTCGATAAAACCGCGCGAATCAACCGATCGGTTTTACATTCGGGCCTCCGACGGCACCTTTGCCTCAGCCCACGACTGGTATCTTCGCCACTATTTGGCCATTGAAGCGGATCGGGGGTTAGACATGCGGGAAGATTTCCTGATGGCCGGCACGCTGGCCACACAGCTAAATCCTGGCCAAACTCTGACGCTGGTCTGTACCACCCATTCAGAGCAGCAGCCGGATGGCGACGCGCTGTGGCTGGCCCAACAAGCCCATGAAGCCCGCTTGTGGGCTTACGGCATCTCCGAACTAAGCAGTCACGACACATCAGCATCCGAAAACGCCCCGCTGCGGCAGCTGGTTTTAGCGGCCGATCAGTTTATCGTGGAGCGCGCCACCAACCACGATAAGGACGGCCGCTCGATTATTGCCGGTTATCCGTGGTTTGGTGACTGGGGGCGCGATACGATGATCGCCCTGCCCGGTTTGACCCTGGCCACCGGTCGGCCGGAAATCGCCCGCAAAATATTGGAAACGTTTCACCATTACGTTGATCGCGGCATGCTGCCCAACCGCTTCCCCGATCAGGGAGAACGGCCGGAATACAACACGGCCGACGCCACACTCTGGTATTTTGAAGCGATTCAGGCGTACTTGGACAGCACGCAGGATTTATCGCTCATCGAAACCCTGTTTCCCACTTTGGAAGCGATTATTGAGGCCCATCAAAAAGGCACCCGCTATCAAATCCATCAGGATCCCGCGGATGGCCTGCTCTATGCCGGAGAAGAAGGCGTACAGCTAACGTGGATGGATGCCAAGGTAGGTGATTGGGTTGTCACTCCGCGAATCGGCAAGCCGATTGAAATAAACGCCCTGTGGTTTAATGCCCTCCACATTATGGCCGATTTGGCGGGAAAAATCGGAAAAGATCCGCTTCCCTACCAGCAGATGATAGCGGCCATGCAGCCGGCATTTCAGCGTTTTTGGCATGAAGCGGTTGGCTACTGTTTCGATGTCATTGATGGCCCCCACGGACATGAAACCTTGCTGCGGCCAAACCAGCTGCTGGCGGTTTCCCTAAGATATTCACCCTTTGACGCGTCTCAACAAAAGAAGATCGTTGACAGCTGCGCCACCCATTTGCTTACGCCGCACGGCCTGCGCTCGCTGGCACCATTTGAAAAAGGGTACACCGGCCGGTATGGCGGCTCCGTCATCAAACGGGATGGTGCGTATCATCAAGGGACAACCTGGGGTTGGCTGATCGGCCCCTTCGTCACCGCCCACTACCGCGTTTATCAAGATGCCCGTATGGCACGCTCCTTTCTCGACCCGCTTTTGAATCATCTGTGGGACGGCTGCTTAGGAACCATGAGCGAAATATTTGACGGCAAAGTGCCGTTTTCTCCTCGCGGGGCATTCGCCCAGGCGTGGACGGTGGCGGAAGTGCTGCGCGTGTGGAAAATGCTAAAAGAATGACGAGATACGATTTACGATTTACGAAAGACGAGATACGATTTACGAATAAACTATTACACCAAAATTTTAATAGCCAATAACGAATACACTATCTAGCTATTGGCAATTAGCAACTAGTAATTAGCTATTATTTCTATGTCAACAGCAGAACATAAACGACTCAAAAATTATCGAAACCAAAAAAGCAACTGGAAAAACTGGGGGCCGTATTTGAGTGAGCGGGCCTGGGGCACGGTGCGCGAGGATTACAGCTCTGACGGCACCGCCTGGGAATTTTTTCCACACGATCATGCGCGCAGCCGGGCTTACCGCTGGAACGAAGATGGTCTGGCTGGAATCTCAGACCGCAGCCAGTACATCTGCTTCTCGCTAGCCCTGTGGAACGGCCGGGATCCCATCCTCAAAGAACGGCTTTTCGGACTAACCGGGAATCAGGGGAACCACGGGGAAGACGTCAAAGAAGCCTACTTTTATCTGGACAGCACGCCCACCCACAGCTACATGAAAATGCTGTACAAATATCCCCAGGCGGCATTTCCCTATCAGGATCTGATCGAGGAAAATGATCGGCGAGGGCTGGATGAGTTTGAGTACGAGATTCTCGACACCGGTGTCTTTGATCAGGACCGCTATTTTGACGTGTTTGTTGAATACGCCAAGGTCAACGAAGACGATATTCTGGTCAAAATCACGGCCGTCAATCGCGGTCCAGAAGCGGCTGAACTCACACTGCTGCCTCAGCTGTGGTTTCGCAATACTTGGAGCTGGGGGTATCCAAAAGGTCCTATGGGAGACATTTCCCAAAAACCGCACCTCAGGCAAAACGATTCTGCCAGCGTCAAAGTAACCCACCCGGCCGCCGGCGATTACTTTCTCTACGCCAACAGCGTAGATGAGTGGCTCTTCACCGAAAACGAAACAAACTATGAACGGCTGTTCGATACATCATCTCCTTCTCCCTACGTCAAAGATGCTTTCCACCGCTATGTAATCGAAGGAGAAGAGGCGGCCGTTAACCCCAACCTCGAGGGCACCAAAACCGCAGCACACTTCCGGGGGAGCATCGAACCCGGTGATGAAGTCGTCGTTCGGCTGCGTCTGACTCGTGAAGCGTTGAAAGCCCCTTTTCAGCAGTTTGACCGCATTTTTGCCCGGCGACTTGATGAGGCCAACGAATTTTACGCTGCGGTTCAGCCAAAAGATCTCTCCACTGACAACCGCCACATCCAGAGACAGGCGCTGGCCGGCATGTTGTGGAGTAAACAGCTTTACTACGTCGATATCCCTCAGTGGCTTGAGGGCGATCCGGGCATGCCGAAGCCGCCGCAACAGCGAAAAAACGGCCGCAACAGCGATTGGGAACACCTCAATAACTTCGACCTGATCTCGATGCCGGATAAATGGGAATATCCATGGTACGCCGTCTGGGATTCCGCTTTTCACTGTCTGCCGCTGGCCATGGTCGATCCGGATTTTGCCAAACGACAAATTATTTTGATGACTCGCGAGTGGTACATGCATCCCAACGGGCAGCTGCCGGCCTATGAATGGGCGTTTGGTGACGTTAATCCACCGGTTCACGCCTGGGGCGCGTGGCGCGTTTATCAAATTGACGCGGAGCAAAGCGGCACGGCCGATCGCGATTTTCTGGAAGCGGTCTTTCACAAGCTCCTGCTCAACTTCACCTGGTGGGTCAACCGCAAGGATGCGGACGGCAACAACGTCTTTCAGGGTGGCTTTTTGGGGCTCGATAACATCAGCCTTTTTGATCGCAGCGACATTCTGCCAACCGGCGGTCATATCGATCAGGCGGACGGCACCGCCTGGATGGCTTTTTACAGCCTGGGGATGCTCCGTATCGCCCTGGAATTGGCCGAGGAAAATCCGGTCTATCAGGATCTGGCCACCAAATTTTTTGAACATTTTCTGGCCATCGCCGACGCCATCGGTATGGCGTTCGACGGCCGCGGTCTCTGGGATGAAGAAGACGGCTTTTTCTACGACGTCCTCCACCCCCCTGACGGCCGCTATATCCCCCTCAAGGTGCGCTCGCTGGTAGGACTGATGCCGCTGCTGGCCGTGGAGATATTGCCCCACGACCTGCTGGAACGAATGCCGGACTTTCAGCGAAGAATGCACTGGTTTATGGAGCACCGGCCAACTGTTCAGCAACATATCGCCAGCCCTGACAGGTTGGGAGTTGATGAGTGCCATATTCTGTCAATCATCACCCCGGACAGGCTGCGACAGGTGCTGCGCTATATGCTCGACGAAGCGGAATTTTTATCGCCTTACGGTATTCGCTCTCTTTCTAAAATCCACCAGACTTCCTATGCTGTTGTTGTAAACGGGGAGCAATTTAGCATCGACTATCAACCGGCCGAATCTCGAACCGGACTTTTTGGCGGCAACTCCAACTGGCGCGGTCCGGTCTGGTTTCCCATCAATTATCTGTTGATCGAAGCGCTAAAAAAATATCATCAATATTACGGTGAGGATTTTACGATTGAGTTTCCCACCGGATCAGGAAAAGAAGTCACCCTGCACGAATTGGCCACCATTTTGAGCAAAAGGCTGGTGCAGCTTTTCCAGCAAAACGAGCAGGGCGAACGGCCGGTCTACGGCGGCGTTCGCAAATTACAGGATGACCCCCACTGGCGAGATTACATCTGGTTTTTTGAATATTTCCACGGCGACAACGGTGCCGGTCTTGGCGCATCCCATCAAACCGGCTGGACCGGGTTGGTGGCCACGCTCATACAAGTTCTAAGTGCTGAGTCCTAAGTGCTAAGTGATGGGTGATGGGTGATGGGTGATGGGTGATGGGTGATGGGTGATGGGTGATGGGTGATGGGTGATGCCGCAGCATAAGCCCATTTTTCACCATGTCAAGTCCCAATTTCGATCACCTAACTTAGCACTTTTAACTCAGGACTAAGGACTACGTATGAATCTATATAGCTGGAACGTCAACGGCGTTCGTGCGGCGGTGCGCAAGGGATTTCTCGACTGGCTTTATGCTGAGCAGCCGGATGTGATCGGTCTGCAGGAAACGAAAGCGTGGCCGGAGCAGCTGACGGCCGACATTTTGGAGCCAAAAGGATACCGGACGTATTGGGCCACGGCCGAGAAAAAAGGGTACAGCGGGGTGGCACTCATCACCAAGAAAGAGCCGTTAAAGGTGCAGATCGGCCTCGGCATTCCCGAATACGACCGTGAAGGGCGGACGATTGTGGCTGATTATGGGGATTTTGTCTTGATCACCGCCTATTTTCCCAACGGCGGCCGGGATCACAGCCGCATCCCCTACAAAATGGCTTACAAAGCGGCCTTTCTGGCCTATTGTGAGCAGCTGCGCCGGGAGGGGCGGAAGGTCTTCTTTTGTGGCGACGTCAACACCTCCCATCATCCGATTGATCTGGCCCGGCCAAAACAAAATGTCAAAAAAACCGGCTTTATGCCGGAGGAACGAGTGTGGCTCGATCAAATTGTGGAGATGGGATACATCGACACCTACCGCCATTTTTATCCCGATCAGGAAGGCGCATACAGCTGGTGGACCCAGATCGGCACCGCCCGCGAGCGCAACGTCGGCTGGCGGCTCGATTACTTTTTTGCCTCACCAGAGGCCAAATCGATGCTGATCGATGCGGCCATTCATCCCGAGGTCATGGGTTCAGACCACTGCCCGGTCAGCCTCAAAATTGGAGTTTAAAGACCTGAGTCGTAAGTCCTAAATCCTAACACCCATCACCCAACACCTAACTACCAATCCCCGCAAAATAAACCGTATCACCCTGCAAATCAATGAGGACATAGTGGGTGCCAAAATGGGTCCAGCTGTTGGCCACAGCCGATTTTAGGAAGCAGGCCGGCTTATCAATCTCACTAGGCATCCAGGGGGGTGAAAATTGATCCTGAAAATCGCTCATGCGGGTCAGGCCGTCTAAAATCGCCTCACAGTCGGCCGGTTCATACTCTTCTTCCAGCAAAAAATCATCAAAATCGGCCGCCTCAAAACGCAGATAAATCGCGTATCCTTGCCAGGTGTCGCCACCACCTTGCAAATTGGTGATCTGGAGTGAGGCTGGTGGGGAAATGACCGCCGTGAGCATCTCCTCGGCCGTGTTGCCCGATTGGACCACTGACCTGGAGGCGGTTGTAAAGGCGATACCGCCAAACAGGAAAAATACCAGCACCAAGCACAAACCCAAAGTCGCCACACCACCCACGATAATTGCCGCAAAAATTACTTTATTATTCATCTTTCCATTCTAGATTATCTGTGGTTAGGATGCAGGCACTCAAGTGCGGGAAGACCGAAGAAAGAAGTCCTAAGTTCTGAGCTAAAAGGGCTGAGTAATTTTATTTCGAGCGTTAGCTTGAACGTTTGCTGAAATCTGGGTACCTAATTAACGGTCCCGATCATTACTTGGGACTTTCAACTCAGGACTTAGGACTTAAAAAA
>JAAUYD010072314.1_pt1 | contig 31480 bp, 29 predicted proteins | sample 7278101 | NCBI WGS metagenome assembly JAAUYD01 (sample SAMN14350128, study PRJNA611818) | marine sediment metagenome | isolation source: surface marine sediment (0.6m) | place: French Polynesia: Moorea | collected 2018-08
CACCGAAGGTGCCTGCAACCTGCGCCGCTGTCCGGATCTCTTCGTGCCCGTGTGCGCCGAGGACGACAGGACCTACGGCAACGCCTGCCACGCAGAGCGCCGCGGCGTCCGTATCGCCTATGCCGGGGTCTGCGAGAACCAGGGCAAGAACTGCCCCGACGAGCGGGCGCCGGTCTGCGGCATGGACGGCGTGACCTACGAGAACGCGTGCCAGCTAGAGAACGCCGGCGTGCAGAAGGCTTACGCCGGAGAATGCTTCGGCGGTTAGAATACGGCGGCTTTCTCGCGCCCTTGGCGAGAAGCGCGGACAAACGGGAAGCACGAGTCCACGAAGAACGCGGGGTCGACGAGGCGGTGTTGCTGCGATCGACCGTGTTTGCTGGGTCACGCTGCTATTGCCAGGAGATGTTAACCGGCCCCAGTGAAAGCCCGGTCACAGACGTTCAGCTCCATTCCGATAGCCCCAGATTAACCTCGTGCCACTGGCCGTCGTGCTCAGACAAATAGACCAAGAACCCATTGCCCGTCTGGTATACACCGATCAAAGCATCTCCGCAGTTCTTCGAACTCGGCATCGCGTAGAGGTATCGACATTTCGGGTTTTTGATAGATTCTGCGCTCAAGAATATGACGTGAGCATCACCGGTTCTCCTTGGCGAATGTTGCAGCGCAGCCTCGACGACCCCTCTTATTCGGGCGCGGCTCATCGCGGACAGTGAATGGCACGAAACCACTATGCTGTAGCCGCCGTTCGGTTCCCGCAAAACCTTGCCACAGTCCGCAACGTCGTCTGATGCACCTGCCTGCATATTCGCCAGCAACAACCAAACAATCGCGTGGATCAGGCCCGCTCTGAAATTGATTTGCTCACGCATTCTCACTCCCGCCCCCTGGTTACGCGCCCCTGTCCCGTCGAGTGAGACACAGGCAAGCAGGTGATCATGCGATTCTGGCCTGGGCGCCCCGTTGCCAATGGCGATCACTACTCTTCCATCTCGAATCGAAACAGGTTTCTAAGGCCTTTCGTCTCGTAAGCGACGCCATCAATGGTCTTGGGTTCGTACTTGAAGCGATACGCGGCGGCGATGGCCGCTTTCTCGAAGACTCGATGCGTTGACTCGACGACGACAACATTCACCACGAGGCCAGCCGTCGTGACGTCGTACTGAACCAGTACGGTCCCCTCGAGGCCCTGTGCGGCCGCTCGGGCCGGGTAGTCCGGCGACACCTTGATGATGTTGAAGAGCGGGCCGTCGCCTTTGTTGATGCCGGTTATCGCCGTGCCGCCGGTTGGCGGCTCTGGCACGGACAGTGCGATATGAATGCCCGGCCCGGCTTCCCCCTCCGGTGGCGGCATAACCGTGGGCGGTGGCTGCACAGGCTTGATTGGCGGTGTCGGTAGCGGCGGCGTTGTTGTGACGTCTCGATCCTCGCGTACTTTGCCCAGACCAAGCATTGTCGGGACGGGGGGTTCTACAAAGATGTCATCACCACTCGCTATCAAAAGCTGCATGACGAAAAGCAGGCCGGTCGTAGCGGCAATGCCGCCGGCGGCGGACATAAAGGCGCGTGCAATCATGGGGGCTACCTCGTTGATGGATCATGTTCGGCTCTGGCCATATACCTAGAGCTACAAGGTAATAGAATACATGCCTAGAACCGGAAGGTATATATTGATATACCTTTCCATTCGAGGTATGGTCCAGAGTGGTAAAGCAAAAACCGTTGAGGCGCATGGGCCAGACCAACCCACCTTTCATGAGCGGCGTTCCGGAGTTGCTGTTGTTGCAGCTGCTGGCGCAGCGCGAGATGTACGGCTACGAACTGGTTAAATCAGTCAAGCTGGTTACCGGCGAAGCCATATCGCTCGGCGAGGGCGTTATCTACCCGGTGCTGCACGGCTTGGAACGAAACGGGTCACTAAAGGCGAAACGCAAGGTCGTCGGCGGACGCACCCGGGTCTACTACTCACTAACCGCCAAAGGCAAACGCCGCCTTGAGCGTCTCGAACAAGACTGGAATCGAATCCAGACTGGCGTCAACGCAGCGCTGGGCGCAGCAAGTCATGCCTGATCCGGGCTTAGACAAGCTTCGCCAACAACTCCATGACTCGGGTGTAGCGCCTAAACACGTTATCCGAATCGTGACCGAATTATCGGATCATCTGCAAGACCTCGAGACTGAGGCCCTTGAGCTGGGGCTCAGTACAGAACAGGCACGATCAAAAGCGATCGACCAACTTGGTGACATGAACACCATTGCAGAGGAAGTCTTGCGAAGGCCGGAGCTTCGCTGCTGGTTCTACCGTTTACCGAGGTTGGCACGCCTGGTCCTGCCAGTTGCCTACTGCCTGCTTCTCCCCGCCGTGCCAATCTACGCCAGCGTTGCACACGGTACGACCATCGGGCGGTGGTGCGCGGGCCTGATCATGAGTGGCTTGTTAACGAGTGGGATGCTGCTGGTTCTGTACGCGGCGATTATCCTGACCTAGCGCGTTTCCCGAAAGCCGGCTGTGCTCGGCTCGGGTCCGCGTTTTATCGTCGTCTCACCGACAGCTACTGGTTGATAGTCAGCGAGTCGCAGCAAGCAGCCGATTCTTCAGTCGTCCACAGATTTCGGTGGTCCCGCGACCGGTTGCCGTCGATAGACGGCATCTTTCTGGCATCACAATACTCGACAACCGCTGACGCAAGCGTCCATCGGTCACCGCGAAACGGAACCAATCTTGATTCTCCAAAGCTCCAGTAGAAGGTGTTGCGACCGTTGTAGACTCGAAAGTGGGGGTCACTCCCGTGTCTAAGAGGCAGTGGCGCACGGTCACTGACAGCGCGTTCAATCATCAGCGCAACATCCAGTTGCGCGGGTGTTCCAACAAACCGCTTGCGGGAGTCGTCAAAAATACACGCGCTGTCATGATCCCGAATCTTACCAAGCGCAGCCGCAACATCCTCTTCAAACCCCGGCTCATACCAGGCCTTGGCCAGCGGGGTCAGCCAAACCGGCAGAAACAGCCACAGCACAAAGAGCACGGTAAAGCCTCCGATTACCTGTAGCAGTGCAAGAAAAAAAAGATAGCAGCTGGCGCAAGAGTCCAATCCAACAAGGGTGGCGGCCCGATGGTACATCTTCGAAGCAACCGACGAAGAATCGAACTGCGCTGAACCCGAATTCCCGGATAATCGAACTCGCCGCAAGAAAAAGGGCGACCAGCAATCGCTGATCGCCCTTTTATGTATGCGCACTATGCGTTCAGCGCTACGGGTAGGTATAGCTGGACTGAATGCCCAGCGGGATACCAATGGCCCAGTAGATCAGCAGGAACGCCGACCAGGCCGCGAGGAAGGTCAGCGAGTACGGCAGCATCATCGCCGCCAGCGTGCCGATGCCCGTCGACTTCACGTAGCGCTGGCAGTACACAACGACCAGCGGGAAGTACGGCATTAACGGCGTGATGATGTTCGTGCTCGAGTCACCCACGCGGTAAGCAGCCTGCGTCAGGTCGGGCGAAATGCCCAGCGTCATCAGCATCGGCACGAAGATGGGCGCGAGGAGCCCCCACTTGCCGCTCGCCGAGCCGACGAAGATGTTGACGAAACCGGTCAACAGGATGATGCCGACGATCGTAACCGCCGCCGGGAACTGTGCGGCGCGAAGCACCTCGGCGCCTTCCAGCGCCAGCAGCGTGCCAAGGTTCGATGCGCCGAACGCGTACACGAACTGCGCGATGAAAAACATGATGACGAGGTAGTAGGCCATGCCGGTCATCGCGTGCGACATGCCGTCGATGATGTCTTTTGAGCTCTTGAACTTGCCGGATACGTAGCCGAAGACGATGCCCGGGATCAGAAACAGGAAGAAGATCAGCGCAACGATTGAGCGCATGATCGGCGCGCTGAACGACACGAGGCTGCCGTTCGCGTCACGCCACGGCGAACCGTCCGGTACCAGCGTTACCGCCAGGATGACGAGACCCAGCACCATGACCAGAAGCGACCAGCGCAGGCCGCGACGCTCTTCCGGCGTGATGTCATGCATGACCGGCAGCTCGTCCTGGTCGCCGTCGATCTCGGTGCCCGCAAGGCGCGGCTCGACGACCTTGTCCGTCAGGTACCAGCCGAGTCCGACGATGAGCACGGACGAGATGGTCGTGAAGAAGTAGTTGTTCAGTGTGTTGACTTCGATACCCGGGTCGAGGAGCTGGGCGCCGGTCTGGGTCAGGCCCTGCAACAACGGGTCCAGCGCCGACGGTACGAAGTTGGCGGAGAACCCGCCCGACACGCCCGCGAACGCACAGGCGATACCGGCCAGCGGGTGTCGACCGGCGGCGAAGAAGATAACACCGCCCAACGGGATGACGAGTACGTAGCCCGCGTCGACGGCCGAGTGACTGACGATGCCGACCAGGATCACCATCGGGGTCAAGAGCTTCTGCGGCGTGACGTTCAAGAGCGCGCGAATGCCGGTCGTAATGAAGCCGGAGTATTCGGCAACGCCGATGCCGAGCATCGCGACAAGCACGGTGCCGACCGGGCCGAAGGTGACGAAGGTATTGACCATGCCGGTCAGCCAGGTCGTGAACGCATCGCCGGTCAACAGGTTGATGACGACGATCGGTTCGCCGGTGCGCGGGTCGATGACGCCGTACGTGAAGTAGGACATCAGCCAGGACAGGATCCAGACGATGAACAGGAGTCCGACGAACAGCATCGCCGGATCCGGCAGCGCGTTACCGACACGTTCAACGGTGCCGAGCCAGCCGCCGCCTGATTTCTTCACGTTCTCCGACATGTTTGTCCCCCTGTGCAAGCAGCGGCTGAGTTTACTGGCTGTCCTGCCTCGCGTCGATTCTTGCGGCATCAGTGCCGCGCTAAACACCGGTCGGGAGCATGGCTCCCTCCTACAATGTCAGAACCGAACTTTGTAGGAGCGGTCCATGATCGCGACAATACCAGCGTCTCAGCGCCCTTCATCTGGTGGGCGCAATATTCAATGGCCCTATTTCACGCCGTGCGTCAGTCGATTGATCAGCGGCGAGAACAGCACAAAGATCAGGCCGGAACCAACGACGATGCTGGCGACGACGGTGAACAACTGCTCAGGCGGCAGGCTCTCGATTCGGCCTGCGACGAGACCCGCGACCAGGTTACCGAGGGCGGCCCCCATGAACCACGTTCCCATCATCTGCCCGACCAGACGATGCGGCGACAGCTTCGTGACGCTCGACAATCCGACAGGACTCAAGGCCAGCTCGCCGACCGTATGGAAGAAGTACGTGACGACCAGCCAGGTCATCGCGACGCCGACAGCCGGGTTATCCGCCGCACCTTCCGGCACGTAAAGCGAACCCCAGGCCAGTACAAGGAAACCGACGCCCAGCAATACGAGACCCATGCCGAACTTCACCGGTATGGAAGGGCTTCTCGCGCCAAGCTTGACCCAGAGCATGCCCATCACCGGCGCCAGCAGGATGATAAAGATCGGGTTGACCGACTGTAGCCAGCCGGTCGGCACCAGGAAGCCGAGCACCTCGCGATCTGTCAGGTCGCGGGCGTAGATATTCATCGAGGAGCCTGCCTGCTCGAAGCCGGACCAGAACATCGCGGCGCCGATAAACAACAAGAAGATCACGAATACACGTTGTCGTTCCACGTTGTCGTGACAACCGAAGGCGATGATGCTGCCGAAGTACAGGACGGCGACGACAACGACGATAAGCCCGGTGACCTGGGCAAAACCGATGACCGTCACGTTGACGATGCCGGCAGCGGACAGGCCGTAAATTGCGGCGGCCACGATGCCGATCGCAGCGATGCCCAGCCACAGCTGTCTCTGCGCCTGGCTGACACGAGCCGGTTCGGCGGCATCGCCGGTCAGCTCACCCGCGCCTCGCAGGTGACCGATGCCGCGGGCGTACTGGATCAGGCCGAAGACCATGCCGATGCCGGCCAGGCTGAAGCCCAGGTGCCAGTCGACGCGCTCGGCGAAGTAGCTACAGATGATGGGCCCCAGGAACGCGCCAATGTTGATGCCCATGTAATAGATCGAGAAACCAGCGTCGCGGCGCTCCGGCGAGTCGTTTGTGTACAGGTCGCCGACGATTGCGCTGACGTTCGGCTTTAAGAGCCCGGTGCCGATGACAACGAGGGCTAACCCTAAGAAGAACGACCAGAAATCCGAATTCGGTATGACGATAGGCGCGGCGAGCGTGAAGTGACCGGCGGCAATGATGACGCCGCCCAGGAACACGGCGCGTCGCTGCCCCATGATCCGGTCGGCGATCCAGCCGCCCGGCAGAGCCAGTGCGTAGACGCCGAAAGTGTACAGGCCGTAGATGGCGCCACTGATCTCGGTCTCGAGGCCCAGGCCGCCGCGCGCGAGATCGGTCATGTACAGGATCAGGAAGGCGCGCATGCCGTAGTAACTGAAGCGTTCCCACAGCTCGGTGAAGAACAGGGTCATCAGGCCGCTTGGGTGGCCGAAGAATTGCTTCCCGCCTGGCGCTGCCGCAGGTGCCGTCGTGTCCGTCATAGTCAGATCTCTTCGATTAGGAATCGCGCGCCTATTGTCTGCGCTGTTTTCGTTGTTGGGTCAGGCGGAACCCCCATCCGCGCCTGCGTGTCGGCAAAATACACTAATTCACGTGTAACTTTCTACTCGGCGCCGCTGCCGGATTGTTCCGGTGGCCAACGTTATGTCGTTAGGATTCAGTTAATTACCGACGGTGTCGCAACCCGCCTATTGATCCGTCGCGACGGCGTCTTCGGCCACGTCCCGTTTCGGCGCGAAGATGCGCGCCATGACGATCCCGAGCTCGTACAGCAGGTAGACCGGGACAGCGAGCAATGTCTGGCTGATGACGTCCGGCGGCGTCAGGAACATGCCCACGACAAAGGCCATCAGGAATACGTACGGTCTGACCGACGCAAGCTTCTTCGGCGTCACAAGCCCGGTCCAGGCCAGCAGCACGGTCGCGACAGGGATCTCGAACGCGATACCGAAGATCAACACGAGCGAGGTCAGTAATCCGAGGTATTCCTTGATTTCCGGCAGCAGCGCGAAGGCCTCGTTGTTGGCTGCCAAAGCCGCCGTGAACTGGAAGATCAGCGGACCGACGACATAGAACGCGAACGCGGCGCCCAGGTAGAACAGCACGATGCTGGACCCCAGCAGCGGGAAGGCGAAGCGTTTTTCTTTCTTATACAGCCCCGGCGCGACGAACGCCCAGGCCTGGTAAAGCACGAAGGGCATGGCCAGCAGGAAAGCGATATAGAACGTCAGCTTGAAAGGCGCGAGCAATGCCTGCAAAGGCGCAGTCGCGACCATCGCCTCACCCTCCGGCAGCGCAGCAATGATCGGGCCGGCGGCAAACGCGAAGATCTTCTGGTTGAACGGCAGCAGCGGGACAAAGATCAGCACCACGGCCAACACCGACCGAATCAGTCGGTCCCTGAGTTCGACAAGGTGCGATAGCAACGAGCCTTCGGCCAGCTCTTCTTTATCCTTCTCGTTGCTCACGGGGTTTCTCGGTATCGGCGTCGACGACGTTTTCATGCGATGCCTGCGTGACCGCCTTTGTTACGCTGGACACTTCCGGTTCCACGTCGTGAAGCGGTGAATAATTGTCGTCGTCTCGCGGGGTCTGCAGCATCGACGGATGAATGCCGAGGTTCTTCTCGACGTCCAGCTCCTCTTCGAGCTGCCGCTTCATGACCCGCGTCATTCGGCGCGCCTTGCCGAGCCAGGTGCCGAACTGGTTGGCCACGGTCGACAGGCGCTCGGGCCCCAGGATGATGAGCCCGATCACGAAGATGATCAGTAGTTCGGTGAAGGACCAACTGGGGGACATACGGGTGTCCTTTCGTCCTTACGCCTTCTTCTCTTCCTGCGCCTCTTCGGCAGGGGTCGTATCGAAGTCGGCGTCTGGCTTCGAGCCGTCCTTGATCTGCTCCTGGTCAGCCTCGTTCACGGCGGTGCGGAAGCCCTTCACGGCGCTGCCGAGATCAGAGCCCAGCGTGCGCAGGCGCTTGGTGCCAAATATCGCCAGGACGATCGCCAGAACGATCAACAGCTGTACCGGGCCGATGTTTGAAAACATCCTGATAACTCCTGAGGCGTGAAACCTCGTTAATTCGTTGATTGCGGCGAATGATAACGCCGTTCCGGAGATATTACCCGGATGTGACTTAAGACAGTGTCGACTGCTTCTCGTTCATGGTGTTCTGAAGAACGGTTTTCCGGCGTCTGCCAGCTGTCCTGGTTCCCGGACATCCTCGAGATGCTGGCGACGCAGCTTGGCCCCGTGGTCCACCAGACGCCCGCCCGTTGGGGGATTCAGCTCTCGATCCAGAACGTCACAGGGCCGTCATTGACTAGCGAAACCTGCATGTCGGCCCCGAATTCGCCCGTTTGGACGTCCCGGTGGAGATTTCGGCACGATTCAACCAGTAAATCGAAGTATTCTCGCCCCTTTTCAGGGTCTGCGGCCTTCGTGAAGCTCGCCCGGGTGCCCTTTCGCGTGTCGGCGGCCAGCGTAAATTGGGGGACCAGCAGCAGGCCGCCGCCGATATCGGCAAGACTGCGGTTCATCCGGCCCGATTCATCCGGAAAAACCCGGTAGCCCAGCAGCCGTTCGGCTAATCGGGTTGCATCTTTCGGCGTATCTTCGCGGCGAACGCAGCTCAGGACCATTAGCCCACGCCCGATCTCACCGACGCACCGCCCGCCCACGCTGACGCTGGCGCTGGAAACCCGTTGCAAAAGACCGATCATCGTCGAGTATTGCCTTAAGAACTCACGCAAGGTGGGACTTTATCGATGCATCGGCCAATAAGGAACCTTATTCGGGCACTAAAAAACGCCTAAAGTGGGACAACCGGTCGGGGCGCAGCAGGCTGATTCGCAAGGCCTGGCGGCAATATCGAGGACCAGGGACGGTCAATCTGTTGTCGGCGCACCGGCTGGACCCAGCAGAAAGGGTATAAAAACCCACAAAAGGTTCCTTTGAAGAAAAAATATGGCATTTCTACCCACAAAATACAAAAAATACCTCTTGGTGCAAAAGAAGAGCGAGATATCGACAAAACCATCGTCTCTGTGGTGACCATAGCCTTTCCGCTGCTCAACAACGAATCCATTGGCAAGACCGACCTCCGTTCATACACTACGCGTATTCTCGAGGGAGCTTGCTTCATGAAACGACGTCATCTACTAGGCGGCCTCGCTGCCGCCGCGGCTGTCAGCGCGTGTGCAAAAACGGAAACAGACTGTGAGCCCGGTACCGCCGCTGCCGGTGAAACCTTCGATTGGTCGCTGGTTACGTCGTGGCCACCGGGCTTCCCGGGACTGGGTGCCGGCGTCGATAACCTGGTGAAACGCGTTAAGGCGGCCTCCGGCGGGAGGCTGAACATCAAGGTCTACGCAGCCGGAGAGCTGGTTCCCGCATTCGAGGTGTTCGACTCCGTCAGTCGTGGCACCGTCGAGATGGGTCACGGCGCCGCCTACTATCACCGCGGCAAGCTCGACGCCGCCCAGTTCTTCACGGCGATCCCTTTCGGCATGAACCTGAACGAACTGAACGCTTGGCTGTACTACGGTGACGGCCTCAAGTTGTGGCGAGAGCTTTACGAGCCGTTCAACCTCGTGCCGTTCCCGACCGGCAACACCGGCGTCCAGATGGGCGGCTGGTTCAATCGCGAGATCAATTCGGTCGACGATCTCAAGGGCCTGAAGATGCGCATCCCGGGCCTCGGCGGTGAGGTTCTCCGCCGCGCCGGGGGCACGCCCGTGAACTTGCCGGGCTCGGAGATATTCACATCACTGAGTACCGGCGCGATCGATGCGACCGAATGGGTCGGACCCTACAATGACGTGTCCTTCGGATTGCACAAGGCCGCCAGATACTATTACTACCCGGGATGGCAGGAGCCCGCGCCGGCGCTCGAGACCATCGTCCACAAAGACGCATGGCATTCACTGCCCCCCGACCTCAAGGCCATTGTCGAAACGACCTGCCAGGCGATCACGACGGACATGGTCGCCGAGTACACCTACGGCAATACGATGTCGCTGCAGCAACTCAAGAACGATCCCAATGTCGAGATACGGCGTTTCCCCGACGACGTGCTCAGCCGGCTGAAGGAGATCTCCGAGGAAGTGGTTACCGAGCTCGCCGACAGCGACCCGAAGGTTCGAAAGATCTACGACTCCTTCTCAGCCTTCAAGAGCATCGCCGAGGAAAACCAGAGAATCTCGGAAAAGGCGTTCCTGGACACGCGCTCCTAGTTAAGGGTCCGCCCGGATCAAACGGCCAACCGTAAAGCTCGTCGATCGCATCATTGCGGTGCTGCAGATCATTGGCTCGTCGGCAGCCACTGCGGCCGTGATGGGTGCACTGATGACGCCCGGGGCCAACATCGCGAGCCTGGTGATCTTCCTGGTCATGCTGGCATTCTGTTTGTTCACATTGTTCGCCGGCCTGTGGCTGTGGAACGGTGAGCTGCGTGGATACCGCCGAATCGCGATTGCGCTGGCGCTACAGATCCCGATCCTTCAGTCGTCGATCATGAGCTACAAGTTTTCCTTCGGCATCGGCATGACGCTGTACCTGGCCGGCCGGCCCGGCAAGCTCCACTACGACCTTGGCGGCTTCGGGCAGATGGCGTTCTTCAGCGGCGAGAAACCGGTCCTGGTTGGCATCAACCTCGTGGCCATCGCTGCACTGGCATGGATACTCAGGCGCCAGCATCAACTCGAGACTCGAGAGTTCAAAGAACGCCTTGCCAGTGACAGCAGTGAGAGAGCGCCGACAAGAAAAGCCGGTCCCGCTCGAAGCGGCGCACTGATCTACGCTTCGAATGTCGAGACGATGGCGAGATTCTATGAACACTGCTTCGGCTTGACCGTCGCGCGCAAGGCGGCCGATCGCGTGATCCTCAGCGGCGACGACTTACAGCTTGTTATCCATAAACGCCCCGAGCTCGAGGGCCAGCCCGTCGACCCGAATACAATGCCGCCGTCATCGATCAAACTGTTCTTCAGCGTCGACAGCATCGACGCTGTCCAAAGCTTGATCGAACAGCAAGGAGGCCAGGTGTTGCCGCAGCGCTGGTCGGGACCGCTGTTCGATACGATCAACGTCCTCGACCCGGAAGGCAATATGCAGCACGTCCGCGAATTCCATGCCCCTGTCTCGGGCGATGCTGATTCGTCATTGGGCAATTGAGCGCCGCCGCCCACGCATTCGGGCCTCACCAGCGTCCCCAAGCCGTACCGAATGTGGAACGATTTCTCCACATATGGGATGGGACTCACCATAAAGAGCGGATCTGATCAAAGGCCACGACGATGGCAACGGTCGAGCTTTTAGCACGTAACGCGCGTCTGCTAGATTGATCTCAACGGCCGCAACCGCGCCCGGTCGTTGACAACGGATACGCAGGAACGGCGCGGTCTGACAGAAGATGTACGATGCAAGCAGCGCCCCTGCCGGAGAACGAAGCGCAGCGCCTTCAAACGCTACGCCTCTACGACATCATGGACTCGGAGCCCGAGAAGGTCTTTGACGACCTCACCGAGGCATCGGCGAAGATTTTCGATACGCCGATCTGCCTGGTCTCCTTCGTCGACGAGCATCGCCAGTGGTTCAAGTCCGCCTACGGCCTCGATGCTACCGAGACCGAGCGCGACATTGCCTTCTGCGCACACGCTATCCTCAGCGAAGAGACCTTCGTCGTCGAAGACGCGCTTTTCGATCATCGATTCTCGGATAACCCGCTGGTCGCGGACGGGCCCCGTATCCGTTTTTACGCGGGCGCGCCGCTGACGACCGCAGACGATTCCAGGCTGGGAACACTCTGCATCATCGACACGACGCCGAGGGCGATCGAGCCGGAACGCTTGAAGATTCTCGGCGTGCTGCGTGACGCAGTCGCCTCGCACCTCGAGTTACGCAGGCTGGCCAGGCTGTCCCGAAAGAACCCGGAGCTGCTCGCAGTCTGTGCGTGGTGCAATTCCATACGAGACGCCGAAGACGAACGCTGGCTCGAGCCAGACGAATACCTGAAGCGCCACTACGAGGTAACGCACAGCATCTGCGAAAATTGTCGTGACAAGTTGCTGAACCAGTAGCGGCAGCCCTGCCTCAGCGAGATGACTACGACAGGTTGACCGCGGTCCCGCTCATGCTGACCATCATCATCGAGCCGCCCTGGCCGATCGTCTCGTAGTCGATGTCGATGCCGACGATCGCGTTGGCGCCCATCGACTGTGCCTTCGCCGTCATCTCCGCCTGCGCGATCTCCCGCGCTTTCGCCAGCTCCTTTTCATAGGCGGCCGACCGGCCGCCGACGATGTCGCGTATGGAGGCGAAGATGTCGCGAAAGATGTTTGCGCCAAGGATCGCCTCCCCGGTAACGACACCGTGGTATCTCGATATCGTGTGCCCATCAACCACGGACGTTGTTGTGTGGATCATTGTGTTTCTCCATTGGTGTTTGCCACTGCCTCGAGGAAATCGAGCATGCGCTGCATGGTTTCGTCGAAGTGCGGGTTGTACGTCAGCCTCTGTAAAGGCAGGTAGTCTTTCTCATTCGTGCTGTCGAGTTCGCCCCGCCAGTTATCGGTGTTTCGCTGGCACGCCGCGACCTCGCTGTTCGGGATAATCGGCAAGTACTGACCGCAATCGCGATACGCACCGTTGCGGCCGAAGTAACGGTCGTCGTCTCTATACGGGATGCCCATGTGCGCGATATTCAGAATCCGCTGATCCGGCAGGTACGACTCATATCGCTTCATGCGCTCGTCCAGGTCCACACTCGCCTCCCCGTATATCTCGAGACGGCTCAACGGATGGTCGAATCGCTCCACGAACTCGTCGACGATCCTGTCGCTGTCGACAGCGATATCCACATCGGTGACGACGACAAACGCTGGCGTGTCGAAGCTGTCGCCGACCCTGTCATCGTAACGGCTGACGAGTTTGACGATCTGCGCCACCGCATTGGTCGACATCGACTGGTAACGAACCGGCAGGGGCGCCGGGTTCTTGTCCAGCCAACCCTTCAGGTGCCTGAGCCATGACGACTGCTTCGCCAGCATCGGGTAGGTCACGCCAAGCGCCGGCGCAAACAGCACTGCGGCTCGAACGTCCGGCGCCGCTATTGCCGCGTGGGCGGCGAGCAGGCCGCCCAGCGAGTAGCCACCGATGAAGACGTCATCCACATCGTTCCGGAGCGACCGGACCCCGTAGTCGACGGCGGCGAGCCAGTCCTCCGCAGTGACGGTTAGCAGATCGCCCGCCCGCGTACCGTGCCCGGGAAGCAGAAGGCTGCGAACGAGAAAGCACTGCTCATTCAGCACTTCGGCGATGTCTCGCATCGTATACGGTGTATCGAGGATGCCGTGAACCAGCAGCACGCCACGCTTGCGGCCGTCGCAACTCTCTGCGGCCTCGAGCTCGAAGGGCATGACGAGCTCAAGCTCCGCCTGCTTCCGATTCGGGCGGACGAATTCACGATGCGCTGATAAGTGGGCCTTCGTCGCTGCCAAGTAGTGTTCGAAAGGCGCGTCAGACGAGAAATCGAAAGGCAGCGGCTCGTCGGTCGGCGCGTAGTAGCTGTCGGCGGCCGCGCCACCGTAGATCAGGACCAGGCCGAGAACGGCCAGCCGCCAGTTTCCCGCGAGGCTTGCCCGCTTAGCCACCATAAATCTTGCCCGGTAGCCACGTAATCAGACCGGGGAAGATCGCGAGCAACAGCAGGGCCAGCAGCTGGATGCCGACGAACGGCATGACGCCCTTGTAGATGTCGATAGTCCTGACCGACTTCGGCGCCACGCCACGCAGGTAGAACAGCGCGAAACCAAATGGCGGAGTCAGGAACGACGTCTGCAGGTTGATCGCAATCATGATGCCGAGCCACACCGGGTCCAGGCCCATCGCCAGCAACACCGGGCCAACGATGGGCACGACGACAAACGTGATCTCGATGAAGTCCAGCACAAAGCCGAGCAGGAACATGACCAGCATGACGACGATCACGGCGCCGACGACGCCACCCGGCAGCGACTCCAGCAAGGAATGCACGGCGTCGTCGCCGCCGTAACCGCGGAACACCAGCGAGAAGATCGACGCACCGATCAGGATCAGGAACACCATGCTGCTGATGCTCATCGTGCTGCGCATGATCTCCCTGAGCCGGTCCAGCGTCAGCTGCCGGCGAACGGTCGCCAGCAACAAGGCCCCCATGCCACCGACCCCGGCCGCCTCGGTCGGCGTCGCGACCCCGGCCAGGATGGAGCCGAGCACGGCAAAAATCAGGGCCAGCGGTGGAAACAGCGCCGCCACAATCTGGCCGAAACCAACCGCGTCTTCTTCCGTCCTCTCGTGGGCGGGCATCAGCGACGGTTTGATCATCGCCGCTATGACGAGATAGGCGATGTAAAGGAAGACGAGGAGCAGCCCGGGAATCAGTGCCCCGGCGAACAGGTCGCCCACGGACACGGTCTTCGGCGAGAACACGCCCATCTTGATCTGCGCCTGCTGATAGGCCGTCGTCATGACGTCGCCGAGCATGACCAGGATGATCGACGGCGGAATGATCTGCCCCAGCGTGCCGGACGCGCAGATCGTCCCGGCCGAGATACCGGGCGCATAGCCACGCGCGAGCATCGTCGGCAGCGACAAGAGCCCCATCGTCACAACGGTGGCCCCGACGATGCCCGTGCTCGCCGCGAGCAACATGCCAACGAGCGTCACCGAGATCCCGAGCCCGCCACGCAGGCTGCCGAACAGGTGGCTCAGTGTTTCGAGCAACTCCTCCGCGATGCGCGCGCGCTCCAGCGTGACGCCCATGAACACGAACAGCGGAACGGCGACCAGCGTCTCGTTGGTCATGATGCCGAAGACGCGGTTGGGCAGGCTGCTTAAGAAAGCGTCATTGAATGCACCCGTGGCTACTCCGATGCCCGCAAAAATCAGTGACGTGCCGCCCAGCGTGAATGCGACCGGGAAGCCGGCCAGCAGCACGACGATCACGGTTGCGAACAGCAGCAGGGCGACCCATTCCATGTCAGCTGCCCCTTATCGCTCTGATCGACCTGAGGAAGAGCGCGAGGCCCTGCAGCATTACCGTAACCGGCATCAGGACGAGCACCGACTTGATCAGTGGCAGCATCGGGTACGGCAGGCCGCCGGATTCCCGTGACGCCTCCTTCAGTGACCAGGACGTGGCGACGAAGTCCCACGCCGCGTAACCGAGGAACAGGCACATCGGCCACAGGAACAGGACCACGCCGGCTGCGTCTACCCAGCCCTTTCGAGCGGGCGCCATGTCGCGGTAAAAGATGTCGACGCGCACATGCTCATCGCGCGCCAGCGTGTAAGCGCAGCCCATCATGAAGACAAACGCGTGCATCCACGTGACCGACTCCTGCAGCCAGATCAGCCCGGCGTCGAACACATAACGCATGACGACGACGATAGCGGTCACGACGATCATCAGCAGCGTCAGCCACGATGCCGCGCGCCCGACCAGGTCGCTGAAACGATCGAGACGTCCGCCGTTACCGGTCTCCATGCAGGTTAGCGTCGCCAGAACGTCGGCGTGAAGAGCACGAGCAGCGTAAAGATCTCGAGGCGTCCCAGCAGCATCCCGGCGATCGCAATCCACTTGGCGGTGTCCGGCACGGTCATGAACCCGCTGGACACATCACCGAGGCCGGGCCCCAAGTTATTCAGCGTTGCGGCGACGGCCGAGAATGCGGAGACCTGGTCCATGCCCGTGGACATCATCGCGATCAGCATCAGTGCAAAGACGATCATGTACATCGCGAAAAAGCCCCAGACAGCTTCGACGACTCTCGGCGTGACGGCCTTGGTGCCGATCTTGATCGGAATCTCGGCGCTCGGATGCACGAGCCTCGCGATCTCACGCTGGCCCTGCTTGTAGATCAGCAGCCAGCGGATGACCTTGATGCCGCCTGCCGTCGAACCTGCCGATCCGCCGATGAAGCTCGACAGGATCAACAGCACCGGCAGCGCGGCCGGCCACGCGCTGAAGTCGGACGTCGTGAAACCGGTTGTCGTGGCGATGGACACGGCCTGGAAGATGCCGTTGATCACGTTGCCACTGAAAGCGGAGTAGTGCTCGAAGAGCAGCAGGATGGAGACCACGATCGCCGACATCGCGAGCAGGATGACGCCGTAAGCGCGAAACTCGGGATCTTCCGTGTAGTGTCCGATCGACACGTTCCGCCAGGCGAAGAAGTGCAGCGAGAAATTGATGCCGGCGGCGAACATGAAGACGATCGCGACAATATCGACCGTAGTGCTGTTGAAGTAGCCGATGCTGGCGTCATGCGGCGAGAAACCGCCGATGGCGACCGTCGAGAACGAGTGACAGAGCGCGTCGAACCAGTTCATGCCGGCAAACATGTAGGCCACCATGCAGCTGACGGTGAATGCGAGATAGACATACCACAGCGCCTTCGCCGTCTCGGTGATGCGCGGCGTCAGCTTCGAGTCCTTGACGGGGCCGGGCGCCTCGGCACGATACAGCTGCATGCCACCGACGCCCAGCATCGGCAGCACGGCGACGGCGAGTACGATGATGCCCATGCCGCCCAGCCACTGCAGCTGTTGCCGGTAATAGAGGATCGATTTGGGCAGGTCGTCCAGCCCGCTGATGACCGTCGCCCCCGTGGTCGTCAGGCCCGATATCGATTCGAAGATGGCGTCCGTCAGGGTCAGCTCGGGCGCAGCGGCAAAGTACAGCGGCGCGGCGCCGAAGGTGCCGAGAACGGTCCAGAACGAGGCGACGACGAGGAAGCCGTCACGCAGGCGAAGGTCTTTTTTCGACCGGTGTACCGGGAACCAGCAGATCAGTCCCGCGAAGAAGGTAATTGCAAATCCTTCGATGAAGGGAACGGCGGACTGGTCCTTGAAGATGAAGCTGAAGAGGATCGGCGGCAGCATCGTCAGGCTGAACACCATCAGCAGCAAACCGAGGATGCGTTGAACGGCGGTCCAGTTCATCAGCGGGCGGTCATATCAGATAAACGAGACACCCACCTGGAACAGCTTCTCCAGGCGCTCGATCTTGCGGCGGTCCGTCATGAAGATGATGACGTGATCGTCGCTTTCGACGACCACGTCGTGGTGCGCAATGATGACCTGGTCATCGCGAACGAGTGCGACGATACGCGTACCGTTCGGCAGGTCGATGTCCTCGAGCCTGCGACCGACGACCTTCGAGTTCTCCTTCGTTCCGTGAGCGATCGCTTCGATCGCCTCCGCTGCGCCCCGTCTGAGCGAGTGCACCTTGACGACGTCGCCGCGACGGACGTGCGCCAGCAAAGAACCGATCGTAATCTGCTGCGGCGAGATAGCGATGTCGATGGTGCCTGACTCAACGAGCTCGACGTAGGCCGCTCGATTGATCAGCGCCATCACCTTGTGCGAGCCGAGTCGCTTCGCAAGCATCGCGCTAAGGATGTTGGCTTCTTCCGAGTTCGTCAGTGCGCAGAACACGTCGACGTCGTCAACGTTCTCCTCGAGCAACAGCTCCTCGTCCGCCGCATCGCCGACCAGGACGATGGCGCGGTTGAGCTGCTCGGAGATGATCCGCGCCCGTTCAGGGTCGCGCTCGATGAGCTTGACCTGGTTGGTCTGCTCCAGCGCGAGGGCGAGGCGCACACCGATGTTGCCACCACCCGCGATAACGACCCGTCGCACCGGTTCCTCGAGCCGGCGAATCTCGCTCATGAAAACGCGAATGTCCTTGCGGTCCGCAATGAAGAAGACCTCGTCGCCCTCCTCGATGATCGTGTCACCTTTCGGGAGCAGCGCCTTGCCGCCGCGGTAGATCGCCGCGATGCGTCCCTCGGTGTTCGGCACGTGTTCCTTCAGCGCCGCGATCTTCTGTCCAACGAGCAGGCCGTCGCGATCGGCGAATACACTGACGAGTCGTACGCGCCCGTTAGCAAAGTCGAGCACCTGTGAGGCGCCGGGATACAGGATCAGCTGTTCGATGGACTCGCAGACGAGTTGCTCCGGGCTGATCCGGACATCGATCGGAATCGCATCCTGCGTGAACAGGGTCTTCGCGTTCATGTATTCGGCCGCGCGTATACGGGCGATCTTGGTCGGCGTGTGGAATTTCGTGTAGGCGACCTGGCAGGCCACCATGTTGGTCTCGTCGGAATCGGTCAGTGCGACAACGATGTCGGCGTCCTGTGCGCCGGCGCGTTCCAGTACGTCCGGGTGGGCTGCATGGCCGACGACCGTGCGGATGTCCAGCCTGTCCTGCAGCTCGCGGAGAATATCCGGCCGCATGTCGACGACGGTAACCTCATTGGCCTCCTCTCGCGACAGGTGGTAGGCCGCGGAAGATCCGACCTGGCCGGCGCCTAGAATCAGTATTTTCATTGTTGTCGATTGGCCCCGTGGGATTCATCGCCTTCCGGGGTCGAAGTTTACATGAGATCGAGGTTCGCGTAGCTAAGCACGAGCCATTTCGTACCCGCCGTTTCGAAGTTCACTTCGACCCGCGCGTGCGGGCCCTGGCCTTCGTAATTGAGGATGACGCCGTCGCCGAATTTGCCGTGCCTGACGCGCTGCCCGAGATGCACGCCCACCTCGGCCTGCTGGGCCTGAGCCACGGAGGTTTGCGGGCGGCCGTAAGACCGTACCGGTCGCGAAACCTGCACCTTGGGGCGGACCTCTTCGACAAATTCGTCGGGAACCTCGCCGATGAATCGTGACGGGATCGCGAAGTTCTCCATGCCGTGCATGCGGCGCTGCTCCGCATGCGTTATGTACAGTGACTGCATCGCACGCGTAATGCCGACGTAGCAGAGGCGGCGTTCCTCCTCGAGTCCGTTCGGGTCCGACACTGACCGCTGGTGCGGAAACAAGCCATCCTCCATGCCCGACAGGAACACGAGCGGAAACTCGAGCCCCTTGGCCGAGTGCATTGTCATCAACTGCACACAATCTTCCCACGCGTCGGCCTGGCCTTCACCGGCCTCCAGCGCCGCGTGCGCGAGGAACTCGTCGAGCGGCTGCATTTCTTCGGCCGGGTCGGGTTCGAAGCCCTTCGCGGCGCTGACCAGTTCATTCAGGTTTTCGATGCGCGTCTCGCCCGCCTCGCCCTTCTCCTTGCGGAAGAACTCGATGAGCCCGCTGATCTGGATGACGTGGTCGACCTTGTCTTGCAGATCGAGGTGCTCGACGTCGCGCGCCATGCGCTCGATCAGGTTCAGGAATGACAACACGGCGTTTGCGGCTCGTCCGTTCAGTTCATCGCTGGCGATAGCCCCGGCGGCTCGCCACAGCGAACAGGCGTTGGCGCGCGCGTAGCTGCGAATCATCTCGACGGTGCGCGCGCCAATGCCGCGCGTGGGCTTGTTGACGACGCGCTCGAACGATGCGTCGTCGTCGCGATGGGCGATCAGCCGCAGGTAGGCGAGCGCGTCCTTGATCTCCATGCGCTCGAAGAATCGCAGGCCGCCGTAGACGCGGTAGGGAATCCGGGCGTTGATGAGGCCTTCTTCGAGGACTCGCGACTGTGCGTTGGAGCGATACAGGACGGCGGCTTCGGCACGCAGGTTGCCCTGGTCCACCCAGTCCCGGATGCGGGCGACGATGAAGTCGGCCTCGTCGCGCTCGTTGTAGGCGGCATACAGCCGTATCGGGTCGCCGTCGACACCGTCGGTCCACAGGTTCTTGCCCATGCGGCCCATGTTGTTGGCGATAACGGCGTTGGCGGCATTCAGGATCATGCCCGTCGAGCGATAATTCTGCTCAAGCTTGATGATCCGCGTGCCCGGAAAGTCTTTCTGGAACTGGTGTATGTGCTCGACACGCGCGCCGCGCCAGCGATAGATCGACTGGTCGTCGTCGCCGACGACAAACGGCGTCGACGTCTTGCCGGCCAGCAGGCGCAGCCACGCGTACTGGATCGCGTTCGTGTCCTGGAACTCGTCGACGAGCAGGTGCTGGAAGCGCCGTTGGTAGTGCGCCAGCAGCTCCGGGTTCTCCCGCCAGAGCTCATGTGCACGCAGCAACAGTTCGGCGAAATCGACCAGGCCACCGCGGTCACAGATCTCCTCGTAGGTCGAGTAGAAGGACACGAGCTGGCGCTTGTCCGGATCGCCCTCGTCGTCGATGTGCTGAGGCCGAATGCCCTCGTCCTTCTGCCCGTTGATGAACCACTGGACCTCTCGCGGCACCCAGCGCCCGTCATCGACGTCGAGGCTCTTGAGCATGCGCTTGATGATCCGGAGCTGGTCGTCGGAATCGATGATCTGGAAGTTCTGCGGCAGCTTCGCTTCCCGGTAGTGCCGTCTCAGCAGCCGGTGCGCCAGTCCGTGGAACGTGCCGATCCACAGGTTCCTGACCGGGATGCCGAGCAGCTGCTCGACGCGGCCGCGCATCTCGGCGGCCGCCTTGTTCGTGAAGGTCACGGCCAGCAGGCCGTTTGGAGAGACGCCCTCGACGTCGATCAGCCACGCGATCCGGTGCACAAGCACCCGAGTCTTGCCGCTACCCGCGCCCGCGATGACCAGCGCTGGTTCGTTCGGCAGCGTGACGGCCTGACGCTGTGCGTCATTGAGGTTGTCGAGGATTGGGGTGACGTCCATTTCCGGAGAAAAATTGCGCTCAAGGGAAGCGCCGCATTCTAGCAAAGTACGCCGACGCCTGGCTGACTACGCAAGGGGCTTCAGAAGAATGGACTGCAGCGTTGAAATGCCCGGCCTAGCGTCAACAGGCTGGTGCTTCCAGGCGTCTAAAGATTGCTCTAGCTCTTTGACAAGAACTTGGTAAAGGCGCGGTTCCATTTCTTCGAAACCCGCTTCTCCTCTTCGAGGCTGTCACGGTACGCCTGCCTGAGCTCCTCCAGATCCGTCTCAGAAATCACGGATCTTCGCTCTTCTACGTAACTTGCGATGCACAACCGGTATGACATCGAAGACTCAAGGTAGGTGCCGACCTTGTCGCGAAGCAGGTCTGCGTCTTCCGTCGAGCTGAGCGACGCTGGGAATTTAGGTTGTTCCGGGGCCCCGCAATCGGGTTCTGCATTCGCCTGGCTACAGCACAACAACAGAAAAATTGCCCCTGCGAGCGCAGCATGCTCAATAACATTCATGACGATCCCCGGAAGATTTCGCAACCAGAATTAAACACATGTGCTCCGTATAAAGTCAATATTGACCAAATATCTCCCGTTCCTTAAGGTGCTGCCACATCTGCCGCCCAGGAACATCGACGCATGTACCGCAAACGAATTGCGATTTCCGTACTCGCTATCCTCGGATCAAGCACGGGTATAGCCGACACCCAGCAATATGAATACGACGCACTCGGCAGGCTGAAGACTGTCACTCTGGATTCCGGGGACACGATCGAATACGACTACGATCAGTCCGGCAATCGAATCACCAAGACCAGTCTCGGCGGTGCGTCGAGCAATAATCCGCCGACAGCAGTCAATGACTTTGTCGGTGTCGCAGGAATCTTCAGTTACGCGTTCAAGAATGTCGTCGCCAACGACTCCGACCCGGATGGCGACACGCTGTCGATCACATCCGTGACGCAGCCCAGCAATGCATCCGTGACGATATGGACATCGACAACGGTCCGCGTGCAGGGCACATCGACCGGGACGGCCACGTTCACCTACACGGTCAGCGATGGCAATGGCGGTCAGGACACGGCCACCGTAACTGTTTCCGTAAGTGGCGGCGGCGGACCGCCTGGGCCGTAACTGCATGACGCTGTCTTCACAACCCCGCTCTACAACGCTTTGGTGCCGAATGTCGAAACGACTGCAACGAACTTCCGTCCTTTTTGTGTGTATCTCAGTACTGATCTCGTCCGGACTTGCCGTCGCCAGCGAGAACGTTTTCGAGCCCCCTGACTTCAAAGCCGTCGATTCGAGGGGTGTTAACCTCATCAGCGGGCGTTCGACCTTCTCGCAATCCCCCGTCTCGATCGGAGGCTCGAACGGACTGACGTTCACGTTGTCCGCAAGTTCGAATCGCTTCGACCGTGGCGGCGACATGACGCACAACTTCTATGGCCGGATAAACACCACCAACACCGGTCTGGAGCCCAGCCCCGTACTTCACCCGGGCCATACCGGCGCTTTCGTGGCCATATTGGGCAGCAAGTCCACCGGCTTCATCGAATATGGGACAACGTTCGAGAGCTACAAGAGCGAAGGGGAGACTTTTGTCTGGAACGGTGGCTCGACCTTCACGTGGACCTGGCGAGACGGAACCAAAGTACATTTCGAAACCACGAGCACCAGCGGCAGCCCGGGCGGAACGCCTTACAAGATCGAGTACCCGAACGGCCTGACGATTGATATTCACCGCCAGGTAGTCGGCGGCCTGATTCGATCCGTCACCTCGAACACCGGCTATCAGCTCAAGTATAGCTACGATGGATCCCATCGCCTTACGTCGGTCGTGGCTCTCAACCGAACGGTTGATTACTGCAGCCCCGCGGCAACGACCTGCAACTATTCGAGAACCTGGCCGCAGGCGAGCCTGGCGTACGCCACCGTCGGCGGCGCCCTGCAACTGACGGTCACCGACATGGCGGGACTCAATACACGTTACACTCATATCACGCGAACGCTTGGCGCCCAGACCGACCAGGTTGTCTCGGCTGTGCGACATCCCACCAGCTCGATCAACGACACCGTCGAGTACGAGTACGAGAACATGTGGGTGTGCACCAGCGGATACGGTGGCCTGCCCGGAAGTTGTTCGTTCACGCGCCTGAACCTCGTCTACCGGGTGCACGTTGGCACCGCGACGTGGGCCTATAGCCATCAGCCGGCGCCACCCTACAATTACGACTCTCGCAGCACTGACCCGAATGGCAGGCAGCTCGTCGTTCTCTACAACAAGGACATAGGTAACCTCGTCAGAATCGACAACACGGACGGCTCCTGGGCAACGTTCAGTTCAGACATCGACAATCGCATGACAAAGGCTGTGTTCCCGGAAGGTAACGAGATCCGCTACCTCTATGACAGTCGTGGCAACATCACTGAAGAAAGAAGAGTTCCAAAGACCGGCTCCAGCTTGCCCCACCTCGTGTCAAACGCCGGCTTTGACACGACGTGCTCAAATAGAAAGAAATGCAACAAGCCAAACTGGGTGAGAGACGCTCGGGGTAACCAGACGGATTTCCTCTATCACGCGTCTTCGGGCCAGATCGAGAAAGCCACTCAGCCCGCCGACGCCAACGGCGTACGGCCACAGACGCGTTATTCCTATATCCAGCGCTACGCGTACATCAAGACGTTCTCGGGCAGCTTCGTATCCACCGGACAGCCGATCTGGTTGCTCGACGAGGAAAGCTACTGCCGCAAGAGCGCGGCGACGGCGACCGGGTGTACCCAGGCGGGCGACGAGGTCACGATCAGCTACGACTATGGTCCGAGCTCAGGGGCAAACAACCTGCACTTGCGCGGCAAGGTGGTGACGGCCGACGGGCAATCGCTCCGAACCTGTTTCGGTTACGACGCGCTCGGCAACAAGATCAGCGAAACCCTGCCGAAAGCAGGCCTGACCAGCTGCCCGTAGGAGGAAGGACAAAATGACATCCGTAATTCAAACCGCGCGATTCATCCTCCTTTCCGCTGTCCTGCTAGCCGCAAACGTACATGCGCAGTCATCGGCCTCGGCCTATACGACCGGATATCGCTACGACATCGCGCAGCGCGAGACCGGTACTATCAGCCCGGACCCCGACGGCGGCGGCCCGCTTAGGTTCATGGCAACGAGGAAGACCTACGATGCCAACGGCAACCTGGCCACCGTCGAATTCGGCGAGTTAGCGAGCTGGCAGCCCGAGACCGTGGCGCCGGCTAACTGGACCGGGTTCACAGTATTCAGGAAGACAGTCCTCGATCACGATGACTGGGGGCGAGTGACCGGCGAGGCAGTCGTCGTCGGAACGACAACGATGTCGGACGTCGACCATTCCTATGACTTGCTGGGACGAAAGAGATGCACGGCTGTTCGAATGAACCCGGCAAACCTGGCCACAACGGGACACCTTCCACCACTCATCGACGCCTGCGCTCTTCGTACGACTGGAATCTACGGACCCGACCGAATCACTCGCCGATCTTACGACAGCTTTAACCGTGTCGAGAAAATAGAGAAGGCCCTGGGTACATCTGTCCAGCAGGAATACGCGCGCTACACCTACACAGCAAATGGCAAACTCCGGTCGGTTAAGGACGCAAGCGGCAACTACGCCTCGATGGACTACGACGACTACGATCGCCAGTCGCATTGGTACTTCCCGTCGAAGACCATCACCGGCCAGGCGGACCTGACCGACTACGAGCAATACGGCTACGACGCCAACGGCAATCGCACGTCCCTGCGCAAGCGCGACGGGCAGGTCATCTACTACCACTACGATGCCCTCAATCGCGAAACGTTCAAGAACGTGCCCGGCGGCAGCGCCCAGGACGTTTACTCGGGATACGAGCTGCGGGGCCAGAGAGTGTACGCTCGATTCGCCTCCCCATGGGGCCAGGGCGTCACCAACGTCTACGACGGCTTCGGCCGGCAGACGTCGCAGTCGACAAACATGGGCGGTACGACGCGGACCATCTCCTACCTCTACGACAGCAACAGCAATCGAACGCGGGTTACGCACCCCGACGGCAAGTACTTTAACTACGAGTACGACGGCCTGAATCGCCTGATCCGGGTTCGGGAGAACGGCGGCACGGCACTCATCACTCAGGCATACAACTCGAGCGGGCAACGGTCCTCGATTTCGCGTTCAAGCGGCGCCTCGACGACCTACGGCTACGACGGCCTGGCAAGACTCAAGGACCTCGACCACAACCTGTCTGGCACGAGCAACGACGTCAGCTACGATCTTCTTTACAACCCCGCAAGCCAGATCGTCGAGAAGACGGTCAGCAATGCGAGCTACGTCTATGCACAGCACACCGCGGCGACGGAAGTCTATTCCACCAACGGTCAGAACCAGTACGCGTCCGTAGACGGCGTCAGCTTCGGCTACGACGCGAACGGCAACCTGACGAGCAACGGCTCGACGACCTATAACTATGACGTCGAGAATCGCCTGAAATCGGCGAGCGGGGCAACAAGTGCGACACTGACCTACGATCCCCTGGGTCGTTTGTACCAGGTGGCCGGAGCATCGACGACTCGCTTCCTCTACGACGGCGACGCATTGATAGCCGAGTACAACACCAGCGGCACGATGACGAATCGGTACGTGCATGGTTCCGGTATCGACGAGCCGTTGGTGCATTACTCGGGTTCTTCCGTAACCAGTACCGGCCGCAGCTTCCTGCATGCCAATCATCAGGGTTCGATTGTCGCCAGGTCGAACTACGCGTCATCGCTGCTGCAGAGAAATAAATACGATGCCTACGGTGTAGCGGATACCGGCAATCAGGGCAGGTTCGGGTTTACGGGGCAGGTGTATCTGCCTGATCTGAATCTCTATCATTATAAAGCGAGGACCTATAACCCCGGCCTCGGTAGGTTCATGCAAACAGATCCTGTCGGTTATGAAGACCAGATCAATCTATACGCCTACACCCACAACGATCCGATCAATTACACGGACCCAAGCGGTGAGGTCGCGTTTCTTGTTCCTGTGTTTATCTTTGTCGTCAAGGAAGCTGCTGGAGAAGCCTTCGAGCAGGCGACTGGTTTACCGGCACCGACAGTAAAAGGTATAACGAAAGCGGTCGCTAAGAGAACTGCGGAAAGACAGCTCAAGAGGAACGCCAAGAACAAGGTGCCTGGTCCTGATGGAGGGTTCACCGCTGATTTATCCAAGAGCAAAGCTAAATCTAGATCGGGGCATCGTAATGCAGGCAACAAGCAGTTAAACGATAGAATGAAAAGCGATCCAAAGTTCAGAAACGAAATGGAAAACCGACACGGGTCGGATGTTTTTGATCGAACAAGTACCAGTGGGAGTGGTAGGCGAAATCCTGCGAACACCGAATGGGATCACAACAGCACAAATCCCAACAGCTTAGATCTACGGACCAAGGGCAACCACAGACAAAAAACTAGTGCCGAGGGACAGCAAGGTGGAGGTTGGAAAAAGTTCCACCGCGAAGAACGATGATCAATACGAAAACAATTCGTGACAATACCCTGAGAGTGTTGAGTGAGCACAATGTACCAAAGCACCCCCATTTGCCTTTGTTAGAGAGCTGCAATCTAAGAACCCAGTCGCAAATCTGCCAGAGAATAGTAGCTCTGTATTCCTTGGCTGGGCTGGCTAACGGAGCAGATAGAAGATTACTCAAAGACTGGCTAGTAGCTGAGGGCGGCTGGAGTTTTCTGTCAGATATTGAACAGAAAAATCTAACCGATGAGAATTTGAGCCGATATGAACTGAACGAGCTGTCCTGGAAACAAGAGTCGCTCTACGTGCTCTGCTGGTGTATTGCGATAGTTGGAGATCTGGTTTGGCCGTCTAGCGAAGCGAATCTTGATGTGGTTTTTCCAAGCATACCTCCAGAGGTATCCATATCTGAGTTTGTGGAATCTGCCGAGATTCGATCAGAAGAGAGTATTCTCCAAATGTTGGACCTCTACTACTGTATCCATGCTGCTGTAATGCACCCTGAGTTATGGGAAGACCAAGTAGTCAGGGAAGATCTAATTGTTGAGGTGATACTTGAAAGGAGACAGGCGCTCGAATGGGTTTGTTCGGAAACCGTCCAATGGGATGAGGTAAGCCTCGATACCTAAAGCTGTCGGGGTCCATTGAACGCACAAGAAAGAGTGGTAATGGGGCGGGCACCCCTCAATTTACTCGTCGTTCCTATGCACGGTAGCTGTCGAAGAGGACTCTACTAGAATCTGGGTAATGAGAGGGCAAACGTCTCAACGTCCGGGACATTGAACACTTGCACGCCGTCGGCCCACCTCACTTAATCGGCCGAATCACGCGACGCCCCGAAAAATGTGACTGTCTGTATCCAGAAATAGCAATCGAGCCTATTCGCTGGCCTTCCGTATCAGCAGAACACAGCCCGTATCGGTACGCACCTCACCGTGGTGCGTCCCCTCGGGCGCGAGGTGGTAGTCCCCGGCCTTCAGGTGGATATCGCCGAACCAGGTTTCGCCTTCGACCACGTAGGTCTCCTCATCGGCGGGATGGAAGTGCGCCGGGAACGTCGTGCCGGGCTCGAGGCGCACCAGCATCGACATGCTCTCGTCGTCGCTGCGCAGTATCTTGATCGAGTTGCCCGGGCTCGTCTCCAGCCAATCGCCGGCGCTGCCGGCGACGGTGACGAACTGCCTGGCGTCTGCTGACGAGTCCTCACGCAGACGATCGAACAGCTTTGCCTTCATTCGCTGGGCGGCCTCTTGTCCCGGGTCGACGGGGACCGATGCCTCCAGCAACTCGACGATGGCCTCGTCCTGCAACGTCTTGTCGTTCTTGCTCGCCACGTTATGCCCTGCCAGCCTGGAGGTCCGCCGAAGCGGAGCGTTCGAGCGATTTCAGCACCCGCCGAATCCTCGATTTCACGGTGCCGAGCGGCATCGACGTTGCGTTCGCAATCTGCTCATGGGTCAGCCCCCGGAAAAACGCCAGCGCGATCAGCTGCCGGTCATCGCTCGAAATTGACGCGAGCAGCGCATGCACCGCATGTCCCTCTTCGATCGACTCGAGCAGGGAATCCGGCTTTTCCTCGATGTCCGGCGGTGGCTGTGACGCCGCAGCCTCGGCGGTTCGACTCACGCTCGTCTCATGACGCAAACGATCGAGAGCACGATTGCGGCACAAGGTCAGTAACCAGCCGAGAGGGCGACCGCGGCTTTGCTCATAAGTGCTCGCATTCCTCCATGCGTCATGGAACACGTCGGTCACCACGTCCTCGGCGAGAGCAGCATCGTTGAGGATACGAATGGCAACGCCATACACCTTCGCCAGTGTCGCGTCGTAGAACTCATTCAGTGCCTCCTCGTTGCCCTGCGCCATCGCCCCAAGCCAGTCAACGAGACGCGCATTCAGCGCGTCGCCGTCATCCGATTGCGAAAGAGGCCGGGGGTCAGAACTCATGCCGAGACTATAGCAAAGCTGCCGAGCCTTTTACGGCGTTCACATAGTTGTACGGATGCCGATGCACTTTGGATGCATGAAAACGGGAATCGAAGCCGCTCGGGAAATTTTTGAAATTTTTCTCGCCAAAAGTGCATCCGTCGAGCCGTGTCCTCCGTAGATCGATTTGCAACACACTTTTTCAGATCAATGGAGATTCCCCCAATGAAGAAACAACTTACCTGCGCCGGCGTCGCTATCGCGATGCTCGCCGCCGGCAGCGCCATGGCATCGAGCCATCGCGAGGCGCCGTTTATCACCAAGTACCCGCAGTCGGACGGTACGGATTTCTACCTCTTCAAGAGCTACGAGCCGGGTCGCGAGGACTACGTGACGATGATCGCCAACTACATTCCCGTACAGGCGGCTTACGGCGGACCGCACTACTTTCCACTCGACAGTCAGGCGCTGTACGAGATCCACGTCGATAATGACGGCGACAGCGTTGAAGACCTGACCTTCCAGTTCCGTTTCGAAGACACGTTCCCCGAAAACGGCCCTGTGCGCCTGAACGTGAACGGCGAAGAGATATCCAGCGTACTGCGCAACATCGGTGTGCTCAGCGCCGCCGACCAAACCGGGCTCAACCATCTCGAGCAGTACCGCGTGACCGTCGTCAATGGCGATCGCCGTCGTGGCGCTCGCAGCACGGTAACGGACGCTGTGACCGGCAAGTCCAGCTTCGCGAAGCCGTTCGACTACGCCGGCACCAAGACCTTCGGTGGCGAGGGCAACTACACGACCTATGCGAACAGCTTCATCCACGACATCAGCATCCCCGGATGCAGCGCACCCGGTCGCGTCTTCGTCGGCCAGCGAAACGAAGCGTTCAAGCTCAGCCTCGGCGAGGTCTTCGACCTCGTTAATTTCGTACCGCTCGAAGGCGATAGTGCGCCCGGAGCCGGCGATGGAGCAGGCTTCCCGTTTGGCGTGACGCAGGACCCCGAGCGCAACATCCTCGCGCGCAACAACGTCACGTCCATCGCGCTGGAGATTCATGAAGGCTGCCTGACGCAGGGTGACGAGCCGGTTATCGGCGCATGGACGACCTCCAGCCTGCGGCAGCTCAACATCCTGAATCCGCGCCCGACGTTCCTGAAGCCGGAAGTCAGCGGCGGTCGCTGGACCCAGGTCTCACGCCTGTCGGCGCCGCTCGTCAACGAGCTGGTCATCGGCTTTGAGAGCAAGGACCGGTTCAATTCCAGCGAGCCGAAAGACGATGGCCAGTTCCTGACCTTCGTAACGAATCCCGGACTACCGCTGATCCTGGATGCGCTTTTCCGTGAGGCGGTCAACGAAATCCTGGGTGGCGTCATCGCGGACTTCGAGCCGTTCGAGAACCTTGCGCCGACGAACTTCCCGCGCAACGACCTCGTCACTGCGTTCCTGACCGGCTTCCCGGGCCTGAACCAGCCGTCCAACGTCGTACCGGGTGAGATGCTGCGCCTGAACACGGCCATCGCCCCGACACCGCGTGACGCACAGCACCCGCTCGGCGTTGCCGCCGGCGATCTGGCCGGTTTCCCGAACGGCCGCCGTCCGGGTGACGACAGCGTCGACATCGCTCTGCGTGTCGTCATGGGCGCCCTGTGTCATGACCTGCCGCTCGGCGAGAACGGTGCCGGCGTCAACCTCGGCCTGTGTTCACCGGCAGACGCTGTCGTTGGCAACCAGCCGTTCACGGACGGCGCGCCTTTGCAGGCGACGGACCTGAACAACAGCTTCCCGTACCTGCTGACGCCGTATCCGGGCTCGCCCGTCGGCGCACCCCTGCCACAGCCGATCGACTGATCGTCTAACAGAGGAGAGCAACATGAAAACGAAACTTTCAGTATTGCTCCTCGTCGTGTCGCTGCTCGCCGCGTGCAGCAGCGACTCGTCGGGGGAGCGCGAGAACATCGCGCCGATCCTGTCTGACATCGCGAGCGTGAATACGAGCGCGAATACCGTCAGTCAGCCGATCAGCTTCAGGGTGTTCGACGAGAACGTGTCGACGCTCAGCTTCGATGTTACCTCCGATCGAACGGCTGTCGTGTCGAACGACGCCATCCAGGTTGCCGGATCCGGCTCATCGCGGTCGCTCGAGATCACGCCGGTCGAAGACACGATCGGCGACTCGATGATCACGATTATCGCGACGGATGCCGCCGGTCTGTCAGCCAGTACGTCTTTCCTGCTGACCGTTGTTCCCGAACAGAAGTCGATGTCGCAGTTCGCACGTGACACGTTCACGGCCACTGAGGGCGATACGCCTGAGTTAATCAACGCCGTCGAGTTCGATCAGGACGCCGATGATGACGACTTCGCCGATCTTCTGGCCGAGTAACACTAAAGCGCCGGGGACCACGGTCCCCGGTGCACTCTTTTGGAGAGACAGGAATGACGACGCTATACAGACGAAGAATCCTGGTTACTGCCCTGACGCTGCTGCTGTTGGCCGCGACGCCGGCGCTGGCTCACGACATCGATCAGCATACGCAGCACGCAGCGGACGTAGGGCCCGACGATATCGAGGCGCTCATCGTCGCCTTTCGTGAGACCGGCAACGACCATTTTCTCGACGACGCCCGGCAGCGGGTCCGGAAGGAGCTCGAGACCCGGCCTGAGGACCCCGCGATGCTGGTCCTGGCCGCAACGATCGCCCAATCGCTTCATGACTTCGATGCCGCGCTTGCACACATTGACCGGGCGCTTCGGGAGCGGCCCGGGTTCGATCAGGCATGGTTGCTTCGCGCATCGATTCAGCTCGTGCGCGGACAAGCGGAAGACGCGCGGGACTCCTGCCGGCAACTGCGCGAGGTGCATATCCTCGTCGCTGTCGGTTGTCGCGCCAGGGTCGCCATCGCGCGCGGCGATAACGCAGACGCATGGAAGACAATGACCGCAGTCATCGAGTCGCTGGATCGTCACACGCTAGATCCTGCGCTGTCCGCATGGGCTTTGAGTATTGCAGCCGATGCCGCCGCGCCAATTCAGCGGGAGGCCGCAATCGATTTCTACGCGCGATCGCTCGCGCTACAGGAAAGTGTCCAGGTCCGATCGGCGCTCGTCGACCGGCTGATCTCCGCAGACCGTTTCGACGATGCGCAGCAGGCCATCGCCGACGGCTCCGGCGCTCTGCCGCTGCAGGTACGCCGCTTCATCGTCTTAAAGCGCCTTGGTGAGATCGACCGGATCGCCCAGGAGATAGCCGTTGCAGACCACCGCTTCCAGCATTGGATAGCAGCAGAGGACTGGGCGCACGCGCGAGAGATGGCGCGATTCTATATCGATGTCATCGATCGACCGCACTTGGCGCAGAAGCTGGCCACGATCAACCTCGGACTGCAGAAAGAAGCTGAG
>JAAUYD010073159.1_pt1 | contig 31478 bp, 33 predicted proteins | sample 7278101 | NCBI WGS metagenome assembly JAAUYD01 (sample SAMN14350128, study PRJNA611818) | marine sediment metagenome | isolation source: surface marine sediment (0.6m) | place: French Polynesia: Moorea | collected 2018-08
CGCCCAGCTCGGCGTCGAGATCACCGACTCCGCCTACGTCGCGGTGAACATGAAGATCATGACCCGGATGGGTCGCGGCGCAGCCGAGGCACTCGGCACCGACGGCGCGTTCGTGCCCTGCCTGCACACCGTCGGCGCACCGCTCGCGGAGGGCGACACCGACGTGCCGTGGCCGTGCAACCCGGACGTGAAGTACATCGTCCACTTCCCCGAAGAGCGTTCGATCTGGAGCTACGGCAGCGGGTACGGCGGCAACGCACTGCTCGGCAAGAAGTGCCTCGCGCTCCGCATCGCGTCGACGATGGCGCGTGACGAGGGCTGGCTCGCCGAGCACATGCTGATCATGGGCGTCACCAACCCCGAGGGCGAGAAGACGTTCGTCGCGGCGGCGTTCCCCAGCGCCTGCGGCAAGACCAACTTCGCGATGCTCGTGCCACCGCAGGCGTTCTCCGACGAGGGCTGGAAGGTCACGACGGTCGGCGACGACATCGCCTGGATCAAGCCGGGCCCCGACGGGAAGCTCTACGCGATCAACCCCGAGGCGGGGTACTTCGGCGTGGCTCCCGGCACGTCGTACGCCACCAACCCGTCGGCGATGGAGTCGATCAAGGCGAACTCGATCTTCACGAACGTCGCGCTGACCGACGACGGCGACGTCTGGTGGGAGGGCATGGACGGCGACCCGCCCGCGCACGCGATCGACTGGCACGGCGACGACTGGACGCCCGATTCCGAGGCGAAGGCGTCGCACCCGAACGCCCGGTTCACGGCGCCGGCCGACCAGAACCCGGTCATCGACCCCGACTGGGACGACCCGCGGGGCGTGCCGATCAACGCCTTCGTCTTCGGCGGCCGCCGGTCGGGCACCATCCCGCTCGTCGTGCAGAGCTTCAACTGGGCGTACGGCGTGTACATGGCGGCCACGATGGGTTCCGAGACGACGGCGGCTGCGTTCGGCCAGCAGGGCGTCGTGCGACGCGACCCGTTCGCGATGCTGCCGTTCGCCGGCTACCACATGGGCAGCTACGTCAACCACTGGCTCTCGTTCGGCCGCAGCATCCAGAACCCGCCGCGGATCTTCGAGGTGAACTGGTTCCGCCGCGACGAGAACGGTGACTTCGTGTGGCCGGGCTTCGGCGAGAACATGCGCGTCCTGCAGTGGATCGTCGAGCGCTCGCGTGGCCGCGCGGTCGGGGTCGAGAGTCCGCTCGGCTGGATGCCCCGCTACCAGGATCTGAACTGGAAGGGCCTCGAGAACTTCTCGGAGGCGCAGTTCCTCGAGTGCATGTCGATCGATCGGTCGGACTGGAACGCCGAGCTGCTCGAGGTCGAGGAGCTCTTCATGCGGCTCCACACCCGGTTGCCGAACGAGATGCGCTGGACACGTGCGCTCACGGCCGGTGCGTTGTGGCGGTCACCCGAGCACTGGGAGATGAACCCCGACCCGACCTGACCGGCGCGACTCGATCGGCTCCCGCTACCGGGAGGCCGCTGCTTCCCACGATGCCTGCGGGACGGCGCCCGCGTGGTCCGGCGCGGCGGCCGGCGCCTGCCTGCGCGGGCCGACGTCGCGGTCGGTACCACCGTCGGCATCACCGTCGACACCAGGCGCGTCGAAGGCCTCGCGCAGCGACGACGCGACGAGCCACGCGGCGAGCGTCGCGATCGCGAGTGCCGTCGCCACCAGGACGACGGCGGCTCCGCGGCCGGCACCGGTACCGAGCACCGGGCCGAGGACCGGCTCCAGCGCGCCGCCGTCCAGCATCGAGGGGGTCGCGGCGCGAGCGATCACGACACCGGCGAGGACCGACCCGACCGGCTCGAGCGCCCGGCCGATGGCGGAGCGCAACCCGAAGACGCGGCCATGCATCCTGGACGGGGTGTGCTCGTGGAACAGCGTCGCCACGCCGGCCTGGACGACCGGCACGGCGACGACGGCGACGACCGCGCCGACCACCACGAGGGCGAACGATGGTCGCGACGCGGCCACGAGGCAGCCTGCGGCCAGCCCGCCGAGGGCGATCGCGAACGCGCGGATGGGGCGCGCCGGGACTCCCCTGCTCCCCAGCACCGCCGACGTCGCGATCATCGCCAGCCCGGCCGCCCCGAGCGGAACGCCGGCCCGAGCCACACCGCCGACCTCGGTGGCGATCGTGAGCAGGGCGATGTTGAAGAAGGCGAGGCAGAAGTTCACGACTGCCATCACCAGGAGCAACGTCGCGATCGGCCGGCCATCACCTCGGAGGTACGTCCACACCGCGCCCCAGCGCCCGGTGTCATCGCTGGCGGTGCCGTCGTCGACATCGACGAACCGCACGGCGATCACGGTACCGATCGCGATCGCGAACGTGATCACGTCGACGATGAGCACGGCCTCGACGCCCCACCACGCGATCAAGGGCGTCGCGACGACGGGACCGAGCACGATGCCGGCCGCCGGTCCGAGCTGAACGAGGCCGTTCGCACGGCCCAGCGCCTCGGGTGCGACCAGTGACGGAATCGCCGCCTGGCTGGCGGGGAACTGGAACGACGAGCCGAGGCCACCGACGAAGCCGGCGACCGCGAGGTGCCACACCTCGAGCGAGCCGGCGATCGCCAACGCGAGCGCGACGACCGACCCCGACGCTGCGATGGCGTCGCCGACGATCATGGTCGTGCGGCGCGGGATCCGGTCGACGAGTCCCATCAACGGCCCGGTCAACGCGAACGGAGCCGCGGTGAGGGCGCTCAGGAGCCCGAGCCACGCAGCATTCCCGGTCTCCACGAAGACGTGGACCGCAACACCGATCGCCGCGACGACGCTGCCGATCCCCGATGCGGTCTGGCCGATCCAGATGGTGATGAATCGGCCACCGAGCCGTGGACGGTCCCGCGCGACCGGCGTCACCGGCTGAGGCGGACGTCACGCCGATGCCAGCGGGACCGATCGGTGCCGGCGCGGCGTCGCACGTGTGGATGCTGCTCGAGGGCGAGGTAACGGGCGAGATCAGGGCTGTGGTGTCGGCTCATGGTCCTCATTCAAACAGATTGAACGAGATGATTCAAGTGGTTTGAATGATTGTTCAACGACGATGAACATAGACTGGCCCGATGCCGCCGGAAATCGACGACGCGGGTTGGACGCCGACGCCCGGGGCCGCTGAACCCCTCGACGAGTTCGAGATGCACGATCTGGAGCTCATCGCCGACGTCACGCACCCCGTGCGCGGGTCCATCGTGCGTCGGCTGCATCAGCCGCGCACCGTCGCCGAGCTGGCCGACCTGCTCGACGTGCCCGTGACCCGGCTCTACCATCACGTCAACCGGCTCGAGGAGCGGGGCCTGATCCGCGTCGTGGCCACCCGTCGGGTCGCCGCCGTCACCGAACGGCGCTACCAGGTGGTGGCACGGTCGTACCGGATCGCACCGGAGCTGTTCCACACCATGGACGACCGGGAGATGGCGATCGCGATGGGCTCGTTGTTCGACGTCGCCAAGCTCGGACTGCAGCGCGAGATCGAGGGTGGCGGCTACCGGAACGTCACCGCGCCCGAGGAGCACTCGTGCCTGTCGCTCGGCGAGATCAGCGTGTCACCAGCACGCCGCGCCGAGCTCCTGCGGCGCCTGACCGACATCGTGCGCGAGTTCGGGTCGGACACCGACGAGGACGCGCCGGACGCGACCCGCATGACACTGTTCGTCGCGGCCTACCCCGAGACGTTCTGACCGAGCCGGCGGCGGCCGCCCCGCGCCGACGATGGGAACCCGCGACGCACGCGCTCACTGCGACGGCGGCTTGGGCTCCTTGGGGAGGCCGAGGACTCGCTCGCCGACGATGTTGCGCTGGATCTGGCTGGTACCGCCCCAGATCGTCTCGGATCGCGAGAAGAAGAACGCCGACATCATCGAGCTGACCGGGTAGCCGGCGCGGCGCGTGTCGCGCCCGGCGCCCGGCCACGAGCCCGACTCGGGGCCGGTGTCGATCAGCATCGACTCGGCGCCCCAGACGTCGAGCGCCAGCTCCATCGCCGCCTTGTGCATCTCGGACCAGAACATCTTGTTGGTCGCCCCGAGCGCCGCAGTGCCCATGTCCTTCTTGCCCGTGACCGCCGAGGTGAGGTTGCGCAGACCGTTGATGCGGAGGATCTGGATCTTCGTGTAATACGCCGTCAGCCGCTGGCGGATCACGGGGTCGTCGATCGCCCCGTTCGCCTCGGCGGCGGCGCGCATCAGCCGGAACTCCTCCTCGAAGCGGCGGTAGCCGGTGGTCGCCGACTGGCCGCGCTCGAACGCCAGCGTCGAGTTGGCCACCTTCCAGCCGTTGTTGACGCCGCCGACCACGTTGTCCTTCGGGCACCGGGCGTTGTCGAAGAACACCTCGCAGAACTCGGCGGTGCCGTCGGGTTGGGTGATGCCGCGCACCTCGACACCGTCCTGCTTCATCGGGACGAGCAGGTACGAGATGCCGGCGTGCTTCTTCGCATCGGGGTCGGTCCGCGTGAGCAGGAAGCAGAAGTCGGCGTGGTGGCCCTGGGTGGTCCAGACCTTCTGTCCGTTGATCACCCACTCGTCGCCGTCGAGCACGGCGGTGGTCGTGAGGCTGGCCAGGTCGGAGCCCGAGTTCGGCTCGGAGAAGCCCTGACACCAGCTCGTCTGGCCCTTGAGGATCCCGGGGAGGAATTCCTGCTTCTGCTCCTCGGTGCCCCACTGCAGCAGCGTCGGGCCCACGAGGGTGTCGCCGAAGAAGTCGCCGCGCATCGGCGCCTTCGCCCGTGCGAACTCCTCGGCCAACGCGACGCCCTGCATCGTCGTCAGACCCTTGCCGCCGTACTCGGTGGGCCACGTCGCGCAGATCCAGCCGCCCTCGAACAGCTTCTGCGGCCAGTCGGCGTTGAACTGCTTGCGCTCGTCGTCAGACATCTCGAAGCCGTCGTCGAACCAGCCGGCGGGCAGGTTCTCCTCGAGCCAGGCCCGGATCTCGACGCGGAACTCCTCGGCCTCGGGGGGGTACGTCAGGTCCATGCCCACCATTGTGGACGAAGACTTGACCCGCGGGTCAAGTCGGGGGCGGGCGCAACGGGGCACCACCTCGCCGACGGCGATGAGGCGAGCGCGCCCCGCCGGCGCGCCCGCCTCGGTGCCGGACCGGCTTCGCCGGTCGGCGAAGCCCGACCAGTCAGTTGATCCGTTCGATGAGCCCCTGCGCCCCCGACCCCTCGACGAAGAGGCCGGCCGCACCCTTCACGCGCTCGTGGAACTCGGGGTTCGTCATCTGCCACTCGTGGCCGGCGTCGAGCTGCTCGGGCGTGTCGAACCCGGTCAGCCAGACGACATCGGCGAACCCGCCGTACGTGGCGGCGGCGAACATGTTCGGGGCATCGAGCTCGCTGTGACCGAACTCCTGCATCGCGACACCGAACTCGATCGCCTCGGCGTACTTGCCGTTGGCCATCGTCGCCTCCATCGTCACGACGTACTTCGACGGCGCCTCGGCCGGCGCACCCGAGATCACCGACGCCATCCGGTCCTCGGCGGTGCCCTCGTAGAGCTCGTTCATCGACATCACCATGTCCATGTAGGTGGCGTCGGCCATCATCTTCTCGTTGGCCTCGAACAGCTGCGCCTGGGAGTCGAGCCGAGCGCTCCACATGATCGTGCCGGCCGGGCGTCCGAACCGCACACTCCAGACGCTGATCTCGAGGCCCGTGATCTGGTTGACCTTGCCCGCGATCTCGACCGCACTTCCCATCGCTTCGAGCAGCTTGGAGGGATGGGCTCGGCGAGCCCGATTGAACAGGTACATGGGTGAATCTCCTTCGATGCCGGAGGCCGGTTGGACCGAGGGGCGATAACGACCTTGCACGTCTCACCCGATGTGGTCTATGACGTAGGTCACACAACGCCTCGAGGCGCGTGCGGCTCGGCACGAGGGGTTGGCCAGGAGGGGGCCATGGTCACGACGTCCACGCTCACCGTCGGCGGCTTCATCGCGGCCCGCGGCCGCCATGTCGAGTTCGCCGCAGGGCAGCCGCTCTTCTTCGAAGGCGACCGCTCCCACAGCGTGTACGCCTGCGTGGAGGGCAGGATCCGCGTGTTCGTGACGCTGCCGTCGGGGCGCGAGCTGATCATCGGGATGAAGGAGGCCGGCGAGGAGTTCGGCGAGCTGTCGGCGATCGACGAGCGGCCCCGGTCGGCCAGCGCGATCGCGATCGAGCGGAGCGTCGTGGCGCACCTGCCGGGCGAGCGGTTCCTCGACGACCTCCAGCACGAGCCGGACCTGGCAGTCGCGATGCTGCGAAGCCTCGCCGCGCAGCTCCGCCGGGCGAACGCCCGGCTCCGAGCCCGCAACGGCGACAGCGCGCTTGTGCGCACTGGACAACTCCTGATCGAGCTGTCGTCGCTCAAGCTGCGCCACGACCGGCAGGCAGCGCACATCGAGCTGCCGATCACCCAGGCGGACATCGCCGAATGGACCGGAGCGACCCGCGAGTCGACCGCGCGTGCGCTCGGCGAGCTCCGGCGCGACGGGGTGATCGACACCGGCCGCGGGCGGATCGTCGTCCGCGACGTGGCGGCCCTGGTCAGCCGGATCGAGTCGGCCTGACGGCGGCCGAGCGCACGACGTCAGGGCGCCGCGCCGGCGCGGCGACCTCGACGTTGGAGTCGCCGGCGACGGCGGTCGAGGCGGCGGCGCACCTTCGCGTAGGACGGCGGCGCCGCCCGCTGCAGCGGTCGACCGTCGACGAGCACCTCGTCGGTGCGGCCGAAGCGCACCGCCGTCGCACGATCCGTCGTGTCGAACGAACGGAACCGGATCTCGTCCCCGAGCTCGGCGGCAGCCCGGCGGGCGCGATCGTGCACCATGTTCGCGGCCGGGCACCAGCCGCTCAAGAACGCGGTCACGTCCACGGTGTCGGGGTCGCGTTCGGGCGGATCCTGCGGCACCAGCCATCGCGGCGCCGTCGCCTCGTCGCTGAACCGCTTCCAGACCAGCTCCCGTGCGCCGCGCCGATCGGCGGTGACGTAGCCGTGCTGCTTGAACCAGGCCGCCTTCATCCAGACCGGCGCGTGCAGGCCCCAGGCGACCATCCCGAGGGCGCCGTGATCGCGTGCGTCCGCCTCGGCGGCCTCGAGCAACCGGGCACCGATGCCGCCACCCTGGACGTTGCCGGCGCCCTTCCGATGACCGTGCACCCAGATGCACAGGATCATCGACAGGTCCTCGCCCTCGGCCGGCGAGTGCTCGATCGGGAGGTACTGGATCATCCCGACCGGCCGGTCGTCACCGGTCACCGCGACCTTGACCCGCAACCCGCGCTCTCGGTGCAGCTCGAACCATCGGCGTTTGAGCTCGAGGCCCTCCTCCATCTCGGGCGACCACTCCTCGAGGCAGACGAAGTAGGCGTGCTGGTGGCGGTCCGGCAGATCGATGATCTCGACGTCGGGCGCGCCAGAACGACGGCGCATCCTCATGGGTCGATCGTCGCGCCAGGCGGCCGATTCGTCCAGGGCACGACCCAGTACGTGCTCAGCCGGATTCACGTGCGGTGGGTGCGCAGCTTCTTCAGACCGGAAGGCCGAGGCGCTCGTACGCCGGAGCGAGCTGCTTGAGCTCGGGCATCACGCTGCCGGCGAAGAGGCGCAGGTTGCGTTCGGCCTCGGCGGCCGGCATGCCCGCGTACGAGCAGACCGCCATGTATGCGTCGCAGTACGTGTTGTCCTGGATGGTGACGACCTTGTCGTAGACCTGCTCGGGCGTGCCCCAGACCTGGATGCCGAGGAAGAACTCGGTCATCCGCTCGCGACCGCCCGGTTCGGTCAGGCGGTCGTACATCTGACCGTGGAATTCGTAGCCGGGCGTCTTCGAGAGATGGTCCCGGTCGAACTCGTAGTGCTTGACGACCGAGTCCCAGTAGCCCCCGATGTAGCGGCGGGCCAGCTCCTCGGCCCGATCGGCCGACTCGTCGACGAACGTCCATCCGGCGCAGTAGGGCGGCGGAGGCTCGGCACCGTTCGCGTCGCGGTAGACCGAGCGGTACTCGGCCAGCTCTTGGCGATGCACCTTCCACGGCTTCTGCGGGATGATCAGCAGCCCGACACCCATCTTCGCCATGATCGCCGCCGACTCCGGCGAGATCGCCGCCGCGTACGTGCGACCGCGGAACGTGCGGTGCGGTGCCGGACGTAGGTCGACCCGCGGCTGGCGGACGTAGTCACCGTCGTACTCGACGTGGCCCTGTTCGAGCCCGGTCAGGATCATCTCGGCGGCTTCCGCGAACCGGCTCCTCGCCTCGGGCATCTCGACGCGGAACCCGTCGAACTCGACCCGCCCCGTGCCGCGACCGATGCCGAAGATCACACGACCGCCCGACAGCGCGTCGAGCATCGACACCTGTTCGGCGACTCGCACGGGGTCGTGCCAGGGCAACACGCACACCATCGAGCCGAGCTGGATCCGCTCGGTGCAGCCCGCCATGTACGTCAAGAACTGCATCACGTCGGGGCACATCGTGTAGTCGGTGAAGTGGTGCTCGACGCTCCAGATCGAGTCGAAGCCGAGTGGCTCGGCGAGTCTCGCGAGGCGGAGGTCGTCGGCGTAGACCTCGTGATCGGGGCGCGCACGGTCAGGGTTCTGGAAGATGACCGAGAGGCCGACATGCATGGCGCCGATCGTACGAGACGCTTCACACGGCGTTCACAGCGGACGAACCTGCTCGTCACATCGACCGGCTTGGATTGCGGCATGGCACGGTCCGCTCCTGCGAACCCCGCACCGACCCCCCTTGCGGTGCGAGATCCTCACCCCCTCGAGCATCTGACGCCGCAGGAGCGGGCCGTGTACCACGTGCTGGCGGAGCACCGGGGCCGCGTCGTCGGGCGAGCCGAGCTCGCCCGACGCGCCGGCATCGCCGACCTCAGCCCGAGGCGCTGTGACTCGCTGATCGTCGGCATCCGCCGGCGCCTTGGCGCCGACAGCGTGCGCACCGTGCGCCGCCGCGGCTGGATGCTGAACTGAACCGAACGGGCTCCGCCGGCCGGCGAAGCCGGACCGGCGGCGACTCCCGAGCTCGCCGCCTCCGCACCGCTTCGGCGCTCACCCGCCCTAGCCATCCGACGCGGCCGGAACGGGCTCCGCCGCACCGCCTCGGCGCTCACCCACCTCAGCCATCCGACGCAGCCGGTCTCCCGGCATCACGGGGTGACCTGACGCCATCGGGTCACTGCGATCGACCGGCCGGTCCGCACCGTCACCCCTGATCTGGTGCCATCGCGTCGACGCGATCGACCGACCGGTCCGCGGCAGTCACGGGCGGCCCGGCAGCCGCACCAACTGGTCACACAGACGAAACATCGGCAAGACAGCCACGAAATGACGCCGTTCTACGGTCGCCCGCAGCCCGGCCGGCAACGAGGCCGCCAGGTCACCCCTACCCACATCCCCTACCACCACCACCGAGGAGGACGTCGTGCGCAAACGTGCGCTTCGAATCATCTCCGGCCTGGGCGGCGTCGCCGCGATCATCGCAGTGACCCCGTCGATCGGCTTCGCCCAGGACGGCCCCACCACGCAGGACTACTTGAACAACCTCTGGGTGTTCATCGCCGGCTGCCTGGTGTTCTTCATGCAGGCGGGCTTCGCACTCGTCGAGGCCGGGCTGACCCGCGCCAAGAACGTCGTCAACATCTTCGCCAAGAACATGGCCGACGCGATCATCGGCGTCACCGCGTTCTTCGCCACCGGCTACGCCCTCGCGTTCGGCGGCGACGGCTGGTTCGCCGGCACCGACGCCTTCTTCCTGGCGGGCGAGGACATGGCTGCGATCCCGGAGGGAGGGCTGAGCGTCGCCACGACGTTCTTCTTCCAGGCCGTGTTCGCAGCGACCGCCGTCACGATCGCCTCAGGGGCGATGGCCGAGCGGACGAAGTTCCCCGCCTACCTGATCTTCGCCGCGGTCATGTGCGCGTTCATCTACCCGGTCGTCGTGCACTGGACGTGGGGCGGCGGGCTCATCGCGGACATCGAGATCGGTGACGCGGTCTACTCCGACTTCGCCGGCTCGGGCATCGTCCACATGACCGGCGGCATCGCAGCACTGATGGGCGCCTGGTTCCTCGGGCCACGCCTCGGCAAGTACGACTCGAACGGCAAGCCACGGGCGATCCCCGGCCACAACATCCCGTTCGCGATCATCGGCGTGTTCATCCTCTGGCTCGGCTGGTTCGGCTTCAACCCCGGTTCCGAGCTGCTGGCCGACGAGTTCGTCATGACGGTTGCCGTGAACACGATGCTCGCCGCCGTCGCAGGCGGCCTCTTCTGCACCGTGACGATCTGGCTGGTGGCCGGCAAGCCCGACGTGGCGATGATCGGCAACGGCGTCCTGGCCGGGCTGGTGGCGATCACCGCACCGTGCGGCGCCGTCGACCCGTTCCCGGCGTTCATCATCGGCGGCATCGGCGGTGTCCTCGTGGTCTTCTCGGTGTTCTTCTTCGACCGCATGAAGATCGACGACCCGGTCGGTGCGATCTCGGTGCACGGGGTCGTCGGCGCCTGGGGCGTGCTGTCGATCGGCTTCTTCGCGAAGTACGACGATGCCTTCCTCGGTCGCGAGGATGCGGGACTGCTGTACGGCGGCGGCATCGACCAGCTGGTGGTCCAGGTCGTCATGCTCGTGATCATCGCCGCCTGGGTGGCGATCACGACCGGGATCCTGTTCTACGCGATCAAGTCGACGATCGGCCTCCGCGTCAGCGCCGAAGAGGAGAGCGAGGGCCTCGACGTGCTCGAGCACGGCCTCTCCGGCTACTCAGGCGACCTGGTCAACGTCGGCTGAGCAACGGCAACTGCAACGACACGACGCGACAGCATTCGAGAGGAAACAGACATGAAACTCATCACCGCCGTCGTCAAGCCGTTCAAGCTCGACGACGTGAAGGACGCACTCAAGGCCGCCGGCGTCGCCGGCATGACCGTCACCGAGGTCCGCGGCTTCGGCCGCCAGGGCGGCCACACCGAGACCTACCGCGGCGCGGAGTACAAGATCGACTTCGTGCCGAAGGTGGCGATCGACCTCGTGGTCGACGACGCCCAGGTCGACGCAGCCGTCGACGCGATCACCTCCGCGGCCGCCACCGGCAAGATCGGTGACGGCAAGGTCTGGGTGAGCGACGTCAGCCGGCTCGTCCGCATCCGCACCGGCGAGGAGGGCGCAGACGCGGTGTAACCGCACGCTGACGCCACGCCCTCACGGGCATCACCTCGCTCTTGCGGGGTAGGGGCAGTCCCGGGTCACAGCGATGTGGCCCGGGATTGTTTCGTCTCGGGGCGGTCAGCGTGGCCGAGCGCCGGGCTGGAGATGCGCACGGCGGGCCTTGCGGTTGCCGGCCTGAGGCCGGCCGCCACGCTCGGCGTTCGGGCCGCGCGTGTTGGAGCCACCACCCTTCGAGACGCGGCGGTCCGGGCCGCCCTGCTGCGGAGAACGGCCACGACCCGAGCGACGAGTTCGATCGTCGCGACCTCGTCCGCCGTCGCGGTCGCCTCCGCTCGAGGGTGTCCCGGAACCGGCCCGCCCGCCATCGGACGAACGGTTGCGGTGCGCTGCGGCGCCGCTCGAGCCCTGCCCCGTGCGCTGCCCCTCGATGCGGCGACGGCCGCTGCGCTTCGGACGGGTCGGCTCGTCGCGGCGAACGACGGGCGGCGCCAGCTCACGGTCACCCGCCAGCGCGCCTTCGGGCATGATCGTGGTGTCGGGGTCGGTGAACGGCACGTCGAGGCCGATCAGGCGCTGCATCTTGCGGAGCTCCTTCGCCTGACCGGGCTGCACCAGCGACACGACCAGACCGTCGGCGCCGGCGCGGGCAGTCCGTCCCGAGCGATGTACGTAGGCCTTGTGGTCCTCGGGTGGGTCGTAGTGGATGACCGAGGCGACCCCGTCGACGTGGATGCCCCGGGCCGCGACGTCGGTCGCCACGAGCGCATGGACCCGGCCCTTGCCGAAGTCGTCGAGGGCTCGGTTGCGCTGGCTCTGGCTGCGTCCACCGTGGATCGGCGCCGCCGCGAGGTCGAGCTTGCCGAGTTGCTTCGCCAGACGGTCGGCGCCGTGCCGGGTGCGGCAGAAGATGATCGAGGGCCAGGCAGCCTTGACCACCTCGGCCACGACGGGATTGCGTTCGAGGCGCTCGACCTTCCAGAACCGGTGATCGGCGGACCGGACGTCGGGCGTGCCCTCGCCGACCTCGTGCCGGACCGGATCACGCTGGTACTCGCGCGTCAGCTTGGCGACGTCGCCGTCGAGCGTGGCCGAGAAGAGCACGGTCTGCCGCTCGGGGGCGGTCCGGTCGAGCAGGCGCCGCACGGCGGGCAAGAACCCCATGTCCGCCATCCGGTCGGCCTCGTCGAGCACGACCTGCACGACGTCCGCGAGGTCGACGTCGCCTCGCTGGAGGAGGTCCTCGAGGCGGCCGGGGCACGCCACCAGGATGTCGACACCACGCCGCAGTGCCTTCAGCTGCGCCCCGTACCCGACGCCGCCGTAGACGGCGTCGACGCGGACACGGCCCGAGAACGAGCGGAGCTCGCTCGTGATCTGCTCGGCGAGCTCGCGGGTCGGTGCCAGGACGAGCGACGTCGGACGCCGAGGTTCGGATCGGGTGGTGTTGGCGACCAGCGGGACGCCGAACGCGAGCGTCTTGCCCGAGCCGGTCGGGGCGCGGCCGCACACGTCGCGGCCGGCGAGCCCGTCGGCGATGGTGGCGGCCTGGATGGCGAACGGCTCGGTGATGCCGCGACGCGCCAGCGCGTCGCAGATGAATTGGGGGACGCCCAGCTGGGCGAAGGTGACGGGGGTGGTCATGGCGTCGCTTTCCGGCCCGCGACGAGCGCGAGCAGATGAGGGGTTTCGGGGGTCTGGGTGGCTCACGATGACGCTCCGCGAGGAGGTGCGAACCAACGCCCGTCTGCGAACCCACCGGGTGGCCGTCACCCGGAGCGGACCGCACCGTAACCGGACAACCGCGCGAATCCTCTGCGCCACGCGGCCCGGTCGGCTCGGTACGAGCTCCGGCGCCGGCTCAGAGCGTGGCGTAGAGGTCGACGGGGTTGCCGTCGGGATCGAACAGGGTGGCATAGCGCTGACCCCAGAACGCGTCGAACGGCTCGAGCTTGCTGGTGTAGCCGGCGGCGACGACCCGCTCGTGGGTGGCATCGACGTCGGCCGGCGACTCGCAACGGAACGCGAGACCGATCCGACGGCCGCCCGACGGCGGCTCCCACTCGCTGAACGACTCGATGACGGCGACCGAGTCGAACATCAGCCGCACGCCGTCGCCGAGCACGACCTCGACGTGCCCCTCCGCGTCGGCACCGGCCGGGATGTCGAGGCCGAGCAGCCGGTAGAAGGCAAGCGCGGCCGCCATGTCGTCGACCACGATCCCGAACGCATCAAGTGTTGCCATGGGCTCCAACGTACGTGGCGGGTGTCACACCGAATCACACGGTTCACACCGTCCGTTCACACTGCGGAAACAAACCGAACCTAGGTTCCCGGCCCGTATGGACTCCGGAAACATCGCTTGGGTACTGACCGCCGCCGCTCTCGTGGCCTTCATGACACCGGGTCTCGCGTTCTTCTACGCGGGCATGGTCCGCTCGAAGAACGTGCTCGGCATGCTGATACAGAACGTCTTCGCGATGGGCCTGATCAGCGTGCTCTGGGTGACGATCGGATTCTCGCTGGCGTTCGGCGGCGAGAGCAGCCTGATCGGCAACTTCGACTACGCCTTCGGCTACGACATCGCCGAAGCCGGACCGGACTTCATGGCGTTCTTCGCGTTCCAGATGATGTTCGCCGTGATCACGCCCGCACTCATCACGGGTGCCACCGCCGACCGCCTCAAGTTCGGGAGCTACGCGCTGTTCATCGCGGTCTGGTCGATCATCGTCTACTCCCCCGTCGCGCACTGGGTGTGGGGTGCGGGCGGCTGGCTGTTCGAGGGCAAGTGGTTCCTCAACGGTGAGGTGCAGGACTTCGCCGGCGGCGCCGCCATCCACATCAACGCCGGCATCGCCGCCCTCGTCCTGGTCGCCGTCGTGGGCGCTCGTCGCAGCCACGGCACCGAGCCGATGCCACCCCACAACCTGCCGTTCACCGTGCTCGGCACCGGCATCTTGTGGTTCGGCTGGTTCGGCTTCAACGCCGGCTCCGCGCTCGCCGCCGACGGCACCGCCGCCCAGGCACTCGTCAACACGCACCTCGCCGCCGCCGCGGGCATGCTCGGCTGGCTCGTCGTCGAGAAGATGAAGGCCGGTCACGCGACCGTGCTCGGTGCGTGCTCGGGTGCCGTCGCGGGCCTCGTCGCGATCACCCCGTGCGCCGGCTTCGTCGGCGACTACTCGCCGGTGCTGATCGGACTGATCGCAGGTGCCGGCTGCTACCTGGCGCTGCAGGTCAAGGAAGTCCTCCGCCTCGACGACAGCCTCGACGTGATCGCCGTCCACCTGGTGGGTGGCCTCATCGGCACGCTGCTCGTCGGCGTCTTCGGTGACAGCGAGGTCAACGGCCGCGACGGCCTCTTCTACGGCGGCGGCATCGACCTGCTCGTCGACCAGTTCATCGGCGCCGTCTCCGTGATCGTGTTCTCCGGCGTGGTCACCTACGTGATCGCCGTCGCCATCGACAGGACCGTCGGGATGCGCGTCGACCACGACGCCGAGCTCGAGGGGCTCGACCAGAGCCAGCACGCCGAGTCCGCGTATCAGGCATGATGGGCCCGCAACGACGTCGCACGACCGCGAGTCCGTCCCCTGCAAGACGGGTCCGCGTATCGGGCATGATGGACACGACAACGACGTCACAGCAGAGGGAGTCGATCTCATGAAGTTGGTCACCGCGGTCATCAAGCCGTTCAAGCTCGACGAGGTGAAGGACGCGCTGAAGGCGGCCGGCATCGCCGGCATGACCGTCACCGAGGTCCGCGGCTTCGGTCGTCAGGGCGGCCACACCGAGACGTACCGTGGCGCCGAGTACCAGATCGACTTCGTCCCGAAGGCCTCGCTCGACGTGGTCGTCGACGACGATCAGGCCGACCTCGTGGTCGACACGATCGCCCAGGCCGCGGCCACCGGCAAGATCGGCGACGGCAAGATCTGGATCACCGACGTCAGCCGCATCGTCCGGATCCGCACCGGCGAGGAGGGCGGCGACGCCGTCTGACGCCTGACGTCTGACGCCCGACGTCTGACGTCTGACGGCTGACGTCGCCCGGCGAGGCGCCGTCGCTCACCGGTCGACCGCCGGCTGCGCCGCGACCCGTCACTCCGACCGGTCACTTCCGAAGATTTCCTCCGAGCGCGCATCCACCGGGGGGATCCGCTCCGTAGCACCGAGTACCCACTCATCTACGGAGGTTCCCCCCAGCCATGCGTACCTACACCACCCGGGCCGCTGCCCTCACCGCCGCAGTCGCCCTCACACTCGCTGCGTGCGGTGACGACAGCAACGACGACGCTGCCGACGCCCCGGCTGCCGCCGACGAGGCCGGCTCCGAGGAGTCGACCGACGAGGCGAGCTCCGACGAGGCGTCCGAGCCCGGCACCATCGTCGACGTCGCCGTCGCGAACGGTTCGTTCACCACGCTCGTTGCGGCGGTCCAGGCCGCCGGCTTGGTCGACACCCTCTCGGGCGAGGGCCCGTTCACGGTGTTCGCACCGACCGACGACGCGTTCGCTGCTGCGCTCGAGGCGCTCGGCCTGACCGCCGAGGAGCTGCTCGCCGACACCGAGACCCTCACCTCGATCCTGACCTACCACGTGCTCGCCGGTGAGGTCGACGCCGCGACGGCGATCAGCCTCGACGGCCAGACGTCCGCCACGGTCAACGGTGCCGAGATCTCGATCAGCGTGGTCGACGGCAACGTGATGATCGACGACTCGACCGTCATCATCCCCGACGTCGCCGCCAGCAACGGCATCATCCATGCGATCGACGCCGTGCTCCTGCCGCCGGCCGACGACATGGCCGAGGAAGAGGCGACCGAGCAGACCGAGTCCGACATGGCCGAGGAAGAGGCGATGGCCGAGACCGGCACGATCGTCGACGTCGCCGTCGAGGCCGGTTCGTTCGAGACCCTCGTCGCAGCGGTCCAGGCCGCCGGCCTGGTCGACACGCTGTCCAGCGAGGGCCCGTTCACGGTCTTCGCCCCGACCGACGAGGCGTTCGCCACGGCGCTCGACTCGCTCGACCTGACCGCCGAGGAGCTCCTCGCCGACACCGACACGCTCACCTCGATCCTCACCTACCACGTGATCCCCGGCGCCGTGCCGGCCGCCGACGTCGTCACCCTCGACGGCCAGTCGGTCGAGACGGTCAACGGTGCAGAGGTCGCCATCTCGATCGACGGCGACACGGTCATGGTGAACGACAGCATCGTCAGCGCCGTTGACGTCGATGCCAGCAACGGCATCATCCACGTCATCGACACGGTCCTCCTTCCCTGACGGTCCTGTGGGGCGGGTACCGGCGCCCTTCTCGCCGGTACCCGCCCCGAACACGCTCATGAGCATCACCCTCACATCGCCGACACTGCGACGTAGCCTCGTACCGCGAGAGCGGTACGATTTCGGCGTGCCAGCGGCCACCACCACGATCGACCCGGCGTCACTCGACGCATCGTTCGCAGCCGGCCGCGTCGGCGTCCGCGAGGCATACGACGCCCACAGCAGCCTCGTGTACTCGCTGTGCCGAAGGGCGCTCGACGCCGAGGCCGCCAAGGACGTGACCCAAGAGGTGTTCGTGTCGGCGTGGCGAGGGCGCTCACAGTTCGACCCGAACCGCGGCAACCTCGCCGCCTGGCTGGTCGGCATCACCAAACGCCGCATCATCGACCACGTCCGCTCCGAACGCCGACATGCCGACCGGCGTGCCGACGAGGCAGCCGACACGCCGTCACACCATCCGAACGAGGCCAGCGTCGAGCGGGTCGCCGACAAGGCGCTCGTGGCAGACGCGTTGCGGATCCTGCCCGACCGAACCCGCGAGATCATCGAGCTCGCCTACATCCACGACCTGACCCACCACGACATCTCCGAGCGAACCGGGGTGCCGCTCGGCACCGTCAAGAGCGACATCCGCCGCGGCCTGCAGCGGATCCGCGATCACCTGGAGTACTCCCATGTCTGACACCACCGGACACGACGACCTGAGCCGCGTCGAAGCCCTGCTCAACGAGCTCGATGCGTCCGATCTCGAGCTGCTCGACCCGCCCGCCGACGTGTGGGCCGGCATCGAGGCCGAGCTCGGCGACGAGGCCGTCGCCACCCCCGCCGACATCGCACCGGTCGTGTCGCTCGCCGAGCGCCGCAACCGCTGGATGCGCCCCGTACTCGCCGTCGCTGCGGCCGCTGCGATCGTCGTGGTCGGCGCAGCTGTGGTCTTCACCGGCGACGACGCCGAGGTCCTCGCGGCCGCCGACCTCACCTACGACGCCGCAGCGTTCGACCCGCTCGGGGAAGGTGCCAGCGCCACGGCCGAGCTCGTCGAGGGCGACGACGGCTTCGAGATCGTGCTGACCGACTCGTCGCTGCCGTCCGACCTCGCCGAGAACGCCGACCTCGAGCTCTGGCTGATCGAGGCCGATGCCGACGGCAACCTCGTCGACGTCGCCTCGGTGGCGCTCGTCGAGGGCGCCGGCAGCTACGCCGTGCCGGCCTCGATCGACGTCGACACGCACCGCATCGTCGACATCAGCGTCGAACCCCGCGACGGCGACGACGCCCACTCCGGCCGCTCCATCCTCCGCGGCACCCTCGACGCCTGACCGCCTGCCGGTTCGAGCTCGATCTCCGGTCACTGCGCAGGCAAGCGGCCCGCCGCGCACGTCGATGCAGCGTGGCGGACGACCTCGTCAGTCGCTCGCCTGCTGAGCGTCCTGATCAGCCCGATCTGCCCGCCGGGCGCGATCCCGCTCCGCGAACGGCTCCTGGGTCCACTCCCAGTCGTCCTCCGTCGTGTCATCGGCTGCCACGTAGAGTTCGCGGAGGAGTTCGGGAATCTCGGAGTACGTCTCGATTCGGATCACCGAAACCCGATAGCGCCCGAGTACTGCGTCGGTGAGGCCGTCGGGAGGACCGCCCGCGGGGAGGATCGCGAAGTGCTCCGGCGAATGTGCGCAGTGGTCGAGGTCGGCTGTATCGCTGAGGAAGAGGTGGCGGCGGAGGTTTCGATCGGTCATCGCCGACCCGATGAAGAGACACGGCATCCGGCGCAGGACGTCCGCCATCACCGTGTTCCCGAAGCTGTCCGTGTCGTACGAGGCAACGTAGTAGTCCTCTTCCGCGATGAGCAGCGACGAGGCGTCATCGCTCGGGTGCACGATGCTGACGTAGCCGTGGCAGTGGAAGACGGGGATCTCGCCCGTCCGCCGCTTGGTCGAGGACCGTCCGATCGGCTGGAGCAGCCCCTTGAGGTACTTGCTGCCGAACGACGCCTCGACGAGGTTGTCGTAGTTCGTCGTCAAGACGGCACCGACGTGCCGGTTCGTCACGACCCGATCGGTCTCCGTCGACGGGCGAGCGTTCCTGGCGCCCGGCCTGGCGGCGCAGAAGCTGATGACAGCATCGAGGGTCCTGTTCTCGTCATACACCTCGGGGGCCAACATCTTGAGGGGCGTCGGCGTGCGCTCCTCGACCGGCAACGGCTGCTCGTCCTGCTTCTCGGCCCGCACCGCGACGTCGCGGTACAGAGCCTCCCGCACGAGCCGCTGGAAGTCGCCATCTGAAGCGATGCGCGAGCGGGCATACGTGAGGATCACGTCGGGCTGCGGCATCCGGCACGCCGGCACTCGGCCGTCGAGCAGACCTTGATGGTCCCGGTCCCGCGGGTCGAGAAGCCCCGATCTTCCGGCCGCCTCGAGAACTCGTGTGGCGAACGTCGCGTAGTCCGGCACACCCGACGCGATCGAGACCCCTGCGCCCAGCACGAGTCCGATCTCGGGGGCCGACCGGTAAGTCTCGATCAGACGTTGACGCGCGTCCATTCGTCCCGACCTCGGGTGTCCACGTCGAACACGAAGCTCTCACGCGCAATCGTAGAGCGCGCGGCGGCACATCGCCGTCGCCCACGACGTCGCCATCTGGCTGACCCGGCAAGCGATCACCGATGGCCATCGTGCCGTGGATCTGGTTTACGGTCTGACGCATGACAGTGACCGACGCTGCCGCCCCCACCAAGCAGGAACGCTGGACCGCCCAGTGGAAAGAGCTCTACCACGAGGTCATCACGACCGGGTTGTGCACCGGCTGCTCTGCGTGCGTCGTGACCTGCCCGCACGACGTGATCGGCTACGAGCACGAGGAGGGCAAGTACATCCCGTTCCACCTCGAGGAGGAGCTCGGACTCGACGACTGCGTCCACGGCTTCGGTTCGGGGGGCGGTTGCACGACCTGCACACGGGCGTGCCCGCGCTTCCGTGCGTGGGAGGTGTCGGCCGACATGCACCTGTTCGGCCGGGTCCGCGAGCCCGACGAGATGGCCGGCGTCTGGCGGCAGCTCTACCTCACTCGCGCCAGCGACGAGATGGTGCACAAGATGGGTCAGGACGGTGGCCTGGTCTCGGCGATGCTGATCTGGCTGCGCGAGCACGACTACATCGACGGCGCGCTCGTGTCGGGCGTCGAGGAGGACGACGCCTGGAAGGCGAAACCGGTCGTGGTCGAATCGAAGGAGGAGATCCTCGCCACCGCCGGGTCGCGCTACACGTACTGCGCCAACCCGCTCGCGCTGCCCGAGGCCAAGGAGCGTGGCATGGATCGGCTCGCGCTCGTCGGCATGGGCTGCCAGACCTCGTCACCGCCGACGATGTGGGACCGCAAGGCCGGCAAGGTCTCCAAGCCGTTCCTGTTCAACATCGGCCTGCTGTGCTCGAAGACGTTCGACGACGCGATCTTCAAGGAGCTCTTCGAGGACAAGTACGGCCTGAAGAAGCAGGACATGGTGAAGATGAACATCAAGGGCGTCTTCCAGATCTGGATGAAGGACGGCTCGTACCACGAGATCAACCTCAAGGAGTGCCACGCCTGGACCCGCGAGGGCTGCAAGCACTGCCCCGACTTCGCCGCCGAGCACGCCGACGTCTCGACCGGCGGCATCGGTGAGGACAACGACTGGACGCTCACCGTCGTGCGCACCGAGCTCGGTGAGGAGGTCATCAACCGCATGATCGCCGACGGCTCGATCATCTCGAAGCCGGCGCAGGAGGACGAGACCGCGATGCGGTTGCTGCGGCTGCTGTCGATCGTCAGCCGCCGCCGGTGGCCGAAGGACGCCGATCCGGCACCCGCGATCGGCGTGCCCCCGCCCAAGAAGAAGAAGGCGGCGGCTCCCCCGGCCGATGCCGCGCCCACAGCCGCCGACTGACCCGACGCCGGCAGACCGGCTGCCGGGCCGGCGATTCGATCGGTTCAGGCGGCGACCACGCCGGCGACGCCGATCAACACGACGCCGATGCCGAGCACCTGGCGCCGGCTGACGTCGTCGTGGAACACGACCCGACCGACTGCAACGGTGACCGCCGGGAACATCGACGCCGTCACCACGGCGGGGGTCGGGTCGGCCTGCACGCCGAGTAGGAAGAACACCGTCGACAACGCTGCGGCAGCGCCCGCCGCGAGGCCGACGAGGCGGACGCCGGTGAGCGGCGGCCTGCCCTGTGTGCGTGCGACGGCGACGACCATCAATGCACACGCCGCAACGCGCTGGGCGAGCGCCGGCCACGCACCGCTCTCCTCGGTGGCCTCCTGGATGATCGAGAGACCCACGCCGTAGCCGAGTCCCGACGTTGCACCCCAGATCAGCCCGACCGACAGGTTGCGGACCGGGCCGCCGCCGGCGGTGATCAACAGCAGCCCGCCGACCGCGACGACAGCACCACCGACGGCCCACGAAGACGCGTCGGCGCCCCGACCGACCGCATAGCCGAACGGGATGACCGCGCTGAGCACGGCGACCGTCGGCGCGATGATCGCCGACGAGGCTCGCGCCAGCCCGCCGAGATACCCGGCGAGGCCGACGCCCATGCCGACACCGGACACGAGCCCGATAGCGACGTCGCGACCGACGAAGTCACCGTCGACGACGAACAGGAGCATCGCCGACACGACGACGGCGACCGCCTGGATCACCATCGATGCGACGAGCGCACCGCGGCGCGCCACCACGCGACGACCGAACAGGTCACTGACGCCGATCGACAGCGCCGTCAGGATCCCGTACAGCGCCCCCATCAGGAGGGCAGGCTAATTACACGCGGCGAGGCTGGCTTCGAAGTCGGCCATGATGTTCTGCGCCTGTTCGTTGCCGCGAGCGGCCTTGTCGGCCACGTCGTCGAGGTCGACGAAGCCCTGCGCCTGCTCCTCGGTGAGCGTGAACCCGGTGACTTCGTCGCGCATGCACTCCTTGACCGACTCGTCGACGTCCAGCGACTCGATCACCTCGAGCGCCAGCTCCTCGGCGGGCGGCGAGGACGCGCCGCAGGCCGTCAGCGCACCGGCAGCGAGCACGGCGAGGAGAACGGCGCGGCGAGGTCGCTTCACAGCTCCGCGAGGCTAACGGCAGTTCGAGCCGATGCCGCCTGGCAGACTCGTGCCATGGCGAGCGATGGCCGGTTGAAGATCGGCCTGTTGCGCATGACCGAGCTGTCCGAGCCGGCACGTTCGGTCCACGGCGGCTACCTCGACGTGTTCCGGCTGTTCTTCCGCGACCACGACGTCGAGATCGTCGACGTCGCCGTCCATGACGGCGACACGCCTGCGTCGATCGACGACTGCGACGGCTGGGTGATCTCGGGCAGCCCCGACTCGGTGTACGACGGCAACGGGTGGATCGCGACGGGCGAGGACATCGTCCGGGCCGCAGTCGCCGCCGAACGGCCGCTCGTCGGCGTCTGCTTCGGACACCAGCTGATCGCGCAGGCTCTGGGCGGGCGTGTCGAGCCGGCCGAGGTCGGCTGGGGGGTCGGCGCCCACCGCTACGAGACGGTACGCCCGCTCGGCACCGTGAACGGCACGACCACGGTGCTCGCCGCTCACCAGGATCAGGTCGTCGTGCCGCCGCCCGACGCCGAGATCTGGAGCCGCTCCGAGTTCTGTCCGTATGCCGGCTTCCTCATCGGCGAGCGGACACTCACGATCCAGGGGCATCCCGAGTTCACGCCGCCGCTGGTCGACGCGCTGTACCGGAGCCGTCGCGATCTGATCGGCCACGACACGGTCGAGCGGGCGCTGACCACCCTGTCGGAGCCGCTGTCGAGCGGTGAGATCGCCGACGCGATGGTCGGGATCATCCGCGGCTGAGCTCGACCGCGCGGCTGAACACGTCGTCGAGCATCTGCTCGGTCAACCGGCCGGTGAACGTGTTCTGCTGGCTGGGGTGGAACGAGCAGAGCAACGTCGGGCCGTCCGGCAGCGCGACCTCGAGACCGTGACCGAACTTCGGGCGGGGCCGCACGCCGAAGTGGCGACACGCGGCGTCGTAGCCGAACCCCCCGAGGCAGACGACGACTCGTGCGTCGGCCAGCAGTTCGAACTCGCGCCGGAGGAACGGTGCGCAGGCATCGCGCTCCGACGGCAGCGGCTTGTTCGCCGGCGGCGCGCACTTGACGGCGGCGGTGACCCAGGCGCCGACCAGCCGCAGGCCGTCGTCGGCCGACACCGATGTCGCCTGGTTGGCCAAGCCGGCGCGGTGCATGGCGCGGAAGAGCCAGTCGCCGCTGCGATCGCCGGTGAACACCCGGCCCGTGCGATTGGCGCCGTGGGCCGCGGGTGCGAGGCCGAGCACGACGATGCGCGACTCGGGATCGCCGAACCCCGGGATCGGCCGCCCCCAGTACGTCTCGTCACGGAACGCGGCCCGCTTCTCGTCCGCGACGCGCTCGCGCCACGCGACCAACCTCGGGCACTGACGGCAGGACACCACGGCCGCTTCGAGTTCGCCGAGGTCGGCATGACGACTCACGGGGATCGACAGTAGGTTGAGACGCACGATGGCCCGAAAGACGACCGCCACTCCGGCGAAGAAGGCAGCAGCGCCGAAGCACCAGAAGCCGACCACGGTGCTGCTGGTCCGCCACGGCACGACCCCCACCACCGGCAAGGTGCTGCCAGGACGCGCCCCCGGCCTGCACCTCGCCGACGACGGCGTCCAGCAGGCCGAGCGCGCCGCCGAACGCATCGCCGAGGTCGCGAAGGTCGACGCTGTCTACTGCTCGCCGCTCGAGCGGGCCAAGGAGACGGCGGCGCCGATCGGCAAGGCGGTCGGGATGCGCCCGAAGGTCGACCGCGGCCTGCTCGAATGCGACTTCGGCGACTGGACCGGCGCCGAGCTCAAGAAGCTCATGAAGCTCCCCGAGTGGCGGACGGTCCAGAAGGCACCGTCGACGTTCCGCTTCCCGAACGGCGAGAGCTTCACCGAGATGCAGGTCCGCATCGTGACCGCCCTCGACCGCCTGAGGGCGCAGCACCCCGGCGGCACGATCGTGTGCGTCAGCCACGCCGACCCGATCAAGGCAGCGATGGCCCATGCGCTCGGCACCCACATCGACCTGTTCCAGCGCATCGTGATCTCGACGTGTTCGATCAGCGGCATCGCCTGGTCGACCGACGGTCCGATCGCGCTCACGGTCAACTCGACCGGCGGCTCGCTGCGCGACCTCACGCCGTCATGAGCGCGTTCTACGAGTTCGAGGAGGTCGACACCTTCACGACCGGGGCCATCGGCGAGCCGGGCGCGCGCGTCTTCTACCTGCAGGCGCGCGCCGGCAAGCAGCGCGTCGCCGTCAAGTGCGAGAAGCAGCAGGTGTCGGCCATCGTGCAGTACCTCCAGCGCGTGCTCAACGACCTCCCACCCCCCGAAGATCGCCCCATCGACGCGGCGCTCGAGCTGGCGGGTCCGGTCGAGCAGGTGTTCGTCCTCGGGCCGATCGGGCTCGGCTACGACCGGAGCTCCGACCGGCTGATCGTCCAGCTCGAGGAGATCGGCGCCTACGACGACGAGGGCAACGAGCTCGAGGGTGGCGACGGCCACATCCGGCTCTACGTCACCAGAGGCCAGGCGGCCTCGTTCTGCGAGCACGCCGAGCGCGTGGTCGCCGCCGGGCGGCCCGATTGCCAGTGGTGCGCCCGCCCGATCGATCCGGATGGACACGCGTGCCCACGGATGAACTGAACGTGCTCGCGAGCGAGGCGATCCCCGACCCGGTCGCGTTCCTGATGCACGCCGAGCCCGAGCTCGAGGGCCGCATGCCGTGGAGCTCGAACGCCACGTTCCTGGCCACGATGCGCTGCGGCAGCGGCTCCGACCAGGTCGAGCAACGTGCGATCTACAAGCCGGTCCGTGGCGAACGCCCGTTGTGGGACTTCGAACCCGGCCTCCACAAGCGAGAGCGGGCGGCGTACCTGCTCAGCGAGCACCTCGGCGTCGGGGTCGTGCCGCCGACCGTCATCCGCGACGGCCCGCTCGGCGAGGGCTCGTTCCAGTGGTTCGTCGATGCCGACCACTCCGAGCACTACTTCACCATCTTCGAGCAGTTCGAGCACCTGCACGACGACCTCCGCCACATCGCGGTGCTCGACGTGCTGGCCAACAACACCGACCGCAAGTCGGGCCACTGCCTCCTCGCTCACGACCGCGTGTGGGCGATCGACAACGGGCTGTGCTTCAGCGCACCGTTCAAGCTCCGCACGGTCATCTGGGAGTTCGGCGGCGAGCCGATCGACGACGCCCTGCTCGGCCGCGTCGCGCCGTTCGTCGAGCGGATCCCCGTCGACATCGCGGCGCTGCTCGACGACGACGAGATCGCCGCGATGCAGCACCGGGCGACGAAGCTCGTGACCGAGCGGGTGTACCCCGACGACGAGAGCGGGCACCGCTACCCCTGGCCGCTGGTGTGACCCGCCGGGGCGACGACGACCGAGCGGGCCGCGACGACGCGCTCGACGGCCTGATCCATGCCGTCGACCTCGACGGGCTGGTCAGGACGATCGACGACCGGTGCGCCGATCACGACTGGGCCGGGCTGCTCCGGCTGCGTGACCGCTGCCTCGCGGCGACCCGTGAGAGCGGACGGCAGCTGTGGCCTGCTGCGACGCTGGCCGAGTACCGGCTCGCACTGCTCGCCCCGCCCGAGTGGGCGGCATCGGTGCTCGACGGCGAGGCAGGCCGCTTCACGATCGGGCCGCTGTCCGAGGTCGTGGCCGTCCACCACACGTGGCACGACCTCCAGCCCCATCTACCGCGCGTGCCGGTCGCGACCTTCGTGGCGCACGAGCGAGCGATCCGCGGCGAGTCGATCGCTCCGGAGACTCTGGCCGACCTGCCGCCCGTCATCGACATCCCCGCAGCCGTGCAGCCGTGGGAGCCGGCCTACCCGGTGTCGACCTATCGCGACGTCGGTGCCGAGCACCCCGAGCCGGCACTGGCCGGACATCTCGAGCACGTCACCGTCGCCGAGGTGGGCGCCCTCGTCGAGGACGACGCGACCGAGCTCGCCGTCCGCTCGCTGCTCGACGCCTGGACCACGACGTCGACCGGGCACGCCGAGGTGGTCTGCGTCGAGGGCGACGCGCTCGGGGCGCTCGGGGCGCTCGGCGTGCGGTCGGCGCGCATGATCGAGATCCCTACCGGCGAGGCGCTGGCCCGCATCGCGTGGGCGGGTGCCAGCGGGGGCGCCCACGGACGGCGACGCGGCATGGCGATCGGGCGGTTCTCGATGTGGTGGCTGCTCGGCGCCCTCGGTCACCTCCACGACCACTGGCCGCCGACGAACACCGACATGACCATGTTGCTCGAGGATCTGCGCTGGTACCGCTGGGACGCTCACGAACCGCCCGGGGGCTGGCGACTCCAGCTGGCCGTCGACGACGCCGACGAGGGTCTTGCTTGGGCGATCAACGCGTCCGATCACGCCTGATCGGCGGCGGCGATCGAGGCGAGTTGCCGCCAGATCGCCGCCAGGATCAGGGCCGAGCCGACGAACGCGAACCAGAACGGGCCGGTCACGCCCCAGACGCTGGCGATCACCCCGCCGAGTGCCGACCCGGCGACGAGCGTGCCGAACACACCGACGAAGTAGACGCTGCCGACCCGGCCCTGGAACTCGGTCGGCACGGCGCGCTGACGGATCGTCACCGACGTCGTGCCCCACGCCGACTCGTGGATCCCGAACACGAAGAACACGCTCATCGCGATCACCGGCGTCGTGGTGAGCGCGAACACGAGATGCGTCAGCGTCTCGATGATCAGACCGATCCGCATGATGTTCGCCATGCCGAGCGACTCCTCGAGCCTCCCGTAGACGAGCGCCCCGAACGTGCCGCCCGCGGCGCCGCACGCGATCAGCAGGCCGAACCCGACGTCGCCCAGGCCGAGCCGCTCGATCGAATAGAGCACGAGGATCGACAGCACGGCGCCGAACGTGATGTTGAACGCGACCACCGTGATCGTGAGGGTGCGGATCGCCGGGTGGCGCCACAGCCACCTGACGCCCTCCGCGATCTCGGAGCGCACCGATGCCACCCGCTCGCCCCGGTCGGGCGGCTCGATCGCTATGCGTGTGACGAGGAGCGCGCCGAATGCGATCAGGACGGCCTGCGCGACGAACGGGACGGCGAGTCCGACGGCGAACAGGAACGCTCCGAGCGGTGGGCCCGCGAGTCGGTTGATGGTGATGTTGCCGAACATCAGCCGGGCATTGGCGAGGCCGAGATCGCACGGCTCGACGATCATCGGAAGGACCGTCGAGCCGGTCGTGTCGACGACCACCTCCGCGGTGCCGACGAGGAACAGCGCGACCAGGACGACGGCCACGTTCACCGTGTCCGTGACGATGGTGACCACGAGGACGGCGAGCAGCCCGGCCCGGATCAGGTTGCCGACAACGATCAGCAGGCGACGGTCGAGCCGATCGGCGACGACACCCGCCTGGAGGCCGAACACGAGCCACGGCAGGCGTTGCAGCAGGGTCGCGAGCGCGATCAGGAACGGATCGCGGGTCTGCGACGCAACGAGCAGCGGCCCCGCCGCGAGCGCGATGCCGTCGGCGACGTTCGTGACCCAGCTCGACACGAGCAGCCACCGGAAGCTGGCGCCCATCCGTGCTGGCGCGATCGCATCGACGAACCGGCTCACGACGCGTCGAAGCTACTGGCCGGCCGTGTCAGCGGAACTCGAGCCGGCGCCCGCGCATCCGCGTCGCCAGCATCGGCAGGATGACCGACCAGTAGGCGGTGGTGCCGAGCATCTCGAGCAGCTCCTCGATCGAGCGGAGCCCGTGCCCGACGGTGTAGCTGTCGACGTCGAGATCGTCGGCCCAGTCGTCGAACAACCCCTCGGTGCCCTCGAGCACGTCGATCCCCTGCGCGATCGCGAAGCAGGCCAGGCACGCGATCAGCATGGCCCGGCCCTTCGGCGCCGCCGACCAGGCGATGAGCACCGAGGCCGCGAGCCCGAACGCCAGCACCGGAGCGAGGAACAGCTGCCAGGAGAACCCCTCCCACCAGTCGACGAGCGCGGACCCCTCGGTCGCCCGCCGGAGCGCGGCGCCGACCCGCTCGTGGATCTCGGCGTTGTCATCGGTGCCGACGTAGATCCAGAACGCGGCGACGCCCAGCCACCGTCGCGGCCGGCGGTCGCCCTCGGCAGTGGCCCAGAGCCCGAGGGCCGTCAACCCGACGGCGACCGCCTGCAGCGAGGCGAAGAACGTCGGGATGCTCTCCTCACGGGCGATGTTGAAGATCCGCCGGATGCTCAGGTCGTTGGCGATGTCGTAGTAGTTGAAGATGTAGTTGAGCAGGAACAGTGCGAACTCGGCGACGATCGCGCCGGTGATCACCCGCCGTGTGGTCGCGTCGACGTCGATCGAGATGCGCCTGCTCACCCGCCAGAACGTACACAAGCGGGCTGGGCGCGCCGGTGCGCCGGTGCGCCGACCGTGACGCGCCATCGACCTGAACGTGTTCAAAAACTGCTTGACTTCTCAGTTGAACGTGTTCAAGATACGAATTGAACACGTTCAACTATCTGCTCACGTCAGGAGAACCCCGTGAACGACACCTTCATCGCCTACCTGCTGTACCTGGTCATCACCGTGCCGTTGGTCGTCTTCGTGGCCCGCACGCTGCATCGCCACGGTGCGATCTTCCTGCGCGAGGTGTTCGACGGCAACGAGTCGCTTGCCGGCGCCGTCAACCACCTGCTCGTCGTCGGCTTCTACCTCCTCAACCTCGGCTACGTCTCGCTGTTCCTGCGCACCGACGAGGCGATCGCGGGCGGCGAGGGCGTGCTCGAGCTCGTGTCCAAGAAGGTCGGCGTGGTCGCGATCATCCTCGGCGCGGTGCATCTGGCGAACGTCTGGGTCTTCAACGTCCTGCGGCGCAACGCCGTCCATCGGCGCGACGACGTCCTGCCGGTGGCGACCGACGAGTGGACCGAGGTGACGGCGCCGTGACGACTGCGACCCGTCCGATGACGGTCCGGCCGACCGGGCTGACCGTCCTGTACGACGCCGGGTGCCCGGTCTGCCGGCGGGCCCGCCGTTGGGTCGAGCGCCAACGGCAGCTGGTCCCGGTCCGCTTCGTCGCTGCCGGCTCGCCACGAGCGCAACACCGCTTCCCGCAGCTCGACGTCGGCAGCACGCTCGTCGAGGTCACCGTGATCACCGACGAGGGTGCGGTCTTCCGCGGCGAACGAGCCTGGGTCGCCGTGCTGTGGGCCGTCGCCCGCACCAGGACCGCTGCGATCGACGTCGCGCGCGGTCGCAAGACCAGGGCGTTCCGGCGGGTGAAGGGAGCCACCGACCTCGTCCGACGGCTCGCCGCCGGCCAACCCGACGCCGTCAGCGGGCCGGCGCACGGCGACTGGCCACCGCCTCGTCCCGGTGGCGCGTGCGCCGGCTGCGAGACGTGATACAGATGGCGTCGATGACCGAGACCCGATCGAGCGAGAGGATCACACGCGGCGAACGCACGAAGGCCACGATCATCGACGCCGCGCTCGAGCTGTTCGAGGAGCGCGGCTACGACGCCACGACGATGCGTGCGATCGCCGAGCGCGCCGGCGTGTCGGTCGGCAACGCGTACTACTACTTCGACTCCAAGGAGCAGCTCGTCCAGAGCTTCTACGACCGGGCGGCGACCGAGCACCTCGCGGCCTCGACCGAGCGCCTCGCCGGCGTCAGCGACCTGTCCCGGCGGATCGCGATCCACCTCGAGTCATGGTTCGACGTGATGAGCCGCTACCACGAGTTCGCCGCCGAGTTCTTCCGAACGGCCGCCGACCCGCGCAGCCCGATGAGCCCGTTCTCGGCCGACTCGTCGGCCGCCCGGGACCAGGCGATCGAGCGCTGGCGGGTCGTCGTCGACGAGGCCGAGGGCTCGGTGCCCGCCGAACTCGGCGACGAGCTACCGGGCGTGCTGTGGCTCTATCAGATGGGCGTGATCCTCTTCTGGGTGCACGACTCGTCGGCCGAGCAGGTCGCCACCCGGCTCGCCATCGCCCGCACCGTGCCCTTGATCGTGCGCGTGATCGGCCTCGCGGACGTGCCCGAGCTCAGGGCGACGATCGAGGACCTGATGGCGCTGCTGCGAGACGCACGGGCGTTGCTCGACGCCACTGCCGCCGACTAGCTGTGTTCGCGAGGGACAGCCTCCGCGGTCGTGAGAGCTAGGAGACTGCTGAGCAATCCGGCGGATGGTGCTCGCGTTCGTGGGTGAGGCGCGGGAGAATCGTGGGGTGCAGGGAACGTCTGGTCCTGACCGGGAGTTGTTGGATGCGGCGGCGTTCGTGTCACATCTGGTTCCGGAGAACTCGATGTACGCGTTCTTGGCTGAGCATCGTCAACGGCTGTTCCCCGACGAGTTGTTCGCCGATCTGTTCCCGTCTCGGCGGGGCCGTCCGTCGCAGCCCGCTGATGTGGTGGCGACAGTGTTGGTGTTGCAGTCGCTCGAGGGGCTGTCGGATCGTGACGCGTTGCAGGCGTTGGCGACCGATCTGCGTTGGAAGGTCGCGGCCGGGTTGGCGGTCACCGATCCCGGGTTCCACCCGACGGTGCTCACCTTGTGGCGCAACAAGCTGCGCCGGTCGGAGCGTCCTGAGCGGATCTTCGACGCGGTGCGCGACGTGATCGCCGAGACGAACGTGTTGGCGAACAAGACCCGTCGAGCACTCGACTCGACGCTGCTCGATGACGCCGTTGCCACGCAGGACACCGTGACGCAGTTGGTGTCGATGATCCGCCGAGTCCGCACGGCGATTCCCGAGGCCGCAGCCGTCGAGCTGGTCGGTGACGACTACGACGCCGGATCCGGCAAGCCCCAGTGCGCGTGGAACGACGCGGTCGCCCGCGACGAACTCGTCACTCGACTGGTGAATGATGCCCTCGCCGTGCTCGACGCCGTCGATGGCGTCACCCTCGATGACGACCAGGAGCGGTTGGTCGGGTTGCTCGCTCTGGTCGCTGGCCAAGACGTCGAACCCGGCGATGAGGAGGGAACGTGGCGCATCGAGCGTGGCGTTGCGAAGCATCGGGTGATCTCGACCGTCGACCCCGAGTCCCGTCACATGCACAAGAGTCGATCCAGCTACCGCGACGGCTACAAGGCCCATGTTGCGGTCGAACCCGACACCGGTCTCATCACCGCGTGCGACCTCACGCCAGCCAACGAAGGTGACGGCCCGACCGGCGTGACACTCCTCGCCGGCGAACCATCTGGGATCGATGTGCTCGCCGATTCGGCCTATGGCTCCGGCGACACGCTCGCCGCGCTCGACGCCGCCGAGCACCGGATCGTGATCAAGCCCTGGCCGACACACCGGAACCCGAACCTCGACGATGACCAGTTCGGTCGTGACGACTTCGCCATCGACTACACCGCCCGCACCGTCACCTGCCCCAACGGCGTGACCACCCACCTGTCAGCCAAGGGCACCGCCACGTTCGGAGCGAAGTGTCGAGGCTGCCCGGTCCGTTCGCGCTGCACGTCAGCTGTCGATGGCAAGTCCTTCGTGGTCGGCGAACACGACCAGCTCCTCGCCGCGAACCGCGCCCGCTGGTCCACCGACACTGATCTCGTCGACGACTACCGACGACACCGGCCGATGGTCGAACGATCGATCGCCTGGCTCGTCGCCAACGGCCACCGCCGCTGCCGCCACCGAGGCATCGAACGGAACCGACTCGCGCTGTCGATCCGAGCCGCCACCATCAACCTCCGTCGGCTCCTCGCGCTCGATCTGAAACTCACCAACGACACCTGGACCATCGCGACCTAACGTCGACAGCGGTCCCAGACCAGGCCGCCGACTCCCGGGGCGGCGGCCGTGAAGCTCAACTCGCTGACGAAAGAGGCGGCCGGCTGGGTCACCGCACGCCAGTCGCAGGAACGGCGACCTGAATGTGGGTCAGCAGACCCCGGGAACACCACTTGCTCAGCAGTCTCCTAGTAGCCCTCGCCTGCC
>JAAUYD010255848.1_pt1 | contig 31477 bp, 25 predicted proteins | sample 7278101 | NCBI WGS metagenome assembly JAAUYD01 (sample SAMN14350128, study PRJNA611818) | marine sediment metagenome | isolation source: surface marine sediment (0.6m) | place: French Polynesia: Moorea | collected 2018-08
CCTCCAGCTTCTTTTTTGATAGGTATTTTTTCGAATCCGCTGAATTACCACTGAACTGTAAAGCAGGATGGTCGGTCCCCCGTGGGGTTTATCCCCACGGTGAAAAGCTATGTAATTCTAGAGCATTCCATCTGCGGGGGTAAACCCCGTAGCTACATTTTGTTCAAAAAGTCCCAGAGCGGCTGTTTTGTCAGGAAATTAACAGATAAACGACAAAGTTCTTTTTGACCGGGCGGCTCAGCGCCTATTCGTTCGGCATCGCCAGGGAGGAATAGGACCCAACGGCTTTTCTCAATGTGAGAACCGCCAGGTCGTAGGCGAGCTGGTCCATTACTTTCTGCCTGCGCTTATTGGCCAGGTTTGTCGAGGCGTTAAGCAGGTCCAAGCTCGGCACCAAGCCCACCTCGTACTGGCGGCTGACCAGGTGATGGTTTGTCTCGGCCAGCTCGATCTGCTTGTCGGCCATGTCCAGGTTCCTCCTCTTTTGTACCGCGTCCCGGTACCCCTGGTCCACCTCCTGGCGAATGGCAAGGACTATCTGTTCCATGTTGTTGTCGGTCATACGCATCTGGGATTTTCGGGTCTTGTATTCGGAAATACGCGCACCGCCTTCGAATAGCTTCCATTGGGCGCCAAAGATCAGCATCCAGGCGTCGTTTTCCCCGGAAAAACCAGCTGCAGCGTTCCAGTTCCAAGAAAACGTGAGGTCAAACACGGGCAGCCATTTCATCAGGGATTCGTTCTTACTGCGCCGGGCAACAGATTGGGCCAGGGCTGCGTCGGCTAACTCCACGCGGGCGCCAAGTGCTTCATCTTTAAGCTCACTCAGCCCAGCGCTGACCTCGGTGACTGGATCTGGAGATGCAATGTCAAAGTCCCCCTCAATGTTGATGAGAAATGCTAAGGCTGTCTTGGTCATTTTAAGGGCGTCGTGGTTATTGGCCAGTTCTTTCTCGAGATCCATGACTTGGATCTCAGCCCGCAGCACGTCGATGCGGGTCCCTTGGCCTGACCTTTTCAGGGCCTCGCTGTTTCTCAAAAACTGCTTTGCATTGGCTAGGTTCTCCTCTGTTACGCCGATCATCTGTTGCACTGAGTAGATTTGGTAATAGGCCGATGTAACCGCAAACAGCAGGTCGTTTTTTTGTATCTGTGCCTGAATGCGCGCTTGGTCAGCCATGTCGTAGGCCAAGCTGATAGCTGGAATGGATCGGGGATTAAAGAGGGTCATGTTGAGGGATATCCCAAACGCCTTGCCCCACAGCTCTTGAATTGGAATCTGGATCATATCCATGTTCCCAAAATCCTGCTGGGAGATATATCCGCTGCCATCCCCAGACGAAAGGGTCATGAAATCGGGAAAGCCGACTTCGATTTTCCGCTGATTGCGGGTGATCGAGCCCTGGGCAGTGAGATTGGGCAGCAGCATGGCCCAGGCACCCTGGATCATGGCGTCTGCCTGGACCACGGTCTCATCGATGTTCTTGGCATTTGGGCTGAATCGTACGGCCATCTCATGGGCTTCTTTGAGATTGATGACCCGCACATTTGGCGGCGCCTCGGGCAGGGGCGCGCCGGTCGTCTCTGGTTGGGAACCAGCTGGTTGGGGATCGGCTGATGTAGGGATGGCTGATGCGGTTCCTGCATCAACCCTCTCCTGTCCTACCGCGACAGAGAGGACAGCAACCGATCCAAGTGCGAGAATACCGCTCAATACTGTAACTATTTTTGTCATGATAAATTCCCGGATGTTAGTTAACAATTACCGCTGGTGCTCTATCCAGTCTACAATGTCGTGTAAAAGATCTCCCCCTTTGGCAAAGGGGGCTGGGGGGATTTCGTCATTCCCCCTAACGACTTGATGTGACAAAATCCCCCTAACCCCCTTTTTCAAGGGGGAATTTGCTATCTTCGCCCGACAAAATTCGTTTGACATAACCCTAGACCGACTTTTTCCCACGCACCAGCCTGGCGATACGATTGACTGTATTATCCTGCAAGAGGTATATCACCGGCACGATAATCAATGTGAGAATGGTCGCAAACGCCAGGCCAAAGCTGACCGCCCGCGCCATGGGGCCCCACCACTCCATAGACGGGGCGTCCATATCAATCGAGAGCGTTCTAAAATCAATGCTCGTCTGCAAGGCCATGGGCAACAGGCCCAATATGGTTGTAATCGCGGTCAGAATAACCGGCCGGAACCGCACCACACCGGCCCGCGCCAGTGCCTCTTTTAGGGGCAGCTTCAATTTATCCTTTAGCTGGTCCGTATAATCAATGAGCACAATGGCATTGTTCACCACCACACCGGCGAGCGAGATAACCCCCAGGCCGGTCATCATGATGCCGAATTTGCTCTGGGTGACCATGAGGCCCACGAGCACGCCAACCAGGGAGAGGAGCACTGAGGCGAGAATAATGGCCGGCCGAAGCACAGAGTTGAACTGGGTGATCAGAATGAGGGCCATCATCATGAATCCAATGGAAAACGCCTGAGAGAAAAACTCGACAGTACTCTCCTGCTCTTCGCTTTCCCCTGAGTACTTGATGCGGTATCCATTTGGCAGGTCGAGCTTATCATTAAGCAGGGCTTCTACTTCCATCATTACTTCGGTGGAACTGCGCTCAATCACGTCGGCCGTCACCGCGATGGTGCGTTTTTGATCGATGTGGTTAATGCTACCCAACCCTCCAGTGGTGTAGACCCTGGCCACGTCGCGAATGGGGATTTGTACGTCGTCCTCACCAGTGACCCGAATGTCTAGAATGTCCTCGATGGATCTGCGAAACCGCTCCTCGTACCGCACGATGATGTCGTACTCTTCGTCTCCTTCCCGAAGCACACTCGCCTCGATACCGTTGATGGCCGCGCGCACTGCATGGGAAATCGACTGGGTATTTACCTTTCGCAACATGGCCTTTTCCCGGTCGATCTCCACACGGATCTCTGGTTTTCCCGCTTCGTAGTTGTCCTTTATATCGACCACGCCGAGAATCGTGGCAATGAGATCTTTGACCTTTGCAGCGATCTCATTGAGCACGTTAAAATCAGGACCAGAAACTTCCACAGAAACCGGTGCACCTGCTGGCGGTCCCATCTCTTGTACATTCACCCGATACTCAGCACCGGCCAGATCCTTGAGGTCTTCCCGAATTGATTTAATTGTATCCCACGTGCTGCCAGTGCGCTCGTGCCGGTCCTTGAATTCCAGATCTGCCACAGCCCGATGGGTTGGGCTACCACCTGATGAGAAAAATCCACCGCCTGTCCCCACGTTGGCAATCACGTCTTCTGTATTGTTCTCCTTACTGGTGATGGCTTCCACCTGTCGCATCAGCCGGTCGGTATTGGTGAGCACCGTTCCCTGGGGCGCTGTGATCGATACCTGTCCTTGCTCAGGGGTAGTGGTGGGCATGAATTCCACGCCAGTACCAAATTTGGAAAAGAGCATTACAGTAGCTACCAGCACCACTCCTGTCATCAATAACACTATCCACGGGTGTCTGAGGCTCCAGTCCAGAGCACGCTGATATCGACTCAGCACAATGCCCTTGGCCTCGCCTGAATCGTCAAACATCTTTTTGGACTTGGACTTGAGGAAATTGGATGTGACCACCGGGTTGATGACCAGCGCGACAAACAGGGAAGACGACAGCACTGATATGACTGTGATGGGCAGGTACTTCATGAAATCGCCCATAATGTCTGGCCAAAAGAGCAGGGGCACAAAAACAGCTACTGTTGTCATGGTTGAAGCGATGATAGGCCACGCCACTTCGGAGGTGGCGAGGAGTGCGGCCTTGGATCTGGATTCCCCTTCAGATGCATGGCGATAGATGTTTTCTACAACCACGATAGAATTATCCACCAACATGCCGAGCGCCAGGATAAGGGAGAACAGCACCACCATGTTGAGGGTGATCCCCATGGCCTGAAGAACGACAAAGCTAATCAGCATGGACAAGGGGATGGCGATGGCGACAAAAAATGCGTTGCGGATACCCATTGAGAACAGAAGCACGCAGAGGACCAGGAGTAGGCCAGTGATGATGCTATTTTCAAGGTCAGAGACCATGGTTCGGACGAACTCGCTATTGTCTTGGCGAATGGTGTATTCGATACCCGGCAGCAGGTTGGGTTTTTCTTCCTTTAGCAGAGCACGCACGTCATCGGCGATGCGAACGATATTCTCTCCAACCCGTTTCTTGATGCGCAACGTCACACACTCGACCCCATTGATACGGGAAATGGTGGCCCGCTCCTTGAATCCGTCCACCACGTGCCCCATGTCTTTAAGGCGAATGGGATGCCCTTCAGGGGCTTTAATGACAATATCTTCCATTAATTTTACATTTTTATACTCGCCTGGAATGCGCACAGAATACTTGTTGCCGCCGAGCTCCAAATTACCGGCAGGGGTATTGAGGTGCTCTTGCTTGATGCGATTGATGATCGCGCCAACGCCTATTTTGTAATACTCGAGCCGGGCCGGGTTGAGGTAGACTTGTATCTCCCGGTCCATGCCGCCGGTCAAATCAACGCCCAACACGCCGGGGATCTGTTCGATCTTATCCTCAATGCCCTCGGCGATTTTCTTAAGTCGATCGAGCTCATAATCGCCAGACAGATTGACCAGCATCATGGGAAAATCCGAGATCGTGATCTCTGTAAGTATGGGATCTTCTGCATCCACTGGCAGGTCGGGCTTGGCTTTTTCGACCTTGTCACGGACTTTCTGATATGCCACATCCAAGTCTACATTTGTTTCGAACTCGATTGTCACAGAGGAGACAGATTCTGCGCTGGAAGAGGTCATTTCCTTGACATCGCGCAGATCTTTTAGCTCGCGTTCGACGACATTGGTTACCAACCGCTCCATATCCTCAGGGGAGACCCCCGGATACATCGTGGTGATGACCATTATCGGTATCTTCACCTCTGGTTCAGCCTCAAGCGGCAGTATACTGTAGGAAAAGCTACCCGCGATAATAATGAAGACGATTAGTACATATACGGTTGTCTTGAACTTGAGGGCGGTTGCTGTAAGTCTCATGCAATAGCTCCCTGTTTAACGCCGACGTTTCCGCTTCAGCCAATGTATCCGGCCAGTATAATGAACGGGCTAATCCGGATACTGTTACTCTACAATGTTGATGGGTTGTAAATCGGAAAGATCCCGTTGGCCCAGGACGACGAGCGACTCCCCCGGTGCGAGCCCCGTCTCGACAACCACCCGATCGCCTTCGACCGGGCCAAGCGCGACAATGCGTTTTTTCGCGATGCCATCCTCGGCAATGAAGACGACGCGGCCGTCTCTTTCCTCAACAACGGCGCTCTGGGGGACTGCGATCACATCGTTGTGCACGCGGGCAGCTATCCGCACAGTGGCCGACATACCGACCAGAATCTTACGATCCGGGTTTTTAATCTTGACCCTCAATGTAAATGTCTTACTCATTCTGTCAGCGGTCGGAATAACCGTCTCGACAGTACCCTTGAACTGCTCGCCAAGTGCCGCGATGTCAACAGCCACCTCGGCCTTGGGGGCGATCCTAGCGACTTGGGTTTCAGGGAGCTGGGCTTCGACGATAACGGTGCGGTAGTCCACCACATCGTAAAGCCGCACACCAGGAGCGACGTATTCTCCTTTTTCCACGTATTTGGCAGTAACAACACCGCGAAAACTCGCCCGAACCGTGCTCTTGGCCAGATTTGCCTGGGCAATTTCCTGCTGGGCGGTTGCATTGTCCATTGCCGAGCGTGTCTCATCGACCCGCTGTTCGCTGACCAGGTCCTCTCCTTTGAGGGATGCAACCCTATCATAGGTGGATTTGGCCAGTGCATGGCTCGCATCTGCTTGGTGGGCCTGGGCCTTGAGGGTTTTAAAGTCGATTCTGGCCAGCACCTGCCGGTTGCGAACCGTATCCCCAATGTCCGCAGTGAGATGCTCGATCCTCCCGGGGATTTCAGCGGAATAGGTTATTTCGCGGATAGGGCTGGTCACACCGTGAGCCACGACCTGCTCGGTGAGGATCGTAGGTGTCACAGTAATGATGTTGACATTAACGATCTTGGCGGCGGCCTTGTCCGTTGATGTGGTCGCTGCTTTCTCCTCTGCGGCTTGTGCCTTTGCCTTTTTGTCTGCTGCGGCTTGTGCCTCTCCCCCTTCGCAAGCGGACAGCACTGTCGCAGACCAAATCCAAAGTGCGATTAAGATTATGCACCGTATCATGACACTTCTCCTCATACCGAATCGAGCAACGCCGCCGTTGATCAACAATCAATCATTTATCTACCACGTTTTCTACTTGGATACTTTCTAATGCGATTTTCATTTATTTGTCACGCAGTTCTTTTAGAAAAAATGACCACGTCAATAGCCGGCTTGAACCTAAGCATTGCCTCATCAATGTCAAGTGAAACGACCTATTCATTTTATTATGGTGTCGAATACCCAGACAAAGTTCCAAGATAGGAAACTTTTGCCGTTTTTTTGCAGGACCGGTTTTTATTCGCTCCCCTGTTGCACCTGGTTTTGCTTGACATTACACAAGTGGTGCGATAACGGTTTGCGTCCGATAGAGATGGAGGAAAAAAGTGGCAAACCATCCCCAAGCAAAAAAACGAAATCGCCAGCGGATTAAGCAGACAGCGCGTAACCGTCATATTCGAACGACCATGCGAACATCGGTAAAGCGGGTTCGCACCCTGATAGAAAAGGGGGATTTAGAATTGGCAAAGACCGCACTTGGTGTTGCGGTTAAAAACCTGGATAAAGCCGCCGTCAAGGGTGTATTGCACCGCCGCACCGCCTCGAGAACCATTTCCCGCCTCTCGATCGCAGTAAACAAACTGATCGCCAAAGCGTAGCTAGCTGTTCAAACATAAGTCGAGGACAGTGTGTTCCACCACGAGTCGGGGTGTGCGCCGGCTCGATTTGAGCTCCAAATCCGTTCGCGAAAGCCTGAAAAGGGCCCTTTCCAAATCAACCCCTCGGAATCTTCGGGCTTGTTCCAATAGTTTTCCAACAACAAAAGGGGGAACACCGATCAAACCTGGCAGGGCTGATCGACTCGTACCCTTGTGCAAGTGAACACGAGCCATTAGCAGCAGCCGAAAATGACGGGCTATCATGACATTGATCAGAATGGGTTCCTCGCGCTTTGAAAGCAATCCTTCAAGAATGGTCAGGGCCTGGGAGGCGCGACCACTGCCAATAGCATCTACCAACTCAAAAATGGAATGCTCCCGTACTGCAGTAATCACCTCGGCCACCTCTGCCTCAGTGACCTTCTTGCCCAGGCCGACATAGAGACCCAAGCGCTCAATTGCGTCGTCGAGGGCACCCAGGTCAGGGCCCACAGCTGCTGCCAAGGCACTGACAGCCGCCGGGGCAATAGCAACATCCTTGGCTTTGGCTCGAGATCGAATAAACGGGCCCACCTCCTTTTGCTTTATCCCCTCTGCTTGATGCAGCTGTCCCCGTTTATCAGCTCTGGCAATAGGACCCCGCTTTTTGTTCAGCTTTGTCGCAGTGATGACCAGACAGGTCGTAAGGGCTGGATCTGCCAAGTAGGGATCCAGGGCTTTCCAATCATCGACTGTCAATTTTTCCCCATCAGACACAATGAGCACACGCCGAGAGGCCATCATGGGTATTTCCTGAGCATGGGAGACAATGTCGTGCCCTGACACATCCCCTGCCCGCAACTGCACACAATTAAACGCCGCCATGGGGCCCTGCAGGGCCACCTCCTTGATGCGAGCCAAAAGTGCGTCGATGAAGAATCGCTCCTCTCCGTACAATACATACACTGGAGCGAGCGAAGCCGGCGCTAGATTTTCTATGAGTGAAAGGAATGCCATAAAACCGCAGTACTGCGATTTGCCTTAAAAAAAAAGTCGATATTCGCTAAAAAAGATCCTGAGCTGCTTTTTTGTTCTCTTTCTTTTCGCGCTCCTCTTGTTCCTTGACCTTTTTCTCCAGATCTCTCATGGATTTTTCCATCTCTTTTTGAACCTGCTCGTATCGCTTTTGCTGGTCAATAGCGGCCTGGGAGGTGCCCCGCGTCTCAAAGTTGCCAAAAGCAAGCTCAGTGCCATGACTCTGCGCCACCACCATGTACCGCCTGTTTGCATCAAATTGGGGCCTTATCAATTTGGTCTTACCGCTCAGGCTTCGGGTGTTTCGGTCCTGGGTGTATTGGGTAAAAGAGTCCACAAAGCGGCGCTGGTTCTTACCCCGGCCCCCTTCGACATCGTAGAATACCATTTCTACTTCGTAGTCGCCCAACGGCCGTTTGAAAAAGGCCATTGTCTCAAAGCGCCATTCGCGGTTTTGGTTTTCGTGCACGACCTTGGTCGTGTTTTTCCTTAAAAAGCTGACAAATCCGCCCTTGGATTTGAAGTATGATGGGGGCCTCTTTTTTAAGATGAGCACTTTTCCAGAAAAGACGCGTTCGGCAGACGCTGCTACAACATTGCTCATGCCAGCAATGAGAACCAGGCAAGCAATACTCGCGACAAAAACCCATGCCACTGTTTTTTTCATATTAAGCCTCCTTGCTCCCCCTTTTTAATCGCATTGTTTCTCCGGCTTCTCAGGCCGTTCCTGATACTTCGACAAATCCTAAATATATACTTTTTGTGCTGCTATGGCTATCGAATCTTTGGATTTTTTCATTATCTAAATCAGACCGGCTAATACCGCGGGTATATTCAAGTTTCTCTTGCTAAAAAGTTGCCACCTGAACATTTGTTGTGGCATACTCCCTTCTGACACTTAACATATTGTTTTTATTTAAAAAAAAGGTGAGACATTAAGAAATGAAAGCACTTATCGAGCATGCGACAGCGCTTGCAGAAAAGGCACGCACCCCCTTACAAACCGGCCATTTTCTCCTGGCCATGATCGCTGCTCAAGGCACAGCTGCCAAATTGCTCAAGCTACGCGGGCTGACACAGGCAAAAATAACAGAGCAGCTGCGGGCGTTCGATAGGGAGCCCAATCCGGTCGTACCAGCTGCCATTGAAAAAGCCCAACAAATATCAAGGCCGTTTAGCATGCGAGACCCATCCCCACTTCACTTACTCGCGGTGATAACCGGTATGCGAGAGGCAAATGCCTATAAGCTGCTCAAGGACTTGGGCTGCGATACAATGGGGATACGCAATCAGGCACTGAGGTGTCTGACCAGTGCAACAGACGAACTGAGCGCCGATAAAAACCCAGTCCCTGATAGGGTCGGTCCAAACGATGCACTGCCTGTCGCAGCCCAGCTCAGGATGTTTACACCGGTAAAGCCACCCGAAGGGAAACCACCAGAGCGATCATCCCAGGCCTCCCCTGCGGTTACCAGACAGAGAAGTCTTCAACCCGGTCTTCAGGCAGGGCCTAACAGACGTTCCCGCGGCTTGGGTACCAAGCACCTGATTGACATGGGCCGCGAGCTGGAGAAAAAACAGCGTCAGAAAATGGCCGGCGCAGCGCCACCTGCAGCTGTGACCGTGCGACCAAAGACCACTAAGCCCATCCCCGCCACTGCTAGAAACGTCGATCTACCTCTGGATCGGTTCCCCCTTTTGGCCAGCCTGGGCCGCAATCTCACTACATTGGCGATACAGGGTAGATTGGACACGATTGTCGGCCGAAACCGTGAGATGGTTCAAATGGCCGATATTTTGAACAAACGACGGGCCAATGCCCCCTGCCTGGTAGGTCCGGCAGGTGTGGGCAAGACAGCACTGGTCGAAGGGCTCGCCATTGCCCTAAGTCAGGGCCGAGCGCCTGGATTGACCGATCGGGCCATTATCGAGGTAAAGCCGGCCGATCTCCTGTCCGGTACATCAGCCCGAGGCGCCCTGGCCGAAAGACTGGAACAGCTCATCTTGGAAATCACAGCTGCCAACGGCCAGGCCATTCTCTTCTTTGACGAAATCCACGCCCTTTTGGGGTCAAATGAGGGCGCTGAGGCCATCCAGCAATTAAAAACATCCCTGGGTCGGGGCGAGTTGCCCTGTATCGCTGCCACAACAGAAGCGGCATACATCCATCATATCGAAGGGGACCCGGCCCTGTGCCGCAGGTTCGCTAAAGTCGTCGTTGGCGAGCCGTCCGAAGCCGAGGCAATAGAGATTCTCAGGGGTGTTACACCCGCATATCAGGAACACCACGACGTGGGATTTACCACAGCAGCCATCACCGCAGCAGTACAGCTTTCTACTCGGTACATGAACAACCGAGCACTGCCCGATAAGGCAATCGCCTTGCTCGATTTGGCCGGGGCCCGGGCCAGGCGCAAGGGCACGCCGTCCGTAGATGTCCCCCTGGTGGCCGAGGTTATCGCAGAGCAACTAAATGTCCCTGCCGAGAGCCTCGCTGCCAACGATCAAGAGCGACTCCTCAACCTCGAATCAGCGCTCCAGCATCGCATTGTCGGGCATGGACACGCGCTCATCGCCATTGGCGAGACCCTGCGTCGCAATGCCGCGGGATTCAGAACCTCGCGCCCCATTGGTTCCTTTCTTTTTCTCGGACCAACCGGTGTGGGCAAGACAGAAACCGCAAAAGCCTTGGCCGACGTCTTGTTCCCAGGTAGCAACAACCTAGTGCGCATCGATATGAGCGAGCTCAGCGAGGCACATGCCGTGGCCCGGCTCATCGGCGCTCCTCCTGGATACGTGGGCCACGAAGAGGGTGGTCAGCTCACCCAGGCAGTCCAAAATCGACCCTATTGTTTGGTATTGCTCGACGAAATCGAAAAGGCCCACCCAGATGTCCTGAAACTCCTACTCCAGGTCCTCGACGACGGGCGATTGACAGACGGCCTCGGGCGAACCGTTGTGTTTCAGAACACGGTGATGGTGATGACGAGCAATTTGGGGTCTGACCTTCGCACGCATCGCCGCCATGTTGGCTTTGGTGCCAAGCAACGTGTTGAAAAGACAACTGAAATAGCTGACGCAATCATCGCCCGTGCCCGGGAAACCCTATTGCCAGAACTATGGAATCGCATCGACGAGCCCCTGGTTTTTAACCCCCTTACCCAAGACGAAGTCTCCGAAATCGCTGGGCTGCTGCTAAGTCAAATGTCGATGCAGCTCTATCGCGAGCACCAAATTTCTCTACAACTCGAACCTGGGGTCATCGACGCCCTCATCACTGCTGGTGGCTATGACCCGGATTTGGGAGCCCGTCCCATGCGGCGGACCATCCAACGGCTGATAGAGGGGCCAGTGGCAAACCTGGTGTTGCGCAAAGAGGCCACAAGTGGCGACACCGTTATTGTCACTGTAGACGACCACACCTTTAATTTTACAACAGCAGCCGAGGAGGTTCGCCAAATTGACTGATTAACCTCGGTAAAATATTATATAATGTAAAAATACCGAGGTTAAAATGATTCCAAAGACACTATTACTGCGAATGAACCCCTGGCTCGAGGGCAATAGCCCACCGCTTCCAACTCCCTATATTCACCGATCAGCTGAAGCGAGGTTGATATCTTGGCGCGATCCAAAACGGATCCTCGTCATCACCGGACCGCGCCAGTCAGGGAAATCTACCCTGTTACGTTGGTTCATTGCCCAGCAGCTTTCAAATGGACTCGATTCACCAGAGGCAATCATTTATCTCAACGCGGATTATCCCGTTGTACAAGAGTTGATCGGCAATCCCAACCAACTGTTGGAATACCTTGATGCCTTTGCCAGAGGGCGTCCGCAATTTTTGCTCATCGACGAAATTCAACGGATTCCCGAGCCCGGGTTACTTCTCAAACAGATGGTCGACCTGTCCATTGGGATCAAAATCGCAGTATCGGGCTCTTCGTCATTACTAATTCGATCCGAGACACGAGAACACCTCACCGGCCGTAAACGGGATGTTTTGCTCACGCCCTTTACCTTTCGGGAAATCGTTGCGGCCGACCCGGAAGTCAGCGACCTTGCCGGCGCATCCGTAGGGGAGATAGAGCGGCGTTGGCCCATTGTCGGCCCTTCTTTACTCAAATTGTCTGACCGGCTGGCGGCAATCGGCGGTTATCCAGATGTTTGGCTCGCCGAGCAACCCGGCGATGCAGAGGAATGTCTGTTCGATTTGTACGATTCCTATGTTAGGAAGGACGTTGTCGATTTCCTCCGCGTAGATAACCCGGCCCCATTCAACCGGCTTGTTAAGCTGCTGGCATTACAAGTCGGCTCTGAGATCAATAAATCAGCGTTGGCTGGAGAAGTCGGTCTACCGCTCAGGCGAATCGAACACCATCTTGCTGCACTGGTAGACACGCACATCGCTACTGTGGTGCCTCCTTTTTTTCGAAACCGACGGCGGGAGATCGTCAAGGCCCCGAAGGTATATTTCCTCGATTGCGGCCTGCGCAATGTAATGCTCGGACAAATCACAGGTCCGAACTTCCGTCCGGATAAAGGTGCTGCCATTGAAAACCTCGTCATGTCAGAAGTAGCCAAGATCATACCTCCGCCATGGGAGCAACACTATTGGCGTACCCAAACTGGCGCTGAGGTAGATTTGGTTGTCGTCAGAGGAAATCGTATTTGGGCCGCGGAGATCAAATCCGGCTCAATGGGCAGAAGAAAATACACCAGAGGGTTTCGCAACTTCATGGATACCTATAACCCGGTAAGGGCATTTATCCTCAACAGAGATGTGTTTCAAACTGCTGAACCAGGCACACCACAAACCGTACCTATTCCTGCCTTTCTGCTGGTTGCCGACGCGGTAATAACATCACCCTAACGCCCATCCCCAATAAGGGAGGTCACGCCTCTGCTCCAGACGGTCCAAGGACCTTGGAAAAGATGCATTGACGGCGGTGCACAATAATAAAGAAATCTATCGTAAGGCCGTTTAATACTGGGGGACCTGCGAGGTCTTCGGCAATTCCTCAAGTGGGGTGACATGCAGGGGCTGATCCCAGGGTTTAGAAAGGGAACGCGCATCATCAGTCGACGTAAATGGGGCAATGCCTGGTTGGGTAGTCTGCTCCTCATGCCCGGGCCGTGGCTGCTGGTCGACATCAAGAGAGAAACGATTATCTGCAGTAGCAAAGCATTTGAAGCGGTCCTCGGTATGGGCAGCCGCAGTACCTATAATGGTTGCGCCATGTCTCTGATCTCACATCAGTCAGACCCGAGTGACTGGACCGTAAAGACCTTTGATCGGTCCCTTGTGGAGCGCCCGGGTCGCTACGAGGATGTGGCGCTTCAGAAGCCAGACGGCTCCTCCGTAATCGTCGATATTCACGTCTCCCACCCACCCCGGTCCAGGTATCGACCGACCGCTATCTGCTTGATCACCGACCGAACTGAACAGCGGCGCCTTCAAGACGAGCTCATCGCCAAACACAAGGAGCTCAGGCGGGCCTTTGCAAACCTCGAAAAGACCCAAAAAACCCTGGAGGCCAGCAATCGCCAACTCAGCCAAACCTCGGCCAAACTCAGCCGGGCCACTGAACTGGCTGCGATCGGCGAGATCACCGCGGAGTTGGCCCACCAGCTCAATAACCCACTCGCAGCCGCGGTTGGTGCGCTGCGTCGCATTGAAAAACTAGAACGGTCATCAACTGATCCTCAATTGAGCCCCATGGTGGCGCTTCTCAAGCATTCCTTGGATCGGCTCGCATCCACTGTTTCAGAACTGCGGCGGGTGTATCTCACCTCCCGTCCGGTCGATAGCGAAAAGGCCCCATTTGACTTGAAACTCCAAGTAGACGGGGCCCTGGCTCTGCTGCAGCAGAGAGTCCAAAACATGGATGTCGTCGTTGATATGCCAGACGCCTTACCGCCTATTTACGGGCGCCCATCCCAAATACAACACGTGATCATCAACCTGTGCGACAATGCCATTCAAGCCGCAGGAGATGTGGGTAAAATTAGATTAACGGCCATTTCCAGCGAAGATGCTGTGGTCTTCACTGTTGAAGACAGTGGTCCGGGTATTCCTGAAAATAAGAGGAAAAAGGTATTTGAGCCGTTTTATACTACCCGCGAGTTCGGCTCTGGACTTGGCCTCGCCGTGGTGAAGCGCCACTTGGACAACGACAGCGCCAGTATTCACATTGGCGAATCTCGGGACGGCGGTGCAAAATTCACCATCTGCTTTCCCATTGCAACGCAACGAAAGGATTCGACATGACAGCCAGGGAACGGGAAAAAATTCTCATTGTCGACGACGATATGGGCGTCCTTGCCGCCTTGGAGGCTGAGCTGGAAGATCACTACGAAGTTACAGCTGTCACGTCAGTCGGTCAGGCCTTGGCCCACCTCCAATGCTGTGATTTCGCAGCAATTGTTAGCGATGTCCGCATGCCAGGTGTGGACGGCCTCAGTCTCATCGGGCAATGTGCGATTCGGTATCCGAACATGGTGCGCATTATCCTGACCGCATTTGACGGCGAAGACGTCAATGAAACGGCACTCGGCCCGAATGGGGCGTACAAGCTCCTCAAGCCGTGGGGAGATGATCTGCTGATAACCCTGCAGAACGCCCTTAAGCAACGCCAAGACACCGTGGAGCTCAGGCGTCACCTAGACTTAAAGTCAGAGCTGCTGGATCTGGACAGGCGATTGCACTCTGCTACAGATTTAGACGAGCTATTGCATCAGACTGCACTTGAAATGATGCGGATTCCAGAGGTGATAGCCGTTGCATCCTACACCTTTGAAGACGATGGGGCTGCATCGCTGCACGACGTCCACAAACGAACAGATGGTGAATCCGCCCCAGAGCTTCGGCGCGCGCACAGTGCCCCGGTGATGTATCAGGGCCAATACATCTATTCGGTTCCCGTGGGTGACTGGGTAGCCCCGTGGGCAGCACTGGCCCTCAAACTCTCTAGTGCCCACAGCGATGCGATTCGATACTTGGATTTCATCGGTCGACAGGCCTATCGCACCCTGCAAATACTCAAAACCGATGGTAGTCAAAGGAGACCAACTGGTGTGCCCCCACAGTTTTACTTTGACGAAACCAGAACAATATCAGCAGGATGGATGTTGGAAAAGCTCACCACACCTGCCACGGTATTGGCCAGCGCCCACCACACGTTTGATCGACTGATTGGCGATCTAAAAGAAAACTGCTTAAAGGATGGAAAGAAGATCTCAGAGTTCAATGAGCTTACCGAACTTAACGGGGATCTCGGCAGCATCAGCCGGAATCTATCGAGCCTGCTGGACCACTTGAGGAAGGTAAACGAAGACGGGGATGACACAGCCGCTGTGCAGGCCTAGACTTCTGCAAAGACTAAGTTATTAATTGATGAGTCAAGTTTTGACGTGTCCGCCTTCGCCGAGCCTACGGCGGGATCTTGAATTTTCGAAATCTTCATCTAAACTGGATATTAGAAATCTCCTCGAAATCCGACATTAAAGGTCTACCTCGAAGTTCGACAACCACGCCGGAGGCTCGGCGTAGGCGGGCCCGATGTTGAATTCGATACTCGGATAACCTCGCCTTAGCTTGTCCAAGCAACGGCGTAGGCCGGCTTCGTCTACACAGGTCATTCAGGGATTGAAGTAATACTTTAGGTGCCGATACATCCACGCCCCTGCACTTGGAGTTTGTCTAGTAACTATTTAAGAACATTGACAAATATAAACCCCATTGTAGCATGACAAGCAATTCTATTCAGTATATTTGCCTGGCCCAAATACCCTGCATTTGTTCAGCCCCTGCGCCTTATCCATCGCCCTGACAGCCGCAGCATGAGCAAACCTAATGTAAAACATTAAGTATCCTTCCTATCAGCATATAATAAATGATAACTTGGATGCTACGCACCTATCTTGGGAGGATGGACCCCGGTGGCGTCTGGATTATCTGGTGATGGCGCTTCGATCCATTTCTTTAAGCGCTCTGGCATGGAGAGCATTCGGTTCTCGATCCAACCCAGGACCTTGTCCCCGACCAGGCGAATGAGCGGGCCAAAGGGCATCTTTGCCAGGGATGAAAACGCCACGAGTGTCCGATTGCCCGGCTGTGCTATCAGACGCACATATCCTCGACATTCATCCACGTCCCTTGGCTTATTTTTGTTCAGGGCAAACCCCACCTTTAGATTGTCTTTATCAAAGTGCACGCTCAGAAAATAGGTCAGCTTGATCAAGCGATTGCCCATGCGCATCCTTACGGCCCGGACATTGCCCTGTGCTGCAACAACCCGGGCTTCGTGTGTATTTGGAAAAATCCGGGGCCACGCTGAGATATCTTCCAGCGCGCGCCAGACCACGTCTGTCGGTGCATTGATCAACGCAAACGAAACACCTGCAAGGGTCGAGTTTTGTCTCGAGGTCGGCAGGGGGCGCTTGACCAATCCCCCCGTGACAAGGGTGTGCATTTCCTGCTCACTGAGACTGATCCCGGCCCACGTGGCCGGACATATCGACCCGGCGATAACAATAGCTAGCAATCCTACTGGCAATTTCCCTAACGTCATTTTCTTAGGACGGTTTTCTATTTTGGGTTGTTCAAATCCAGGTCGAGCTTCAATTGCTCTCCCCCAAGACTCGGCTTGTTGTCGGTAAGCCCCTGGCCAAGTCCGTTGCCGAGCTTTAATTCTAGTTTTTCGTCTGATCCGTCGTCTCCGCTCTCAACGTCTGCTCCTTCTTCTGCCTCAGATGCATAGCCAAAGAGCTCTTTGATTTGTCGGTTCATCACCGGGGAATTGGATTTTGCAATCACTTTGTCCAGAGTGATCCTCATTTCATCGAACCTTGCGGTGAGGCGAAAAATCTGTGCCAACCCGAGCAAGCTCGATACGCTTTCATTGGACAGTCTGACAGCTTCTTGCGCTTTTTCAATTGCCTGTTCTGACTTTGCCTGGCTCGCGTGGAGCTGTGCCCAAAACATCGCGATGCTGGGAGAGCCAGGATCCATTCTATCTGCAATGGCCAATTCCTGCTCAGCTTGGCCCACGTCCCCGCGCATCAACAGCACCATGGCTAGGAGCGCGTGTGCGCGGCCGTATTCAGGCATGTGCTTGAGCGCTGCTTGGATCTCGGCCTCGGTTCGTTGTCCAGTTGGATCGGCGAGCATTGTAATCTCTGCCAAGTTGGCTCTAAACACCGCATTATCCCGTAGCTTTACAGCTTTTTCGAACTCAGCTACCGACTCGCCCGGGGCGCCACTGGCAGCAAAGATGAGCCCCCGCCCGGTGTGAAGGTAAGGACTCATTGGGAATAGCTTAATGGCAATATCATTGAGCTTCAGCGCCTGGGCCGTATCGTGATCGGCAAGGACCGCGAGTGCTTTAAGGCCGTAGTACGGCGCCAGGGCCAATGCATCGTTGAGCTCGACTATCTCGGCACTTGTTGTATCGATAACCTGATGTCCAAACGGATCGAACACCGGGGACCCCTCGTTGGCAGTGCCGGCAATCACACCATACCGCCCGAGCTTACCCGGCGGGTCCACGGGCTTTAGCACCCCTTTGACACCGCTGATCTCGACCATTGTTGCCTCTACCTCGAGGCTTTGGACACACGACAGCAACAGGGCGGCCAATTCGTAGCTCAGCGCTTCAACAGGGCCGGCATCTTTGGCGTTGATGCGATTCAGTAGCTGGGTTGCAGTAAAGACATCTCCAGCGCGGGGCTCTCGTTGGTGGTGGGGGCGCCACGCGCCTGCCCTGCCCTGTTTGACGATAGCCTCGTGCAAGGCTTTAAGGGCATCTACCCCTTTTTTGCTGCCAGCGACTTCCCTGGCAAATGCTGTTAACTCAGATGTTATGGCAAAGGGGTCCACAGCCTCACCTGGTGAGAGGCCCATTTCTTCCAAAATATGGGGTAGATCAGACGCAATATTTGGATCCGCTGCCCCGGACTGGCCATCCCCTGGTTTGTCCTGGACCCAGAAAAAGTACACGCCCAAAACAACCGCGGCGATGCCCAAAACGATCGCCGGTGCTAGCCAGTTGCGGCCACGGCCGTTAGCGCCGGCCTTGGCTTGGGAAATGCGCTCAAAATCGTGAATACTCAGACATTTGGGGCATCTCGGCTTCTGTCCTGGTTCGACTTCAAATTCGCTATCGCATGCAATACATCGATATTTCATGGGCCTTCCTTATGCTCACACCACCTGAAATCTAGTTAAAGGCATTTCCCTTTGTCAACGCCGGCGGATGATCTATCTATGCCAACAGCCATCAAAATAACACGCCCCTTGACGAATGGACGCGCGAATGACTAATTGAATCGACCATGGTTAACACTCAAGAAGAAAAGTGGCAAACCTGTCCCCATTGCACAAAAGCCGTTGACCCCCTGCGGGCACCGGCTGTGACGGTCGTGGAGGGACGCATCGTTCATTTCTGTTCTCCGGAGTGCCGTGCCGGCTTTCTCCAGCGCACGGATGCACCTTCGACTGCATCTGAAAAAAAATCACGCGCTGATGATGAGGAACATACGGGTGCTGAAGGGGCGGCTGAAGAAACTGCTGAAGGGGACTCTGATGGAGGTGCTGACGAGGGTGCTGACGAGGGTGCTGAAAAAGCTACTAAAAAAACCGCCATTACAAAAACAAAAACCCGGTCTGGGCCGCGGTCATCTCCGCTCGTGAGAAACCAGCTGATTCGAACTGCACCCCTGGCCTGTGTATTGATCCTAATCTTTGCCAATCCCCCCTTCCTGACTGCTGTCGTTGCCATATCCCTGGTCGGGGCTTTGGCCATAGGCCTGACCGCTATCGGCATCATCAAGGAGCGGCGGTCCAGCACGGGGCGCATTGCTCAAGCTGTTGCCGTGCCGTTGGTATCCCTATTCCTACTGGGTACGATCGCCTTTGGCGGGTCTGTTAGAAGTGCGGTTGTCTCGGCTGCTTGGCTGATGTTTATTGAGGCGTTCTTAAACCTTCTCGAGCGCCTGGCTCGCAAGCGGTCCGGTGTTTTGGCCAACCTCGAGGGGATAGGAGAAACCCCGACCCTCTCCCGGTCCTGGCGAGATAACGCGATCCAGGCCATCCGTATTCACCGCATCAGCCTGATTTTGGGATGGGCGCGGTTCCCGATTGCGATAGGCATCGGCCTGCTGGCCTTTGTCTTTGACGTCGGTGCGATTGCCCAGGCCATGGCTGCCTGTGCCACTGTCTTCCTTGCCTTGAACCCTCGAACCCTGAAAATGACCACTTACGACGCTTATGTATCGGCGGCTCTGACAGCTGCACATCGCGGCGTGATCGTTCGGGACGCAAATACCCTGGATACTATCGCCACTGCCCGGGTAGTGGTGTTCATGCCCCAGGGCACCCTGCTCGAGGACCGTCTAACAGTGGTGGACTGGCAAGCCGCTGGCAGGACAAACGAGGCTGAGGTGATCGACGCGCTGGCATCGCTTGAAATGTCAGCCAAGGGCCGCATTGCCTCGGCGATGATGGCCTTTACAAAGGATTTCGATCCACTACTGGAACCAGTGGAGGATGTGTCGGCATCCCCGGGATCTGGCATTTCCGGAACCACCCCCATCCATCGGGTCATCTGCGGCTCGCGGTCATATCTATTGCATGCCGGCATCTCCACTGCCCTACTCGATGAGTGGGCAGCTGGGATAGAGGCCAGTGGTCGACGGGCTGTATTTGTCGCCCTTGATGACGAAGTGGCAGGTGCATTTGGGATTGAAGAGCCGCCTGTACCCGATGCGGCGACGGTGATCCAGCGCTTAAAGCGTCTGGGAATGGATCCCGCGATGATATCCCCAGCAGAGGTGAACGCGGCACAGGCCCTTGGCACTCGAATGGGTATCGAATATGTCCGCTTTGAGACGTCGCGGGAAGACATCGGCACCGTGCTCAGTCACATCTCTGCTACTGGTGATAAGGCAGTGCTCGTAGGCCACGGCCAGTCCTTTGAGGAAAACCTAGATTTAGCCGCAGTGGCCATCGCCCTTGGCAGTCCCCTGCCGACCCAGGCAGGTGTGGACGCGAGACACCTAAAGATAGACATCGTGCCCTGGCTCGTAAATCTGGCCCAAGGCGCCCGGCGCGCAGCTCACATCAACGTCATCTTGGCATCTGCCGCGATGGCCCTTGGGCTGGGCCTCGCATTGAGCTGGACCTCGCCAATTGCCGCGGCTGTCTCAGGGACCCTGAGCTGCACTGCCGCAGCCCTGAGCACACTAAACGGCCCTTACCCCTGCCTTGCCCAGATGAAATCCAGAATAACCAAAGGCCTAAAAAGCCTAAAACAGCTGGGCCAGCGACGGCTGACCATATAGTAAACAGGTCAGCTCATCCATTCATAAGCCGCTAAAGAGATACCCCTATCAACGCCGGATGCTGTCGGGAAAGGTCGAAATGGTCTTGGACAGAATCTCCAACTGGTGTTCTTGAATGGTTTTGAATAATTCCCAGGCAATTTTCATGGGATCGTGTCGAATCAGAGAGCGGGAGCTCATCAAGTTGGCCTGAATCACGCGGCCCACGTTCTCCTTGAGAATGGCCGCCTCGGTATAACCGACTGGAAATGAGTTCTCTTCTTTGTATTTTGCTACTTTCTTTTCCGATGGTTGGGCGTTGTTGACGATGGCGATGTCGATGTACCTGCCCTTTAAATATTTGTGGAGTACCCGGACGTGGTCCGAGGCGGTATAGCCATTTGTCTCTCCTGGCTTGGTCATTAAGTTACAGACATAGATGAGCTTGGCCGGGGATTGGGAGATGGATTGGGAGACATCTGATACCAGGAGGTTGGGTAGAATCGAGGTATAGAGATCTCCTGGCGAGATAATGATGTAGTCTGCATCTTCAATCGCTCGCAGGACCTTTGGATTTGCCGTCGCTGCGGGCTCGATAAACAGCTTTGCAATTCTTAAATCCGGGTCGTGCTTGGGCAGGTCGATATTGGTTTCGCCTGAAATAATGGCCCCATTTTCGAGCTTGGCCTTGAGGCAGACATTCTCAAAGGTAACGGGCAGTACCTGGCCCGAAATCTTGAGTATCTTGCTCATTTCGAAAATCGCGGCTTCTTCGCAGCCAGTGATCTGGGAGAGGGCCAGGTGAAAGAGGTTGCCAAAACTATGGCCACCCAAGGAGCCCTGAAACCGATGCTCAAACAGCTGGAGGATGAGCTCGGATTCCTCTGAGAGCGCCACCATGCACCGCCTGATATCCCCAGGCGGCAGAATGCCGAACTCGCTTCTTAAAATACCGGTGCTGCCGCCGTCGTCCATCATGGACACGACTGCAGTGAGATCCAGGGGTTTATAGTACTTGAGGCCGGAAAGAAGCGTATAGTTTCCAGTCCCCCCTCCGATGACGACGACTTTTATTGCCATGTTATCCGCACACTTAACTCTGTTTATAAAAGTATAGGCAGAAGGCGCTTGCAAGGCAAATTCCACAACTGTCGTAGGGGCGTTTCGAGAAACGCCCGGCGTGTCGTTATTGTATCTACTGCATTGTCAAACGTATGTTGATGGGCAAGACGTGTTACTCCCCCTTTGGCAAAGGGGGCAGGGGGGATTTCGTCATGTCCTCTGGCATTGTGAGGTGACGAAATCCCCCTAACCCCCTTTTTCAAGGGGGGAAATCGGAATCTGTACCCGTCAGAGTAGACTTGAAGAAGCACTACATTCCCAATGAACTTGGCGAGGTCTATAGGCCCGCGTCCTGGGGTGCGCTCTTGCGGATAAATGAAACTGCCTCATCTATAATCCGAGCAGGGAGGACCACTGTTACTGCCACATCTGCAAGCCTAGCAACATAACCGTCTTCTTTTTCGTTCTCTGTTCTTGGTCCAACGATCACAGTCGTTGGTTTATCTTTGTCCGGATGATCCTTGGACCAGGTCTTAATGACGAGCGTCTCAGTGGCAAAGGCCGCCTCGTCCACGCCAAAGGCAGCACTTCGAATGGCCTTCATACCGCCCAGGTCTGCGAGCAATCGCTTGAACGCTGTTTCGTCGAATGGCGCATTGTTTTCCGCTGACCACGCTTCGCCTGTCTGCTTGAGCGAGATCGATTGCTCCCCGGCCGTGAGAGATATGTTGATGATATCCGTATCATCTATATCGATAAAATCTCTGGCGACCATCGGTGCTGCTATGGCATCGATGTATTTAGCGCCAACAGTAAATACCGTTGGGTCCTCGCCCTTGAGCCGGGCAAATCGCTGATTGTCGCCTGTAGCGCCCCCGATCTCGAGGATCACGTCTGTCGACTGCGTGCGGTCTTTTATTTTTTCAGTTTGTTCTTCTCTCGTTGGTTCTTCCTTAATCAGTCGGGCTGTTACAGTGGCATGTGGCTGATCAAACCCATGCGTGCTATTGGCCCTGGGTGCTACAAACGCATCGACCTGTATCTCGGCCAACTGCTCGGCCAATGCCCGCGCGGCCATGCCATCGGCCTCCAGGGCAACCGGGTCTGTCAGGCGCCAGATACCATCTGCCTTTTCCAAAATTTGGGAGACCCCGCCTTTAATGGCGATTTTCTCCACGTCTTCTGCCTCGCCAATCTCTATCTTCCGCTTTCGAAACGCCAGAGCATTCGGACGCACCTGGTCATAGAGGCCAACCGGCACGATCAATAGGGCAGCTTCGTCACCCCGTTGGACGCGAACCATATCCCGGGTCTTGCCTTTATAAAAACGCAACTCAATGGGTCTATCTGGCTCTACAAGTGTAAGTATTGCAGTGGCTATTGGCTCTTTGAGCCCGGCCAGTGCCTCTTTTCCAGGTAGGATATCCGTTGCCGTTGTTTCTCGGAGCGCACCGAGCAGATCGGTCACAGCGCTCTGTTCCAGCTCGGGTCCATCTTCGCCTGGCACTTGCCATACCCCCTCGACTTTTTCCATGGTCAAGGCCTGATCTGGCACTGAGAGGGCGATGCTTGACACATCCCCATCGAGAAACACGGCAGGCCGCATTTCCCTGAGCCGGGCGACCGGTCGGTCGAGGATCGGGATAAAATCATCCTCAGCGCAAATGATGATTCCGTGTTCTGCCACGGCCACGCGCACCTGGTGATCCGCACCTTCACACGGGCCACCCACCCGAATGCTCAGTGTTTTACCGTCATCCAGGTGAACGATGACTGCGGTTGTTTCCTCTGGCAATCCATGTTCATCAAGGGCCTTACCGGTCGCACCATCTGCCACAAAAGACGCGGCTTTGATGTCTTTTACAGCTTGCACCAGGGCCTGGACCTGATCTTCAGCTGCCAGGATCGGGGTGCCCTGGACATCCAGCTGCCAGGGACCGCCTGATGTGCGCTGCAGGGAATATGTAGCCCCTTGTTTTGAAGACACGGACACCTGGGTCGCGTTTTCCAGGTCAGATGTGACGAGCTTCTTTGACCTCAGGTCGCTCAGGGATTTATCCATGGCTTCGAGGAATTCTTTTTCCACGGCGTAGAATGCGTCTTCCTCCCCATCTATCGCCAGGTAAACGCTCTTGTCTGCTGCCTGGGCACCAAGGCCAAAAGAGACGGTGCGGCCGCGAATGGAGAACGACGCCGTGACCCTGGGACTTGTGAGTCCGTATCGCGCGTCATTCCGGTGTTCTTTTCCCCTCACAGTGCGGCCCACAATCAGGTAGTCGATGGCCGAAAGTACGGACCGTACCTCAGCGCTATCGGCGTCAAGGGGGGTTGGCGCGATGATATTCCATTGTTCCTCACCGATGGCCTCGGTGTCTTTCACTCGCTCGAGCGAGACTTCCCCCCCATCTGTGCCTCGAATGGTCATCGCATCCACAGCGTCGCGCTTAAACGCCTTAAACACACGGTCCGCGCGCTCCTTGCGCTCGCTCGTGGTCATGGTGTCGCGTTCGAAAAAGAAGATAAAGCCGAGCAACAGGGCTGCGGTCAACAGGACGATAATAACGGTTCTATTTTTCATGGCCATCAGCTCCTACGCCGCATCCAAGCAACAATGCCAAGCACGATAAAAAATAAGATTTGCCCGATGACCACTCTCCAAAACATCCCCACATCATCTGGGGTCAGGTTCAAATGAACGTGCTCTGGATTTTTGGGCGCGATCGAAATGAGGTCCTCCCGGGCTGTGAGAAACCCCACCAAGCCGGACCAGAAATCCCGATTGTTCAAGCTGGCGTTTACAAATAGCTCGTCCGCCAGGAAATCCGAATCTCCCACAACCACCAGGGCGCCCCCTTTTTTCTCCTCGCCCGGGTCGCCGAGGGACGCGACCGCAGCGATGGTGGCCGGCCCTTTGGCGTCTTCTCCATCCTGAGCCGGCATGGACTCCCCTGCACCCAGGGAGGACAGGTTCACCTCTCCCCAGGAGTCGGCTGAACTCTTGACGAGAGGTTCGGCCACCACATCGCTATCTGATTTAATTTCAAGAGATCTGGCCATGGAAAAGATCACCGGGTACACGCCGATTTGCGCCTTGATCTCCTGGCCCACGCTATCTGGCAGGACCAGCTGGGCCACAGCTGTGTGGGAGGTGAATTCACTGGCAGTAAAGGCCAGGGGGCTCGGTCCTACGAGCCGTCTTGGATCCACTTCGATGATGATGTTAGGAGCGAGGCCAATGCCGTGCTTGGCGGCGAGGGATTCGAGGCCAGTGGGAAGAAAGTCGGTGCCCGACACAATGGGATCGAGCAGCAGGAGCAATCTACCGCCCCTCTCGAGATAAGCGCCGAGCAGGGCTGCCTCGTCTTTATTAAATGCCCGTTGGGGCCCGACCACGGCCACGAGCCGACAGTCAGTGGGGATGCGACTCGCGCCAAGGGTGGTCATGGCCGCGACCTTGTATCCGTCCTGGATCAGCCCCTCTTTGATCGCGCCAAGGCCGCGACCGCCAAAGCCTTCAAAGGCCCATTCATCGTGGCCCTGGGTAAAGCAGATCTTGTCCTGGGTCTTTGCGGTGACGGATAAGATCGCAGAAGAAATCGCTTGTTCAGCCTTGTAGCCAGAGACTTCCTGGTCAGCTTGCCCCATGCTGCCGCCCATCATATCGCCGCCAAAATCCTCGAACTCTGACGAGGTAACAAATTTCACATTATCCCCGCTCACGACGATGACCGATGCTTCCACTGCCATTGCACCCCCGCCCACGTCCCGGAGCTTGGCGCCGTAGCGGTCGAGGATCCATTGGAACCGCTCTGGGTTGAGATCCTGATCGAGCACCTCCATCTTTACTTTGACGGTGCCCCCAGCGTACCTATCCATGAGCTCTTTGACGTCGGGAAATCGAGGATCGCTCTGGCTCCACAGCACAAAGAGGTGCACCTCTGCTTCGAGGGTGTTTAGCATTTTTATCGATTTTTCCGACAATGTATAAATGCCAGATGCGGTCCAGTCGCTCCGGGTATAGTGGCGCATACCGAGGTAGTTGACCGCCAAGAGAATGACAGCCGCACCCACAAGGGAGATGGTCGCGTTTGATCCAGCGCGCACCCGCTCTTTTTTAATATTGGCATTGGCCATTATCGCCACCTCCGCATCTGGACTACCTGGACCGTGCAAAACAACACAAACACCGTGACCGAGCCGTAGTAAACCAGGTAGCGGGTATCGACGATGCCCCGGCCAAAGGCCTCCATCTGGGTCCACAGGTTGAGATAACCGATAAGGGAATCTGACGATTGGCTGCCTTGAATGAATTCAAACACCCCGAGCAAAAAGAGCACCATATTGCCGCCAAAAGACAGCAATGCCGCTACGATCTGGTTTTTAGATAGGGCGGATGCCAACAGGCCCACGGACAAGAACATCATGCCCATACCCAATGTGCCGAGATAGCCGGCGGCGATGGGGCCAATGTCAATGTCGGAATGGCGCGAGAGCAGCATGGGGTAGAGCAGCGTGGGCAGCCACAGCACGACATAAAACCCAACAGCAGCAGCATACTTGGCAAGGACAACCGACACATCACCGATAGGGGCAGTGAGCAGGGTCTCCAACGTGCCCGAGCTCTTTTCCTGGGAAATGAGGCGCATGGTGATAAACGAAGCTGCGGCGATGATGAGGAGATAAAAAAAGTTGGTCCCGCCAAACATGAACTGCATGGCCGCGCCGTGGGGAGATCTGGGATCTGACAAAAATTCGACGATCAGCATAAAAACAATGCCGTTGTAGACCATGGTCGCAACGAGCAGCACATAGGCAATTGGGGAAAAGAAAATCGCTGCAAATTCCCGCTTTATCTGAGCAAATATGGTCATGCCCCACCTCCTTTGCTGCTGTTCTCAGACGGTTCTGGATCCCCGGTCTCCTCTCGCGTGATGATCTCTACAAAAATATCCTCCAGAGAGAGGCTCGCCGCGGACAACCCCGTGATCTTAAATCCCGTTTGGACTGCAGCATCAAAGATGCGCTCCCTGACCTCCTGGTCCGCATCTGCTTCCAGTCGGTAGGTAACAAGGCCATCGGACCCTTGGGTTTGGCTGGCAATAGATCTGATCCCAACGACCTGGTTTAATGCGGCTTCGGCAGCATTCTCTGGATCGCGCACTTCCAAAGCGATGGTGGTATGGCCGCCGGTCAAGCTCGCGCGCAATTCTTCTGGCTTTCCCTGTCCAGCAAGTCGACCTCGGTGGATGATCTGAATGCGGGAGCACACAGCTTCGACTTCGGGCAGGATGTGGCTCGATAGAATAACGGTCCGCTCCCTGCCCAAATCTCTAATGAGATCACGAACTTGCCGGATTTGGTTGGGATCGAGCCCAATGGTGGGCTCGTCGAGGATCAGAATCTTGGGATCCCCAACCAGTGCATCGGCCAGCCCGACCCGCTGCCGATACCCCTTGGACAACTGGCCGATAATGCGCTGGCGCACATCGCCGACGCGGCATCTTTCAACCGCTGAATCCACCGACTTGCGCCGGGTCTTCCGAGGTACTCGCTTGAGCGCTGCCCGATAGAACAGGTACTCTTCGACCCTCATTTCCGGGTACAAGGGGACATTTTCAGGCAAGTATCCGATGATGCGCTTAACCGCATCTGGCTTTTCAAAGACATCGTGCCCGTCCACTGCCACCTGCCCCGATGTGGCCGCGAGGTAGCCGGTGAGAATCCTCAGTGTCGTTGTCTTTCCCGCGCCATTGGGGCCTAGAAAGCCAAGGATCTCGTTCTTGGCCACTTCGAAACTGATGTCATTGACAGCGGTGACACCGGCATAGGTTTTGGTGAGATTCGCTACGGTTATCAAAACAGACTACCTCCATGTTATTGCACCGTTGGCAGCTGGGCTTTTTTAACTGAATCCATTTCATTAAATCAACTCTGTAACGTTCAGATTGTTCCGTGGGTTTGACGCCGTGCCAGTCCCACGGTACACCCCTTGCCATGGGTTGGATCAAGAGAAAACCCCCGTCGCCCCGTTCTTTTTTGGACATTTGCCCAGAAGGGCTTTGGGATGTTCACGCCCACCTGCTACCCGGTGTGGATGACGGCCCATTACACCTAGATGAATCCATTGCCATGGTCGATGGCCTGGCCTCGCTGGGGTATGTGGCGGCCACCGCCACCCCCCACTTTCACAGTCGACATCTCGAACCGACAAGGGCAACTGTTCAGCAGCTCATCCATGAACTGACAACCCGGCGCGCCGATCGCCCCCCCAGAATATTGACAGGCGCGGAAATACTGCTCGACGATGTATTTCTCACAGAGGAGCGCCAGGGGCATCTGCCCGCGCTTGGTACCGGGCCTGTCTATCTCGTAGAATTGGGCTTTGCGCCAGGAAGCGTGCCGCCCAGTTTGGTGGACATACTCTTTAAGTTCCAGGTTGGCGGTGGCAACCTGATGCTGGCCCATCCAGAACGGACACCGGATCTACAGCGAGATGTTTCGGTTTTTGAAAGGATTTACAACACCGGCACCCTGCTTCAAATCGATGCCATGTCCCTTGTCGGCCATTACGGCGCCCAAGCAGAAAAAACAGCGCTTCACCTGATAGAGGAGGGGCTCGCAGATGTGGTGGGGTCGGATCTACATTCATCCCGCGACTTGCAAGAATTGGCCCGCGCGCTGGATCGCTTGGCCGACTGGCATTCAGACCGCTTTGTTCAACTCGTGCACACCAATCCCAAACATATCCTCGAGGGTCGCGTGGATGAGGTTGTGCGAAATGCGTAAGGTCGGGGTTCGCCTGGCCCTATCGCTCTGCATCGCGGTTGTACTGGTTCACTGGTTAACAGACCAGGGGCTCCATGTTTTGCCCAGCTGGCGTGCCATTCGCGAGGCCGCTGTTTGGTGGGCAGTCCCTGCTTATGTATTGCTTTTTTTTGCCTTTCATGTGCTCAGGGCCTGGCGCTGGACCTATCTGTTACGCCCCTTTGCCAATGTGCCTGCACAGGTGATGTGCAGCGTTGCCTTTATCGGATTTGTGGCCATACAAATCATGCCCTTGCGCACAGGTGAAGTGGCCCGACCATACCTGCTCGATCGGTATACTGGCGCGTCCAAGAGCGCGCTGTTCGGCACCATTGCTATCGAGCGGATCGTGGATGGCCTGCTGGTCTCCTTGAGCCTGACCGCAGCCCTTATGGCACTGCCCTCTGACCAGACGCCGTACGTTTGGGGGTTGAAAACCATCCCACTTATCGTCTTTTCAGGTGCCCTATTGCTCCTGATCGCCTTTTACCGCAGCCCGGCCCGCATCTCTGCGTTGCTGAACCGGGTCGTGGGCTTTTTCTCACAGCGGCTCGCCAGGTTCTCGGTGGGCGTGCTCGAAAGATTCCATGCCGGTCTGGCAGCCCTGCCCAAGCGGCGCAACTTTATCGCTTATGTCGCTATCTCCAGCCTCTACTGGGCTATCAACGCTGTCAGTTTCTGGGTGCTCGCCATCGGGTGTGGGCTCAGCCTGTCGTTTGCCGGTGCAATGGCCGGTATGGGTTGCCTGGCTGTGGGCATTTTGCTACCAGCGGGTCCGGGTTATTTTGGCAATTTCCAAGTGGCGGTCCTGGCTGCCCTCGACATGTACACCCCGCAGACAACATCTACTCATGGGATTGCCGTGTTTATCTTTCTCCTTTATTTGCTGCAGACAGGCCTGGCCATTCTTTTCGGAGCTGCCGGCGCATGGGGACTTCGAAAGCAAACGGTCGTGGCAAAGGGGCAGCCCTCGGGTCAGACATCTTAATCCCACGGAAATAATCCACTCTGACAGTAAAATGGCACGTAATAGGCCATATTTGATGCATTCTCCACATATACAAACCATCCGGATGGTTTGTATGTTTGGCAAACGTGTTTTGAGGACCATCGCGATGGTTTGTATGTTTGGCAAACGTGTTTTGAGGACCATCGCGATGGTTTGTATGTGTGGCAAACGTGTTTTCGGAACCATCGCGATGGTTTGTATGTGTGGTAAACGTGTTTTCGGAACCATCGCGATGGTTTGCATATGTGGCAAACGTGTTTTGGGGAACACATTTTGGGTTCCTGGGCTGCAACAACCCATGTTGGGGACCTTCACCAAAAACAATCTTGTGGCCAGGAGGTATTTCAGAACCATGCTTGAGCTCTTTGGATTGCCCAAGCACAAGAAAATGAACCTTTTATTTCTTAGTGCATTAAATCAATAGCTCGTTTCGTTTTTGCCAAGCGGGTCTGATTTTTTGTTGGACGTTGGAGAATGGGGAGCGGGACATGTTGCTATACGCAAATAGGCGAAAAGGGAGCTAGTGCGATGTCAAACGAGATCGGTCGGGTAAAATTAGCAAATTCCCCCTTGAAAAAGGGGGTTAGGGGGATTTTGTCACCTCGCAATGCCAGGGGAAAAGACGAAATCCCCCCGACCCCCTTTGCCAAAGGGGGAGGCCTTTTACCCGACATTGAAGACTTGACGGAGTACTAGTGATGCGTAAATGCTTCAGCTGTGGCACCTCGGTTTTTCTTTTTGTTCTAATCCAACCCGCACAAGCCACTGACTTTCCAAGACTGGATCAAGCAATTCCGGGGAATGATGTTTCAAAACTAGCACCGGTTTTTGACTTTGACGGAGATGGCTGCTTGCCCAGCGCCGGTATTAGTCGGGGCGGTGAAAAAAATCCCGGATTAAAGACATCTGGAGACATCACAGGGGAATGCCGGGCTTCTCGCTTTTTGGATACTTCAAACACGCTTCATCGTTCCTCATGCACTATCAAGAACGGATCTAGATACTGCGGCCACTTCTACGCGCTATATTTTGAAAAAGATCAAACCGTTCTTTACGGCGGCCACAGACATGATTGGGAGCATGCGGCGATCTGGACAAAGAATGGTGTGATTACCCATGGTAGCGTTAGTGTCAGTAGTGTCAGGGAAGGTATTGCGATAATATCTCGCTAAAGATTAGAAACACTCAGGGGACCGGTGGGGTATGGACGCCTACTTTTTCTGAAGAAGCCGGTCAGGGGATATGTAATGCTGGCAGTTATGTAGCGGGAGTCAGGTGTACTGGAAGATATTGTGATAATCTCAGCTTGTACTGCAAAGAAATTGTCAGTTTTGACTAAATCGTAGTTTTCATTATCTTTTTTGATAATTACGATAAAGGAAAATAGGCTTTCAGTGAACGAAGGGAGTATCTTATGAAAAGCGATATACAACACAGAGATCAGGGAACTCTCTTTGTTTTGTTTACATTTATTCTACTGAGTACATCAAGTTGCGGTGGTGACGATATAGGCACGGACAGCGGATCCGATACCATCACTGACACCGATACTGACACCGAAACGGATACAGACACGGAAACTGACTCATCGGAGTTGTATTGCGAGTATGAAGGAAACACGTACCCAGTCGGTACTATTTACACCTTGCCGCCATGCCTTAATTGTGATAATTACTGCATGTGCAGCGAAATAGACGGAATTGCTGTTGCCGACTGCACCGATTGCGAGTGCTGGGAAGAAAGCTGTTATCTTCCATATGAAGGAATTGAGGTTTACGTCGGTACTTCATGGATCTCAGGTGAGGACTGTTGCTCATGTATCCGAGAAGAAGGCATAAATACCGAGGTGGCGTGCATACCCGGCCCTTGTGGAGATGAGTCCCAAACATGCGAATTCGGTGGCATGCAGTATCGAATCGGAGAGTTCGGCCCGGCCTTTCCCTGCCACAATTTACTGTATGGTTGTCTCTGCGAAACGGAAAACAATGGTACGCTCTGGAACTGTATGGCGTGCACCAACAACCATCTCACCCAGCCAGGGCAATCTATGGAAATTGGCGGGCATTGTTGCACCTATCAAAAGCACGGCAGTCCGGCATATGACTCTGATCAAGTGATCTGCATCCCTGGCTCGTGTACATGAGATGATACAACCGCTGCTCCGAGGATGAACTACAACGTTTGCCCAACAGTCCATCAGCATTGAGTCGTTAAGCACCCACTAACCGTGTCCAAACGCTAAGTCTTCCAATAGGCATACGGCCCGAGGTGTGACAAGCGCAGTGTCTCATACCCTCTACCCTGACCAAAGATGTTCCATAATTCGTAATCTTGCGTTGCGTTGGGATATCAGTAGTTATGAGTGGGACATCAGGGGGGCATGCTGGGGATGA
>JAAUYD010178135.1_pt1 | contig 31468 bp, 41 predicted proteins | sample 7278101 | NCBI WGS metagenome assembly JAAUYD01 (sample SAMN14350128, study PRJNA611818) | marine sediment metagenome | isolation source: surface marine sediment (0.6m) | place: French Polynesia: Moorea | collected 2018-08
ACTCTTGTAAGCTTCTGCTAAAATCCTTGGTAAAACTATTAAGAGTATTGGCTAAATCTTTATTGGAATTATCCTTTACTTCTCCAGCACTGCTAATAATAGTTTGTTTCTGTTTAGCGAATTGTTTGATAGCTTCTTCAGTAGCTTTTTTGTCTAGAGTAAAATTTAGATTTAATTGAGTTTGTCTTGCTGCTCTGGCTAGGGAATTACCAAGAGAGCGAGTATCTAAAGCTGGCTGTAAGTCTATTTTGTTGGTACGAGAGAATTTCTCAAAGTCACTTTTTAAGCCAGTGGGATTTAAGCTAGCTTGTAAATCTACAGGCGATCTCTGTATTTTACTTATCTCTCTGAGATACTCTTGCTCGTCTATTCCTACCGATAACTTTATAGAGACTTCGCTCATACTACAATACCAACTAAGTTAAATACTTCTTTATCTGCATAACCGCAAAAATTCTGAAGATCTTTTAGGTGTACTCTGTATCCTTTACCGCTATCCACGTCGTTCAGAGTTATTACTTGCGATCGATTGAAATTGCGACCGAAAAAGCACAGAGGAACTATTAGCTCTTGATTTAAAAAGAAAGGAGAGACAAAGAAGACTTTTTCCTCCCTGTTCGTCCAAGCTCTTGGAATGGTGTAGCCTGATTCTAAATCCGAGCTAGCTTTTATTTTCTGAGGATCGAGACCAGAGAATAAACACCAGTTGGGGACTTTACTTTGAGCAGTGAGAGAAAGGAAAGTATTAGCTACTGCTGCAGGTATATCAGCAGTTTTTTTAGTTTCTTCAGCAAACAAGCAGAAATCTGATAGCTTGTACTTGCGATTTTTAGTATCGTGTATGGCTACCAGTTGACGAGTAAGCGCGGCGATCGGGAGTTCTGAGTCTACCTTTTCTTTTCTATAAAATTTCTCTCCATATTCTAGAGCTTGTAAGATTAACCAGAGTGGCTGGAAGCCAAAGTTTTTCCAGTTAAACCGTTCGTCTCTATCTCCCCAGTATCTTTGGATTTGCCAGTAGATTTGCGCCCAGTCGGTTTTATTTCTTCGCTCGGCGACTGTTCCGAGCTTGACGAGTTTTTTATTTGCTTGTCCGTGATTGGTTCTGGCACATTCTGATCCGAGGATTCCAGTTTAGCCATTTCTTCGTCACAAAACTGCGCCAAACAATCAACTAAACCCACTGGCACTAGATCGGGATTCTTGACAGTTTCTAAAGTAGTTTCGCTGTTTACCCTGAACTTTAATACCAGTGTTGCTTTGAGATATTTGTCACGTCTGGCATAAGTTTTTAATTGCTCGCTGTATTCGATATAATCTTGTAGCGGACAAGCTAACTCATTTTGTAGAATCTCAATCCAGTCATTTTCGTCACTGTCAGTAGCAGCGATCGCTGCTCTCTCAATCCTTGTTACTGACTTCCAAACTTCAGTTAGTTCGATATTGTATTTTTTAGAAACTCCATCTACAAATTCAGCTAAAAGAACGTTGTTATTTTTAATGCCTTCTCGCTGTCGCTCTTCATCTAACCAGTCATATTCGAGACCAGTCAGATCGTAGTGTTTGGCAATCGATAAAACGCCAGTAGTTTTATCTCTACCCACGTTTACTTTTTTTTGTGCTTTAATATCTGGCTGATATTCAGCAAGGAAAGGTAATTTAAAGTTTTCCATATTAATTGTCGTAGAAATTGCTAGTGGTTACAGCGCCGCGTCCCGATAGTGTAGCTGAGATGGTTACAATATTATCCCCTGGTGCTGATTCCGAATACTCCATTACACAAATTACCCCTTCTCTAGTAGTCTTGCCAGTGAATCCCAAACTACTAACGCAAGCTGAAGTGATATATTCTAACCACATATAACACTCGCGATCGTTCAAGATTAAGTCTACTGAAGCATTGCCTAATATATTCTGTGCTGGAGTCTCTAACTGCAAGTTGGTAGTAATGGGTACAGACCATTCCCCAGTAACAGTTGTTTCGTCTTTAAAGCTACTGGCTTGATTGTTCAAAAAGTAAAATTCTTGAGCATTCGCTGTTAGCTCGAAACTAGCTTCTGTGGTATTGGCGATCGGTTGTTTGGCTATAAACTCGACATTCCCTGCAGGTAAGTCAAAATTCATTCCTTTGACTGGGATGTTCGTACCCCCTGCCAACACGTCAGCATCAACGTAGATATATCTCGTAACTCCTGATATGTCCACAGTTAAAGTGGAAAATTTAGCCAAATCTGCTGTTAGTGGCGCGGTAGCTGTAATTGTCGGATCGTTAGCAGTAGCAGCAGCTACAGCGATTGTCTGATCTGTCGGAACGTATCGCTTGCAAAGCACCAAAGGAGCTATAGAAATATCGACAGTAGTTCCATTAATAAATCTGCCCATAGTATTTAAGTTGCACCTCGTCTACAATCTAATTTATGGCATATACAAGATTGACCGAACAAATATAATGTTAAGATTTATTTCTGACGAGTTAGGGAAATATTCTCATTTATCGTCAGCAGTTATAGCAGTATCAGAAAACGTGAGAGACGGAGCGAGTTTAGGTAAGTTCAATCTGTTTAATTCAGCACTGCCAATACTGAAAACTTCAACACTTCTGGGAACTATTACCAGTGACGAGATAGAGTTAGACTTACCTAGCGATGCCAGTAGTGTATTGAATATTAAAATTGCTGGAAAAGTTTATCAACCTAGCAGATCCCCTGATAACTTGCAACCAGGGGAATATAAATTAGATTTCAACCGCGCAAAAATAATCCTCAGATTGCTTATCTAATAAATCGGTGTTCCTCGGAACACCGATTCACTCATTAGTCAACAAAAACTCTCCATCATTGGTTAAAAGGAAATCGCCGCTAGGTGAAATCAAGATTCTGTCTAAGTCTGATTTCCTCAGAACTAAAGGATCGCTGCTGCTAACTTCACTGGATACTAAGGGAATGCCTTGAGGAGATAAGAGCAAGTCACCAGAAGGGGATATTAATAATTGATTTAGTTCGACGATCGCGGAGCTAGTTTCGTCTGTTTGAGTAATTGAGTTTTCAGATTCTAATAGTATGGACCCGTCAAGAGAGAACAATAATTGACCGCTTTCGCTAAATAGCAAGTTAGTAAGTGGCACGGTATCGATTAAAACGCTCGTAGTTGGTGGCGTGGAGGGGAGTTCTGAAGTTAAGACGAATCCTTCGGGCGATACTAATATTTCCCCTGACGGTCCTACTAAGATAGTATCTGGATTAAAAGCTGTAGTTGGTTCTGTGGGAGTAGTGCTAGCACTGCTGATTCTAACCATAGCACCGCTCCCATTACTGAGAGCGATCGCGCTTTCTCCGTCGATCGTGCCACTAAAGTTAGGGAAATAAGCATATAATTCCTTTTCAGTTTCGGAGCGATTGAGAATTACCACGGGATTTGTTGCCAGAACTTCAGCAGTTATAGATTCAAGTTCAGCAGTACTATTAGCATCTATAGCGAACGATCGCGCAGTTTGTAAAAGTTCAGCTAGTGTTTGATTAAATTCTGGGATACATCCTAACTGCGTTGAGTGAGATATTTTAGTTAAGGCAAAGTTGGGGGAAGGATAAAACCAAGCGATCGCAACTTGGTAGTCTCCCGCAGCTAAAGATCCGCTTTCTTCAGCCGCAGCAGATATCGTACTGTAACCAAATAACCCAAAATCGTTTGTAGGCGTGGAAGTGTTAGAAATTATAGTGCCACTGGAAAGAGAATTTATAGTGAAACTTATGCTAGCAGCAGCAGCGATCGTCACTGGCGGCATTTGGTAAATTGAACCATTGAAGCTGATGTAAGGGATTAGAGAAGGTACGTTAAAAACAACATTAGGCGTTCCTGCAATTACATCAGGATAGTCATTTCTGACAGTTCCTTGTAATTCTCCGTCTACTGGTAGAGTTATATCTACCCTCAATCTCTGATTAGCTGTTAAAGTTACCCCTGGAGTAAAGTCACTGGCTTTACTTATTCCTGGTTCTGTGGATACGACAGCTCTTAGTGCTTCAGTAGGTTGTAAAGTAGTGCCAGAAGCTCGAACAGATACCCGACCTCCCAATAATCCAGATATAGCTATTTGCTGATCGGCTGAATCAAGTAATAAGCCAAATAAATTAGCTTCTTGTAGCGTGGGAGTTAAATAATATGCCTGGGAACTTCCCCCAACTACACCAACTCCACCCAGTCTTTTATTGGGGACGATTCTAAGGCGATCGCCTTCATTAAATACCACGTCTCCAGTTACTCGCCCGATATCAGTAGGAGAACCTATTAAACCTTGATTGTAAAGATTGAAGCTGACGATACTGCCAGAAGGAACTAACCCAGCGAGGCGATCGCTATCTAGGTTTAAACTGATTTCCCATGCTGCTCCGTATCCTCGCGGCAAGTCAGCAGGTAGCTCGATTAATCCTTTATTTGGAAACCAAGTCAAAGGAGTGCCAGAACCATTAATGTTAGTATCGAGTTCTCCCGTGGCTCGTCTTACGTAGCCTAATAAAGTAATTCTGACAAAGCCCGCTAATAAATTAGCGTATTCTATGCCGTTAATTGTCTGCTGTCCATTGACGAAAAATAATAGCCCGAATTGTTCCCCTGCTTGTAATGCCACTCCGCTATCTTCTAGGTAGCCATTGAAAAAAGCGATTTTAATAGGAGTGCTAAATTGGTTAGCTGATGTATCTGGAGGGATTAAAGGATCCTCAACTAAAGAGAGCGAACGATCGCAGCCTCCTAGATCGGTTGTACTGCTCACGTAAGCTGAGTTAGTAGCGATCGGATTCCATTCCGATAACTCGTCATTATATTGATAGAGAGTGCTATCCTCAATAACTTCCCTCACCATGCCATTTATGGGGAAGTTAGGGAATTCAGCCGTATTATTTACAGCAGCATTGAGTAAAAAGTGTTCGTCGTCTGTTAGCTCGATCGTTGCTGGGAGAGAGCGATCGGTCACTTGATCTGCTTCTTTGGCATTCCATACAGCTAAAATCACAGCGTCAACGGAATTACCTGTATCCTCAGCAGCTAAAACCAATTGATGTAAATCTTCGCCAGTATTTCTCAAGCCAACACTTAGAGTTACTGTTAGCTTATTTCCAGCGTTGACGATAAAAGGAATAGGATTACTGACTCTGTTAAACCCTGCTCTATTTTTTCCCAAAATGTAGAAATTTAAAGAAATACTACTGGTAGTATTTCCACCAGCTAAGGTAGAAAGGGAAAAATCGACATCTGAATAAGATTCTCTTAAAGATAAATACTGGCTCGGCATATGCTTTCAGCGACTATAACTTATGTACCAAAGATTGCTTTAAATAGCGGGATTTCAATAGATTCAGAACGAAATAAACAGCCAATAATAGTATTTTATATCCCTCCACCATATCCGCAAATACTCAAAGCAAATAATGTATATGGCACTGTTAGGATAACTAGAACTTTTCAGGGACATCCTACAGCATCTTTTCAGTTTACAGCTTCAAGAGATCGGGAAGTAGAAATCAGAAATACTTTTAAAGATGCTGAAATCTTTTTGTGGGGAATGAAATTTTTTGTCAGTAATATTCAAATAGAGAGATATTCTCTACTCAGTAACCCAGGCAACTTAATAGAAATCATTCTAAGTTTAACTGGCATTCATGCATCCAGATCTCAGCCTTCGAGATCCCTTGCTGATACTCCGATCAAACTCGGAGACTTAGGGCAATCAGCCACAGAAGTAAGTATAAACGTATTAGCTAATAAGTCTAATGTCAGCTATCGCGGTGTCGATATAAAAATAGATATACCTAAAGAGACTTCAACAGGAGAGATCGTGGAATTTAGGCAAGAGCTAGAGGGGAGAGCTTATATATACAATCATTTTGTTTACTATTCGGATCCCGATTTCATACTTACAAAGCAGTGGGGGAAAACTACTATTCACACTCTGGCTGAAGCTGAAATAGTGAGCGAGAAATATTCTCTCTCAACACCAGGTAAAGGAACTCCCATAACTGACGGAACTGTATGCTTAGTTAAAGAGTACAGGAATACTATATTTAATCTGGATAGAGGCAATATAGACAAATACCGATCGGAAGGGAACGGCGCGAGTTTAGATGAAATTATTAGAGAAGAGTTTGAAAATACCACTGCTGAGGATACTTTAGAAGATATTCAAACACCTCCTACTGATGGAGATTTTGAAGCTACTACAGCAGCTTTAAGGGATCCTTCCAGCACTTTTGATAATGGCGGCGTAGTTAAAAAGTATCGCAGAATAACAGAACGCAATGGGATTGAAACTGAGAGAATAGAGCGAGTTTACGGATGGGTATTTAATAGTAAAGATACCTATGAAGTGATTATTGAAGACGGGGAAGTAGTAGGGACTCGATTTAAAGACGGCGTTACTAGTAGTGCTTTGGGGTTCTGGCAAAAAGTAGAAGACACTACCACTACGCATATATTTGACAGCGACGGGTATTTGATTAGAACTCTCAAAACTGGGACGAAAAAAGGAAGAGTCAGACAAGAATCTAATACTTTAGAAACAATCGATTTAGATAAGCAAATAAGACAACTGCAAGACGATCCGACAGCAGATCCCGATCTCGCTGACGAGACGATCGCTTCTTTAGTAGCCGAGCAAAGCTTGTATGATTACAATGTGGATTTCCCCATACAAGACGACACTAACTACACTCTCAGCAATTTTAGAGAATTTTATCAAGATACCAGGATCCCTGACGTGGGGGAAACTGATTTTGTAGAGCCAAAATTTACCAGTCTCGTATCCAGGAAAAATCTCTCTGTCATCTCAAAACCAGATCCAAGCAGCACCGATGACGATCGCAAGCCAGAAGTAACCACCAGAGAAAGCTTGACCTCTTACAATAGAACAGTTATTGTTGCTCCAGATCCTAGGAACAGACAATTAAAAAAACCAGAACGTTACAAGACGATCGAGTATCAGCAAGCAGCATCAGGAGAGCGAGGCAAGTATTCTACTGCTGCGGGTAAATCTATTACAAAGAAAGGTAGACCGCCTATCCACACTCGCCTTAAATACCCGCCAGGGATAGTAGGAATAGTAACTGTATCCAGTGGCTTAACCCCTCCTGACGACCTAGAAGAGTCAGGGGATATGAAATATTACTTAGAAACTCCCACAGCTTCTTTTTTACCAACTTCAGCCACTATTAATCCTGGGACTGTAAAGGATTTTAGTTTGAGCAATTTTAGCAATCTCAGCAGCTTGCAAAGCTTACCAGTACAGCAAAATAGCGAGTCTTTTCCTGGCGTTGATAATGCTGAAACAGCTAGAATCGCAGCACAAACTAAAATATCGATTGAAAATACTAAAAGTGCTGAAGTGGTAGAACTCTCTATACTCAGACGAATTGAATTCAACGAAGGCGATCTGGTTAGCTGGGATGGCAAAGTATGGGTAATTCTAGAAATTTCTGAAACTCAAATAATCTTACCAGTTGAAGGGATTTTGAGAATGTATTACACTGACTTTAAAGTAAAAATGGGAAGATTGTTAAATGTTCCAGTAGATATTAAGAAATATAAAATCCCTGACGATTCTCAAGACGCTAAGGACTTAAGCGATCGTTTAGTTGTCGTTTCAAAAAATTAATAATATGGCTATTTCTATACCTGCAACTGGACTTCCCGCCCCTTTTTTTTCAGAGATAATCCCCATTCCCAGTTGTACTTCCTAGTTCCGATATCAGCCCTGATAACTTTATTGTTGCTTTTAGGTTTACTTGATTATTATGCCTATAAACATATCCTCATCAGTAAGTGAAATAACAGATATAATTGAGGACGTTACGCAGATACCAGTCCCAGCCCCCATTGTATCTGCTATCGTAACCTACCCTAATATTCCTTCTCTAACTCAAGCTTTTTTCCAGTCAAATCAAAATCTAATTGTAGAAATAGAAGGAAGCTTCTTTACTTCACAGATGACTTTATCTTGCGAAGGGCTAGACATACATAATCTTACTTTTATTAACGATAATAAAGTTCTTATCAATGCCACTTCTCAATCTAATAATGGAATTTTCGACCTCATCTTAAACAACGGACAAGAAACTGTTTTAAGTGAAGCGATCGTAATTCAAAGCGCGCCCTGGATCGACTTGAGGAAAGGTAGCAATGAAAGCTTTATTGTTGGTAGCGATTTAGTCTTAAGCAAAGATGTTATTTCAATTACTAATGATGTTGCTAGCGGTCGCCCTGGAATGTGGTTTAAAAATGCTAAACCTTGGAAAAGTTCAGCAGCTTTTGAAAAATTCAAATTTACTAGAGGAGACAGAAAAAGTATTGAAATAATCTTTAATAATTATAATAAAAAGTTCATGATAGGAGTGGGCAAGAATCCTAGAAAATTAAATAATAGCAGTCAATTCTATCAAGCTGAGGTAGTCTTATATTTTGAGAATAATCACTTATTTAAAGGATTGTATGGGGATAGAAACAGGCAAGATTATAACAGACAATTAGATAGTGATGGGTGGTTAAAAGTTAAGTTTACTGATGACGTTGTAGTAGGCTCTACTTGGTATTTATATAAACTAGATTCCATAGATGATACTAACTGGAATAATGAAAGTAATCTGATATTATCAGGGGATATTGACAATCGATTTAAACTGAATGGAGAAGAATTATTCCCAATAATCTTACCTGATTACAGTTGGAATAATTACATAACAGCATTGAGGGTGTTCTAATGGAAGATAGAGTTTTTAGAGTATATGATTTTGTAAATTATTCAATCTTGCCAGAGAAGATTTTAGAAAGACCTAGAGGGCTAAGTTTAAAGCGAGATTTAACCATCAGACCAGTTAAAAAGACTACAATACTTTTTGGCGAAAGGACACAAAGCGAATACTATGAATCTTACAATCAAGAAACTAATGGTTATGAAAATTTATTACTAAGGATAGATCATGTTTTTACCAGGGATATCCGAGGTTTAGTAGAAAAAAGAGAAACGAAAAGTTGCTGGACTTATGATGACGGAGAGTTAGAGCCAGGAGTGACCACAGTTAAATTTTATCCCACGGAACAAGAAAAATATGAAGAGATTAAAAGGAGGAGATATAATTTAATCTATAGAAACTTAATACCTCTTGGAATATTAGAAAACTTAGAATCTGAAATAACAGTTTTTTTTGAAGTCAATCAAACAGCAGTATCGAGTTATATTGATGTTGGCTCTAGAGAAATTATCAGTATAGTTAGTTCGTCTAGCGAAATTTGGCTAGACCAAATCTTAGAAACTGCTGGGAGAAGTGCTAGAGAAGCTATCCCAATTTATTTAAATATGGCAATCCCTCCACAATGATGTATTATTTACACAACTTACCATTTAAATATTTTGCAGCTTTACAAGGTCATTTAAATGAGTTAAATGATACAAAAGCAAGTAAGCTTTGTTTTGCTTTTGTGATGCTATCCTTTCAGCGTCCCATTGAAGAAGTAGCAGATTATATAGGAATGAATCCAGCAGGATTAAAACATTTAATAGAAGACTGGAATACAATGAGAGAAACTCTCGATCGCTCTAAAACAGAAGCAATAGGAGTCAGGGGCGGTAAAGAGCTAGATTTTAAAGATAATATTTGTATATTCCCTAAACCATTGAATCAAGCTGAAATAAGAGTAATAGATTTTTTTGTATATAGAAAAACTTTGGTAGCATGAATAATATAGAAAAATTGGAGCTAGAACTAATAGAAGTAACAAAAGATGGGAGCGCTAAGACTTACAAATATAAACCTATAAATAGAAAGAAATGGAAAATTCAGAAGCAATCGAACGCATAAGGAAAGCCATAAAAAAGCTTGAGACAAATATAGAAGTCTACAAGCAAGATGCTGAGATTGAAGGTTCAGTTATTAAAATTGAGAAAGCAGGGAAAAAATTAGAAATAGCCATTTCTAATGCTTCAGTGGAAGACAGCACGATCGGGCAATTTTTCTAATGTTTGATTTTAGCAAGCTACAAAACCCGATCGCGGGAACTGCTCAAAACTTTGCCGACCAAGGAGAGACGGTAAGCGTACAAACAGATATAGGTACTTTTAAGTGCGAGGCTCTCACGGATATTACCTCTACTGAGGTAATTGTATTTAAGGATAATAGCGGCAAATATTACGCACTGGGAGAACGATCGCAAGTCATACAAGAAGAGACGACGCAGTTTTTTAAAAGTAGAATTAATCCCATTTCTCCTCCAAAACCGAGATACGCTTTATTATTTGTAGTTCTTAAAAACACTGAAGAGGCGATCGACGGCATTCTCGGGAATGACAGACAAAGTGTTGCTGGGGAAGCCCCAGGCATCCAAGGCAGTCGCGTTTGCATCACTCAACCTACTTGGCGAACTCTTCCTAATGCTATCAATGGGGATGCCGATCCGCGTCCTTTTTGTAATGTCGGAACAGTTACGCAATTTGGGAACGTGCTGGGCAATGCTACCTATTATCTATACAATTCTGTCACTAATAAAACTACTGAATTGCTCACTATAGCTCAGTCAGAAGCATTGACATTTATTGTAGATCTTGGTGTAATAGATAATACTTTTAGTAGCAATGTACTTTTAGCAACTACTTCTGAAGAGATTAGAGTTAATATTTTTTATACTAGGTTACAGCAAGGGTTGCCCAGTACTTTCTTTGAACAGGATCCGACTCAACAAGACCCCGATCCTTTCATACACATTACTTCTTACAATACTTTAACTAGATATATTTTTAAGTGGGGAGATAGTGATAACTTTCAAACTATTACAGTTAATTATCCAGATAAAATTACTGACGAGCAAGACCCAAATCAAAGTAAGGATTGGAATAAACCCTTAGTAGAATTATTGTATGAAAACCCTATAAGTGCTTATGACGGAACCTTTACAAGCGACACCTATCTAGAGAGATTACAAAGTGGAAAGGATATAAGTTTTAAAGGGTTTTTAAAGTCGATGAACGAAGCTTATTTTTTAGTAGCTGGTGAGGTTGTAGATTCCCCTCGTAGTGGGGAAGTAGGGAGAAACCAAGATAATATTTTAAACTTTAAAAAGAATTCGTCGATCGGAAATATCCCAAACCCTTTATATTCTGAAAATGGCTTAAAGACTTTGGGGACTATATATCAATCGATATTTATAGAGAAAAAAGCTTTTCAGGGAACGCTCAAGATACTTAGAGTAATTGGGGAACCTGGCGATTTAGAACCTACAGAATTTAAATCTATCCCAATAACCTTAAAACCCATAACAGATATTGACGAAGAGCTAGATCCAATTTACGATCGCAGGGCTTCCAACTCAGCCAATACTGTACAAGATACGGATTTTTTAGAAGATGCTCAGCTACCTTTTGACGAGAGAGATCCTGATTATCCCCCGAAGGTAGGCTTTAGAATGTATTTCAGTTTTTATATCGATGCTAGTAAGCTTTAATTTTTAATCGCAGGAAACTTGTTACTAGTTACTTTGTTTGTTTCGGTTACAGATAGTGGCAAATCACTATTTAAAGCTAAGAATTGTGTTAACTTTTGCCAACGATCGTCCTCGAAAATATTAAAAACAATAAAGTTAGAGTTACCCGAGAAATAATTTCTTGCAGAGTTATAATGCTGATTGTATTTAGCTTGCCATACAGTGCGATCGAACTCCCATTGACTGTATAACATAATCCTGAAATCTTTAACCCATTGTGGAAGCTCATTATTAAATCTAGAGAGCGATCGCGTGTTGTGCTGCTCCCACGAATCTAACCAACTGGGAATATCTCTAACTGTCAGTATAAATTTACTATTAGGATAAGTCTCATCTAATTGCTGGTAGCTAGCAGCTATCAGCACGTCTGAAGCAGCATCAAAATATTGAAGTACGTTTAAATCGCGAGGATTCTTAACTGTGTTGTAGCCTAGCATCTGAATAGCTCTAGTAAGCGATCGCGTTCCCGTCCGACCTAAACCAACACAGAATACTTTTTGTGGCAAAGGTTCCCTAAGATACTTTTTCTCGCATAGCTGAATACTGCTGTAATCTTCAGTGTGAGAGAGATAATATCTACCTTCCCAACCTCTACGCTTTATTGCTGCTTCAGAGCAAGCGACAAAAGTTTCTCCCTGTTCTTTTTTCTTCTCTACGGAGATACGATTGCTGTGTAACCGATACTTGTAAACAGCTTTTTTAATGTGTATTGGCTTCCCTTGCTCCGAAAGTTTGAGGTTTAGATCGTGGTCAACTGCTGCTGTAAGAGTGCGATTGACTTTAGGAGTCTCCTCGTAAAACGATCGCCTAATAGCTCTCAGATGAAAACAGCACATTGTATGAAGTTCGTTTAATCTGCTGTAGATAATATTATTCTTAGTACCGAGCCTTAGTTGATTGCCGTCCTTATCGCACTCAGTATAATTGGTATACAACCATCCGACGTTAGGAGGATTATTAATAAACACGTTATTAACCAAGCTTAAAGCTTTTGTACCTAAGCGATCGTCAGCATCGAGAATGCAAAAAACTTCACCTGTCGAGACTTCGATCGCTTCGTATAGAGCGTTCCCTCTCCCTTTGTTTGTATTGTCTTTGGCTAAATATATTTTTTCAGGATATTGACTGAGAAACTCTCTGGCGATCGCTTCGCTCCCATCAGTCGATCCGTCGTCCCACAAAACCAATTCCCAATTAGTATATTCTTGATTGAAAACGCTTTCAATTGCTTGTCTCAGGTAAGCTTCCGCATTATAAAAAGTCGTGATTACACTAATTTTAATATCCTGTACCACCGCCAGTACTGCTCCCTATTAATTGCCAAGTTCCGAAAGTATCAGTTGCCAGATGAAATTCATCAGCGCTATTGTCATAGAAAATTTGCCCGATAAAATCAGCACTGTGAGAAGGTGTCGCGCTATCTACAACCGCATTGTTGTTAACTGGAATCCAATCAGTATCAGCACTAGTTCCCACAGAACGAAAAGTGACCACGCGATCGGGACTGGTAAGTGTAGCCACCCAAATAATCCCTATTAATGGCGGTGCTGCTGAAGGGATAGCAGTATCAGCATATATAGGATTGTTCGATACCCAAGCACCTTGAGTGTCATTTGGGACGGCAATTATGGGCAATAGTTCCGTTAGAGTAGCATTTTGTCTGTAACTGTAAGTTGCTCCAATATAACCCGTTGCTGGCTCAGCGACTAAAACATTCATACGATCTCGTCTGCCAGTAGAGGCAATCGCTTTAAGTTCTGTTAGCGTCGGAACCGAAAAGACATCTGTGAAAAATGCCATAGTACAATAATTAATACATCTCGTCTAATCAATAGAATCTTAACATGATAAGCAATAACTCTCTGTCTCAATCTTTAATAGAATCAGCAGCCAGAATTACAGACGAAGATATAGAAAGTATTAGATCGGTTGAGATTCCAGAATTAGAAGCTTTACTTAATTCTGAAATTGTAATAACTAAATCACAGAAAAATATTAGAAACAAATTAAAACAACGTAAAGCACGGAAATGACTAGACACAATTTTATCGAACCGCCACTGTCATTATTTTTTCGCTACGATCGCACTATTGAAGATTTAAAAAATCATCTCTGTAATTGGGTTGGGTTAACTCTAGATCGAGGATATGCCATTGATTCAAATGACGATTTTTATGAATCTAGGCTTTTTGCAATGCATTTTAAAATAGAAAAAAAAAAATTCTACAATTCTGACGGTCTTTTCGTCTGCTGTTCTATTCTTTTAGGTTCTGGCGATCTAGATCTCAAATCAGTTCAGATTTGTACTATCTATTTATTGTTCGAGATTGCTTATAGGAGGTTAGGCATTACCTCAGCTTTTATCACTAAAAACTACAATGTCAAAATTGCCGATTACCTCGTAATTGACAAGATACCTTACGATCGCGTTTCTAATAAGACAGTGTCTTGTCCAGAACATTTTTTAGATCTCTATGCCAGAGCTATTTAATCGGTGTCCCTAGGAACACTGATTCATTTAAATCATTCCTTTTTCTGCTTACTTGCTTGTAAGATATTAAGTTTTTTAAACATATATTTATTGAAGATACAGGACGGTTGAGAAAATTCGCAATCTGCTTAGCTGTCAGTCCAGAAGGATTTTTGAATAAACATTCCAATATCCTACCTTCTAATGAGAGTCTTTTAGAACGATTTATTATTATTATTTTACTCATACAAGCTAACAATAAAGTACTATACTAATATAAAATACATTAATTTAGGTTGACCCATGATTTTTGATTATTTTAGAGATAAATACAACGCTCACTTATGGGCAAAAAAACTTAATAGACAATGAACATTTCTTAATATTGGATAGTGAAACAACAGGGTTAGAGAGTACGGATCAGATTATAGAAATTTCTGTAATTGACAAGTGGGGAACTACCTTAATAGATACTTACATCAAGCCTAGTTGTCCTATTTCTGAAGGAGCTTATAAATGTCACGGCATTGACGAAAAACAACTAAAGAATGCTCCTAGTTTTCCTGAAGTATATGAAGAGATTAAAAGAGCGATAGAGGGGAAAAAGGTAATAATTTATAATTCTGGTTTTGACGTTAACAAACTTGCTTATATGTGCTGGCTTCACGAATTGCCAGAAATAAAGTTTAACTTTGAATGTGCAATGTTCAAGTATGCTGAATATTACGGACAGTGGCACGATTATTACTGTAACTACACTTGGAAAAAGCTCCCATCTGGGAATCATAAAGCTAAAGGAGATGCTAACGCTTGCTTGAAATTAGTTAAGAGAATGGCTGAAACGTTGAAATGCGATGTCAATATAACTCGCGCTTGTTTTCCTTCTTGGCAACTTGAATTAAAAAGAAAAAACATATATATAGAAATAGTTTTGAGAGAACGCGTAGATTTTTTTAATGTTCTCAAAGAAATCAATTTTGTTTTCCCTTTATTTAGTTGGCAGCGTAAAAATAACGCTAACAAAATAACTGCGGCTGTCGAGATGAATCTACATGATTGTAGAGTAGTTAAATCTCAATCTTATCAAGAATGGTTAAAGTCAGACTTGACTGAAAACTACGAGAATTACACCAATAAAAAACCTGAGATAAGAGAAGTTCTAGAAGATGAAGAGGAACTTTTTTTTTAACAACAAATAACTTCAGCTTTAACTCTAAGGAATTAAGTAAATATTGCAGTTTAATCAAGTTTTTAAGGTTTTTAGACTCCGATAGAGAGCTTGAAAATTTCGATCTTATAGATGGTGATATCTGCAGTGACGAGTTAGTGTTGGATTATGTCAGCAGCTTAGTTGAGAACTATTACACGGATCGCATACCGAGTATATCGGACTATTTCGCCGAGCACGACGACGATTGCTATGAAGTTACCGAATGCTTGAAGTGGGAGATACTGACGAGCGATCGCGAATATTCTAAAGAAGATAGGATGTTTTACATAACTGTTGTAGAATCGGAAATTTTCAAGTATATAGATGTAGACGAAAGAGAGTATACAATAGAAGACGACTTTGAGAGTCAGTGGTCTTTTGACTTCTATCAGGAAATAGATCGCGCTGATTGAATTATGGGTAAATTTAACCATCTTCTATTCCCGATCGCAGCTAATCTGGCAACTATTTACAGTAACGCTACTACTGCTGACTTATTTACTGTTGATAGCGGTCAAAATTTTTTGCGAGTTCCTTTTAATGACTTTGGCGGTTACTCTCCGATATGGGAAGGGAACGCCAATCAGCCAATACAAGGCGCTGCTAATTTTTTCGTTCGCACTACTCCCAGACGCTATGGGTTCCAAATAACCACTAATGACGGACGATTTGTTATTTACGAGGTATTATCTCAACTGGTAGCGATCGCTCAGCAAGATCCAACAGTTTATAAACCTATAGTGGTTAGAGACTATATGAACCCCATCCACGAGCCAATAAATCAGCCGTATAGCGAGCGATCGGGTATAATTAACGATTTATTACCTGCTGGTGGTACAATCACATTTAATAGCGAGACGATCGTCTCGAAGGGAACTAAATTTAAGTTTATTGAAAAAATCTTGAGATTTGCTTAAAGAGAAAAGTATTTGCGAATTTTGCGGCAAAGAATTTCAACAGCCTAAATATAAAAAAAGAAAATCTTGCTCTCCTGAATGTAGAGCGAAACTAATTGTTAAGACCAGAAATCCTGGAGCTATTTGGTCAAAAGAAGAAGAGCAAAAATTAACAAAATTAATTCAGACTCAACCACTTTTTATTATTATCGAACAGTGGAATAATATAGCTAAAAAAAAAGGATGGTATCAAAAAACATCGTCTCAGATCATTCATAAAATTCGTTTTCTTGTTAAAACAGTTCCAGAGCTTAAAAACAATTATGTTAAACTTGAATACTCTAAAACCAATAAAAAAATTAAAGTTTCAAAAGACAATTGGTGCGTTCACGATCTCATGAGAACGTTTGGTTTAAAGCATAAAACCAGGATACTTAGATGGAAAGAAAAAGGGTTAAAATTTAAGGAAATTAAACCAAATAAAATAACGCGCTATTTAATAACTAAAAAAGCTTTAAATCAATTCGCTTTAACTAATCCAGAAGAATTTTGGGGCATAGAAAAAAAGAACTTATGCAAATGTTTGAAACCTGAAATAGCCAGTAAAGTATACAAACTAAATCAAGTAAAACAGCGAACTGTTGGTAGACCTATACCTTTGGTAAGGCTCGATCGCAAAGAATACTATAAAGACGCAGTAAAAGCAGGAACAGCTTTAAATATATCTTCAACTGCCATTCGTAAATGTGCTAAAAGAGATACCCCTATCAAAAATGGAATGAATTTTTTTGAATTTGATTACCCTGTTTATTGGTGTCCGCGAGATTTAGTTGAAGAATTTAATGCGATCGTAGCAGAACTAATTCATTATTTTTACTGCAATCTCAGAGAATTAGATGGATATAAAAAACAATCTTGTCTAAAAGTAGCAGCTAGATTGTCAGTTGAAATTACCTTAATCGCTTTTAGAAAGCAAGAAAAACAAAAAGCTAAACAACAAGAAGTAACGCCGCGATCGGCATTAATAGAATTTTGGCGAGATAAGTTTTTAAAAAATATTCAATATGTTTATCAATTAAATACTAGTTTAATATTTAATAAAATCGTCAATGCAATCAAACATAAAGTTTATCGAAGACTTGTTGCCATAACAAACAATGATTTAGTTTTAGTAGATAATTACTCTCAAGAATTCGCTATTTTCTTTATAGAAAAGGCTAGGGAAAAATATTTAAAAGATTCTTGCTTGCCTTTAGATTACGAACCTAAAACTAAAATTGAAATATCCGATCTGTACGCTCATATTTATCAGACTTTGAATATTTATATTGAAATTGGCAAAAAAGAAAATGGAACTTTAAGCAAAATATCTTGGGTAAATATAAAATTATTACATTTTCTTAGAAAGTATAAAATAGACAATTCAAATGTCAAAAATACTTCTTATCTTCCAGAATGGGCAAAGCATAATCCAACTGAAGAAACTTCAAATCAAGCTCAAACCGAAATAGAACTACTTCTCGATCGTGCCAGTAAAGTTTACTCAAAAGAAATTGTCGATCGTTTAGAACTGTTCGTAGCTTTAAAATTAGAAGATGCCAGCGATCGCGAAATAGAATCCTGTTTAAATATTTCTTCAGTGGAAGTCCAACAGTGCTATAATTTATTGCAAAGATTGACTAGAGATAGAAAGATCGTGAACAAAGAAAAATTAAAAAACCTTTTTTCTTATCATCCACCTGTAAATAAAGAAAGGCAGAAAAAACACGAAGATGTCAATAAATATTGTGCTGAATTCGCTGTATCTTTAGCGGATATAATCTCAAGTCCTGCTGAATTGACAGTTTTGCTTAGAAAAGTTCAGGAAATAAGAATGTTAGCTAATCAAGCAATAGTCTATGAAGATGCAAATATATCTTATCAAGATATTTTCAAATAATTAATTGGCGGTTAAATAACCGCCAATTAAAATCAGCCAATCGGATCTCTTCTCCCAATACCAAGATCCAGAAACTTTTCTTTTACACTATCCCAATCTTTGCCACAATAGTAGTATTTACGATCGCGCATATTTACCAGATAAAATCCCGAGCGCCCTCCATTAATACGAAAAAGCTCTATTACAATTTTGCTTTTAGTCAAATTAAATTTTTCTTCAATATTAGACAATTCGACTGGTCGATCGTAATGATTGTAAAGAATATTACCAGCTTCTTTAAAAAACCAAGTAGTGCCTTCGCGTTCAATAATTTGATAGTGCAAAGGATGTACAATTTTCATTTTTTCGGCTCCTAATTCAGCATTCGATCATATTGAGAAGAAACCCCCTAGGGAGGGGGTTATAATCTAGTTAGTTGTTAGTTTTGGTTATTTGGCTTGGTTTCGGAGTCTGAATCTGAATCGTCCTCAGAATCAGTTTGGTTAATGTCTTTTTCGACATCTTCCGTGTAAGCGACACCTTTCTCTCCAGTTTCTGAGTTTTTCTCGATCCACACGTCAGCATCGAGATACTCGTATTCTTTCGAGGGGTTATAGTCACCGTGTCCGTTCCCTTTTCCGTTAACCAAGGCTTTCACCTCCTTTTTGATTATCTAGGTTCGTCGGAGGCTTTTTTGCTTCCGACATCTTCATTATACTCACTTTTTCACACAACTGCAATACACTTTGCCAGATTTCTTTTTCAATCACTATGTATTTTTCAGAAGCGATCGCGTCTAAATAATCTCCTGTTGCTCCTTGATTGCCGTAAACATATCCTTTCTGAAAAGCTTGCTGTTTAAGAAGTTCTGGGGTTTTTTCATCTGTTCTGATAGTAAATACTTTTCGATTAGGTCTTTTTGAAGGCATAGCATACACTTAAATCTCTTTAACTTAAATGTATTACACTTTAGTTAATGCTGCCAGGTTGTCTTAGTACGAATTTTATTTGCGGTCTCAAGTTTAGCTCTTCATTGCCTGGGATTACGTCAGAATTACTAAATAAGACGCCGTTGCGAGTGAGATTGAGAGCTAAAGTTTTGCCCATATTCAAGAGTTTTAATTCCCCTTTAGCGTCTTCTATAGTTTCTTCCCAGTTTTTTAGATATATCTCCCATATTTCTTCCTCGATCGCTTGCTGATTGAGTAAAGGGGTATGTTTGGGCATAGTCTCTCTAACTACAATTTCAATGCCGATCGCTCGATAAGAATCTGGCGGGTAGTCGTAGCCAAAGTTAGGATCTGGGAGTATGGCGATCGCGGGTATGGAATTATTGCTAATGCCATTTTCCTGATAAGTTCCAATATCAGCACCCAACCAACTAACTAAATTTTGGTAAATCGATTCTTTCGTCAGACAAAACATTTTGGATACTAGTAAGCATAGTTTCTAAATATTCATATCTTAACTTGCAACTTTTAGCACCTAAAAGAGCGTTATGATTTCCATCAATTTCTAAATCTTCAGGTAAAATAGAATTTAGCAATACTTGATAGTTTTTAATTCTAGATAATTGCCTGGCTAAACTTTGAATGTCGTTAAAGTAGTACGGGAAAATATTAGGCAAGTTAATCATTTTTCCGTATAACTGGCATATGACTACATAGTCATAATGACCGTAATCGCACCATATTTCAATATCTCGATCTCCATTATTTCCTCTTAAAAATAGCTCTACTTCTTTAGCTATTACTGGTTTATTTTTATAATAATCTAATAATGTTTTTTCTTTAGGGAATTTAATGTAATTAAACTCTTTTTCTAATTTTATGCCAATGGGAGGGAAAACATTTTCTTTAACCCAATCATTAGCGCGATCAAATTTACAATCTAAATTGATAGCGTAATATTCCTCGCCATCTTCATTAATCATGCCAATAGATATTAGGTCGATCGTCTTCCCGTCTTCGATAAATTCGGTGTCGATAAAAATTTTCATACATTGCCTCTCTCGTCTGGCTCGCTCGGTAATATTGGCGGTGGAGTTAATTGAGATTCTACCCTATTATTGCTTAATTCATCTTCAAGTTCGCGATCGCTAAGCGGCTTAGGGAATGCACCAGCATCACTGGCTAATTTCAGAGAAAGTGAATGTGAAAGCCACCCAACTAGCCAAGATTCCCGATAATCGCTCAATGTTGTATTTTGGAGTGATTTAGTTAAGAAGCTAGTATCGAAGCTGAATTCTGGCTCTACATTTTCGTTGGTGTAAGATTGCCAAACTCTCAATATTTGCTCGATCGCCGATTGCTTTTGTTTCGATATAGCTTCTAGGTTGGCTTCAGCTTGCGAGGCATTTATACTGATTTCCGTGGCTGTTTTTTGCTTGCCGAGAATACCTGTGAGATATCCAATAGACTTGCGATCGATATTCTCGTTAGTCAACTGCATTAGTTTCATAGTTGACTCTAGAGTTTTCCCTTCTAGCTCCAACCAGTAAACTTTAGATTCAGCAAAAATTATTTGCCCTGCACCGATCTTTAACTCTTCATCTTGTTTAGTTTGCTGCGTACCTTGGAGAGTTCCGTCTTTGACTTTTGACATCGTTTCATAAACTAATGTAGGGCAATTAGCAAGGTGTTGAGACCACTTTAGATCGGCATCGTAGCGATATAAATCTAGATTCAGATCGGCTATGCACTTTAAAGGGAAATCAGCCAGGAAAGGATCTGACGAGTGCAACGAATATCCGACAATGGGAACGAAGTCTAAGCTCGTTTGACCGCGGTTTACTAAGATTAACTCTTCTGTTGAGACAGCATCAGTTTTCTCGTAAATTTCAAACGTACCAGGTTCTAAGACTAGATATTGAGTGACGTACTGGCGATCGAAACGATCTAAATACTTCTTAATCTCCCTCTTGATGACGACTTGCTCTATGGTTAGATTGCCACTAGCGTTAGAATACTTCCAGTTTATTATCTGCTTTCTCGGTATGGGGACTAAATAAGGTCGCTGTCTCGATCGCAATCGCCTCCTTTCAAGTTCGTTCTGTGGTGGCGATTCGTTGGGAAAGTCGATCAAGCAAAATGCAGATCCGTCTCTCAGTGACAACACATCTAATGTCTTGAGAACAACGTCTAATGAGTTCCCGCTTAAATCTACATTGTTTATATTCTCTTCTAAAGTAGGTGGCAAGTTAGACACAACCATTTTTGAGAGCAAGCCAGCTAAATCTTGCTCTATAGTACGTTTAAACTTATCGTCCCAACTAGTCAGAGCCAATCTATTTCTGTAGATACCGTCGTCTTCATACTTGAATTTAGGTAGATATCTTTCAGCTTTTAGGACATCAATTACAATTCCGTCTTTGTACCAATTTTCTAAACCCGTCCACATATCTTCTAAGTAGATTAAGGTAGGTAAATTTTTTAGGTAGTCGGGATCCTTTTTGCTTACATCTCCTGTGGGAGCGAGGAAAAGTGAGTTAGAGTTTAACTCGGAGAGATTAACCACTTAATATTTCTCATCTGCAAACTGTTCGTTTATTGTATCAACATTCAATCTTTCGTTTAATATCTAAGCTATAGCAATCCGATCTGAGTCGTGAAATCGAGCGGGGCAATCCGACTCGCTGAATCCCTGTAGTGACGCACAGGATTAAGCAGACGATTGGATTTACGAATTAAATCAGATTACTATATTTGTTCTTGACAACCTTGGAAATCCAAGGTTATACTAAAACAGTAAGTATAACGGAGTACCAAAAATGATTTTTTGTAAAAATAAACAAAAAACAAGCAACACAAGGGACACCAGTCCTGCTGCTGCGAATGGAGGTTCATTAGGAGGGTTAGTTCTTGGTTCTGTGGTTACGATCGCGACTTTGATTTTTCCTAGTGTTGCCTATCTTGGTAATGGAATTGGAGCTGATAATGGAATTGGACTGTAGAATTGTATGCCCTCCCCACTTCGTAATCGTCTTACAAGGACTACTTCAGGAGATGGACGACGATTCCGACAATACTCAAATCACATCACCACACCATCGATCCCCACGATCGCACAAAGATCTCTTCTGTCTAGCTAAGGGGCTGGACAAGACAAAATCACATCGCGAGTATGAACGGCTGAAAATTATGAACACAAATAGTTTAAAAAGAAGACTTCTTCCACGAGGTGAGCCCGCTAAAGAACTAGTGGAAGATTTGTACAAATACCTGAAAAAGCTTACAGATTCTCTTGGCTCAGAATCTTTTGACTCAGAGGTATTTAGTAGGGAAAAAACAAACCCCCACAATGAAGAATCTAAATTCACCCAATTTCAAGTCAAAGTCACACAAAGAGAAGAGACCGTTCTCTTCGCAATCGGATGTCGGGAGTTGTACTCCAAACAAATACAACAGATCATCCAGGAGACGACAGGAAAAAGACTCTCTGAGGGTTCGATCTACCCAATCATCAAAAATCTTGGAGACAAAGAACTCATCTCTGGGAGATGGGGGGACGAAAAAAGCAATTGTGGTGCAAGAAGACGTTACTACAAGCTTACCCCAAAAGGCTGGGGATATGTCAGAAGCAATATCAACTCAAAATTTGAGTTGTTACTTGCAGACGTATCCGCTGAATCAGAAAAGATATAAAAGAACCTTGATAATGAAAGAATTGGGTTTGCCTATGGCTTATGCTTTGTTAGGAAAAGAAGATGCTGAAGCGTGGTTATACCACTGCGACCAAGATAGATTTGATATGATAAACCAACAAGAAGACACGGAAAACCCAAAAGGTCTCATTCTGTTTGATTCAATAAAAATAGCACAGCTATTTTGGGGCAAATTTGAAACCGTGCTTGATAAATTGTTTTATTGGCTAAAAGGGCTGATTCCGTTTTCGAGTTCGTAATCTTCAAACTGCCAGGCTACTAGCCTGGTAAAGCAATAAGTTTCTAACCTTCTGAATTGTACAATTCAGGAGTTTTTTTTGCAAGTTTTCAATAAATCAAGAGATTGAAATATAATCCGATCTGGATCGTGAAATTGAGCAGGAAATCACATTTACGAATTAAATCGGATTGCTATAGCAATTGAGAGAATCAGCCCCAACGACCAGATCTCTTGATGGTTTCTCTTCTATATGGAAGTATGCCATCTATCAAATATCTCAAACAATCACCTAAGTGCGATCGCTTGATGTCGCGCTTGTCTATTTTGTCATTTTTATCCCACGTCAAAAATTCCAGATCTGCTATGAGTTCCTTACAGCTAGGATCGATAAAGATCTCATCTCGATTGAAAGCATTATTGACGCTGTGGACGCTATCTAAAACGCTGGCATTGCGATCGGGATATTTTCTAACGCCATAAACCCCATGTCTGCTAAAGGTATCCCAGACTATTTGCCAGTTTGTAAATTTACTATTAGCTGTTCTTTGAATGCCCGTACTGTCGCCATATACTAATACAGAAACTCCCAATTTCCTTAGATACTGTGCCACAGCTTCAGCTAGTTGCATGGTGTCCGATTCCAATAAATAAAACTCTCTTACCACTTCAACCGATCGTCCACTGCTCTGTGCTATCAAGCAGGTAGCTGGCGATCGGTTGAAATCAAAAGAGACACACACGTATAAATTGAGATTGACTGATAGCGATTTTAAGTGGCGATCGCGTTTGAAGTAATTGAACACTCGACCAGTGGTAATGCTAACGAATCTACCTTCGAGTTCTAATGCTCTTAATTCTGGAGTAAGTGAAGCTTCTTGAGATCGTACGAAATCGGGATCGGCGTGTATGTTTTCCGTGGTGGGGATAATCGTACTACCATATATCTGCTTTTGTAATTCATCTCGACGATCGCTAGCGAATAGATCGTATGTCCAGTTAAATGGGTTAATCCTATTGATACTGCTGCTGATTATTCCTATCCCTTTTACACTACCCGCGCCACGTCCTAAACGTCCGTCTATAGTTTGAAAGCACATACGATCGTTGTAACTTCCCTCGTCCCACCAAACAATTCTTACTTGTATGCCGCGGCCTCCTTGTTTGGCTTTTTCAGTTGCACCAGTGAAACTATCAGCAGATCTGACGAAACAATAAGCACCTTCTATTTTACAATGCTTTAATGCTGCTATTTTTGCTGCTGTGTCTTCTGGCGAAGGTAGAGATGGTTCTAGCTTGTAGCCAAATTTCTCGCAGAATTCAGCTAGAGCAACTAAAGTACTCATCATTAGCTGAGGATAGCTGTTAGCAGTTATGAGTATTCTAATACTGGGATCTAATCTGGCTTGATTGCAGATAAAAGCAGCAGCACAAGTAGACTTACCTGAGTTTATGCCACCGAGGATCCAATACCAGCGATAAGCACCGCCATAAATGCTACTGAGAGAGAGACGATCAAAGATTTCCTGTTGACCGCCAGGATTTGGCTCGAACACTGGATAACTCGCAGCATCCACAGTTTGAGTAAATGAATGCAGTTTACCCCAGTCTTTTATTTTACCTTTATATTTAGGGGTAATAATTCTATTTAGCATCATGAAACTAGACGAGAAAAAGATACAACGATTAATAAAATCGTTCCCTACTGAGTTTAAAAGAATATTAGCGGATTCTGAATTAGGCAAGATTGTCAGCTACAAATCTGACTTTTTAATCTGTTGTTTGCGTAGCTTTCAAGATTGCCTCGAATCTAAAAGTCTTAAAAAAAGTGGCGAGGAAATACAAAATTTCATAGAAACTATCAAAAGAGTACAGGACTTTCAAAGCAAATCTAATCTACAAGTTAGCATCCCAGAACATTTAGAGACTTCAAATGAGTTAGAAGATTTTTTGTATTTTTTAGCCAATGACAGTAAAATTAGTTCTTACTCCCACTTACAAAAGGCTATAATTTCTTTTCTCAAAATAGAAGCAAAGCAATTGCCATTAAATGGGACAGTCGGTTATAAGCCTTACTTTACTCTAGCTGTAAAAATAGCAGGCAACCTGCTGTTAAATTGCGATCGCTCTCAGTGGCAGATAGAAGAGATCGAACAGTCGCTACCTGAAAATTACATTTCCACCGATCTGGTCTTTATTCGAGATCTGATTCAAGGGATAAAAATTGTCAACAATTCTGAATCTAAAACAATAACCTCAGATATAATGCCATCTGTATTTCGCGCAGGGGACTCCACGAGCGTAAAAAATCAATAAATAAAAAGCTGAAATCTTTACAGAATAAAGAGTTTAGCCGATGTATAATATCTGTATCGGCTAAAACACGACGATCTGCGATTAGTACAGGTGAAATACCTGAGACACAACCGCTTATGCAACTCGCCTTAAAGGTGAACGGGTGACAGTCAGGGGTCTGAATTAGATACTTAGCAGGGAGTGAATTAAACATAGGTTGATAGAAAAAAAAGTATACTCAAATACTTCGGTATGAGAGAGTAGGGTTGCCTTGACAGTGCCAGTGTGACACCGTAATTGGTGTGTTCGTAGCTTATTGCTACCTCCGAGCCTTGAGATTTCAGTTTTGGAATCTCCCGTTAAACCCGTAGGGTTAACGGAGAGAGGATGTCAAAGAGTCTGAGGTTATTGTCTGTTAGTAGATGAAAATTTCGAGAAAAAATCTCGCAATCGCTCTCAATAACGGAATCACTCGCAAAGCTTTAAATAAAAGGCTCTCACTCGGTTGGGATATGGAGGGGAGCTATCTCTCAACCATTAAAAAGAAAACCTGCAATTGTAAGGAATCCTGACGGAACTTTTGCCACTACAGTGGCTGACGATCGCCGCAGACAATTTACCATTCCTGAATACTGGGATAACAAGCTGCAAGCGATCGCAGCTGAGAGTATTTATCGCTATCCGACTATGTAAGAGAAGTTGTTTTACAGCATTTAAGCAAAAAACTAAACATCCCTTTAAAAGAATAAGCTAGAGCTTTCTCTAGCTTTTTAATAAAAAAAGTCTAACCTCGGAGACAACAGAAGTAATGCAATCAATACCAACCAATAAGCGACAATTATTTAGATAAGCAATTAAACTATATCATAATTTGATTATTTGATAAAATATCTATATCGATACTCAGTTTAAGTAATCGCTTACATCAATCGGTGTTCCTAGGAACACCGATTCATTCAGTAGGGATAGTTTCAATAGAATCGTTAGGATCGATTACTACATAACCCATATTTTCCAGACTGGCGATCGCCATACTCGGATTAATCTGCAAGTGAAGTGCTATAGATGCACTCTCGCCTTTAATAGAGCGATCGCTTATCTGACTGAGTAAATTGATGTCTTTTATATTTATATTTTTTATCTCAGCGATCGGATCTGGCGATTCGTTGACTTTCTTGATTATCTGACTCAAGATTAACTCTGAAAACTTTCTAAACTTCTGGTAAGTTACGAGATGATCTAAAGCTAAACCTGCAGCATCTAAATTTAATATTTTTTGAATCTTATTTAAACTTTGGTTGGCTCTCTTGACAGCAGGAGCTATAGAAGGCTCCTCCATAGCTTGCGTACCATCCCAAAATTCTTTCCTTTTCTTATTCCAATGATTTTTATTTATCCAATAATGCACGACACTTTTAGATCGTCCTGTCTGTCGCGCTATCTCTGATATGGTGAGATCTTGTGGCGATTCTATAAATAATTTCTCTATCTCTTCTTTAGTATATGGACTCATTAAACTTACCACAAGTAACAAATAGCTCTAATATAACATCAAGTAGAACGGGAATAGAACGAAAATAGAACGCGTTCAACAATGTTTCGGCTTTTTCGTCAATATGACGTGAGAGGTAGGATTTCAGCCGTTCTTAGGCGTTCTAATCAACATAGATTCACAGATTAAACTAGATGAGATGAGAAGAGATTACATAGCTAGTGACGAGTTAATTACTCTGAACAGAAAAACTAGAAGGAAAGCTTATTGGTGCAAGCAATATGATTTGTCAGAGCAGGAATTTGATCGCCTTTACTCTATGGGGAAGTCGCTGCGCAAGATATTTGGACTGAAAACAAAAGCTAGCAAGCAGACGCTCTACACGATTGAAAGAGCCACAATGAATGTGAGTCAGTGGTGTAGCTATTATAAGATAAGCAGGGGAACTTTTTATAGGAGACTCAAAAAAGGTATGCCCGCGATCGAAGCTTTTAAAACACCTACTAGCAATGTATTCTGACTTCAGACCGCCAACAACAGCTTTTGAACCTTTAGAGAATAATGCTAATGCTACTCTATTCTTTACCACTTCCCAGATAATCACCGATCCAACTACTGGACAATTGAGGATAGGGAGAGCTAGCAGCAATGTTAGAGAGTTCAGAGCGATCGTACACGAGAATGAATCGCCGACATCTCCCACCGATCGCTATTCTCAGGGTAAAGACCAGAAAATAATCGAGATTAGGGGAAGATTGACGGATCCTAAAATATTCCCTTCTGACATCACTCATTTGTCAGAAGGGGAAATTGAGATCGACGGGTTAAAAGGGAAGTTTACTTTGAAACTATACCCGCAGAATCCATATGTTAAAGGCGAGTTAGGTCAACAATTTTATGGATTGTTTCAGCCTAACTAGTTTGTTATAATTATGGCAACTTAGTTAGTTCGATTGATTAGTTCGATTGATTAACTTTGTTTTGTTTGTTATATGTTGATCGCTCTCAACTCTATGATGAAAGCGATTTGTTTTTTTCTAGCCATTCAGTGACGATCGCCGCGATAAAATCAGAATGATTAGAGCCACTGTTAGCAACTATCTCATCTAATTGACTGTCGAGATCCTTGTTAATCCTGAAGTGACGATCCTTGCCTTTATTCTTAGTTCCGTACATCCCTAGATCACCTTCGTTGTTATTGTTCCTAGTCTTAGGTTTTTCAGTTATAGCTCGCTCTACATCCCAACCTTTTTTGATTCTATAGCGGACTGTTGACGCTGGTATCTCGTTAGCTTTGAAAATTGCAACCTGTTCTGGACTAAGGTTTTTATAGCGTTTATCTGTTGTTTTTAGCTTGAGTCTTTTATCTATTTTAGCTTTGACCATTTTCTTATCCTCTGTTGATTGATTTAAAGCAGTCAAGGGACTGCTATTGATTAAAAGTAGCTAACTTGTAGTTGTTTTTTTAGATTGCTGCTGATGGCTACCAACTTGAAGCGGGACAAGTAATTGCATCAAAATATATAGTAAGCATCAACACAGTTGCAACATTGTTTTGCGGAAACTAGCCAAAATCAAGTTCTCAATTGACTCAATTTCCAAAGCTTAAAACTCTTTAGAGATAAGCTTTCCGGCAAAAGTTGGTAGCCTAAAATTTAAAGAAATAAGCTCTTAGCAGTGAGTATTTCAGAATATGTTCAGAGGAATAATCTTAGCAGTCTTGTGTTACTCTTGTTTCGCCAATCTTTATCCAATAGCAACAAATCAATCGGATCAAAAACTAATACCTAGTCAATCTAAGGAACAAGTCAACCTAATAACTCAAACGCCAGAGCCGAGTAAAACAATTCTTGAATACTCTAAATTTCTTCTTGAAGAATTCAAATCTCACCGTAATTTTTTAGAGTTTTATTATAATTTAACTTTGGGTGCATTCACAGCAATTGCTACATTATTTTTATTCTTTATTGGTTTTATGAACTGGCAGTCAAAACAAGAAATAGAAAAAAATAATAAAGCATATAAAAATGATTTAAAAGAAAATGCAGATAAACTTCTCCAAGATGCATTAGAAGAGAACGAGAAAAGAATAAATGAGAGACACAAAGAAATTGATGAGCAATTAGACAATATCAAGCAAGGATTAAAAAAATTAGAGCCATATGAAACGCAATTAAAAGACAAATTAAAACAGTTTGACCTCGTTAAAATCGAATTGCAAAAGCAGGTACAATGGCAGAAAGAATTATTCTATCCTTTGCTTACCAATTATGAAAAGAAACATCTTAAATACTTGAAGGCCAATATGGCTCAAGATTATAAAGTTACCCATAAGGTTATATATGAATTACGAAAATTGGCACGGTTACGATTGATTGAAAGATTGGATGGGAAGACAATTGGTGAGATGAGAGGTCGGGAGAAAGTAGATATAAGTAAGTACGTTAAAGTTACAGAAAGTGGGGAAGACTGCTTAAATTTTTTAAAAAAACTAGAATTATTAGAAGGAGAAGAATAAAAGGAAAATGTGCGCGTAGAATATCGAAAACCTAAATACTTAATCGGCGATTTTTTTAGCTAGATGTGAGTTCATTTTGGCTCTCTGTTTTGTTTGTTATGTCCTAAGTATAACAATAATATTATTGCGCTACCTTCAGCCAGATTGCTTATATTTGTTGGCGTTATTTGGCGAATATCATAACAATAATATTATTGTTATACTGGATTCATAACAAACAAAACAAAGTGAACCATGAAAACTGAATTACTGACGATTGACAGCGTAAACTTTAAAGTTGTTAAGGGTTACATCCCAGGGCATAAAGACTTGAGGCAATGGACGCTATATAGAGATTCTTACAGGATAGCAACGATAGCTGAAGATACTACAGGATATTGGCTGATTCTAGAATACTTACACCGAATGAACCAAGAGGATAACGATTTTAAATCACCAATAGAAGCTTTTGAGTTTTACATAAACAACGAATTCTAATAAAACCCCCGATCCTTCTGGGATCGGGGGTTTTGCTTTATTGGAGAAAAAACTCTAATAGTGGAAAACTCAATTGTATAATTAATTGATTGTACGATCGAGTTTTTAATATTGATGGAAATTATTTTTCCCATGCCGTCAGAACTCAAAACTACGTTAAAGCAAGCAATTGATATATATCTAGAACTCAATAAAGAGCATTTGAAAAAGTCTTATCGCTCTAATATCCATAAAAAAGTCAAAGCTGAAATTGCTGCTGTAGAATTCGATCGTGCTGACGTAGAGAGAGCGATCAAAGCAATACTCAATTACAACATAGAACCTACAAAAGCAATAGAATATGCTATTGAAAAGAAATATTTGTAATAACTACTTTTTCTTTTTCGCTTTAGCCTTAGCTTTTTTGGCAACTGACAAAGCGATCGCTGTTGCTTGCTTGGTAGACTTCCCCACTTTTCTTTCTCTCTTGATATTGTCGCTTATACTCTTCTTACTATATCCCTTTTTAAGCGGCACGGCGATCGCTCCCTATTAAACTATTCTCATATCATTTATAATACTCTTACATCAAAGTCAAAGATAGATGATTATCTATGGCAGTGATTTAAACTTTAACAGAGATTTATAGACAACACAGCCCCTAGTCATCTAGGGTATTTTTTTATTTCTAACTCTGAATCTTTAATCAATATTCGATTCTAACTTTGATTCTAACCATTTTGGTTCGATTCAAACTCAATTAGGTTCGATTCTAACCTTTTTAGGTTCGATTCTAACTGGTTTAATTAATCAAAGTAAATTTCTAACTCTATATCCAAGACACTTTCAATCTTTTTCAAGTTGGCATAAGACAAGCTACCTGTTAAGTCGTCTTTTTCAATGGAATACCAGTAAGTTCGAGATACCCCCACTTCTTTACAAATCTGCTCCAAACTCTTATCGCTTAATTTTCTGGCAACTAGAATTTTTCTCGCTATTCTCGTGTCTTCAACTTCTTGAACTCTCTTTATCTTCATGCTTGCTCTTTACTCTACATTTCCAATATACACCATTAATGCACAAATGCACACTAGTACTTGACACTGTTATTTTTAGGAGCCACAATAAAAGACATGAGCGGTTGAAACTCCCGCCAGAGATATCAGAACCGCTCGAAAAACACAAAATTTATTTACTTCTAAACATATTATGACACTCAGAACAGCAGTCAAACAGCAGCAATTTGACGTAATTTTCAGCACTCAAAACAACAAAAGAGTAGGCAAAATATACGATCGTTCTACTGGGAGAGAGATAGGTCAAGTTACTAGCTGGAATAACGGAGACTATTGGGTAAGTAGCGAGTTTAGCAGGACTGATTATTACCCTACAAGAGAAGAAGCGATCGAAACGATCGAGAGAGATTACTTGCAGTGGCGCGGCACTCCCACAGAATTAGATATAGATGCTGACAATCGCAAAGTAATTAAACATCTAGGGAAGGAGATCGGAAAGTATTGGTGTTTAGGGGATATATGGATAGCTCAAACTAAGTGGGAGTTAGGGAAACAATTTTACTACTTTGAAAGTGGTACTGAAGCTATTGAAGCGATCGAGGCTAACTACTTTGGAGCTAACAAGTAATGAGTTCCCCCATAGAAAAGCATCAGTGGTTAGAGCAAGCTAAGGAGAATCATTGACATACTCCGTTCCTAAACTCCGTTATAGAAACGGATTCTTAAAAACAGAATCTCGGCGGTAACACAAGCTACGAACCTGCCAGTTACGGCAGCACACAGGCACTGTCAAGGCGACC
>JAAUYD010201176.1_pt1 | contig 31440 bp, 28 predicted proteins | sample 7278101 | NCBI WGS metagenome assembly JAAUYD01 (sample SAMN14350128, study PRJNA611818) | marine sediment metagenome | isolation source: surface marine sediment (0.6m) | place: French Polynesia: Moorea | collected 2018-08
AAAATGATATTTTGCTAATAAAGAATAAAATTATTGAGAATAATTATTGTTTGGCGCAACGATATTTCAATGGTTAAAGCGCCATAGTTTCTGCTATAATAGGGGTATTCTTTGGTTTACCCTGCCATTTTTTTTATCAAGATTTCTTGACATAAAAATTATCATCATTTTATGACTAAATTTAACTTTATTCTGTCACTCTGGGAAAATAAAAAAAAAAGCCAAATTTTCAACTGTAGATAGAAAAGGGCATTTGAGCGTTTATTTTTAAACAGAATAGCTGAAATCAAGATTTTTCGTCAAAGTCTTATACTGTAAGCCAGTGGATAGATTCCATATTACCAAGGTGATTCATGTAGACGCGCTACGCGCGGCTTCTCGAAGAGAAGAGTTAAACCAAGCTAGAATAGCAGAAAATAAAACAGCAATTGAATTAAATGTTGAGTCAACAGAAAAAATATTTAACAGTTTAAAAGGGAATAAGTTGACAATTTTAAAAGCAGAAAATAAGCTGACAGAGAAACAGAAAGAAAAATTGGTGTTGCTGAATTGAAGGGCAGAATTTACAGAATATACCTCACCACGCCACTTGCTACAACGCGCTTAACCATAGCCCAGCAGTGGCTCCCCTTCCCCTCTCCTTACCCTCACCACTAAAGTCGCTACAACGGAGGAAACCTCCCTCCGGGTACTCGCTCCGCGAGAAGCAAGCTACGGTAGTTGTACCCCTACCCTACACCGAAGCTAAAGCAACGGGGAAGCAAGCTACATGGGGGAAACCCCCTTAGACGCGGTAGACGAGGGTCACTCGGCTTCTTTTGAGAGTGCGGCTAGTCTACGACAACGCCTTACGGCGTACACTCTACGAGAAGGCTTACGCCTACGAAGAGTAGACCACACTACCTCACCGCAACGCGCTGGCTCCCTAACCCCTCTCCCATTGGGAGAGGGGAAAAACAGAGGGGTATCCGCACTCAGGGGGGTGAGGTTTTTATTAAAGATTCATACATTGATTCAGCAACGTCGAAAAATTAGATAAAATCAGAGAAGCATCACCTTTAATCGGAATAATGCATTCATTGAAAGAAGAATTTCATCATCTATTTGATGAGAGTGAAAATTTAGGGTCAGGAATGTTAGGACTAATAGATTGGTTAAAGAAAGCTGCACCTTATTATCAAAAAAGTGTTAAGACAATTAAACGGTGGTTTGGAGAAATAGTAGGATATTTTGAAAGAAAAACAACCAATGATGTAGTAGAAGGAATTAATAATAAATTGAAGTTAATAAAGTGAAGTGGATTTGCCTTCAGGAATTTTCGCAACTTTGAAATTAGAGCTTTACTTTCTTGGCATTATGATATTAATTTAGCACGTTAAGTACGCAAGAACCCGAACACTTGCAAGTTGCGATCGAGTAACTGCTGTATCATGGGAAAAAAGCCGAGAAAATTGGATTTTCCCGCGCCATTTGCGCCAATCAAAACATTAAGTTTGGAGAGTGTAAGGTCACACTGAGCGATAGACTCCTTTTAAAACTATTCTCGACAGCTGTTTATCACCAATATTCCCCGTTATCGAAGAGTCTCCCAATATCCAGGGGTGTTATTTGCTGACAATCTAAAGAGTTTCCATCCACTGAATACACTTTTGTAACTCTTTTTTCATTGTCTCCTTATCCGCATGATAACGTCTTCCATGACCTGGTAAAATCCACTCAAAATTATAGTTTACTAACTTCTGCATCGACTGAATTTGTTCTTTCCAAGAATACCAACAGTAATCTTTAAAAGCATGTAATTGTTGCAATCTTGCCGACCAAGCCAAATGGTCACCTGTAAATAGAAACTTATTTTTATAGAGTAAAGCAGTGTGTCCTTTACTGTGACCAGGAATAGGAATAATTAACAAATCGGGTGTTAATTCAAAAGGTTCAAAACCAGTTAATTGAATTTCTACATCACGAAGACTAGCGGAAATATCATCCTTATGGAGGATGCGCTGACATTGAAAATGCCCTGCAAACTTTTGATGATCTGCGACATCATCTCTGTGAGTTAAATACATATAACGAATTCCCCCCATTTCTTGCAAACGCTTGACTAATGGGGGTGTAAACCGGGGAGAATCTATTAAAATATTGCCTTCTGGTAGTTGAATAAAATAGCTAGCTGCACCAAAAGATTTTTCTGAATGATAGCCGCAATGGTAAACATTTTCCTCTACCGGAATCGGAAAGCTTAACTGAGCAACTTTGATATCTTGGGGCTTTTCAACTGTACCAATGGAACTGGTAGGACAAGATAAAAGTGCTTCTAGTGCGGCTAATCTTTCGGCTTCATTGGTAGGTTGATGATGTACCGCTGATTGTTCATCCGCACGATGAAATACTTGGGGAGTCATCCAGCGACAGGTATCACAGTCAATACAGGTACTGTCTACGTAAAAATCGCCGTTGACATTTTGGGAGCGACGTTGATTTAAATGTGCCATGTTAAACCTCTTTTTTAGCCTTGCAATTAATTGCGAGGCTCATAGACTAAGTCTAACAAAATAGACACAAAAAAGCGGGAGTTGCTGAATCCATGTATGAAAATAATTTTGCATCATTCCAAAAGCCTTGTAGAGACGTAAAATTTTAGGTCTCTACACCCAGATTCATACTTCAAATCAGCAACGCCAAAAAGCGATTTATAAACTTTTGTAGCTCTCTTATTACTAACAATTTGGAGGAATCTTGTTTAGCCAAGTTTTCCACCTGGAAATAAATTTTAAGTCACCTATAAACGAAGTATGGTAAAGCTAATAACTTGCAGCATTCTCGATTAGCATCATACATCTCCTCGGAATTAATTCCAAGGCTCATAAAAAAGTACCTTAAAAGGTACTGAAAAGCATACTTAGTCTGATTTATCAGACTTTGTTTTTTAGCCTGGGATTTTAATCCTAGGCTATAGGGCAATACCGTACTGCTGCGCGTGATGCAAGCTACAGTTAAGCCTAAAAACCAAAAATACCGTAGGTTGGGGAGCCACTCCGTTGCTTTTCTCTTTGTTGTAGGAAGTGGCGGTTGAGGGACGTAGGCGTACCGCAAGCGGAACCCGTAGGGTAGCCTTCCCGTAGGGTAACCCAACAAAGTCCTGAAAATGTTGGGTTACTCTACTCTTCGAGAAAGCTTCGCTTACGAGTTGCCTCCCGACCGTCGTCTACGCTATCGCTCTACCCAACCTAGAATTCTGATTGGGTTATGATTTTATTACTCTATCCAATCTACAATTTGTAAGCAGGCTTTAAAATTTCCATTCGTGTTCCGGATCATCCAATGCAGCACGGACAGAACCTAAATTTGCCAAGTCTTTAAATGGGGAAGATTTCGCTATTTCTGTGATGGAATTCAAGGCTTGGGTTAATTGTTCGTTATTACCAGATGCCATTGCACTATCAACCACAGCAAACAAAGTGCGAAAGGTTTTGGCACGTTCATCAAAGGAGCGATCTAAATACCCGATTACTAATTCTCGTTGGGTATTAATTTGGGTGATGGTTTCTTTTTCCCAAGCTTCAATTTCTCGTCGTTTTGTTTGTTCCTGTTCGGCAATTTTGAGATAATCTGTGTATGCTGAAACCATTTTTTGAAGACATTCAGCAGGATTAAGAACTTCCTTTAATCCCAAAGTAGAAACTTTCTTAGCAGACACTTTTAGTTACCTCCCAAAGTGCGATATTTGGCTTGAATTGTTGCAGTAACGGGATTTAATTGTCCTTCGCTATCCAAAACAGGAGTTTTCATAATTTCTGCGAGTGCTTTTACTAAAAGTGCTACCTCTTGAAACTTCTTAGCATCTCTATTTTTGTTAAAGGATGGTAATGATTCAAGTTCATTTAGCTCTAAGAACGCACGGTTATTGATAGATTCCAATAAACTTTGCAACTCATTAATTCGCCGTCTTACTTGGTGCATAAAGTCCTTTGCAGCTTCAATGGTAGCAATCTCTGTATTTACCTTAGCTTCGTATTCTTTTGCTTTGGTTAAAGCTTTTTCTCCTTCACCAGCAAGTACAAAACCACCAATTAGTACAGCAGGTCCAACTGTAATACCACCTAGCACAAGAGAACCAAGTGCCATACCACCACCTCCAGCAGCTAGAGAACCACCACCAAGCCATGCTAGTGTCGCATTCCAAGCAGCAGCACCACTAAGTCCAGAAATTGCTGTTCCCGTACTTGCTACTCCTACCGAAGTGGCAAGACTCATTGCACCACCATATCCTGCTGTAGCTGCACCAATAGCTTTAGCACCACCTTTGAAAAATTGTTCAACTTCTAATACAGCTGTTTTATATTCTTTGATTTGCGGAATTGAAATACCATCCAATCCTTGTAAAAATTCCTTTTCGCTTTGTTTTGCTTTCATACGATTTTGCTCAATGAAATCAACAAAGCGTTCAATTGTACGCATCATAGTCTGAAGCTGAAATTGACCATATTCTTCAGCCAGCTTGTTAGTATCTTCCCAGTATTCTTTTAAGTCTGTAACTGCATCTTCATGACGTTTTTGAGCGCGGTTACCAATTTTCTTTGCTTCATTCATGTCGGAGATTCCAGCACCAGCTGCTCCTACCCCAACAACACCAGTACCTATAGCAATAGCACCCAAAATTAGTGGAATCATGAAATACTCCTGATTTTAATTAGTGTTTGAAAAAAGTTATCTCACTGTTTTATAGACTAGGGAAGTAACTTTATCCATATATTGAACTGATGAAGTAAAAATCACCATATTTTAATCAATAGAACTTAAAAACTTTATCAATCTACCAGATTTGTTAAAATTTTATAAACAGGCTTAATAGTATCTGTAGGGTGCGTTATGACTTTAGTCTTTAACAAAGCCATACCCGTTGGCGTAAGCCACCCTTTCAGGGTTAGGACTATAGGCACCAAAACCTTTACATAATGGTGCGTTACACTCCGCGATAACACACCCTACTTTTGTAAGCCAAAGTGCAGGCTATGCTAACAAAAATTGTGGAAATAGATGATTAAAATACAAAAATGCCCTACAGTGAATTTACCATCCGCAAGATAAAAAAAGCCTTCGATTTAACCACCGTAGAAGACGGTAGATTTCTCCCAGAAATTAACCCAATTTCACCTAGTAATACCCTCGCTGATTTTTTATCAGAAAGTCTACCTTTGGCAATAGCTACAGGTAGTGAAAAAGCACGTTCTGAATTAATTATTAGTCCTGTACTTCTAGAAGTACGAAAAATTTTACACAGAGAAATTAGCCTTTTTTCTGGTGCAGATTTTACTGTCGATCCAGCATTAGGACTTAGCGGTGTATGCGACTTTCTCCTGAGTCGTTCACCGGAACAGTTAGAAATTGAGGCTCCTGTTCTAGTAATTGTAAAAGCGAAAAAAGCAGATTTAAATGTAGGAATTGGACAATGTATTGCCGAAATGGTAGCAGCTTTAAAATTTAATGAAATTAATAATCAACATATTTCCACGGTTTATGGAAGTGTCAGTAATGGAACTGCTTGGAGATTTATGAAATTAGAAGATAAAACAGTAACCATTGATTTAACAGATTATCCACTTCCTCCGGTTGAACAAATTTTGGGAATTTTAGTATGGATGATGCAGTCAGGATAGTAAAATACCAGAATGAGTAAAGTCGTCTAAAAAAGAATAAAAAAGTTTTTTCGTCCATTTAAGTAGACTTTGACTATTAGTCTAGAAATTTATTTCTGGTTGTTCTATTCATTCACAATAATTTTTACCCCAATGTCAAAATTCCTAATTCAAAATTTACTTGCAATGGAAACATTCTCAACCATTGTAAACCCAATAGCGGTTCAGGAATTCCTTCTCCCGCTAAAACAGGAATAATATATTCTTGCTCCCCAATTACAACTTTTCCCTGATAGATATCAAAAAATTCTTCACCTCGTGCCATTTGCATAGCACGTTCACTTTCAATCTTTAACCATCCCAAACTTTGCACATCTTGGATATCAAGAGCTAACCAACCTGATGTAAAACCCGTATCTAATAAAACATCTATAGTAAATATTTCTTCATTCGCTGCAATTAAATCAATTTCAAAAATTAGCTCCCCAATTTCACTAAACCTGCCCGTGATCATATTTTTCCGCAGGTTCCTGTCTCATTTAGACGCATAATACCAATCATACCACTTGGATATTTTTGACGAGCTTTTTCTATGGCAATTTCTTCATGAGGATCGATAAAATAATCTCCACTGTTTGCTTCAATCACAATAAACCAATTGTAATGTGCCTCCATGAGTTGAGGACTAACTTTGTCAAAAATCTCCCGATAACGTTGATAACGGGCATTTTTTTCTGTTTTTTGTCTGGCTAATTCCTCTGGTGGTATTGTAAATTCCGGAAATAGCCTACCTTGACGACGATTGTGAGTTGATTTAGCTTTAGGTCGCATACTGTTGTTAATTTCCAAGACATTTATTCATTCTTCTATTATAAATAAACCCGACCTCTTGCGAAAGTCGGGTTTTCTATCACTCCAATTTTCAACCAAATTTCAACTGAGAAAATGGAATTGACTCAACAATATACTAACTACATCATGGGTGAAGGGAAGACTATCAATTACCATTCCCAAACACAACAACATCATGTAAGAAATGGAATAAAGAAATAACCCTCTAGCTAAATCTTTATCATCGGGATTTTGCAACAATTGCCAAGCTTTGTAGATAAATACTCCACCTAAATATAGTGCGATCGCCCCGTAAACAACTCCAGTCTGTCCCAAGGGATAAACTAATAACATGGTGGCAACTACGGTGATCAAGGTGTAGTACCAAATCTGGCGCACGGTGGGCAAATTTCCAGCAATTACTGGTAACATTGGTATCCCAACCTTTGCGTAATCATCCCTAATCATTAAAGCGAGCGCCCAGAAATGGGGTGGTGTCCACAGGAAGACAATGGCAAATAATAAAAGTGCTGTCCAACTTAAAGTATCTGTCACAGCTGCCCATCCTACCAGCGCCGGAATTGCCCCCGCAGCCCCGCCAATAACGATATTTTGGGTACTATGGCGTTTTAACCAATGGGTGTAAACCAATACGTAAAAAATGATGCCAGAAAAGGCGAGGAGGGCAGCTAGAAGGTTAGCAAATACTGTGAGGATGGTAAAAGATGCTATTGCTAGGAAGATGGCAAAAATCAGGGCATCTCGTGGCTGTACCCTACCGGAAGGTAAAGGACGATGGCGGGTACGCTCCATGTCATAATCAATATCTCGGTCGTAGATACAGTTGATTGTCTGAGCGCTAGCAGCGGCTAAAGTGCCACCAATAAGAGTTACTAGCAACAGCAATGGATCTACTTGTCCCTTGGCTGCAATCCACATACTGCCAGCAGTGGTGATTAACAACAAGGGGATAATTCTAGGTTTGGTTAGTTGGTAGTAACTTTGAAGTACCTGGAAAAATGTTTCGTGGTGCTTCGAGACATTTGTCTCAATCATGTTGGCACTATTTCCTTGTGTATCAGTAATTTGTGTGCTGTCGCTATTTTAGTTGTGTGATTTTCACTGCTAGGTTGCTAATGGTTGTTTTTGACTCAATATTTTCCTGAATATCACTGGTTTCAAACCGCAGAGCCACAAAGGAAAGAGAAACAGGAGAAGGGATTAGCCATTAGCATTGATAGCTACTTATGGATTTACTTGAGATTGTGTTTCTGTTGTCGCAGTAGGGATTGAGTAACTGTTGATATTACTGGTAGCTTTGGCGTCTCTGAAGCAGAGAGTGGAGAAGACTACCAAAGTAGCCAGTAAAGTGGCTCCAATGGCTTGGTGAGCAACGGTGAGTGGTTCTACTTGCAGATGTAAGCGGAAGGTGGCAAATCCCAAGAGGATTTGTAATATTAATAACCCACCAGCAAGATTTGCTAGTCGTCGTAAAGCTGGGTGTAATGCTGGTGTACGCCAAGCTAAAAAGACTACTGCGAGAGTTCCTATGGTGGGTGGTGCTAAGCCCAAAATATGCCCGTACATCACTGCACAAAGTTGATCCCCGGCAAGACATTGATGTAATGCCCAACGAGAACCCACTAAGGCACCCAGGAGACTTTGTAAGTAAACCAAAAGTGCGGCAGTCACACCCACCCAAGGTAAGTTACCAACGGTGCCAGTACCTTGATAGGGGGTGAGTGCTGTACCGATAATCAACAGGGTGGTAAAGAACAATAACGCCGTTCCCAAATGGGCAGTCACGATATCAAACCGCAACAGTTCGGTAACGGTGAGTCCTCCGAGGATGCCTTGGAAGACGATGAGAAACAGGGCAAATACAGATGCCCAAGGAAGCCATTTTGGCAAACTGCGACGAGACCACCAAGACATTCCCACCAAAGCGATGGCACTGAAACCAATCAATGCTGCATCCAGTCGGTGGAACCACTCTAGGAACACTTGCAAATTCATTTGCTGGGTGGGCACCAGTTTACCGTAACACAGGGGCCAATCTGGGCAAGCTAGCCCCGCATTCATCACCCTGGTAGCACTGCCGATCGCCATCAAAATCAAGGTGGCTACCGCAATTTTCCACACCAAACGACGAATTCTGTCCTTTGGTTCCTGCTGCTGTGCAGCCTCTAAATTTTGCTGTTCTAAGACAAATTCGCTCATGAACGATACCTTTTGCTCGCTCGGGGTGAGCAACCTAATTTCTACAACTTGTCAGTGCCGACCCATTTCCACCCTAGCGCATGGACTAGGGTGAGGATCAGCTACCAAATATACTGTGAACCACACTAGCTGCTGTTAGCAGGAAGCTTTAGAGAATTTTCAGTTTGTGTTCCACAGATTGTAACTAATTACTCTAAACTGCTATTTTGATGGCAAAAATTTGTACTGACTTAACCTTCTTTCTTCGGTATATCTCAGAAATTCTTTCTCATCAAGACTCAGAACCACTACCAAAATCTTTAGAAAAATTTCAGCATTTAGGAAGCCATGAGCTATTAGCTAGACTACCTTGGTAAATGGACAAACAAGTTTGATAAAACGTAGTAAAGTCATTAACTCGATTCACCGTGAAAATTCCAAGTTCTATCTGGACATTACTAATCGGCATTGTCCTGACCCTAGCCAGTCTCTGGTACGGTCAAAATCATGGTCTAATGCCTGTCCAAGCTTCTGAATCAGCTACCTTGGTAGATGGTCTATTCAACACGATGATGACCGTTTCTACAGGTATATTCCTGATTGTTGAAGGTGTTTTAATATACTGTGTGTTCAAATATCGGCGGCGAGCAGGTGACGATACAGACGGACCACCAATTGAGGGCAATGTACCCCTAGAAATCCTTTGGACAGCGATCCCAGCCATTATTGTTCTTGGTATATCTGTTTACAGCTTTGACGTGTATAGTTCCCTAAATGGGATCGAAGTTCACGCTGCTAACCCAGAAGCCACAACAGAAGCGCGGAGTATGCCGGGATCTGCCATTGCTGCGACTTTAAGCGATTCCCAAGGGATCAATTCTGGTGCTGTTGCCCAAAATTTCGGTATGGAAATGCCAGAAGAACCCAAACCCGCTGATTTAGAAGTTAACATCATGGGTTTGCAGTATGCCTGGATTTTTACCTATCCTGAAACAGGTGTAACCACTGGTGAGTTACACTTGCCCATTGGCAAACAGGTGGAAATCAAGATGGTAGCCAACGATGTCATCCATGCCTTCTGGGTGCCAGAATTCCGTCTTAAGCAGGATGCAATTCCCGGAAAAGAGAGCCAATTTCGCTTTACACCCACAAAAGAGGGTGATTATGCTCTAATTTGTGCGGAATTGTGCGGTCCTTACCACGGTGCCATGAGAACAACTGTTGTGGTGGAAACACCGGAAGCTTTTGACAAATGGATGCAAGAACAGCTAGTAGCCAGCAAAGAAACATTAAATCAAGCTGTTGCTGTCAATCCTACGCAAAAGTCACCATCGCAATTTTTGACTCACCACACCCACGAAATGGGCATTCAACCAGAAGTACTCCAACAAATTCATCAGCACTCATAAGTCAAACAATTTTGGATTTTGGATTTTGGATTAATCCAACTCAAGACCAAAAAAACCGGGTTTTTAAGGGCAAAATAGAGGTTCTCACTATTCGTAATTCTCAAAAAACCCGGTTTTTAGCCCAATGTGCCAACAGATAAATTTAGGTGATTGTAACATCAAAGAATTACTGGTCATCAGAACAAATGACAAATGACTAAGGACAAATGACCCAAGCAGAATTACAAGAAAAGGCTAATCAGCCAACTCACTCCTCAGAACATAGGGAGAGAAAATGGACAGATTACTTTACATTCAATACCGACCATAAGGTAATTGCAGTTCAATACCTAGTTACAACCTTCATTTTTTACTGCATTGGTGGTGTTTTAGCTGACTTGGTACGTACCGAGTTACGCACACCCGATGTTGATTTTGTTAGCCCGGAATTATACAACGGTTTATTTACCCTGCACGCCACAGTAATGATTTTCCTGTGGATTGTGCCCGCAGGTGCCGGATTTGCCAATTTCTTGATCCCGTTAATGATTGGGGCAGAGGATATGGCATTTCCCCGTTTAAATGCCCTGGCATTTTGGATTCTTCCCCCCTCTGGATTGTTACTAATTAGCAGTTTGATAGTGGGTGATGCACCGGATGCTGGTTGGACTTCCTATCCCCCTCTCAGCTTGATGACGGGTACGGTGGGTGAAGCCATTTGGATTGCTAGCGTCCTGCTGCTGGGTACGTCATCGATTTTGGGGGCAATTAATTTCCTGGTGACATTGCTGAAGATGCGCATTCCCAGCATGAAATTCAACCAAATGCCTCTATTTTGCTGGGCAATGCTGGCTACCTCATCTTTGGTACTGATATCAACCCCAGTACTCGCAGGTGCTTTAATTCTGCTTTCCTTCGACCTCATCGCAGGTACAGCATTTTTCAATCCCACTGGTGGTGGTGACCCCGTAGTTTACCAACACATGTTCTGGTTCTACTCCCACCCAGCGGTTTACATCATGGTTTTGCCCTTCTTTGGGGTAATTTCGGAAGTAATTCCAGTTCATTCCCGCAAACCGATTTTTGGCTATCAAGCGATCGCCTACTCTTCTTTAGCAATTAGCTTCTTAGGACTAATTGTTTGGGCACATCACATGTTTACTAGTGGTGTTCCTGGTTGGTTGCGGATGTTCTTTATGATCACCACCATGATCATCGCTGTACCCACAGGGATCAAAATATTTAGCTGGTTAGCGACCATGTGGGGTGGCAAAATCCGCCTCAACAGCGCCATGTTATTCGCCATCGGCTTTGTGGCTACCTTCGTAATTGGCGGTATCACTGGCGTGATGTTAGCATCCGTACCCTTTGATATCCACGTCCACGACACCTATTTTGTGGTCGCACACCTACACTACGTCCTCTTTGGGGGTGCGGTCTTCGGGATTTTCGCCGGTTACTATCACTGGTTCCCCAAAATCACCGGACGCATGATTAACGAATTTTGGGGTCGGGTTCACTTTGCACTCACATTTGTGGGTATGAACATGACCTTCTTACCCATGCACAAATTGGGAATGCTGGGTATGAACCGTCGCGTTGCCCAATACGACCCCCAATTTACCGACCTCAATCAAATCTGTACCTACGGTTCCTATCTCCTGGCAATTTCCACATTCCCCTTCATTATTAATGTGATTTGGAGTTGGATCGCTGGGGAAAAAGCAGGTAGTAATCCTTGGAATGCCCTCACCCTGGAGTGGACAACCTCTTCACCCCCACCGATTGAGAACTTTGACAAACCCCCTGTACTGTTAACCGGACCCTATGACTATGGTGTTCACCAGAAAAAACCAGAAGCCATAGCCGAACCGGAACCCGCAGTCACAGCAAACACCTAAACCAGAAACCGGGTTTATAAACACAAAATTAGGATTTTACCAGGTGATTATTGCCAATAAACCCGGTTTCTTGGAAATGATGAATTTTTGAATGTTCATCATTCATAACTCATAATTCAGAACTGATCACTTAATAAAGATTTATGCAAAGTCAAACAATTGACCCAGCGAAGACAGCACAAAATTATCACCATGCTGCTACAGCAGAAGCCCATGCAGAACATCCAGACCTGCGGATGTTTGGATTAATTGTCTTCCTGATTGCCGAGGGAATGATTTTTATGGGTATGTTTGGAGCATACCTTACTTTTCGTTCCGCATTACCAGTATGGCCCCCAGAAGGGGTGGAAAGGGAATTATTGCTTCCCGGAATCAACACCATTATTCTGATTTCCAGCAGCTTTGTCATCCACAATGCGGATACAGCCATCAAAAAGAATAATGTCAAGGGAATGCAACTGTGGTTTGCCCTCACTGCCATTATGGGTATCATTTTCTTAAGTGGGCAGTTGTATGAATACAGTCATCTGGAATTTGGTTTAACCACCAATTTGTTTGCTAGCGCGTTTTACGTCTTGACTGGCTTCCACGGATTACACGTTACCGTGGGTGTGTTAGCAATTCTGGCTGTGTTGTGGCGATCGCTCAAAAAAGACCACTACAGTAGCGAAAAGCATTTTGGTATTGAAGCAGCGGAAATCTACTGGCACTTTGTGGACGTAATTTGGATTGTCCTGTTTATCTTGCTGTATTTGTTGTAAGTTAATTGCAGCATATATGATTACGTAGGGGCACAGCAATGCTGTGCCCCTACGTATACACAAATTATAAAGCGGGCTTAATCAGGGAGTTTGAAAATTTGACTGCAACAGTCTACTTGACAGCAAGTTTAGCATCCAATTCCAGAAGGTAAGGAGCAACAAATCCCCTGTATTCTTTCTTCGTTGCTTCTGGTAAATCTTTCCATCCTGTAATCCTACCACGACACTTTGGCGAACCACACATACACTCCGGCGGAAAATAGTTAACGGTATAATTGCGCATAGCATAATCAAAAGTTATCTCTTCCTGTGGACTGATGTCTTTTATAGCAACAAAGTCATGTCCACCAGTTTCATTTACTTTGATGCCGCAATTTGGTTCGCAAGAATGATTGACTTTGGAAATTAGTCCAGCATGACGAACCCATTTATTTTCAGCTACTTGAGAAGCGTGGGAGTCATTTTGTTCTAACACTTTTTCAATCATCCCAACCATAACAGTTTCACCAGCCTTAAATGGTTTGAGAGCAAAAATTCCTTCTCCTTTTCCTGGAACTTCTTTTGATTCAACAAAACTATTCATCTTAATTTATTGCCAAAAAAAATCTGTTAGTAAATTATCATGATTTTATGAGCATGTGAAGAAACTAGTTTGAAAAATATGCAAATCCCCACTTTTTGGCAAACAATACTTGCGGAAGAATTAACCAAACCTTATTTCCAACAACTCCAAAACTTCCTCCAGCAAGAAAGAGAAAGCCAAACAATTTTTCCACCCGAGGAAGATGTTTTTTCAGCCTTAAAATTAACTCCTTATGAACAAGTAAATGTCTTCTTGTTAGGACAAGATCCCTACCATGATGACAACCAAGCACATGGATTATGTTTTTCCGTGAAACCTGGAATTAAACCACCACCATCTCTGGCAAATATATATAAAGAACTTCAAGAGGATGTCGGCTTTAAAATTCCCAACAATGGATATTTAGTCCCTTGGGCAAAACAGGGAATTTTGATGTTAAATGCAGTATTAACTGTGCGGGCACATACACCCAATTCCCATAAAAACAAAGGCTGGGAAAAATTCACCGATGCCATAATTACTAAAGTTAATCAAAAACAAAATCCAGTTATATTTGTCCTTTGGGGAACCTACGCACAAAAGAAAATCAAGTTAATAGATACAGAAAAACATACAATTATTCAATCTGCCCATCCTTCCCCTCTATCGGCTCGCAGAGGCTTTTTTGGTAGTAAACCCTTTTCTAGTATTAACTCAGCTTTACGCTCCTTTGGTAAGCCGGAAATTGATTGGCAAATTCCTGATATAGCAATTTGATTAGGGAATAGGGAACAGGGAACGGGGAACAGGGAACGGGGAACAGGGAAGAAGGAATAAATCCCCGATCAAACCTAGATTTATGGGTTTTGCACTATGGCAAAATTATCACACTGCCAAAAACTTTTGAATCACCTCTTGAGAAAGTTCACGAGTAGAACCAGAAGCAACAATTCCCCCTTTTTGCATGGCGTAGTATTTATCTGCTTGGCGAACAAAATTTAGATTTTGTTCCACTAAAAGCACCGAAATTCTTGTAGACTCAATAATACGACGAATAGCGGCTTCAATTTCGAGAATAATCGAGGGTTGGATACCTTCGGTGGGTTCGTCGAGGAGAAGTAACTGGGGTTTACCCATTAAAGCACGAGCGATCGCCAATTGTTGTTGTTGTCCCCCACTCAAATCCCCTCCCATGCGATACAGCATGGTTTTTAAGACGGGAAACAGGGTAAAAATATCTTCTGCAATTTCTTCTTTACCATTTCTACCATGGGGACGAGCTTCTAATCCCAGCAACAAATTATCCTTTACCGTTACCCGAGGGATAATTTCTCTTCCTTGAGGAACGTAACCAATCCCTAATCTTGCTCGTCGATCTATGGATTTATTTATAATAGGTTGACCTGCAAAATTAATGGTTCCGGTGCGCGGTTTGAGTAACCCCATAATAGTTTTTAGCAAGGTAGTTTTACCCACACCATTACGTCCAATTAGACAAACCATTTGTCCTGGGAGTACATTTAAATCCACGTTGCGGAGGATATGACTTTCTCCGTAATAAACATTGAGGTTAGAAACTTGCAACATGGGATGAGTTGGGGCTGTTTCTGTTGAAATTAATTGGTTATTTATATTCATTAATTAGGGCTTGTTGTAAAAGTCTTATGGTTAGGATAGGGAACGGGGAACAGGGAACAATTTCATCACTTAATTTTCGCTTTTTACCTAGGAGTATCCCACAAAAGTGCAAGGTTTTTGAGTATTTGTCATTTGTCATTGGTAAAGGTTTCAGGGTTATTTACGTTTCGTAATATAGTTGTGTTTATTTCCTCCTACTTACTTTTCCTAATATTATTTCTTAATATTGCCTATGAACCCCTGTTCCCTGTTCCCTGTTCCCTTTTACAATAAATACGTTAGAGCCATTAATAATTAACAATTGAAATCAGTTTTCCATTTCTACTCGCTTTACTACCTCTGGAGGTAGATTAAGAAGCTGAATTAGTTTTTCGTAAGCTGCGGCTTCTTCCTGATTAATCATGGGTTCATTGGGAGTGCGGGAACTAATTTTAATTACTTCATAGCCTAATTTCAAAATTAACTCTCGTTCTTCCGGGCTTTCTATTTTAGTAACTAACTCTTCAATTGGAATATTTTGGGCTAAATAATTCCGCAATTCCTGTTGTAATTCTTCTGGTTGTGCTTCTGTAGATAAAAGTTGACTGAAACGGGATAGAATTAATGCCTCTTGTTCCGGTGCAAAATATCCATCTGACCAAGCCATGGCTGCTACAATTCGCAGCATTTTCATTTGATGGGGGGTAATAGATGGCTTTTTTCCCAGATAAACTTCAATTACCCGGGGGTCATTTTGCACTTCATCCATAGTACCTTCACAAAGTACCGAACCTTGATGTAAAACCGTCACCTGACGAGCAATTTGGCGGACAAATTCCATATCATGTTCAATGACAATAATAGAATGACTTTGTGCTAAAGCTAATAATAATGCCCCGACATTTTCTGTCTCTTCATCAGTTAACCCCGCTACAGGTTCATCTACTAGCAATAAATCTGGTGATTGGGCAACTAACATGCCAATTTCTAATCTTTGTTTTTCCCCATGAGAAAGCAATTGGGCTTGTAAATTTGCCTTTGCTTCTAAACCAATAGTTGACAACAAACTGGATGTATTGCGGCGTTCAGAAGAGGAAGGACGATTTAATAGGGTAGAAAAAACAGTTTTATGGCGATTACAGACTAAATCTAAATTTTCTTTTACTGTTAAATTAAGATAAACTCGTGGGGTTTGAAACTTACGTCCAATTCCCAGACGAGCAATTTTATATTCTGGTATATGCCGTAAATTTCGCCCAGCAAATAATACCCGTCCTTGGGTTGGTTGTACCTTCCCTGTAATTACATCCAGAAAAGTGGTTTTTCCTGCCCCATTGGGACCAATAATTACCCGTAACTCCCCAGTATCCATACTAAAATTTAACTGGTCGAGGGCTTTAAAACCATCAAAACTAACCGTTAAATTCTCAATTTCTAATATTTTATTTTTACTCATTATTTCATACTTAATATTTAATATTTAATACTTAATACTTCATCCTTCATCCTTCAATTCTTCTCTCTCCTGGTTCACCTGTGGATCTGCTTCTAAACTTGGATAAGTAACCACACGTCTCTTGCGTAATCCCAACAGTGTTCGCACTTTATCCATTCCCCAATCACGCACCCATCCTACAATTCCATTGGGAAGGGCTGTGACAACAATTAAAAATAGTGCCCCTTGAAAAAATAGCCAAACTTCCGGAAATTCTTCACTTAAGAATGTTCTTCCTAACCTAACTAATAGAGTTCCTACAATTGCCCCAATTAGAGTCGCTCTTCCCCCCACAGCCACCCAAATCACCATTTCGATGGAAAAAGCCACATCCATGAAGCTAGGGGTAATAATTCCCGTTTGCACCGTATAAAGCGCCCCAGCTACTCCTGCAATGCCTCCAGAAACCGCAAACACCAATACCTTAAACCCTGTAGGATTGTAGCCAAAAAAGCGTACCCGCGTTTCATCATCGCGAATGGCAATTAACAAACGCCCAAAACGTCCACTGGTTAGCCAGCGACATAGCAGATAAGCAACAACTAAAAATAGAACAGTTAATTCATAAAATATCAACTGTGCTTGATCTGAACCTGCTAGCATTCCAAAAATAGTTTCTGTATCAGTTTTTAGTCCATTGGTGCCGTTAATTAACTTTTGTTGTCCATTGAAAAAATTGAAGAAAACTAATAATGCTGCTTGGGTTAAAATTGAGAAATAAACTCCTTTAATGCGGTTACGAAATACTAAATATCCCAACAATCCGGCGATGAGACTGGGAATTAAAATAATCGCAATTAGGGTAAAGGGAAAAGAGTGAAAAGGTTTCCAAAACCAAGGCAATTCATCAACCCCATAAAGGGTAAAGAATTCTGGAATTTCCCCTTGGGGTAATTGTAATTTTAGATGCATGGCTAAACCATAGCCACCAAGAGCAAAAAATATGCCGTGTCCTAAACTCAGGAGTCCAGTATAGCCCCAGATGAGGTCAATGCCGAGAGCAACAATTGATAATGCCAAAAACCTTCCTAACAGTTTCAGCCGAAATTCGGGAAGGACAGCAGGCATAATTAAGGCAAAAAATAAGGCTAACACCAGAATGAAAAATCCTTCTATCATCAGCTTTCGTCGCTGATGATTTTTTTGAATTTTTCCTTTAATTGCTGTATTTAAATTCATAATTTATAGTTTTAAATTCGCCTTTTAAGTTTTGAATTGGCGATTTATATAGCGGATTGCAACCGGGTGGAATACAAACCTCACCACGCCACTTGCTACAACGCGCTTAACCATAGCCCAGCAGTGGCTCCCCTTCCCCTCTCCTTATTAAGGAGAGGGGTGGCTTTAGCCGGGGTGAGGTGTATTCTATTCACTTCAAAATCGCTATAATTCAGCAGTCCGACCTTTTTGTGGGAAAATTCCTGAAGGTTTCACTTGCAAAAAGGCAATAATTAGTACAAATATCATCACTTTTGCCATACTGGTGTTTGCAAAGAATGTCAAAAAATCTGTCAACGGCTTCAGGGTTTCTACTGGCATCAGTAATAGTGCCATAGTTCCAGAACCAATCAGGTAATTGAGAATGCCAATTACCAAAGCAGCGACAATAGTTCCCAGCAGATTTCCCACTCCACCCACAACTACGACCATAAAAGTATCAACAATATAGTTTTGACCCGTATTCGGTCCCACAGAACCGAGTAAGGCGATCGCACACCCAGCGATTCCTGCTAACCCAGAACCCAAGGCAAAGGTGAGGGCATCTACCTTAGCGGTAGGAATTCCTAAACAGGCACTCATAGAACGATTTTGGGTAACAGCACGAATCCGCAACCCCCAATTAGAACGATTCAAAAACCAATAAGTGCCTATTAAACAAATAATTGTTAAAACAATAATAAAAATGCGACTGTAGGGGAGTTGAAAATTGCCTAAAGGGAATCCTCCTCTCAGCCATGCAGGGGCTGTTACATCCACATTTCTGGCACTAAACCAGGGTTTTGTGAATGACTGGTCTGTTTGTCCTAGAAATACTCCAGCAACAGCCGCAATGCCTAAACATAGAGGCAGAAATAAGGCAATTGCCCAATTACGAATTCTCTGCCAATCTAGGCGAATACTGACAATTTTTAGTCCCCCAAAAAACAGAAGACAAAATAATATAATGGCAATAACTAATGCCCAATTAACACTACGGACAAACTGCCGTAAAATTAGGCTAACTCCCCAAGTTGCCAATAAAGTTTCTAAAGGTCGTCCATAAAGATAGCGAATCACCCCTCTTTCTAAAATTAATCCTGTTAATGCTGCAACAACAAAAGCCAGAGGAATTGCAGCCAAAATATAAAAGTCAAACCAGGGGTTTCCCAAAATTTTGAAGCCATTTTGCACCACAAAAGTAGTGTATGCTCCTAGCATCATCAATTCACCATGGGCAAGATTAATTACCCCCATTAGTCCAAAAACAATTGCTAATCCTAGGGCAGCAATTAGCAATACTGAACCAATACTAATGCCGTTAAATAAACTTTCAAAGAGTGGTAACACTTGCGATTTTATATTTTGGATTAAGGGAATAGGGAATAGGGAATAGGGAATAGGGAATAGGGAATAGGGAATAGGGAATAGGGAACAGAAAAATTTCCTAACCCAAAGGTTCCTATGTTCTAGTTACCAGCGTCACGCTGGTAACTAGGGGAGTTGAGGCTCTGCCTCCTGGTTAGATAAGTTCTAAGTACTTTTTATCTGATAACTTGCACCATTCTCAATCAGAGCCAGAGGTTTCTATGTTCTGGTTACCAGCGTCACGCTGGTAACTAGGGTTTGGAGGTTCTGCCTCCTCGTTATCCTTTTTGGAAGTGCAAGTTGTTAGTTTTAGGTAAAGTTCCAGTCAAAAACCTCATAAAGCTTGCTATGCAAGGGAAATTATGCTTCTTTCCCTGTTCCCTGTTCCCCGTTCCCTCTTCCAGACTGTTCATAAGTAGAGCCAAAAAATTAGCTTCCTTGAACCTTGTACTTACCTCCCTTATTGGGATCAGTCCAGTCGCAAGCATAACCTTTAGTTGCACTCACGTATTGATTCCAGGGAATGGGATTAACCGGACCGTTTGATGTCCAGATAATGTTAAATAAACCATCATCTCTAACTTGCCCAATACGCACAGTTTTGGAAATGTGATGATTGGGGGACATCTGCACAAGTCCTTCTGGTGCATTAAACTTCTGACCAATAGCAGCTTTGCGGATAGCTTCTAAGTCATCAGCAGTTCCTGCTTTTTCTACTGCCTGTTTCCAGAGATAAACCATGATGTACGCTGCTTCCATGGGATCGTTGGTGACTCGATCCTTGCCGTACTCAGCTTTAAAAGCCTTAACAAACTTCTTGTTAGCAGGAGTATCCACTGTTTGGAAGTAATTCCAAGCAGCATAATGACCGACGAGAAAATCCTTACCGATTTGCCGCACTTCCTCTTCAGCAATACTCACCGACATCACGGGATATTTATCGGGACCAAGTCCTGCACCCTGCATCTGTTTGAAGAAGGCAACGTTACTATCCCCATTAAGGCTATTAAAGATTACACCCCCATTAGGTAGAGCTTGTTTGATTTTCGTAATAATTGGGGTAACTTCTGTGTTCCCCAGGGGCAAATAATCTTCACCAACGGTTTTGCCACCTTTGGCTTTCAGTTGCTCTTTAATAATGGTGTTGGCTGTGCGGGGGAAAACGTAGTCAGAACCAACCAGGAAAAACTCTTTACCTTTGTTTTGAAGCAGCCAATCAACCGCAGGTTCAATTTGCTGGTTGGGAGCAGCACCTGTGTAGAAGATATTTTTGGAACATTCTTGACCTTCATACTGAACCGGATACCAAAGCATGTGGTTTTTCGACTCAAACACATCCTTAACTGCTTTGCGGCTAGCAGAAGTCCAACATCCAAAGATGGTCCTGACTTTGTCTTTATCAATCAGCTTTTCTGCTTTCTCTGCAAAAGTGGGCCAGTCAGAAGCTCCATCTTCCTTCACAACCTCAATTTGCTTCCCGAGAACCCCTCCTGCTTTGTTGATTTCCTTAATTGCTAGCAGTTCAGCATCCACCACCGTCGTTTCACTAATTGCCATCGTGCCACTGAGGGAGTGGAGAATGCCGACTTTGATTGTATCCCCACTACTTGCTGCTACGGGAACCGCTGAATTTCCTGGGGTTTCTGAGGTTGTGGAGGTAGTCTCATTACTTCCACAGGCTTTGAGAAGCAAACTGGTTCCCAAAGTAGCAGAACCATAGAGTAAAAATTTCCTTCGTCCTAATCTTTTTGCCATCAAAACTTGTTATTAAAGGTAAAATCAAACAATGATTATGATATTGAAGAATTTTACCAGCAAATTGTAGTTGAGTATACAAAAATATACTTACCGCAATACTCCCGTTGTTGTAGTCCATAGGCTTAATACAGGCTTCTTCCTTACGGAAATAAGTAGGAGTCCCCTAGACTGGCTATTTTCTCAGTCTTTGCTTGCAGAACCGTAATCTCCGACCGGACTCAAATCAAATTGTTACATTGTGTGTATTAAAACCTTCTATCCAGTGCTTGAACAGCTTTACTGATAACTGATAACTATTAAATAAGATTTTGGTAAGTTACTGAAGCAATAATATCGTTGAAGTCCCGGTCTCCTCCACCGAACAGATCCTCAAATCCAAAGATATTTTTATCCCCACTTCCTAACTGCATGATGTGAATTTCCTTGTCGGGATTCGCTTCCGTAAAAGAGAAATAAGCTAATGGTCCACCATCCACTCTGTTGTCAGGATTTTGAGAGAGAAACTCGCTAACATCGGCATCAGCAATCAAAAATAGCCCTAACACCTGTCCTCCCTGTAAGTCCACAGTTGTGGAACTAGTACCGTTATTATTAGGAGCAGATAAAGTAATAGCACGTTCAACAGCAGCTTGGGAATAGCCTATATCTCCAGGTTTAAAGTCAATGATGCGATCGCCATTAATGTCGATTCCACCTGTGAGGTCATCTACTGCATAAACCCCAATGGTGTTTTGAAAATCTGCTACGCGAGAGAGATTAATTTCTGCCTGCACCCGGTTGGTTGAGTTACCGGGAGTAACTAGAACTGGTGTAGGACTGATTTCAAAACTTACTGTTTCCCCTTGACTATCTGTAAACTGGAGTTGGTTATAACCGGTTCCTTCACTGATTGCTATCTGGCTGTTGTTATCTGTGGAGAAGGTCGTCTGAGTGCCATCACTGAGGTAAAAGATATTGAAACCAGTTATCAAAGTAGCTGATTGCAGTTGAGAAATTGATTCTCCTTCGGAAACCACAAAGTCCCCTTGGGCATTTTCACGGGTGAGGACATTGCTAGAATTGCTCTGATTCCCATTGAAAATCGCCTGCTTGCGGTTTAAAATTACTGTTTGGTAATTTGGGTCATCCGGGTTGAGATCGATGATTCCATCGCCATCCAGGTCTAATCCACCGTTGGCATCATCTACAGCAATAAAGCCAAACTCATAATTTCGGGCAGAACTTTGCAACCAACGTACTTGAATTTGGGCACTAGCAGACTTGTTGGCTTGAAATACACCACCGCTTTGGCTTAGACGGAATAAAGGCTGAATATTGAGGTCAACTTTGGCTGGCTGTTCAGCGTATACTGTCCCGTCTGAACCATTCCAACCAAAGCTAGTGTTACCAATAAAATCTGTTACTGGGATGAAGGTAAGATTGTCTAGTTCTGCGACTTCAATTTCTTGACCTAAAGTAACTACTGTGTCACCAAGTTTTAGGGTACCGTTGTCAGGGAGAGAAGTAATTTGAATTTTACTTAGAGAATTGTCATCTGTGTCGTTGAAGACATCGTTGAAAAGGTCGTTGAAGGCATAAATAAAGTCAGCAGCCGCAAATACAATTACAGTATCTTCATCTTGTTGCTTTTTGATATCACTGACACTGCGTGCTTCGTTACGGTCAATAACAATGAAGCTATCTACACTCATTGTGATATCACTACCAGATGAACCGCCACCTGTACTAACTGCTGTAATTGAACTGCCATTAGTTAAAATCAGATCCGATGCATCAACTGTGATATTACCACCAACTGAACCCCCACCTATATCACCTGTTGTAATTGAACTGCCATCACGAGGTTTTAGAATGAGTTCCGATACAACATTAATTGTGATATTACCAGCATCTGAACTGCTATTAGTAACATCGCCATTGTTAAGGCTACTTGAATCAACTGTTGTAATTAAATTGCCACTTGTACCATGGGGAACTATGAGTCTATTTGCATTAATTTGAATTGAACCGTCATTTAAACCATTGTTATTGCCACTGGCAACAATAATCTCAACCGTGTTACTAGCATTGATAGTAGCTGAGTTCCAATTTATTGCCCCCAGAGTAGTAAAACTACTGGCATCAATTAGACCATCTGTACCAATGAAATTGAGTTCACCAGACGATGCAACAGCAGCAATCTTGATGTTATCCCCTGTAATTGAAGCAATATCAATATCATTTCCAACCTGAATTTCACCACCTACTAAAGAGAGAGTTTTAGCAACTTCAAAATCCTGGCTGAAAACTTGGAGTGTACCAATCTCTGTATCTAGAAAACCTAAACCTACCGGATCAGCATCAGATGCGACTTCTCCTGCTTGTGGTTGTGCATAAAAGCGTTCATTTTCCCCCAACTTCAAATAATCCGCAGTTGAAGCATGAAAATCCCCTGGAACCTGTAAAATTGCTCCAGTATCAAATACCACTCCCGCAGGATTGATAAAGTAAATATTGGCACCAGAAATTTCTGACCTAATTAAGCCGTTAATAGAAGAGACATCATTTCCAGTGACACGGATAATGATATTTTGGACATTATCTAATCCTGCTGATGCTGCAAAAGTCGCACTCCCAGCTTCTGGGATATTGAACTCACTAAAACTAAAGAAAAGATTATCCCTAACTGGAGTACCACCAGTAATAGTAAATTCCCTTCCGTTTGGTGTGATACTGACATCAGTGGTCTCATCTAGAGAATCGATGACAATTAAAGAAGCCATTTCTGTAGCCAAGAGATTATACCTATTAAAATGAACAATTTGGATACCTATATAGTTCCCTTAGTTCCCTTGTTCCTTTCATTAATAGGCATATTGCTAGAAAAATTGTTTTTTTGGACAAAAGTAGTTAAATAAGTTCAAAAGTCAATCATTGACTCCTCTTTTCTTCTTCCTTCCTCTACGTTCTCTCTCTTGAAAAGTTGCTCTTGCAGGAAACCACGCCACTTCTCTCAACGCGGGGAACCCGCGCACGAGAGTGGCTCCACAAGACCGCACTTTTCGCTGCGTCTCTGTGGTTTTTTCTTTCTTCTGGTGGAATACCAAACAATAAATTATGCCAAATTGTAGGGGCGCGGTTTCCGCGCCCCTACGAATGATACAATTGGTAAATTGAGGTTTGGAATATTTTCTTATTTGCAAGTCCCTTATATTTCAGTGCAATCGGAAAATTTCCTACTACATCCTCAATTACCACCACTTCAATTGCAAATAACCCCGTTCTGGTTCACTTAGTTCCTCATCTGTCAACCAATCTACAAGTTTATACGTACCAAAAATATAATCCCACCAGTCCACAGCTAAACCAAAATTATGCTCCCACATGCCATACTTATGATGCACATAGTGAACAGGCATTTTCATCCAAAAACACTTAGTGGGATTTTCATGCTGTAATTGATGGGCATAGGCAGAAAAAGCAGCGTAACATAAAGCACCCATAAACCAACCTAACCCGGCATCCCAAGCGTAGAAAAACACTAAGCACATAGCTATCAAACTACCCTTAATATAATCCCGAAACTCCCACACAACCCCCTGTCCTTCATTGCGTTTGTGATGATCCCGGTGACGTTCACCAATGCGGGGGGAAACATGCATCAAGCGATGCATCCAATATTCAACGAAACTCGCGAATACAAACGCGACAATAAAAAAGATTGCAAATCTGGTAATTATTAATAATGGATTCATTTTATATATCCTTATTTTGCAGTAAAGTTTAGGGTGTAGGGTGGGGAGTGACGTAAGAAACCGGGTTTCTTCTGGACTAAGTAGGGAAATTTTGGGTGTTTTGCCCAAAGAAACCCGGTTTCTCGGACTGTACGAGAAGGATAGTGCTGCATTGCCCACCCTAATGTAATTTTTCCACTATCTCCTTCAAAGTTTGAGACACGGAACGGGGTTGCCAACCTAACTCTTGCCGTGCTTTACTCGCATCTATACGCACGCAACGGTCATATATATAATGCACCCTCTCCCGACTTATGGGAGGATTCCAATTCAAAACCCGTCCCATAACGTCAAGTATATTACCCCCAACCCTGACTAAAGGTTCCGGTACTTCCACGGGGACAGGAATACCAGTTTCTTGACTCAGTATGGCAAACATTTCTCGGCTGGGAACTTCCCCCGCAGAAATAATGTAATGTTCTCCCGGTTTTGCTTTTTGTGCAGCTAATATCATCGCATCAACCAAATCATCCACATGGACAATACCAGTAATGCGATCGCCACCCACCCACAATTTCATCCCACCCCGCAAAAATAGCTGAATTGCTGGTCCAAAATGAGGGTCATCAGCACCAAATATACCAGAAGGCATGACACTAACTACAGGTAAACCCCCGGCAACGGCTTGATTTACAAGTTCCTGTGCCTTATACTTAGTGCGATCGTAAGCTGAGGAAAAGTCTTTCTGGGTTCTTTGGAAGGTTTCATTGACTACCTTTCCTTGGGTATCGCCATACACCCCAATGGTGCTACAGTAAACCATTTTGGAGATAGAGGTTTCTTTTGCTACTTCTAAGACCGCTTCAGTTCCCTGGACATTCACCCGTTCCATTTCTTGGGAATTGACTAAACCTATTTCCACATAAGCTGCGGTGTGAAAGACAGTATCAACTCCCTCCATGGCTTTACCTAAAGCGTTGCGGTCGGTAATGTCTCCATAAACCAATTCCACCCCAGTATTTGCAAGCCTAGCTAAATTGCTGGATTGACGCACAAATCCCACTACTGAGTCTCCTTGGTTTTGTAGCGCTTTTACCAAATGGGAACCCGTAAATCCACTAGCACCCGTAACTAAAACCTTCATAGCGCTTTCTCGTAAACCCTGTAAGTTTTGTAAATTTTGCCACCAGAAGCTTCAATGATCTTGCGGGAGGGCATATTATCTTCCCATATCCAAGAAAGTTCAGCCCGTTTATAAGGCTTACCCTTTTTGATTCCTCCCTGCATACCCAGATAAATTAATGCCAAGGAAACCATTTTACGGCGATATTCTGGAAGGGAAGCCAAAGCAATCACCCTTGCTTGATCTATCTGACGACGATACCAGAGAAATTTGAGAATACCCAACCAGTTAAGTTTACCGTTGACGTGTTTCAGGGCAATATTATAGTCAGGTAAACCCATCCAAAAGCCAATCATCTTACCGTTATCTTCCGCAACTGGGAAGACATCTGGATCTACCAACTGCTGCAAATCCTTGGCTTCTTCCAGAAATTCTGATTCGGTGCGGGGGGTAGAACTCCAGTTATAAGCAAAAGCGGTGTTAAATAGATGATAGAGACTGCGACAGTCTTGTTCAAAGGCTTCCCCTTTGGTATAGATAGGACGAAAGGTAATGCCAGATTTACAAGCAATGCGATAGCCTTTGGCAAATTTTTCCGAGAGACTTTGATCTACAGAAAAATCGTAAGCATAGGCATCTTTTGCATTCTCCCAACCGTCTTTTTCCATATATTGTGGATAGTAAGGTGGATTATAGGGCATCATCATGACTGGTGGTGAATCGAAGCCATCCACCAAGAAAAGACAGCCATTATGAGTTGAGAGATTAATTGGTCCCCTGATGGCTGTCATCCCGCGATCGCGCAACCACTGGGAAGCTGTTTCTAACAATGCTTGGGCTACTTCAAAATCTTCTATACATTCAAAATAGCCAAACAGTCCGATATTCTTCTCTTCTCGTTCAATTAGTCGTTGATTGATTGCTGCAACAATTCGTCCTAGAGGTTCTCCTGAATCTTTCCCCACAGCGATAAACTGTTGAAGTTGTCCGTATTGTAAAAAAGGAGTATTTGGGGCTAGTTGTTTAGCAATACTACTACGTATTGGTGGCACCCAATTTCGATCATTTTTATAGACTTTGGCAGGAATATCAAGGAAAGTTTCCCTGTCTGAGTCAGTACTAACAGCTTTAATCTCAAATTTGGTAGGTATATCCATGATTTCCAAAGGGGGAAAATTGAAAATTGAAAATTAATTATTAATTATTAATTATTAATAAATGGTAACTTTCAATTATTAAATTCTTTTAATTGCTAAAGTCTCTCAACTCCTAATTTTTAACTCTACCCCTAGTGGGCGCAAGCTTTGCGCCCCTACAAACTTGATGCCTGGTGGGTGCAAGCTTTGCGTCCCTACAAACTTCTAACTCCTTAAGCAGTAGCTACGGTTGCTGGTTTATACAAGTCTTCCCGTGTTTTTACTAATGCTTCAACCAATATATCCATCTGTTCTTTGGTATGCAAAGCATTAGCGGTGATTCGCAGACGGGGTTTAGCAATAAACCAAATTGCAGATACCCAAACACCATATTTTTCCATGAGATGACGAGCAAAGGCTTTAGGATTGTATTCTGGGGGTAGAACCACCGGAATCACATTAGTTTCCCCAATCACTTCAAAATTATGCTCAATCAGACGCGATCGCAAGTAACGAGAATTAGCCTGTAGGGTTTGCACTAACTGGGGATTTTGACGCACCTGACGGATACTTTCTAAAGCTGCTGCGGTGGTTGGAGGGGGAAGAGAAATAGTACCGATGGAAGTTGGTGAAACATCGAGTAAGTCAATCATTTCTGGTAAATGACTGCTAATTGCTGCCCCTGCGGATGCTGCAAACTTAGAAAAAGTGGTCATAATCAGGGGTACCATCCCCCGATCCAAAACTTCTTGGGTCGTAATGCCAAAGTGTTCATATATACCGCCCCCCGTCGCACCAATTGCCCCACTAGCATGTGCTTCATCCATAACAATTACGCTACCGGGGTAATTTTCTAGCACATCTAACATTTCTGGCAAGGGAGCAATATCGGCATCCATAGAGAATACCGCATCAGAAACCACCATAATGCGATCGCCAGATTTGGCATAGCGGCGCAATTTTCGGGCTAAATCATTGACATCGCAGTGACGATATGCCTTCACTCGTACATTGGGACTATGGCTAAACATTTTCCCGGAACGATTCCCTGCATTGACGACTGCAGAGAGGATACAACCGTGGTTCAGAACATCGGTGAGAATGAGTGTTTCTCTGGTATTCTGGAAACCGGGAATAGCAATCGCCAAGTGACAAAAGCCATCGATTAAGGCTTGCATTGCCATCCAAGCATTGACAAATAGATGGGTATGGGGTAAATGCTTAAAAGCTGAAATTTCTTGTTCTAACTGGCGATGCAAGTCAATGCGACCACTCAACACCGAACAAGAACTATTGGATGTACCATATTTGAGGATGGCATCAATCCCTGCTTGTTTGACGGCTTCTGATTGCACTAGACCCAAAACATCATTGGTGCAAAAAGTTAGCAGCTTGTATCGTTTACCATCATTAGGGTCTTCAATTTCTACTAAATTTCCCTGCTTGGAATGACAGACGTATTTATCTGGATAGAGACCACTTTTATATAGTCCCTGCATATACTTTTGAACAACTTCCACCTTAGTCTACTCCTCTCACCTTGATAAATAGTCGAATGGCTTTAGATACATCGGATTTTAAACTAACTAGTATAGTAACTAGACGATTAAAACTTATTCAGTGGCGATCGCCCCCGTTACATGAGATGATTTTTTTACCTGGGGATTGTCTCCATTTGACAGGTTTCTCGATTGTTGCATAAATTTTTCATATTGCCCGACAATTACCCGTTGCAAAGCGATGATTGCGGGGTTAATTTCCACATAACGCCGTTGGGGATTAGCCAAATAGGTACGCTGTTCGCTTTCAATCATCTCCACATCTTGGTCGAGGAATTTTTTAAATAAAAAGCGCCAAATAAATTTGGATAGCTGGGGTTTAATTCTTTTTAATAGCCATTTTGGTAAGCGAACTTTCAAAAAGAACATAGAGAAAGATTTGGTTTCTGTGAGTCCTATAGGTAGCCGCATTAAATAAATGGCAGAGATCCCTTCTAGGGAACTGCGATAATGGGGATATTCATAGGTAATAGAGATGGTGCGAGTGGTGACTTGGTTCCCTTTGTCACTCAATCCCAGAAATTTCGTCAGCCAGCCTTGATAGGAAACCCGATACTCAGCAAGGACGGATGCTTCAGTTGAGCGTAAATTAATTAGGAGTGGATCGAACCAGCCCTGTAAATTTTTATGGAGAAAGCCATGAAAGACATCCATGGTATTTTCATTACATATGGAGAAATGTGCCTGAAAATGTGCCGGGATGGGAACCGCTAACCAGTCTGGATTGTCATATTCTGGTACATGGGGGGGTTGAATACTATCAGCTAAATTCTGTTGTCCAGGAAAAATCCAGATGATATTATATTTTTCTTGTACAGGATAGCTACGTGCTTCGGCACAAGGGAGTTTTTGCTCCTTTGGCAAATAGGGAATACTCACACATGTACCATCCCCGTTAAATTGCCAACCGTGATAGGGACACACTAAGTTAGTACTATGTACCTCACCCTTATGTAAAGCTACGCCTTTATGGGGACAAGCATCTTCTAGGGCATGGAGTAAACCATCTTGATCGCGGTATACTGCGATCGCTTGTTGCCATACAACTACGGGTATCACCTGACCCGGTTTGAGTCGATCAGCCCAAGCAACGGGATACCAGTAATTGGGGTTAATACCTACTTCTCGCACCCGATTTTGAACCGTCTGGCTTTTCAAAGTTGGAGCCAGTTCCATTCCACACTCCTACATGAGCAATTACAAAGGAGAATCCTACAGGACTCACCAATAATCTTATAAGAACTTTACAAATTACTCCGAAATTAAGCAAGAATAAATACGTAATTGGGTGAAGTTGCATAAGTTTCCAGTTAGGGTCACTTAATTGGGAACGGGTGATAAACTCTTACCAATTACCAATTACCAATTACCAATTACCCATTACCAATTTTTTTGATAAAATGCGAGTTTTACTCTTATACCCTCTGTTTCCAAAATCCTTTTGGTCTTTTGATCGGGCTTTGGAATTAATCGGACGCAAAGTTTCCCTTCCTCCCCTAGGATTGATTACTGTAGCGGCTATCCTTCCCCAAAATTGGGAATTCCGCTTGGTAGATCGCAATGTCCGTCCTCCAACTGAAGCAGACTGGGAATGGGCAGATTTGGTGATTGTGTCCGGAATGATTGTGCAAAAGCCAGATATGCTGAATGCGATTCGGGAAGCGAAGCAACGGGGTAAATTGGTGGCTGCGGGTGGTCCCTATGTCACTTCTGTGCCGGAAACAGCCCAGGAAGCTGGGGTAGACTTTCTAATTTTAGATGAAGGGGAAATCACCCTACCCTTGTTTGTAGAGGCACTAGAAAGGGGAGAAACCTCGGGAATATTCCGCGCTAACGGTGACAAACCTGATGTGACTCAAACACCCATTCCCCGCTACGATTTGCTGGATTTGACCGCTTACAGCGATATGTCGGTGCAGTTTTCTCGGGGTTGTCCTTTTCAGTGTGAATTCTGTGATATTATTGTCCTTTATGGACGCAAACCCCGCACCAAAACCCCCGCACAACTTTTAGCGGAGTTGCAAACTCTCTATGATTTGGGTTGGCGACGGGCTGTGTTTGTGGTAGATGATAATTTCATCGGCAATAAGCGGAATGTAAAGCTATTGCTACGGGAATTAGCTCCCTGGATGGCACAACGGGGTTATCCCTTTACCCTAGTTACAGAAGCTTCAGTGGATTTAGCAGCGGATCAAGAACTCTTAGATTTGATGATTGCTGCTAACTTTGGTGCTGTATTTTTGGGTATTGAAACACCAGATGCCGATAGCTTGGAGTTAACTAAAAAATACCAAAACACCCGTAATTCTCTGATTGAAGCTGTCAACACCATCAATCGTTCTGGTTTACGGGTCATGGCTGGCTTTATTATTGGCTTTGATGGAGAAAAACCAGGTGCAGGCGATCGCATTGTTGATTTTGTGGAAGCCACAGCAATCCCCCAAGCAATGTGTAGTATGCTGCAAGCCTTGCCAAATACAGCCCTGTGGAATAGACTCGCCAAAGAAGCAAGGCTAATTAACCAGGAAGAAGAAGCTAATATCCACCAGGCAACCCTAACTAATTTTATCCCTACCCGTCCCATAGAAGAACTGGCGAGGGAATATATGGACTGTTTCTGGAAATTATATGAACCAAAACGCTACTTGGGTCGAGTTTACCGCCATTTTCTGCAAATGAAACCCAAACCCCATAAAAAGAAATTTCGCATACCACAATTGATGGAACTACGGGCTGTGTTAATTTTGTGTTGGCGACAGGGAATCAAACGCCAAACACGTTGGCAATTTTGGTATCAAATTTTTTCAATTCTCAGACATAATCCAAAGTTATTAGAATCTTATTTAATTAATTGCGCTCATCTTGAACATTTTATCGAATACCGCCAAATTGTCCGAGATCAAATTGAGGCACAATTAACTGAGTTTATGGCAGCAAAAGCTAAGGCACAATTGAAAGAGTCTGCGATCGCCTAATTTTACAGAAACCGGGTTTCTGTGGGTGAAGAACCGAAAATTTGAGTATGTATGCCAAAAGAAACTTACAGAAACCGGATTTCTATAGGTGAAGAACCGAAAATTTGGGCATTGCTGAATTGGAATATGAATTTACAAAATACACCTCACCACGCCACTTGCTACAACGCGCTTAACCATAGCCCAGCAGTGGCTCCCCTTCCCCTCTCCGCGAGTTCGGA